>Ga0265327_10001222_pt1 | contig 34564 bp, 28 predicted proteins | sample 41621metaG_FD_202089 | JGI IMG/M metagenome (GOLD analysis project Ga0265327, IMG submission 202089) | Rhizosphere microbial communities from Carex aquatilis grown in University of Washington, Seatle, WA, United States - 4-16-21 metaG | ecosystem: Host-associated > Plants > Roots > Rhizosphere...
ACCGGCCGGAAACCACACGAGAGGAGACCCGAGATGACCAGGGCCAGAACGACCGGACTGCTTGCACTGACAGCAGGGCTGTCGATCGTGCTGTGGGTCGTGGGGATCTACCTGCGCGATGGCAGCGGGCGCCAGATTCCCGACAAGGCGAGCGACCAGCAGGTGCTCGCCTGGGTGCGCGCCGACCAGAATCACATTGCGATCGGCGGCTGGCTGTTCATGATCGGCTGCGCAACCTTCATCGCGTTCGCCGCCATCCTGCGCGATCGCATGGTGCGCTACGAGGGCGGCACCACCACCCTATCCAGCGTCCTGTTCGGCGGCGCGCTGATCACTGCCCTGGGAGCGATGGGCACGATGGCCCCGCTGGTCGCAGCCGCGATCAACTCCGACTCGATCACCGCGTCCACCGCCGGCGCCTTCCGCCAGCTCAACGACGCCTTCTTCCTGATGGCAGAGATGTCAGCCGTGGTGCCCGTGGCCGCCCTCGGCGTGATCGCCTGGCGCACGGGCGCGCTGCCCCGCGCGTGGGCGGTGTTCTGCGGGGTGCTCGCCGTCGTCCTGCTGATCGGCCCGATTGGCTGGGCCGGCCTCATGTTCGGCTTCCCCGTATGGATGCTCGGCACCACCGGCCTGCTCGCCCGGCGCCACAGCGTGGCTGCGACCTACGCCGCCCCGTCCATCTCGGTTACCTAACCAAAGCGAAAGGACATCACATGCTTTCTCGTACCCGCGTTGCCGCAGTCGCCCTGGCCGTTGTCTCCTCAGCGGTGGTGATCGGAGGTATCGCCGAGGCATCGAGCCCAGGGCTCACCGCGCCGGAGACGATGGTCGTCACCGTCCGCGGCGGCACCAGCTCCTTCGTCAACAACGCCGGCAGCTCGAACGGCTTTGACCCCGGCGACATGCTGATCCTGACCCAGCCCGCGTACCGGGGGACCGGCACCACCCGCATCGGGACCGGTTTCGTCACCCTCGTTGCCACCGGAGCCGACAGCGCCCAGCTTCACGCCTCGCTGAAGCTGAACGGCGGCGACATCGAGCTGGGCGGGATCCAGCCGCCCGCCAACGGGCCGTTCACGCTGGCCGTCACCGGCGGGACGGGCGCGTTCCAGAACGCCCGTGGCCAGGCGATCGTCAACGTGGCCCAGGGCAACGCGGATCCCTCCCCGGCCAGGATCACGCTGACCCTGCTGCCGTAGGGAGCGCGGACGGGGGTGCGGCTGGTGTCGCACCCCCGTCGGACTGCGCCCTCCCGGGCGTCGCGGGAGTAGTTTGGAGGGGTGACGCGCGTGCTCGACGGACTCGATGTCCCGATCGTCCTTGCTCCGCTGGCGGGCGGCCCATCGACGCCGCAGCTGACGGCGGCCGTCTGCGAGGCCGGTGCCTTCGGGTTTCTGGCGGCCGGGTACCTGTCCCCGGAGAGGCTCTCCGGCCAGCTAGCCGAGCTGCGCGCGCTGACCGTCCGCCCCTTCGGCGTCAACGTCTTCAGCCCGCCGGCCGGGCCCACCGACCCGCACACGTACGCGCCCTACGTCAGCTCGCTGCAGCGGTGGGCCGCGGAGCGCGAGTTGCCGGTCGGTGAGCCGGCGTTCAGCGACGACCACTACGCGGAGAAGATCGACCTGCTCACGCAGGAACCGGTCGCCGTCGTCTCGTTCACGTTCGGGGCGCCCGATCCGGACGTGGTCCGGCGGCTGCAGGCCGTCGGCTCTGAGGTCTGGGTCACGGTGACGTCGCCGGAAGAGGCAACGATTGCGGCCGAGGTCAGGGCAGACGCTCTGGTGGTGCAGGGCGTCGAGGCGGGCGGCCATCGCGGCAGCTTCGAGGACGACGTTGCGGCGCCGGCCTATTCGCTGATGTCGCTGCTGCAGCTGCTCGCGGATGCGGAGACGCCGCTGGTTGCGGCGGGAGGGATCATGTCGGGCCTGGGAATCGCCGCAGTCCTGACCGCCGGCGCGCGGGCCGCCCAGCTTGGCACGGGGTTCTTGCTCTGCCCGGAGGCGGGCACCACAGCGCCGCATCGCGAGGCTGTCCTGCGACGAGACGCTCCGACCCGGCTCACACGTGCGTTCACGGGCAGGACGGCGCGGGGGATTCTCAACGAGTTCATGGTGGAGCACGACGCCGAGGCCGTGGCTGCGTATCCCGAGATTCACTACGTGACGCAGCCGCTGCGCCAGGCGGCCAGGGAGGCCGGCGATGGGTCGCTGATCAACCTCTGGGCCGGGGAGGGCTATCAGCTGGCCCGCGCGCTGTCCGCCGGCGAGCTGACCCGGGTGCTCGCCGAGGAGGCCCGGCTGACACCTGGTTGACTCGCCGCTGCTGCGGTGAGACGATCGCCGGTTGGTTCTGCCGTCAGCCGGGGAGGAGATCAGGATGACTGTCATCCGAAAGCTCGCGGTCGCAGCAGTCGCCGCAGGGACATGCTTCGTTGCTGCCGTGCCGGCGGCGGTTGGATCGACGTCGGTGTCGAGCGGCTTCGTCATCGTTGCCAGTCCGAACGTCGGTGCTCAGGCGGAGCTGCAAGGAGTCACCGCTGTCTCGGCCGGCGACGTGTGGGCAGTCGGCCAGGCCGCCGGCGAGAACCTGATCGAGCACTGGACCGGCTCGGCGTGGCACAAGGTCGCCGCCCCGCATCCCGGGACGGAGTCGCTTCTGAACGCCGTTTCGGCCGGCGGGGGAGAGGTTTGGGCGGTCGGCGAGTCATCGCTTTCCAGCGAGGTCTTCCGGTGGACCGGGAGCTCCTGGGTTGCCGTCGGCGGTCTGCCCTCCGGCAGCGACTCGCTCGACGTCCAGTCCCTCGACGCCGTACGCGTGTTCTCCGCGACGAACGCCTGGGTCGGCGGAGAGGACGTCGGTGGCAGCCACGAGCTCTGGCGCTGGAACGGCTCGTCATGGAGTCACATCACTGCCGTGGACTTCACCGGGGCTGCCGACGACTACATCACCGGCATCGCCGGAACCGCCAATCACGTAATTGTGACCGGCCAGGCGGATGGCGGCGACGGCTCCTTCGGCGTCATCTACCGCGAGGCGAAGGGGCTCAATAGCTGGCAATACCTGGACGGGACCGCGGGGGACTTTGCCTCGCTGACTGCAATCTCTTCAAGCTCGAAAAGCAACGCCTGGGCCGTGGGCTCGAGCGCGAACTCGAGCTTCGTCAGCAGCCCCGTTGCCTTCCACTGGAACGGTTCCAGCACCCACCAGGTGACCGTCCCCAGCTACACGACCGATCACTCGCTCGCGGGCGTGGCGGCGGTCAGCCCGACCAACGTGTGGGCCGTCGGTTCGCGCGCAAGCGCCAGCCTGGGAACGGCGACGCTGATCGACCACTTCACCGGCGGCTCGTCCTTCACCGATCTCGGCGGCCCCAACGTGACGGGCGTCGCCAACGCGCTCAATGGGATCTCGGAGGTGCCGGGCGCACCGGGCAACCTGTGGGCGGTGGGATCGGCAGGGTCGAAGGCGCTGATCCTCCACCACAGCTGACGGACAGTCGGGTGAGTCCTGGCGAGCCGGGCGGCCTCAGGGCAGCTCGGCGTACTGTGGCGCGTCGTCCCCGATCTCGTGCCAGCTTGCCTTGTAGGCGACCAGCTGGTGAAAGCTCGGGCGCATGTCGAGGTCGGGCATCAGCCCTGCGGCCACGAAGTAGACCGCCCCCAGGTCGTCGTACAGGCTCGACCCGCAGTTGCTGCAGAAGTTGCGCGGCGCCAGCTCGCTCTGGTAGGTCTTGACGAGATCCTGGCCCTTCGTGAACCGGAAGTTCTCCTTCGCGACGACCACGCCGGCCAGGCTGGATCCGGTCCAGTGCTGGCAGCGCGTGCAGTGGCAGTACCCCAGCGCCTGCGGATCGGTGACCTCGTACTCCACGCCGCCGCAGAGGCAGGTTCCGGTGAGCGTCTCAGACATTGCGACCCCTTCCCGTGCTTGCCAGAACGATCGTTGCCACGGTACCAGACGGGCCTCGGCCGGTTCTGTGGCTCAGCAGGCGGCGCCAACCGGCGCCGGGTCGGCGACGACGATGATGCCGAATCGTGCGCCGCTGCCGTCCGGCAGCAACGACGGCTGGGCGGGCATCTGGACAGCCGGCAGCGTGCCGCCGGTGTAGAGGATCTGCTGGTGGCCGGGCGCCGATTCCGAGAGACCGTAGGTGCCCGCCGCGAGCTGGTCGAGCGTGAAGCCGTTCTCGACCATGACGGTCGGGAGCGTGCCGCCGGCGGGCGGCACGAGGTTGGCGGTGCCGCCGCTCAGCGCCCGCAGGCTGCACTGGTCGAACAGGTTGCCGTTCAGCGCGGGAATCTGGATCGGTCCCGGCTCGGTCGCGCCGGGGGCACAACCGCTCGTCGGGGCCATCGCGACCGCGATATCCGTTCCTCCGTTGATGACGCCCGTGATCGGCGCCTGAGCGGCGGCGATCTGTACCCCGGATAACGTGAGGTCGTGATGGCCGTCGCCGTGGACGAAGAGCTCGTAGATGCCGTCCGGGATGCTGGGGATGCCGAACTCGCTGCTGTGGGTCGGCAGGTTGACCGGCCCCGGGTCCCCGGCAGCCATCACCGAGACGGACAGCCCCTTCACGGGAGCACCGGTGCAGGCGTCGGTCACCAGACCGGCCAGCGCAAATGTCTGTGCTCCCACGAGGGTGGTGCCGGCCGGCACCATCGGGCAGCCGGCGGCAGGTACGTCGGTGCTCTTGAACTGGTCGACGAGCTGGTTGACCTGATCCTGGGTGCCGGGATCCAGCGAACCCCAGGTGCTGGGCTTGTGGGCGCCCAGCAGCGTGTCGGCCTGCGTCAGCTGTGAGCTGACGAGTGCGGGGTCGAGTGCGCCCGAGACGACGTTGAGGCGGGTCGCCAGCGTCTGTGCTCGCAGGTTGGAGAGGCCGTTCGCGCCGTTCGCGTTCAGCAGCGTGTCGGCCTGGGTTGGGTCGCTGACGTTGACGGCGCCCGGTCCGCCAGTACCAAGCTGGACCGGCAGGAAGGTCTGCAGCGGGTCGGTGGCGACCCCTCCCGTGGCGGGATCGACGGCCGGCGTGACGTGCGACAGGCCCTCCCAGCTTCTCGATGCCAGCGAGCAGTCCGACTCGGCCGCGTACTCGATCTCCACGCTGCGGTAGGAGAACGTCAGATCCATGTCAGGCACCGCGCCGCCGCCCGTCGACCCGACAGACACGCTGACGACCTGGACGTCGTGGAACACGCTTTGCAGGTACGGGGTTGACGCCGGCACATGGGTCAGCGAGACCGTGGCGGTGGTGAAGGCGGAGCCGCCTGCGTCGTTCAGCGCGAACTTGACGCCAGACTTGTCCGATGCCATCGTGACCGAGAACTCCCCGCCGCTCACGCTGGGCGACTTGACATGGGCCCGGCCTGAGTAGCCTCCGGTCCCTGATCCTGAGTGAATGCCCCAGGAGAAGGAGTCCAGGCTCAGGGGGGTGGGGACGCTGGGCTTGCCGCCGGTGAGGGTGAGCGTCGAATGGACTGTGGCGAGGGCCGTTGCCGACCATGCCAGCGTCGCCGCAACCGCGACCACGCTCGTCAACACCAGCCGTCTCAGCCACACCATCGGGCACCCCTCCCGCCGAAGCCTCTGAGCGAGGATAGCATCAAAAGTCACGGACCGGTCGGCCGGGGCTTCAGGTTGGAACCCGCCACGCCGATGACGTCAGCATGCCGCGGCCCGCCGGCAGCCCGTCGCACGTCTCCGAGCCTGTCGCCAGGGTGGGGGGCGCTGCGTCCAAACTGGGCATCGTCACGTTCCAGGTACAGGCTGTCGCCGACGCCCAGCGCGCTCAGCTGGACGAGATGCGAGCCGCTGCTGCCGCGCTCCACCAGGTCGCGGCCCAGTCGGCAGGCGAGGCGGGGCGGGCGGCCACGCTCGCCGAGGACGCACGTTCCCACGCGCACAACGGCCACCTGCTGGTCGAGGGGGTGATCAGCGATCTGGAGTTCGCCGTTGCCTCGGCCACCAGCTCGATCGAGACCATTACCGAGCTGACCGCGCGGGTGACGGAGGTCGGCCGGATCGCGGGCTCGATCAACCAGATTGCCGACCGGACGAACCTGCTGGCCCTGAATGCGGCGATCGAGGCTGCCCGCGCCGGCGAGCACGGCCGCGGCTTCAGCGTCGTGGCCGAGGAGGTACGGCGGCTGGCGTCGGCCGCGGCCGAGGCGGCCCATTCGATCGCCGGGATCGTCGGCGGCATCGAGACGATCACGGGCACCCGCGGAGATTCGGGCGACGCGCTGCGGGAGGGCGCCGAGCGGATGCGCGAGGGCATCGGCAACGCGCACCTGGCCGGCGAGTCGATCGCCCGTGTCGTCGAGGGCATGGACACGCTGGGTGAGGTCATTGCCTCGAGTGCGGAGGCGGGAGTGCGCCAGGCCGAGACCGCACGGTCGCTGTCCGACGGCACCGATGCCGTGGCCGCCGGCGCCACGACCGCCGTCAGCTCGGCGGTGCTGTTGGCCGACTGCGTGCGCGACATCGAGCAGGCTGCCGACTCGCTGGGATGCAGGTCGATCGACGCCCCCGAGACCCACGGAGTGGCAATGGCGCTCGAGGCGACCGTAGCGGCTCTGCGTCCCGTGTTCGACGCGCCCCGCGAGCATGCGGCGCGCTTCATCGCCGCGCTGGAGCTGTGCCGCGCCACCCGCGGCGTCGTCCAGGCGGGCGATCTGGCAGTGCTCGACGACGCGATGACGGCCAACCTGCGGAGGCTGCGCGGCGTGCTCTGCGGCGTCACGGTGGCGGTCGTTCCCGGGCTGCTCGCCGACCAGGAGCTCTACATGCACTGGTGGGTGAACGACGCCAAGGGCCTGCGGCAGCTCGACGTGAGCTTCGACCCACGCAGCCACGACTTCTACGACTACCGCGGCTTCGACTGGTTCACGACCCCCGTCGAGACCCGCGAGGTATGGCTGTCCGACCCCTACTACGACGAGGGCGGGGCAAACGCCGACATCGTCACCGTTTCGATTCCGGCGCAGTCCGGCAAGAACCTGGTCGGCGTTGCCACAGCGGATATCGACCTCGGCCAGATCGGACGGCTGGTCGCGCCGGCGCTGGCCAAGGTGGGAGCACCGGCGGCTCTGGTCGGAGACGGCGGGGTCGTGGTGGCGTCGTGCGATCGCCGGCTGGTGCCCGGCAAGCTGGTGCCGCCGGGGCTGCACGCGTGGGAAGGCCGGGCTCCGGACGGCTGCCTGACCCGCGAGTCGGGAGTGCTGACGGCGCGGACGCCGACGCTTGGCTGGACGCTGATCGCAATCCCGTAGCGAGGGGTAGGGTGGCGCGGGTGCGATGCGTCCACGTCGACGTGTTCAGCCGGCACCCGTACCGGGGGGACGGGCTGACGGTGTTTCCCGAGGCCGACGGGCTGCGCGGCGCCCAGATGCTTGCGATCACGCGCGAGATGCGGCAGTTCGAGTCGATCTTCCTGCTCGCTGGAGCGGATGCGGGAGGACCTGCCGCGCGGATCTTCACCGAGGACGAGGAGCTCGACTTCGCCGGCCACCCGGTGCTGGGGGCGGCCGCGGTGCTCCACCACCAGGGCGAGGCCGGTGAAACGGCGCTCCTCGACCTCCGGCTCAACCAAGGCCCGGTGCGCGTAACGACACGGCGGTGCGGCGACTGGTACCAGGCGACGATGGACCAGGGCATCGCACGCTTTGGCCCGCCACTCGCCGCTGCGGATGCGCTCGCGATTGCCTCCGCGCTCGGATTGACCTCCAACGACCTGCGGCCCGACGCGGCCGTGCAGATGGTCTCGACCGGCCTTGACTACATCATCGTGGCGGTTCGCAGTGGCTTCCAACGCTCCGGTATCGATCATCCTCGGTTCGAGGAACTGCTTGCGTCGGCCGGGGGCAAGTTCGTCTACGTGCTCGACCCCGACGCGCGCGAGGGCCGGACGTGGGACAACGCCGGACGGGTCGAGGACATCGCCACCGGCAGCGCCGCCGGGCCGGCCGGAGCGTACCTCGCCGCGCACGGCCTGGCCGACCCGTCGGCCGAGATCGTCATCAACCAGGGCCGGTTCGTGGGCCGGCCGAGCCAGATGGGCGTGCGAGTGGAGCGGGACACCGGCGGCGACTGGCGGGTCAGCGTCGCCGGTGGCGTGGCGCCGGTCGGCGAGGGGGTGCTGCACCGCCTGCCGGAGTGAGGTCTCAGCTTCTTCAAAGGAAGTTGTCGGCTCGCCCCTAGGTCGCGGGGCAACGATTCCTCAGATGTCCCAACCCGACCGAGGAGAAGCAGTGGAGCTTGACGACACAGAGCGACCGCAGGGCACGAGCCCGCTCCGGCGCTTCCATACCCGCATCGTCGTGGCGGCGGTCGCCGCTGCCGTGGCGGCCGCAGTTGCCGCCGGCCTCGCCTTCGCCGAGACGCGCCCCGCGCCGATCGGCAACGGCATCGTCGTCATCGACACCGACCTCGCCTACCAGAACGGACAGGCGGCGGGCACCGGCATGGTGCTGACGTCGTCGGGCGTGGTGCTGACGAATAACCACGTCATCCGCAACGCGACCACGATCAAGATCGTCGTGCCCTCGACCGGCCGCAGCTACAGCGCCAGCGTCGTCGGCTATGACGCCACGGACGACGTCGCCGTCCTGCAGGCAACCGACGCCTCGAACCTGAAGACCGTCTCGCTGGGCAACTCGGCAGACGTCAGCAACGGACAGTCCGTGACGGCGGTTGGAAACGCCGGGGGCACCGGCTCCCTGACTCACGCCTCCGGCAAGGTGACCGACGTCAACCGCGCGATCACCGTCAGCGACGACCAGGGCGGCAGCGAGAACCTGTCCGGCCTGATCGAGACGAACGCCTCCGTGCAGCCCGGCGATTCCGGCGGACCGCTCCTGAACGCTGCCGGCCAGGTGATCGGGATGGACACGGCCGCCTCCACCTCTCAGGGATACGGGTTCGACCAGACGACGACCAGCGACGGGTACGCCATTCCGATCAACAAGGCGCTGCCGATCGCGCTGCGGATCGAGAGTGGCAACGCGTCGAGCACGATCCACATCGGCAGCACTCCGTTCCTCGGCGTCGAGGTGACCTCGAGCGACTACGGCAGCTCCGGCGCGGCCATCTCGTCGGTGGTGTCCGGCAGCCCTGCCGATAACGCCGGCCTGGTTCCCGGTGACCTGATCACCTCGGTGGACGGCCACGCGGTCTCCTCGCCGACCGGGCTGACGACGATCATCTCGGCCGAGAAGTCCGGGGCGTCGGTCTCGATTACCTACGTCGACCAGTCGGGCGCGACCCAGACCGCGAACGTCACGCTCGGCAGCGGGCCGCCGCGCTAGGCACTCTCAGAGGGGCAGAGGCTCCTCGAGCGAGGCGATCGCGAAGTCCGCATCTGCCTTGCGGAGCTGCTCGACGGTGTAATGACCGGTTGCCACGCCCACGCAGTCGAGACCGGCTGCGTGGGCGCCCTCCACGTCGCGCGGCGTGTCGCCCACGACGAAGGCCTGCTCCGGTTTGACGTCGTCTCCGTAGACGAGCGCCGCCTGCCTCAGCGCGATGCGGGTGATCTCGCCCCTGTCACTCGAGTCGGAGCCGTATCCGCCGAACGAGAAGAACCGGTTGAGCTGTGCCCGGTGCAGCTTGATGTGCGCGGCCGCCTCGATGTTCCCGGTCACGATCCCGAGCAGGTAGCCCTCGTCGATCAGCCGAGGCAGCAGCTGTTCTACGCCGGGCAGCACGCGGTAGCCCGCCGACTCCGCGACGGTCTGATGCATGTAGTGCAGACGCCGCTCCAGCAACCGGTCGAACTCGGCGCGCTCCGGCGGGCGATGCATCACGGCCTGGAAGGTCTGTCGGCCGACGTCGGGATCGGTCATCCCTGCGTCCGTGAACGCGCCGATATCCGCGGGAATGCCGTAGAGCTCGTCGAACGCGAGCCGCCACGAGGCCGCGCCCGCGCCGCCGGTGTCGATCAGCGTGCCGTCGATGTCGAACAGGATCGCGAGTCTCTTCGTGGGCATGGTGCCCGTCTACCCGGCTGCCGAAATGCGCTCGGCCGACTCCTCGCAGGCCCGGGCGCGCTGTGCCGTGGTGTGGCCTGTGAAGCGGGTGGCGACACGCACCACCTCGGCTCCCAACGTCCGGAGCTGCGCCTCGACGCTTTCGTCGGTGAGCCGGCCCTCGGAGTCGAACACGCGGTGGGCGGAGGCGACCGGAATCACGTAGGGGACGGCCCATCCGCGAAGCGCCCTGACCGCGAACTCCATCGTGTTGATCGCCTGCAGTCCCTGGGTGCCGCCGGCGGCGCTGATCAGGCCGATCACCTCGTCGTGAAGGAACGGCGGCTCCCGCGAGCCGAGGGCGTGCAGCCAGTCGAGCGCGTTCTTGAAGGCGCCCGAGATCGTGCCCTGGTACATCGGGCTGCTCCAGAGCATCCCGTCGGCCCCGTAGCAGGCTTCGATCAAGGTCGCCGCGGCCGGCGGCAGCTCGCCTGCGTCGTCCGGGTTGTACATCGGCAGGTCGAGCTCACGCAGGTCGAGGAGCGTCGTGGCGGCTCCCGCCTCGGCGGCGCCCTCGAGCGCGATGCGCAGCGCGGCCAGGCTTCGTGAACCGCGCGCGAGCGACCCACCGAGGCCGACGATCGCAAGGCGCTCGGTCACGGTCGGATCAGGTTGGGTCATTGAGGCGATGGTTCACGCGGCGTGCTCCGACGGAAAGGTATAGCTCACACCAGCGTCCACCAAAATCCTCAGTCCGTAAGACTCAGCTGTGTTAGTGTGGTTCGGCTCTAAGACGACGTCTGGGGAGACGTTCAGTGGCGGGAAGGCAGGGGAACGCGAAACGCCGGCGCTTCGCAGCCGTGGCAACGTTGGTTGCCGCCGGCGCGCTGGCCGTGTCGGCCGCCGGTGTGGCGCAGGCCGCGGGCACGATCACGAGTTGCACCACGACGGCGTTCAAGCATGCCTTCACCGTCGGCGGCTCATACACCGTCGACTGCCGGGACGGCGGAAACCACCCCATCAGCGTCAACGTCGTTGCCCCGGCGGCCGGATTCAAGGTGCCCGCGGGGGTCACGGCCTCTCTAACCAACGTGAACTCCCCGGCGAACTTCGTCCAGTTCACCTCCCCCGCGGCCTGCACCCGGCTGCTGACCGTGAAAGGCACTGCGAGCCTCAACGGCATCTGGTTCTCAGGCGGCCAGGCGTGCAGCGCGCCAGGCGCTAACGGCGCCCCGGGCGCGATCGGCCAGAGCGGTACTGCCGGGGCTGACGGCACCGACCACACCAGCCTTCCCGGCGGAGATGGAACAGGAGCTGGAAGCGGCGCCGCAGGCACCGCCGGCAAGACCGCGCCGACCGCGTGCGGAGGCGCAGCGATGGTTGCCGCCGGCGGGTCGCTGACCCTCGCCAACGCCCGCCTGGCCACGAACCTCGCCCGAGCCGGCGATGGTGGTGTGGGAGCGCCGGGCGGTGGCGGCGGAATGGGCGGAGCCGGCGGCAACGGGAGCCACACCTTCACCGTCGAGGAAGGCAGCCCCGGGCACGGTGGTAACGGCGCCTCGGGCGGATCAGGTGGCGGCGGCGGAGCGGGCGGCCACGGCGGCAGGGCCGAGGGCGGCGCGATCTGCAATCTGGGCTCGCTCGTCGTCCAGAACAGCACGTTTACCGACAACCAGACCGTGTCCGGCGCAGGCGGCCTCGGCGGCAACGGCGCTGCCGGAGGTGCCGGCGGGCAGGGCGGCACCGCGAACACCAACATCGAGGAGTTCAACAGTGGCTGCACTCTCGGTATCGGGGGCGCCGACGGCGGCCTGGCCGGGGTCGGTGCCGTGGGTGGCACCGGAGGCACCGGTGGCGCCGGCGGCACCTCCCAGGGCGGCGCAATCTTCAGCAGCGGCCCGCTCACCGTCACCGGCAGCTCCTTCGCGTCGAACGGGGCGACGGCAGGCGCCGGGGGCCAGGGCAATCACGGCGGCGCCGGAGGAACCGGCGGCGCCGGCGGCAGCGCCGCTGACGGCAAGAGCCCGGGCGTCGGCCGTGCCGGTGGCAACGGGGCGAAGGGCGGGGCGTCGGGCGCCGGAGGCAACGGCGGGGGCGCGTTCGGTGGTGCGATCGCAACCCTCGGGATCACGCCGGCGCTGAGCGCGAACTCGTTCTCGGGTGACTCCGTTACCGCAGGCTCGGGCGCCGTCCCCGGGGCGGGCGGCACCGGGGCGGGCGGCGGCCCGGGCGGCTTCAACGGCCGGTCGGAGCCGTGCACCGGCGGGGCCACCCAGCGGCCGAGCGGTTCCACGGGTGCCAACGGCCACACCAAGGCCGCCGGCTCGCCGGGCGCCACCGGCAACGTCGACGTCGACATCCGCTAGCGCTCCTGCTCGATCCGGCTGTCTCTTGTGACCGTCCAGGAGTTGACGGTACGTTGACGATGCGTTGACGCTCGCCTGGTGGACTACGTCCCTCGACCACCAGGAGGGAGTCCATGCCGAGCACACTCACGTACCCCGGTGTCTACATCGAGGAGGTCCCGAGCGGCGTCCACACGATCACCGGGGTCGCCACCTCCATCGCCGCCTTCATCGGATATACCCCACGCGGGCCGGTGAACCAGCCGGTGCACATCTTCAACTTCGGCGACTACGAGACCGCGTTCGGAGGGCTGTCGGTCGACAGCGTCCTCAGTTACAGCGTCAAGCAGTTCTTCCAGAACGGCGGCAGCGAGGCCTACGTCGTCCGGGTCGCGCACCAGGCGGTAGAAGCGGGCGTAACGATTGAGAATGTCAACGGTGCGGCGAGCCTGACCGCTACCGCCGCGACGCCCGGCCTGTGGGGCAATGGGCTCCAGATCGACGTCGACTTCGCGACGACAAACCCCTTCGATCTCTTCAACCTGACGGTCTCGGAGTATGCGATCCAGGGCGGCGTCCCCACGCTCGTCACCACCGAGGTATTCCGCAATCTCTCGATGTATGCCAACGCGCCCACTGGTACCGAGGCGATCGTCAACGCCGGCTCCCAGCTGATCCAGCTGACGAGCCATGCCCCGGCCAACGCCGGCGCCGGCGGCTTCAGCCAAAGCGTCAAGGGTGTGGACCCCCAGGCCGTAGGCCCGGGCCAGAACCGGATCTCCGTCATGGTCGACGGCGACGGGCCATGGGACATCGACATCATCAGGGGGGCGAACGCAGCGGCGACGGTCGCCGGCATCGCTAACGCGATCAACGCGGTCGCCGGGGCCGGTCGCGTGAACGCTGCATATGTCGGCGGCGCCACCCAGCAGATCACAATCACGACGACCGACATCTCGCATGCGTCGTCGGTGCAGGTGTACGACGCGAGCGCGAACAACGCAGCCGGCATCCTCAAGCTCGGCCTGGCGAACGGTGGGGTGGAGCAAAGCGGTTGGGCGCCGTACCGCCCACGCCAGACCGGCACTGTCGCGGAGAGTCCGGACGTCACCCTGACAGCAGCGGCAGCCGGCCACGTGTCGGTCCAGGTGTATTCGGGAGCCGCCGCCGCGCCGCTCCAGTCGATCGACGTGCAGCTATTTGACGTCGCGTCGGCCCCGACCTCCGTCGCAGAGCTCGCGACTGTCATGAACAACGCCCTTCAGCACACCTCCATGAGTGCGCCGCGTCTGGTCGGGGCAACGGTGACGCTGGTCAACGGCCAGCTACGGATTTCCCCCGGGAGCGGCGACCCGAACGCGTCGTTCCTGTTCGCAAACCAAGGAGCGGATACAACCGCCGACGACCTTGGACTGATCGCCCACGGGGGCGGTAACCCGATTGTGGTCGACCGCAACGTCGCCCGCTATGCACCAGGGGCCGGCGTGACGGCGTTCGCCCAGGTGCAGGGCGCCGGTGGCAGCGACGGCACCGCGCCGAACTCGGCCGAGCTGACCGGAGACGAAGCGGCGAAGACCGGGATCTATGCACTGGCGGGCGTCGACCTCTTCAACCTGCTCGTGATGCCCGACCTCGCCGGCCCCGAGTCGGATGCGAACTACGGCGTGCTCGACGAGGCCATCGCGTACTGCGAGCGCCGTCGGGCGATGATGATCATCGACGTGCCTTCGACCATCGGCACGTTCGCGCAGGCGCAGACGTGGGTCTTCGGATCGAAATCAGGTCAGCTCCGGAGCCGGAACGCCGCCCTTTACTTCCCCCGCATCCAGGAGTCGGATCCGCTCCAGGGTGGCATCATCAACACCTTCCCGGCCGCGGGCGCAATCGCGGGCGTCTATGCGCGTACCGACGCGACGCGCGGCGTGTGGAAGGCCCCTGCCGGCACGGACGCCATGATCGCCGGTGCGAGCGGCCTCACGTACAAGCTCACCGACGGCGAGAACGGAGCGTTGAACCCGGTCGCGCTGAACGCCCTGCGCACCTTCCCCGTGATCGGCACCGTCGTCTGGGGGGCGCGGACCGCGCGAGGCGCGGACGTATTGGCAGATGACTATAAATACGTCCCCGTTCGCAGGCTTGCCCTATTCCTCGAGGAGAGCCTGTACCGGGGCAGCCAGTGGGCAGTGTTCGAGCCCAACGACGAGCCGTTGTGGGCGCAGCTTCGCCTCAATCTGGGCGCATTCATGCACGGCCTCTACGCGCAGGGCGCGTTCGAGGGCAGCACTCCCAAGGACGCGTACTTCGTCAAGTGCGACAGCTCGACCACCACCCAGAACGACATCGATCTCGGTCGCGTCAACATCGTCGTGGGCTTTGCGCCGCTAAAACCTGCGGAATTCGTAGTCATCCAAATTCAGCAGATCGCGGGCGCGATCCAGACCTGAGGAGCCGACCATGGCGAAATTCACCGTCAACGCCCAGCGACTCGATCCGTACAAGAATTTCAAGTTCCGGGTCAAGCTGGGCACGAGCAGCGACTACGTCGCCGGTATCAGCAAGGTGAGCGCGCTGAAGCGGACGACTGAGATGGTCGAGCACCGCGAAGGTGGCGACCCGAGCTCGCCGCACAAGACGCCGGGCAAGTCGAAGTTCGAACCGATCACGATGGAGCGCGGTGTCACCCACGACCCCGAGTTCGAGGCCTGGGCGAACAAGGTCTGGAGCTACAACAATGCACAGGCGGCGGCCGACCAGAGAACCAAGGAGGTTTCGCTCAAGGACTTTCGTAAGAACCTGACCGTCGACGTCTTCAACGAGGCCGGGCAGAAGGTCATCTCCTACCACGTGTACCGCGGGTGGGTCAGCGAGTACACCGCGCAGGCCGACCTCGACGCGAACGCAAACGCGATCCTGATCCAATCGATCAAGATCGAGCACGAGGGCTGGGTGCGCGACCCGGCCGTCACCGAGCCGACCGAGCCCACGTACGACGACACCGGAGCGTGATCCGTGCACGAGCGGGTCGACCTCCCGACCGGCCCGTGGCAGGCCGGATCGCCCGGCCCGCTTCGCTCGGTCCTCGTACGCGCGGTGGGCGATGCGGACGACGAGTTCCTGCTCGAGTCCGCCGAGCTCCCGCCCTTCGCGCGCGCCGACGCGCTTCTCGCACGGTGCGTCGACGGCATCGAGGTCGGGACGCTCACGGTCGGTGACCGAGATGCGCTGCTGCTGCACCTGCGGCGCCTCACCTTCGACGAGCGGCTGGAGTGCGTCCTTCACTGTCCCGTCCCGGACTGTGCCGAGGCAATCGAGCTGGAGCTCCGGGTCTCCGACCTGCTCGTGGCGCCGCCCGCTGACGCGGCGCCGACGCACATCATTCGGGCCGGCGGCGTCGACGTCGAGTTCCGCCTGCCCAGGGTAGGCGATCTCGATGCGCTGAGCGCGGCGACCGAGGAGGCCCGAGCCGTGGAGCTCCTCGACCGGTGCATCGTCTCGCCTGTCCCGATGCCGAAAGAGGCCCGCGACGCAGTCATTGACGCGATGGCCGAGCACGACCCGCAGGCGGAGCTCGAGCTCGAGATCACCTGCCCCACGTGCGAGCGCGAGTTCATGGCGCTCTTCGACTGCGCGAGCTTCCTGCTCGAGGAGCTCGACCGCCGTGCGCACCAGCTTCTCCGCGAGGTACATTCGCTCGCGCGGCACTACCACTGGGCCGAGCGGGAGATCCTCGCCCTGCCGGCCCAGCGACGCGCGCGCTACCTGGATCTGATCGCAGGCGGCACGGGCACGTGAGTGCGTTCCTCCTCAACCTCGTCCGCCGCCACGACGGCAGCGCGCTGAGCGTGGCCGGGCGCACACCGGTCGACGCGATGTTCGCCGACGCCGCGCCGGACCAGCAGCCGGCGCCCGCCGCACCGGCTTCGCCCGCGCGGCCCGCGATCGCAGAGCCACCTGGTGTCACCCGCACGCGGCCGATCATCGCCCAGACATCCGCCGAGGCCCTGCCCGCCGTGCCGGCTGCGATGGTCGGCCGCGGCTCTGCCCCTCCGGACGCACCCCTCGTACAGATAACAACTCCGACCCCGGTCGTGCAGCGCGTCACGGCCCCTGGCGTACCTCTGTCCGCACCTGCTCCCGCCGTCTTGCTCCCGGCGGCTGCGGCGCAGCAGCCGGACCCCGTCGCCGCGCCGGCACCGCCTGCCTCTCCCGTCGCGACGGCTCGGCCCGTGCCGGTGATGCGGACCGAGGCCCCCCCGGCGGCAGCTCCGAGCCAGCCCCAGGTAACCGCCGCCGCGACACCTTCCGCCCCGGCTGCGGTACGCGCGGCGGAGGTGCGACAGGCGGTGGAGCCGGCGACGGTCCGCGAAGTTGTGGAGCATGCGGTCGAGCTCGGCCCAGGGCCGCCGCCGGCTCCCGTCAGCCCTGTCGTTCTCGTTGCACCGGCGGCGGCAGCTCCTCTCCCCCGGCCGCCGGATCCCGCTGTGCCCGAGACGCCCGTGCACGTTCGCATCGGAACAGTCGAGATCGTCGAGACCCCAGCACCCGCTCCGGCGACGGCATCGGCGCCCGCTGCACCGGTACCCGCACCCCCAGTCGAGCCGGGGCAGAGCGGTGGGTTCGCCGCGTTCGCCTCCCTTCGCAGCTATGTCCCCCAGGAGTGGTGACGGGTGGCCGACTTCCATGCCATCGGCGGCGCGAGCGCAACTCTCCGGACGCTCCTCGCCGACAGGATGGACTTTCCCGACGGTGTCACGCCGATCGTCACGGTCGGGCCGCCGGCATTCTCGACGAAGGATGTCAATCCCCGGCGCGAGGATCCGCGCGTCAACGTCTTCCTGTACCGGGTTACCGAGAACGCGTTCCTCCAGAACCAGCAGATCCCGGGCCGGGAGCTGTCCGGATACGGGCATCCGCCGCTATCGGTCAATCTGCACTACCTGGTCACGGCGTACGGCAACGCCCAGGTGCCCGACGACCACGACGCGCTGTTCGACGACACGATCGCGCACTACCTGCTGGGTAGCGCGATGCGCGTGCTGCACGACACGCCAATCGTCACGGAGCAGCTCCTGACGATCCGGGCACCCAGCGGGCGGGAGATTCTCGACACCAGTCTCCGCGGGGAGTTCGAGCAGGTGAAGCTGACGCTCGAGCCGTTGACGCTCGAAGATGTGACGAAGGTTTGGACGGCTCTCGGGCTCCGATTCCGGCTGTCCGCCGCGTACGTCGCGAACGTGGTGCAGATAGAGAGCGAGCGGCAGCGGACGTACCCGCGCCCAGTCGGCCGGCCGCTGTCGCCCCTCGACCCACCGCTTCCCACGGACCCGCCGGCCCCGGGCCCGATGGTCTATGTGCCGACCCTGCAAACGCCGACAATCACCGACCTCCACGTTGTCCTCGCGCCTGGCGGCGCCGAGCAGGCCTACCCGTATGCGCGCGTCGGAGACACGCTGGCGCTGATGGGGACGGCGCTCAGCGGCCTGGTCACCGAGGTCTGGGTAGGCGATCTCAGCATCACCGCGGGCACGGCCAAGCCGACTCGGGTCGAGGCGGCGCTCCCGGACGACGCTCAGCTGCAGCCTGGTCTCGTCGCGGTCAAGGTGACCGTGAGCGACCCGCACGTGCCGGGTTCTCGGTTCGACTCCAACGATACGCCGCTGATGGTCGTGCCGCGCGTGAATGCCGTCGCGCCGATCGGGCCGCCGCGGGCGGTGGCGGTGGATGGCGTCCGTCTGTTCACGGGCGTTGCCGGCGGCGAGACGGTGATCGGGAGAGCGGTCGTTCCGCGCGAGAGCTACGCGAACCCGTCCCAGACTCACATCGAGGTCCCACTGCCTGACACGCTACCCTCGCGCCGTGTCAGGGCGCTCGTCGGTGCACCGCTCGGCGGGCCGGTCGCCTTCGCGGTAGGGCCGCAGGAGCTTGATCTGGTCTTGAGCGGCGTCGCCCACACGGCGCGTCCGTACCTGGAAGGAACGCTTGAGCCGGCGGAGATCGCGGCGACGCTCGAGGCCGCGATCCATGACGTCTCGGATGCGCCCGGCGACGGGTACGCGGGTGCGCGTGTTGCGCTTCTCGGCACGGGGCTCGCGATCGTCGGCGGCGGGCTCACGAACCCGATTGCCTTTGGCGGAGCGTCGCCGCTGAGAAACCAGCTCGGTCTGGGCGGGGCTCAACCGGCCGGCGCGGCGCACGCGTTCGTCTCGGGCGCGCTCCAGCCACTGCCGACGCTCAGTGCGGGGACACCCCTGGTGCAGGCGACCGTCGGAGGTGTGATCGCCGACGTCGCCGTGCCGGCGGCCTTCGCGAGCCTCGAGGAGCTTGCTGCGGCGCTCGAGGCGGCCATGACCGGCGCCGGATTCGCGGGTACCCGGGTTGGCGTGACACGCTCGCAGCTGATGGTCGTGCCGGGGAACGCCGCGGACGTGTCGTTCGCCGCCACCGCTGCCGACTCGACCACCGTGGTCGAGCTGCAGCTGCACGGACGCTTTCCCGTCCGGGTCAGGGCGCAGGGAGCGGAGAGCATCGACGACGCGACCCTGGAGCTGCCGCAGTGAGCGACTGGCGCCACGACAACGCGCGCTGGCTTGCAACGGCGCTGCGTGCGCTCCGGGAGGACCTGGAGCGCCATGCGTTGGCGGCGCCCGCGTTACCGGACGGCCGGCGTGCGCTGTCATGGCTGGTCGCCGGCGACCTGGCGGTGCCTTCGCGCTCTGAGCCGGCAGAACTCTCCGCGCTCGAGGCGCAGATGGATCGGCCGCCGGCGCTCCTGGCGCTCGCGCGCTCGCTGGAGTTCGGCGACTTCGAGTCCTACTTGCTCCTGCTCGCGGCAGCGCCTGCGCTCGACCCGGCGTTCGCCCAGGCGTTCGCCGAGCTCCACGACGATTCCCGTCGCGACCACGTGACCCTGGGCCTCGCGCTTGCGCTGTTCGCGTCGGGAGCCGGAGAGCAACGACTGCTGGCCGCGGACGTCCTGCTTCCGGATGGGCCGCTCCGTGCGCTCCAGCTCGTGGACGTAGCGGACGACGAGACAACGCCTCTCGTGTCCCGCCGGATCTCGGTCGACGAGCGCATGACCGGGTTCGTCCGCGGCGCGAACAGGATCGACGCGCGGCTGCGGCCGTTAATGCACGAGCTGCCGCCTGGCCGGACGGCGCCGGAGACGAGTGCTGCGATCGACGCCCTCGCCGAACGGTTCGAGGAATCCCCGGCCGCCAACATCCTGACCGCGGACGAGGGTGCCGGGACCGAGTTTGCGCAGCAGCTCGCCGCGGTGCTCGACGTTCGCCTGTGCGCACTCGACGCTCACCGCATGGCCGAGCTGCCGCCGCAGGCTCGCCTCAAGATCGTGCGGTTGCTGGCACGAGAGGCGCTCCTGGGACGGCTCGCTCTGGTCGTCAATGCCGCTGATCCGGCGGCCGCGGCGGTTGCCGCGGAGATCGCAGACGGGTTCGGCGGTGTCCTCCTCGTCGTCGGCCCAGAGCCGTTGTCGACGTACCCCCAGCTGCAGGTCGTCCGCGTGCCCGCCACGTCGCGTGGCGATCAGGCGGCCGCGTGGCACGCGACCCTGGCGCGCTACGGGCAGTCGCTCAACGGTGAGGTGGACGCCATCGTCCAGCAGTTCGAGCTGACCGGGGCCGAGATCGACGAGACGGTTGCGCGGGCGCTGGAGCTCGGCGACGGGGCGATTACGGGCGAGACCCTGCGTTGGGCCTGCCGGGAGAGGCCGACTCCGGCGCTCGACTCGATTGCCCGCAGGATCGAGCCTGCCTTCGACTGGGACGACATGGTGGTCTCGAGCGACGTGCGGGAGCAGCTGCGCGAGCTCGCCGACCAGGTGGAGCAGCGCAGCCTTGTGTACGAGACGTGGGGGTTCGGGGCACAGCTCGTGCGCGGGCGCGGCATCACCGCGTTGTTCTCGGGCCCGAGCGGCGTCGGCAAGACCATGGCGGCCGAGGTCCTGGCGCGCCACCTCGACCTCGAGCTCCGGCGCATCGATCTCGCCGGCATCACCTCGAAGTGGGTCGGGGAGACGAGCAAGAACGTCCGCCGGATCTTCGACGTGGCTGAGCGGAGCGGCGCAATCCTGTTCTTCGACGAGGCCGACGCGCTATTCGGGCAGCGCACGGAGGTGCGCGACAGTCACGACCGCTACGCAAATGTCGAGGTCGACTACCTCCTCCAGCGGATGGAGGAGTACACCGGGCTCGCCATCCTGGCGACGAACCGGCGCGACGCGCTCGATGCAGCATTCCTGCGGCGCCTGCGCTTTGCGATCGACTTCCCATTTCCGACGGTCGAGGATCGACGGCGCATCTGGGAGCACGTCTTCCCCACGCAGGCAGCCCTCGACGAGGTCGATTATGGCTGCCTCGCCCGGCTCGAGCTGAGCGGGGGCAACATTCGCTCGATTGCCGTCAACGCTGCGTTCCTCGCGGCGCGGGACCGCGCGGCGATCGGTATGCCGCACCTCGCGCGCGCGGCCTCGCGGGAGTACGCCAAGCTGGGGAAACCGATGACCGCGGCCGACCTCGGCCCGTATTACGAGGCGGTGCGCGGGTGAGGCCGCACCTCGTGGAGATCGACCGGGTCATCGTGCGCGGCGGGGGCTCGCTGTCGCACGACCCGGCTGCGCTGACGGCGCTGGTCGAGCGGGCCGTCGCCGCGCAGGCTGCCACTGCCGCCCCTCGTGGCGCACGGGCGCTGACCGAGGTCGTCACCTCCGGAATCGCATCTGCGACGGGAGGTACACGTGGCTGAGGTGACTCAGGAGAAGGCTCGCGAGCTGACGAGGCCGGCACTCCTCCTCCAGCCGCGTCTGACGGTCGGCCCCACCGACGATCCCTACGAGCGCGAGGCCGAGCACGCCGCGGAGGTGGCGGTGCGGCCCGGCGCCTCGTTCGGCAGCCTGCGCTCCTCGGCACTGGCGAACAACCTCTCGCCAGTCGCGCAGCGCGCGCCCGCTCCGCACCGACCGATCCTCGACGACGAGAAGAAGAGGCACGAGGAGAAGAAGCACGAGCTGCGTCACGACCAGCCGATGCGCGTCCAGAAGGCTCCCGGCACTGCCTCGCCGCCCGAGATCGGCCCGAACGTCGAGCATCGGATCACCGCGCTCATGTCGGGCGGGACACCGCTGCCGGAATCGACGAGGGCGTCGCTGGAGTCGCCGTTCGGCCGGAGCTTCGACCACGTTCGCATTCACACCGACGCCGCCGCGGCCTCCGTTGCGGTGTCTGTCGGCGCGCGCGCGTTCACGGTCGGCAGCCACGTGTTCTTCGGCTCCGGCGAGTACCGGCCGGCCTCGACCGGGGGCCGCAAGCTGATCGCCCACGAGCTCGCGCACACCATTCAACAGGAGCCCGACGCCGGCCAGGGCCGACGCGTGCGTCGGCTGCCCGGGGTGCTGAGTGCGATCGCAGGACGGGTGCGCGCGTGGGCGATGCAGCTGCCCGGCTACGAGCTCCTCGGGGTGATTCTCGGCCGCGACCCGATCACCGAAGAGCCCGTCCAGCGGAGCGTCGCGAACATCGCGCACGCCACGCTGCGCCTCGTGCCCGGCGGCGACGCAGTCTTCGAGCACCTCGCCGCCTCGGGCGCCCTGCAGCGGGAGCAGGCGTGGCTCGACACCCAGATCGCGCAGCTCAACCTCAGCTGGGACGGCATCATGCGGCTGATCGGACAGGCGGTCGACGCGATGTCCGTCTTCCATCCGTTCGAGAGCTGGCAGGCAGTACGGCGGATCTTCCAGCCGACGCTCGACCGCATCATTACCTTCGTCCGGAACGTCGGCGCCCACGTGTTTGACCTGGTCAAGAGATGGGCGCTCGACCGCCTCCGCGAGTTCGCGCAGGGAGTGCGCGGCTACCGGCTGCTCACGTTCGTTCTCGGCCGCGACCCGTTCACCGACGCTGAGGTGCCGCGCACCGCCGACCTATTCATCCACGCGGTTCTCGAGCTCATCCCGGGGGGTGAGGAGGTCTACCAGAACCTGAAGCGCTCCCACACGATCGAGCGGACGATGACCTGGCTCCACCTGGAGATCGCCCGGCTCGACCTGACCTGGGACTCGATCAAGGCGCTGTTCCGGCAGGCCTGGGACGCGTTCTCGATCACGGACATCCTGCACCCGATCGCGCTGTTCGAACGGATGCGCGGGATCTTCGGGCCGCCGCTCGGCCGGCTGCTCACGTTCACCATCGCCGTCGGCCGCAAGGCGCTCGAGTTCATCTTCGAGGGTGTGATGACTCTGGCCGGGCCGCTCGGGGCGCAGGTCGTCCGCATCTTCCACCGGGCGGCCGCGGTGTTCGACCAGATCGTCGCCGACCCCGTGCGGTTCGTGCACAACCTGATCGACGCGATCGGCCTCGGCTTCAGGCAGTTCATGCACAACATCGCCGAACATCTGCGGACCGGAGTCATCCGCTGGCTGACGGGCGCGCTCGAGGGAGCGGGCGTAGTCCTCCCGCAGGTCTGGAACCTCGAAGGGATCCTGTCGCTCGTCCTCCAGATTCTCGGGATCACCTGGCAGCGGATCCGGCAGAAGATCGTGCGCGTCATCGGGGAGGAGCGCATGCAACAGCTGGAGCGCGTCTTCGACTTCATCCAGACCCTGATCACCCGTGGCCCGATGGCGCTGTGGGGCAGGATTGTCGAGTCGCTCGGGAACCTGTGGGAGACCGTGATCGGCGGCATCCGGCAGTGGGCGATCACGCGCATCGTGACGGCGGCGGTGACGCGACTCCTGACCATGTTCAACCCGGCCGGCGCGGTCATCCAGGCGGTGATCGCGATCTACGACACGATCAAGTTCTTCATCCAGAAGATCCAGCAGATCGCGGACACGGTCGAGGCGATTGTCGATTCGATCGCACGCATCGCAGCCGGAATCCTGGGGCCTGCAGCGAACGCCGTGGAGCGGGCGATGGCGCGAACGATCCCGGTTGTTCTCGACTTTCTCGCCGAGCTGATCGGCCTGGGCGACATCAGCGGCCAGATCCGCCGCATCATCGAAGCGATTCAGGCGCGCGTCGATGCCGCCCTCGACCGGGCGGTCAACTGGGTTGTCGAGCGCGGGCGAGCGCTGCTGGGGCGCGGCACCGCGCCGGCTGGGCAGCCTGCAGCCGCCGGCGATGAAAGGTGGAACGCGGCTGCGGCCGGCGTCAACGCCGAGCTCGATCACCTCCTCGCGGCCGGCGTCGACCCGGAGGACATCCAACATCAGATACCCGCCTGGAAGCAGCGTTTCGGGTTCACGAATCTCGAAGTGACCGAGGCCGAAGGCCAGATCCAGGTCTCGGGTGAGATGAGCCCAAAGCGGGTCATTCGCGCCCTGCCGGTAGGGATCGACTACGACCACCAGCTCCAGGGCAACAGGGCGCGGCGCATGCACGCAGTACCAATCCGGCAGACGCCCTACTCGGCCCCGTATGACGAGCTGGTGGGCTGGGACCGGCTCAACCACAACTTCTGGATCCGAGGCCACCTCCTCCACGGCAGATCGGGCGGCCCCGGCGCCTTCTGGAACATGACGCCGATCCCGAAGTCGACGAATCTCGCGATGTACTCCGGGCACGAGGAACACCTGCACGACTCCGTGCTCGATCCCTCGAAGAACCCGTTGATCTGGTTCCGAGCCGAGGTCGATTACTACACCGCGGGTGACTCCCGTGTGGACAGGAGGATCGCTCGTCCGAGTGACTTCCCGAAGCTGATCACCGTTCAGTACGGCAAGGCGAAGAAGAAGTCGAGCGGCTGGGTCGAGGGGCCCGCCACGATCACCAAGCCTTACTCCGTCGACCCGCCCACCACGGGGACCGACGACATGGTCCCGTCGAAGGTCTCAGCTCCGTGAGCATCCTGTCCTCACCCCTGCGGCCGCTGCTCCTCAAGGGTGCGCTCGCCGTCTACCCCGAGCAGACGCCAGGAGCGCAGCCGGCGAAGGTCATCGTGTTCCAGTTCAACCCCGACACGATGAAGCGGACGCTCGCGAACCGTGCGCCGCAGCAGCCGACGCAGGGACAGTCGGGCGCGGCACGGGAGGACGTTCTGCGCGTCGCGGGCCCGCCGGTCGAGACGATCAACATGACCATCGAGCTCGACGCTGCCGACCAGCTCGAGGATCCCGACTCGAACACCACGGTCGCCGAGAACGGGCTCGGCCCCGCACTCGCGACCCTCGAGCTGTTGATGTACCCGACGACCCAGCTCGCCCAGACGATCGTGCAGCAGGCACAGCAGGGAAGCGCACAGGTCAGTCCGCCGGACGTTCCGCTCGTGCTCCTGGTCTGGGGTCGCTCCCGCGTTGTCCCGGTCAAGCTCACCAGCTTCTTGATTTCCGAAGAGGCCTTCGATACGCAGCTGAACCCGCTCGTGGCGAAGGTCGAGCTCGGCCTGCAGGTCCTCACGTACATGGAGTTCACCGATTCGAGCGTCGGCCGCGACGCGTTCGTCGCCTACCAGCAGGCCAAGGAGAGCCTGGCCGCCAAGGACACCCCGTCCCCGGCGGCCATCGGCATCCGAACCCTGCTTCCGAGCTGAGGGGGAGCGATGTTCTTCAAGGGCAGCAGGTACGAGAAGGTCCCTACAGCGACATACCTCGACCCGTCAGGCCGGTCGATCCAGTACAAGCTCGTGCGCTGGATCCCCGACACCACACCGGTCGTCGGCCACCGCGTCGGCTCCGAGGATCGGCTGGACCTGATCGCCTGGGAGGCGTTCCGCGACACCGAGCGCTTCTGGCGTGTCTGCGACGCGAACCGCGCGCTCTGGCCCAACGACCTGCTCGAGGTGGGCGCCGTGATCGGCATCCCGGCGGCGGAGGGCTGACGTGTCGGATCAGGTCTCGTTCCAGCTGAAGATCGGCGGCAGCCCGGCCTCGGCTTCGGTGATCAACGCCCTTCGCCGCGTCGAGGTGGAGGACCACGCCCACGTCGCGGACATGCTCCGGCTGCGCATCGGCGTCGCCGTGCGGCAGGACGGCAGCGGCTGGACGTTCCTCGACGACAACCTCTTCACGCGCCTCGCGAGCATCGACCTGTCGGTGACGCTGGGCAGCGGCAACGCGATTCCTCTGATCAAGGCGTACGTGATCGAGGTCGCGACCGAGTTCTCGCCGGCGCCCAACGGATCGGAGCTGGCTGTCACCGCAATGGACCCGACCGTGCTGATGCATCTCGAGGAGAAGGTGAAGGCGTGGCCGAACCAGCAGGACTCGGACGTCGCCTCGGCGATCTTCTCGGACAGCACGTACGGCTTCACCCCGGTTGTTGACTCGACGGACTTCTCGCACGACGAGAACGACCACACCCTCATGCAGCGCGGGACAGACATCCAGTTCCTGAACGGGCTCGCGCGGCGCAACGGCTACGAGTGCTACGTCGAGACCAACGACGCCGGCGACGTCGAAGGCCATTTTCACGCGCCACGTCAGGACACACAGCCGCAGGGCACGCTCACCGTCAACATGGGTGAGGCCACGAACGTCAACCGGTTCCATGTCCGGTACGAGATGCTCGCGCCGACGACCGCGCAGGCGACGACGATCGACCCGGACGACGGATCGTCGCCGCAGGGATCCTCCCAGGAACCGGAGCACACCGAGGACATGGGCGAGGCGCCCGCCGCTCCTTCCGACCGCCCGCGCGTGGTTCTGCTCAGCCACCTCGCGATGAGCCAGTCCGGCGAGGTGCAGCGCTACGCGCAGGCGGTGGTCGACCGCTCGAGCTGGGCAATCGTCGCCGAGGGTGAGCTGAACACCGTCGCGTATGGAGGCGTCCTCCGTGCGAAGCAGCCGGTGATGGTTCGCGGCGTCGGGCGCACGTTCAGCGGCCGCTACTACGTCGAGCGCGTGCTGCACACGATCACGAGCGACGGCAGCTACTCGCAGCGGTTCCGGCTGCGTCGCAACGCGACCGGCCTGACCGGCCAGGAGACCTTCAAGGATGACGATGCGCTGGCGGCATGAGGTGATTGCATGAGCGACACGACAGTCGACCTCACCCAGGTGCGCGGAGGTGCGGCCGCCGGCGGCCCCCGCCATTACGGGAAGTACCGCGGCACCGTGTCGGACAACCAGGACCCGCGCAATCAGGGCCGCGTGAAGGTGAATGTGCCGGAGGTGCTCGGGACCACCGACAGTGGCTGGGCTCTTCCGTGCGGCCCGTACGCGGGCGACGAGACCGGTCACTACACCATCCCATCCGTCGGTGCCGGCGTGTGGGTCGAGTTCGAGGCCGGTGATGTTACGCGCCCGATCTGGAGCGGCTGCTGGTGGCAGAGCGACAAGATCCCCAAGGACGAGGGCGGGTCACAGGCGACGCCGGACGTCAAGGTGCTGCGCAGCGAGCAGGACCTCGTGCTGGCCTTCCACGACGACACGCAGACGATCGCCCTCTCGGATGGCAACGGGGACAACCAGCTCGAGATCCAGGTGCAGCAGGGGACGGTGACGCTGAAGGCGTCCACAAAGGTCGTCGTCGACGCGCCGCTGATCGAGTTGGTCGCCAACTCGACTCACCCCGGTGTCTTCGGCGACAACCTCATGACGTACCTGAACCAGCTCGTGACGATGTTCAACACGCACATGCATCCCGGGCAGATGGCCGGACCGTTCCCGGTGACCCCGATGACGCCGGTCCCGCCTCTCACGCCGCCGTCCCCGACGTTGATCTCGACCTCGGTGACCCTCGGATGAGCCTCAGCGAGACAGCCGTAGCTCAGGCGGTCGAGCAGGCGATGGCCCAGCTCGTGCCGGTCAAGGGCAACGAGGACCCAAAGGGACGCGAGGTGCTCGCACGCTCGGTCGCCCACGCTGTGGTCGGGAAGCTCAAGGAGGCATTCGACGACGGTTCGGTGACAGTTGTCGACATCAACGGAGACACCCTGGACGTGCGGCTCGACGCGAGCGTGGAGACCTGGTGAGCAGCGCCGCCTTCCTCGACTTCCCGTTCCACATCGACGGCCGGCAGCACACGGCCGAGACGGATCTCGACGACCACGTGTACGACCTTGTCTACCAGGTGCTGTTCACGGTCCCCGGCGAGCGCGTGAACCGCCCCGACTTCGGCTGCGGCATCGGGCAGCTCGTCTTCATGCCCAACTCCCATGCCCTGGCGTCAGCGACGGAGTTCCTCGTGCGCGGGTCGCTCGTGCGGTGGCTCGCCGACGTCATCGCCGTTCAGAACGTCGAGGTGATCGCCGAGGACTCGGCTCTCACCGTCATCGTTGCCTACACCGAGCGGGGCACGGGAGAGGACCTCACGGCGCGCTTCGTGTCGCCGTGGAGCATCTGATGCCCCAGAAGACGACGACCGCAGCGCAGATCCTCGGGCAGATCGGTCCAAGCTGCCGCGACGACACGCGCCGGTCGCTCCTCGAGGGCCGCGCCGGCGTCAACGGGATCGACTTCGTGGAATATGAGCTCGTCGCTGGAGTGCACACGCTCCACGTGCACTTCCTCAACGACGTCGCCGGCCTCGCGGCCGCGCTGGCGGACGCCGACGTCTACCGCATCCACGGCGGTACTCGTATCGTCGGGTTCGAGATCACCCCGAGCGACGTCGCTGTCGCCGACCCGAAGGTCGTCGACCTCCAGGTCGACCAGCAGGGGGACTACGCGCCCTACCTGCTCTCGATCGGGTGGTCGCTCGATACGGACGGCTACTGGACGTTCGATCTCGACGGCCTCGACCGCCACTTCTCGGTGGCGCCCGTCAACTTCCGGCCGGGTTGCCTGATCGACTTCGACTGCAAGCCGGGGTGCGACTGCCACGACGATGTCCTCGAGGAACCGGTCCTCGACTACCTCGCGAAGGACTACGCGAGCTTCCGCCAGCTCCTCCTCGACCTCGTGGCGGAACGGAACCCGAGCTGGACGGAGCGAAGCCCAGCGGACGTCGGCATCGCGCTGCTCGAGCTGTTCGCCTACGAGGGCGACTACCTGAGCTACCTCCAGGACGCGGTCGCCAACGAGGCGTACCTGGACACGGCGCGCCAGCGGATCTCGGCCAAGCGCCACGCCAAGCTCATCGACTACGCGATGCATGACGGGCGTAACGCCTGGACCTACGCCCAGTTCACCGTCGCCGATCAAGGAGCTATCTCGCCCGGGGTGCAGCTCGTCACGAAGATCGCCGCACCGCTCAAGCATGCCGTGCCGCCGCTGCCGCCGTCGGCCGTGCTTCCGAACGCCCCGACCGACATCGACTACCTCACCGACCCCGCGCTGGCGAACGTGCGGGTCTTCGAGACGTCGGCCGTCACGCAGGTCCACTACCTGAACAACGAGCTGCGGATCCACGCCTGGGGCGACGAGAACTGCTGCCTCCCCGCAGGTGCCACGACGGCCCACCTGTACGGACTTCAGAGCGTCGCGGAGAACAACCTGCGAGCCGCACTGCCGCCCCTGGCAGAGGGCGACCTCCTGCTCCTGGAGGAGGTGGCCGGCCCGGCGACGGGTGCCCGGGCGGACGCCGACCCCACCCACCGTCAGGTCGTCCGGATCGCGTACCCCCCCGTCGACCTGACCGACGAGCTGTTCATCAAGGATCTGAAGCCCGACGGGACGCCCTATTCCGTCGCGGAGCGCGCCGGAGCAGCGCTCCACGTGCTGGAGGTGACATGGGCCAAGGTCGACGCTCTGACGTTCCCGCTCTGTGTCTCGGCGACGCTTGCCGACGGCGAGACGACGGTGCCGGCGGTCTCCGTGGCACGCGGGAATGTGGCGCCTGCCGACCACGGCCGGACAGTGCGGGAGACGTTCGACTTCGCGCCGGCGACCGACGGCGACCCCCTCGTTCGTCTCCCCCTGTCCCAGGGTCCGCAGACAATCCAGGCGCCATTCCCACCGGACGCTGTGTGGCACTTCGCCGACGCCGCGCCGCCCGCACGGACACAGCTCTCCGCCGACGTCCACGAGGCCGTTCCCGCGGTGACGATGTCGACAACCCCCGACGAGCTCTGGCTGCCGACTCCGGACTTCTTTGGTCCCGGAGAGCCTGCGCCGCGCTGCGTCGTTGACGTCGACGACACGGGACGCGCCGTGCTTCGCTTCGGCGACGGACAGTACGGCTCCCGGTTCGTCGGCATCACCCAGGCCCGTGTTGCCTATCGGATCGGTGTGGGACGGCCAGGCAACATCGGCGCCGAGGGGCTCGCGCATGTGGTCACACCGGCACCCCTGCCCGTGGGCTGGCCGACGATCCAGGCCGTCCGCAACCCCTTGCCGGCGCGCGATGGGATCGACCCCGAGACGATCGAGGAGGTTCGGCGGCACGCGCCTGCCGCCGTCCGCGCCGTCCAGTACCGCGCCGTCACCGAAGACGACTACAGGCGCGCCGCCCTCACCCTCGACGGGGTCGCAAGCGCGGTTGCGTCATTCCGCTGGACCGGCAGCTGGTACACCGTGTTCGTCGGGATCGACCCCGTCGACACCGGAAACGCGATCGTCGACGCGCGCGGGCTCGTGCACCTCGACGAGGGCTTTCGTCTCCAGGTGCTGGACGGGCTCACGCGCTACCGGCTCGCGGGCTACGACCTCGAGATCCGGGCGGCGCGCTACGTACCGCTCGACGTCGAGCTGCAGCTGTGCGTCACGTACGGCTACTTCGCAGGCGACGTGAGCCACGCTGCCGCCCTCGCACTGCAACGGCTGTTCGATCCAGCCGGCCTGTCGTTCGGCCAGCCCGTCTACCTCAGCCGCCTGTATGCCACGGTCGAGGGGATCGACGGCGTCGAGTTGGCCACGGTAACCGCATTCCACCGGTGGGGTCGCGACCCGGGCGGAGAGCTCGAGGCCGGTGTTATGTCGATCGGCCCATGGGAGATCGCGCGCCTCGACAACGACCCGAGCAACATCGAGATGGGGGCCTTGACAATCACGGCTGGAGGCGGATCGTGACCTGCACGTGCGGATGCTGCGAGTCGGGGCTGGTGCCGTTCTCGGCCGAGATCCAGAACCGGCCAGGGCTGTCGGCGATCGAATACCGCACGGGGACATTCGGGTCGTTCCGCCTGGCGATCCTCGAGCGGCTCGCGCAGACGCCGGAGCTGAGCGCGCTCTCGACGCGCCTCACCGATGACTACGCGGTGACGATCGTCGAGCTCTGGGCGGCCGTCGCTGACATCCTCACCTTCTACCAGGAGCGGGTCGCGAACGAGTCGTTCCTGCGTACGGCTGTACAGCGGGACTCGTTGCTCCGGCTCGTCAGGCTGATCGACTACGAGCTCGCCCCCGCGGTCTCGGCGACCGCGCCGCTCGCCTTCACGCTGGAGCGGGGTGCGACGGCTTCGATCCCAACCGGCACACGGGTACAGAGCGTTCCGGCACAGGGCGAGACGCCGCAGAAGTACGAGACGACTGCCGTCGTCTCCGCGGATGCCCGCATGAACGCACTGCGAATCCACGGGCGTCCTGTCGCCGCAGATCCGTACGACGGGACTGCGGCCACTGCCGCGCCCGACGCGGCAGCCCAGGCCGCGATCGCGGCGCTCGCGCCGCGTGACCACGTCGCTCTCTACAACCCGGCCCATCTCGAGACGCTGACGGTCGCGAGCGTCGACCGCCGCGACGACGACGTGGTCGTGAACTGGGCCGCGGCGCCGAGCCAGGCGTTCGATCCCGCCGGCGCGTGGAAGCTCGGCCGGAGCTTCCGCGTCTTCGGCTTCGACGCCCCCGAGAAGACGGTGGCCGCGGTGGAGCAGGTTCCAGGCAACGCGACGACCTATGCCCTCAAGGCGTTCAAGACCGACTTCCGCCTCGTGGCGAGCGACGGGGGTTCCGGTCTGCAGGTCTCGCTGGACGCTCGATATCCAGGTCTCAAGCCCGGCGCGCACCTGCTCGTCGTCCATGTGAGCGGAGGCTCCACAAACACCTATCTCTGCGAGATCCAGAAGGTCACCGACAAGAACGTGCGACGCCCGTCTGATGGCGGCACGGATGTCGTAACCGGAACGGTCACACAAGTCATTCTGGACGTCCGGCTCGACTCTGGCTGGGATGTACGCGACATAGTTCTGCACGAACTCCTCGGTGACGAGCTGCGGTTCTGGCCCTACGCATATCCCGACCGCGTGACAGGCGAGGAGGTCGTCGTGTCGGGACGCCGATCCGGCTGGACGTCCGTCTCGACAGTTGATGGGGACATCGACGTCGCCGCCATCGGGGAGGGACGGAGCGTGATCCTCACCGACGCAACCGGGACGGCGTATCCGGCGACGATCGCGGCGGCGTCGCTGCTCGGTTCCGGGATTACCTTCGGGGGCGACCTCGCCTCGACGCTCCGCGTGGATGCGACGCAGGGGACGCCGATCACCGCGATCGTCGGCAGCTTCGACGCTGCAACGGTCGGCGCAAGCGCAACGCGCGAGCTGCGAGTGGCCATCGGCTCGTCGCCGCCACAGACGATCTCGCTCGCCGACCCGACGGACATCCCCGGCTCGCTGCAAGACGCGATCCGCAACGCGCTTCCCAGCAGCGCCTCATTCGCCAGGGTCGTCACGCTCGACCTCGGTACCGCGGTTGCGGTGGTGCCGGGAGCGCCGGGCGACACGATCGTCTTCGGGCCCTCTGCCAGCGACGCGACGACAGTTGTCGCGCTCGGCCTGGATCCCGGAAATGCCCGTTACCTCGACGGTGTGCTGTCCGGGCCCGTGACGTCCCTCTTTGGCACTGCCGTACACGGCCAGCTCCGGGTCGCCAAGGGCCTGGAGGCACCGGCCCTGTACACGGTCGGGCTTGTCCACATCGGAGACGTGAGCGATCTCCAGGAGCTCTACGCGGCGAACGGGCTCGAGGCCGTGCCTGCCGCCGACGACCGGGTCGCCGTGCTGCCCCCGCTCCCGTCGATCGCGCCGCGTGTGTTCGTCCTGCTCCAGCTCGACGCGGATCCGCCTCCAGACATCGATGGCGCCAGCTCCCGGCTGCTGGGGAACGTCTCGCCGGCGGCGCAGGGCGAGACCGTCCACGGCGAGGTCCTCGGCGACGGCGATGCATCGCAGGCCTTCCAGCGATTCACGCTCAAAAAGACACCGGCATCGCCTGCGGTGCTGCAGGTGCTCGTGAACGGCGTCGCATGGGCCGAGGTTGCCTCCCTGTACGCGCAGGCGCCGAACGCCCCCGTGTACACGACCACGCTCGCCGACGACGGATCCCTGACGGTGATCTTCGGCGACGGCGTGATGGGCGCGCGACTGCCCACGGGCCGGCAGAACGTCGTTGCGACCTACCGTCGCGGCGGCGGCCTCGCAGGACGCGTGCGACGCGGGACGCTCACCTCGCTGCTCGACCGCCCGACCGGCGTGCGCGCGGTCGGCAACCCGGTCGCCGCCGACGGTGGCTCGGACGCCGAGTCCCTGGCCGGGGCCCGCGCCGCGGCGCCTGGGACGGTCCGCACCTTCGGGCGCGCAGTGTCACTGCGCGACTTCGAGGACACGATGCTCACCGGCGGCGTCGTCGCCAAGGCGACAGCCTCGTGGGCCTGGGACGGACGGCGGCGGGCGATCCACCTCACCGTCGCTGGACAGGCGGGCGGCACCTTCTCCGTGAATGGCCTGACCCAGTTGCTCGCCACTTTCGCAGTCGAGCGCGACCCGAACCAGCGGCTGCTGATCGATAACTACTCGCAGCTCGGCATAGTCGTGTCCGCATCGCTGGCCGTCGATCCGAACCATGTCACCGCCACCGTCCTGCAGGCGGCACGGGCGACGCTCGAGGACTCGCTCTCCTTCGACCGCCGCTCTTTCGCCGAGCCGGTGTACGTCGGGGCGATCTACGCGACGCTGCAGGACGTCGACGGCGTGCTCGGGGTCGACGTGGATGTGCTCGACATCAACTCCACCGACGCCACCGTTCGCGCCGAGCACGGGGTCGACGAGGCCCTCGGCCAGCCACAACCGCGGATTCTCGCGCTGCCGGCGCGCCCAGGAGGGTCGCCTGGAACCGTGCTGCCGGCCGAGGTCCTGGTTCTCGAGTCGTCGCAGGACCTCACGCTCACCGCCAGTGGGGGGATCGCCGTATGAGCACCACCACCGTCTCGCCGCAGCCCGACCGGCTGTTCGCCCTGCTGCCCTCGCTCTACCGCATCGCCGACATGGCGGAGAACGATGAGCTCCGGGCGCTGCTCGAGCTGATTACGAGCGAGGCGGACGCGCTGCGCGGAAACGTGGAGGAGCTCTGGAACGACTTCTTCATCGAGACCTGCAGCCATTGGGTGATCCCGTACATCGGCGACCTTGTCGGGAACGTCCCGCTCCACGACCTCGACACGGCCGCCGCCGCGGAGACCGCCGAGCAGCTCTTCACCGATCTGCTGGGACCGGACCTGCGTCCGCCGGGAACGATCCCGACGCGGGCGGACGTCGCCGAGACGATCTACTACCGGCGGCGCAAAGGCACCCCCGCGATGCTCGAGCAGCTCGCGGCTGCGGTTACCGGCTGGGGCGCGCACGTCGTCGAGTTCTTCCAGCTGCTCGACTGGAACCAGAACCTGGAGCACCTGCGCCCCGACTGCGAGGGGTGCCCGGACATCCGCAGTGTCGACGTCTGCGACCGCATCGGCGGCGCGTGGGACACGACGATGCACACCGTCGATGTGCGGCCGATCGAGTCGGCGACCGGCTGGTACGGCATGCCGAAGGTCGGGTTGTTCCTCTGGCGCCTCGCGGCCTACCCGCTGGAGCGCTCGCTGGCACGCGCGATCGGGGGCTCGAGCTGGCGCTACACGGTCAGCCCGCTCGGCCAGAACGTGCCGCTTTTCTCGCGCGGACAGACGGACGACACCGCATCCGGGCTCGTCGACGAGCTGCACGTCTCGCTGCCGATCAGAGCCGCGGCGTTCTTCGAGGACATCGACGCGTTCTACGGCGACCCGTCCGTCGCGGCGATTCAGGTCTTCCACAACGGGACGGCGTTCGCGAACGTGCGCTGCGCGGATCTGGAGCGCTGGAACGCCATGGCCCAGCCGACCGACGACATCCTTGCGATCGACCCGACGCGGGGCCGGCTCGCTGTCCCCGACGCCTTCGACGGCGAGGAGATCACGGTCTCCTGGTTCTACGGTTTCAGTGCACCGCTTGGCGGCGGGCGCTACGCGCGGCGCAACTGGCTGGCCGCGCCAAGGCCGCACGAAGGGCCGACGTGGCACGTCCCGGCCGACGGTGATCTCGACAACCGCATCGCGAACCGAGGGGCGAGCAGCGTGATCGAGATCACGGATGACAACACCTACCGGCTGTCGAGCACGATCACCG
>Ga0265327_10001223_pt1 | contig 34532 bp, 28 predicted proteins | sample 41621metaG_FD_202089 | JGI IMG/M metagenome (GOLD analysis project Ga0265327, IMG submission 202089) | Rhizosphere microbial communities from Carex aquatilis grown in University of Washington, Seatle, WA, United States - 4-16-21 metaG | ecosystem: Host-associated > Plants > Roots > Rhizosphere...
ACCGGCCAGGTCGCCCTGGTCACCGGCGCCAACACCGGCCTCGGCCAGGCCATCGCCGTGGGCCTCGCTGGAGCTGGCGCGGATATCGTGGCTGTGGGCCGCAGCGCCCCCGACGACACCGCCGCCCAGGTCTCCGCCCTGGGCCGGAAGTTCCATGCGATCGCCGCCGACCTCTCCACCATCGACCCGGTGGCGGGTGTGGTGGACCAGGCCCTGGCCGCGGCCGGGCGGCTGGACATCCTGGTGAACAATGCCGGGATCATCCGCCGCGCCGACAGTGTCGATTTCAGCGAGGCCGACTGGGATGCGGTGATGGACACCAATCTCAAGACCGCCTTCTTCCTGTCCCAGGCGGTGGTGAGGACCTGGATCGCGGCCGGCCGCGGCGGGAAGATCATCCATATCGCCTCCATGCTCAGCTTCCAGGGCGGTCTGAGGGTGCCCTCCTACGCCGCCTCCAAGAGCGGCCTGGCGGGGCTCACCAAGGCCATGGCCAACGAGTGGGCCGGCAAGGGCATCAATGTGAACGCCTTGGCGCCCGGCTATTTCGTCACCAACAACACCGAGGCCCTGCGGGTCGATGAGGGCCGCAGCAAGGACATCCTCGGCCGCATTCCGGCCGGGCGCTGGGGCGAGCCGGCGGACCTGGCCGGCGCCGCGGTGTTCCTGGCCAGCCGGGCGGCGGACTACATGCACGGCGCCATCGTTCCCGTGGACGGGGGCTGGCTGGCGCGGTGACGCGGCCGGAGGCCTGACTTGGAAATACAATTGGTCTGACCAATTCCAATCCGCCGCCCCGTGTGGGAGAAGGATTCGAAATCAGGGAGAGGAAACCCATGGCGAAGGACCGCCTGAGCGTCTTGAGCGCAATGATCGACCAGGGGGTGATCCCGGTCTTCTACCACCCGGACACAGAGGTCTGCGCAAAGGTCATCCAGGCCTGCGCCAATGGCGGCGCCAAGTGCGTGGAGTTCACCAACCGCGGCGATTTCGCGGCTCATGTGTTCCTGGAGGTCACCCGCCACTTCGCCAAGGCTGACCCCAGTGTGATCATGGGGGTGGGCTCCATCGTCGACGCCCCCACCGCCGGGCTCTACATCGCCAATGGCGCCAACTTCGCGGTGGGCCCGCTGTTGAACGCCGAGGTGGGCCGGCTCTGCAACCGCCGCATGATCGCCTATTCCCCGGGCTGCGGCTCAGCCACGGAGATCGGCGAGGCCCAGGAACTGGGCTGCGAGATCGTCAAGGTGTTCCCCGGTTCCTCGGTGGGCGGTCCGGACTTCGTGAAGAACATCCTGGGGCCCATGCCCTGGACCAAGATCATGCCCACCGGCGGCGTGGAGGCCACCGAGGCCTCGCTCAAGGCCTGGTTCGGCGCCGGCATCGTCGCCTGCGGCATCGGCTCGAACCTGATCACCAAGGCCCTGCTGGACGCGGAGGACTATGCCGGGATCGAGGCCCGGGTCCGTGACACCGTGAAGATGATCAAGACCATCAAGGGGGCCCGCTGATGCCCGACGCTATCGACAACGTGCTGAAGATCCGCCCCGCCGCCGACGTCCGATGGGACTGCGCCGCGTTCGGCGAGGTGATGCTGCGCTTCGATCCCGGCTTCGGGCGAGTGCGCAACGCCCGCACCTTCCAGGTCTGGGAGGGCGGCGGCGAGTACAATGTGGCCCGCGCCATGCGCAAGTGCTGGGGCAAGCGCGCCGCCCACGTCACCGCCCTGCCGAAGAACGACCTGGGCTGGCTGGTGGAAGACCACATGATGCAGGGTGGGGTGGACACCTCGCACCTGATCTGGCGGGAGTTTGACGGTATCGGCCGCGACACCCGGGTGGGGCTCAACTTCACCGAAAAGGGTTTCGGCGTCCGCCCGGCCCTTGGGGTTTCCGACCGGGGCAATTCCGCCGCCTCGCAGATCCGTCCCGGCGAAGTGAACTGGGAACGGCTGTTCGGCGAGGAGGGCGTGCGCTGGTTCCATACCGGCGGCATCTTCGCCGCGCTTGCCCCCAACACCGCCGAGGCGGTGATCGAGGCCGTGGAGGTGGCCCGCAAGTACGGGACCATCGTCTCCTATGACCTGAACTACCGCGCCTCGCTCTGGAAGAGCCAGGGGGGCAAGGCCGGCGCCCAGAAGGTCAACCGCCACATCGCCCAGTATGTGGACGTGATGATCGGCAATGAGGAGGACTTCACGGCCTGCCTCGGCTTCGAGGTGGAAGGGCTGGACGAGCACATCTCCGATATCGACCCGGCCAATTTCAAGAAGATGATCGAGGCCTGCACGGCGGCCTTCCCCAACTTCAAGGTGGCCGCCACCACCTTGCGCAACGCCAAGACCGCCAGCGTCAACGACTGGTCGGCGATCATCTGGGCGGCGGGGAAGTTCTATCAATCCACTGTGCGCGAGAATCTGGAGATCTATGACCGGGTGGGCGGCGGCGACGGGTTCGCCTCGGGCCTCGCCTATGGCTTCCTGGAGGGGCTGGGCCCCCAGAAGGCCGTGGAATATGGCGCAGCCCACGGGGCGCTGGCCATGACCACGCCGGGGGACACCTCCATGGTCAACGCCAAGGAGGTCGAGGCCCTGATGACCTCCAAGGGCGCCCGGGTGATCCGCTAGGGATCGACATTGACCGCGCCTGGGCAGCGGTTCAGGCTCGGCCGCGTCAGGTCAGGTCAGGGGGCGAGGCCGAGCGTGATGAAAAGCCGTCTCGCACTCGTCTGCGCGATCATGCTGGCCGGAGCGACGCTGGCCGCCTGCACGCCCCAGGAGGCCGCCGCCGACGCGCTCCAGGCCGCCAACGCGCTGAAGGTGCGGGCCGGGCGCGTGGTGCGCCAATTCACGCCCCACGAGACCGTCCCGGCCGATGTCGCCATCAAGGCCGATGTCGACCAGCTGGTGCGGGATTTCAACGCCCATGACGCGGTCAAGGTCGCCGGTCACGACCTCTATGACGTGGTCCAGATGTCCCATGGCGGGCCCAATATCGTCGGCGCGGCCGCTGACCTGGCGTCCAACCGCCAGCAGTTCGCCACAGACCCCAGCGCCCGCATCGCCGTCGCCGACCCCAGGGTCGACGTGGCGCCGTCGGGGGAGATGGCGGTCTACCGCTCCACCTACCTCTTCACCTCCACCGGGGAGAAAACCGGAAAGCCAATTCACGAAGCGGGAAACTACCTGGCCGGCTACCGTCTGCAGGAAGACGGGACCTGGAGGATGGCCTGGTCCGTCGTCTCCGATACCCCCGCCGCGCCGCCGGCCGCCGGCCCGGCTTCCCCGACCGGCGGAGATCAGCCGGCGCAGGCGTCGAGATAGGCCTGGTCGAAGCGGGTGAAGGCGATCCGTCGTTTGCCGTTGATGGAGAAGGCCAGGCCCCAGCGGCCCGGACCAAGTTCCGTGATGCTGGGATAGGCGGCGTCGCCGGCGGTGTCGCGGGGAACCAGGTCGCAGGCCTCGCGGAACCGCACGCCGTCCAGGGAGAAGGCCAGGCTGAGGGTCCTCCGGTCGGTCCGGCCGGGATTGTGAACCAGCGCGATCCGGCCCCGACCGTCCTGGAAGGCCTCCACCGGTGACCCGGGATTGGCCAGATCGGTCGGCTCCGCCCTGGTCCAGCCGCGCGGCGTCCCGCGGGAGACGAAGACGCTGCGCCGATGCGGATCGCGCAGATAGGCGAACAGCCCCTGCGGTCCCTTCGTCAGGCTGGGCTGGATCAGGGGGCGGTCGGCCGGGATCGGCAGAGTTTCCATCCGGGGCCGGGCGCCCGGCGCCAGCCCCGCCAGGTCGAGGCGCAGAACCCCGGCACGGCCCCGCTCCTGATAGACCGGAACCAGATCCGGCTGGCCCTCGGTCCGCAGGGGACGCCCCCGGGGCAGGGCGCCTGGCCGGTCATCCAGCCGGGTCGCCGCAGACCAGGTCGCCCCGTCGTCGGTGGAGACGCGGAAATCAATCCGCCCGCAACGCCAGGTGCGGCAGGTCTCGATCCCGGCCAGCCGGCGGCCCTGGATCTCGCCGACGATCATCACCAGCCGGCCGCCTGAGTCCCGGGCCAGGACCACATTTCCGGAGCTCTTGGCCCGCCGCGGGCCGCCCGCCGCCCGTTCGTGAGGGCGGGAGATCGCCCAGGGTTGCGACCAGCGCTCGCCGTCCCCCGCCCCGCGGGCGCAGAGGATGACCACGTCCGGTCCGGCCTCGCTGCGCCCGGAATACCAGCAGGCCAGCAGGTCGCCGCCGGCCAGGGTTACGAGGCCTGCGCCGTGGTTAACCCCGACCGGGCTCGGCAGGATGGTCAGGGGCGGAGGGGCGGGAAGGGGCATGGGCTTCGGTCACCAGACGCCGCCAGCTCTGCGGCGAAATTCCGAACGCCGGCGGGTTCAGGCCAGTCCCGCCAACACAATCTCCAGACCGGCGGCGAACTCCTGGTCCAGATCGAGGGCCGAGGCGGCGCCGGCCGCCTCCACCAGCCGCGGATACTGCTCGCGGGGCAGGGCCTGGACCCGTTCCACGGTCCGGTCAGGGCCGCGGGCCTCGGGGACTCGGATCAGGGCGAATCCGAAGATATAGCCATGCACCGCCCGAAACGCCGCCAGCAGGCCAGGGCCGGAGCGACCCCCTGCCGCCAGGGCGGCGAGCAAGGCCTCGGCGGGCTCCAGCAGGCTCGGATGAGCGCCGCGCCGGGCCAGGATCAGGCTGACGGCGCCGGGATGAGCGTGGATCGCGGCCCATGTGGCCATGGCGATCCGGCGGACATCCTTGCGCCAGTCGCCGGTGGGCGAGGGCCAGGCGGCATTGGCCATCACGCCTTCCACCACCAGGGCGTCCAGCGCCTCGCGGTCTTGGACATAGTTGTACAGCGTCATGGGTCCGGTCCCCAGGGCGGCGGCAAGGCTGCGCATGGACAGGGTGTCCGCGCCCTGGGTGTCGACAATGGCCAGGGCGGCGGCCTGCAGGCGCTCGCGGGTGAATCTCGGCGATGGCGGCATGGGGTCCCGATTGATCGCGTACAGGCTACGTGATAACTCCAAGGTCGTTCAAGTACGATGTACGATAACGGAGTTCGAGCCATGAACCGGTTGGCCGTTGGAGACCGCATCGCCCCCTCGACCTCACTGACCTGTCCGGCCGGGCGGTGCGCGCGCCGGATCCGCCCCGCCTGGTCCACCTGCAGTTCCGCCGGTTCGCCGGCTGTCCGGTCTGCGACCTGCACCTGCGGGCCTTCGTCCGGCGGCATGAGGAGCTTGCCGCGGCCGGCGTGGTGGAGGTGGTGCTGTTCCATTCGTCGGAGGCGGCCTTGCGTCCCTATGTGACGGACCTGCCGTTCGCGGTGGTCGCAGATCCCGGCAAGCGGCTCTATGCCCGATTCGGCGTCGAGGCCGGCCCCCGCGCCCTGGTCGATCCCCGCGCCTGGCCGGTCATAATTGTGGCGGTGGCCCGAGCCCTGACGGGCCTGCTGGCCGGTCGCCCCGCGCCACCGACAGCGCCGGAAGGCGGCCGCCTGGGCCTGCCGGCGGACCTGCTGATCGGTCCGGACGGCCGGGTGGTGGCGGCCAGGTATGGCGACCATGCCGCCGACCATTGGTCGGTTGAAGATCTTCTGCGCGAGGCGCGTCGGCCGCGGCGCCAGGGCAGGGCCGCCTAGTCGATGTTCTCCGGGATCAGCCGCTCGACGATGACAGTGTCCTTCCAGACCCCCTCGAGCTTGCCGTGCTTCTCATGCACGCCGATCTCCTTGAAGCCCATGCGCGCCATGAGGGTCAGGCTGGCGCGGTTTTCCGGGAATACCCGGGAGAGCAGCTTCCAGAGGCCGGCGTCCCGGGCCGCTCCGATGAGCGCACTCATGGCCGCCTGGCCGACGCCGCGTCCGCGATGCGTGCGGCGGACATAGACCGAGAACTCGCCGATGCCGCGATAGCAGCACCGGTCGGCATAGGCATGCGCGACCGCATAGCCCACCACCTGGCCGGAGGGCTCCACCACCGAGACGAAGGCCAGGGCGTGCTCGAACCAGGGGGCGATGTCGGCCGGCGCGCGCGGCTCGGTCTCGAAGGTCGCCACCCGGTCCTCGATCCCCTGATTGTAGATTTCCGTGATGGCGTCGACGTCCGCAGGTCTGGCGGGGCGGGCGGCGAGGTCGCCGGGCCCGGGGCCTGTCGCTTGTTTCGTCGTCTCGCTTGACAATTCTAGAGTTCCCGAATTATAGAATAGATCACCTGCCCAGGAGATCTTCCATGAAGCGTATGCACCTGCACGTAAGCGTGCCCGACCTCGCCCAGTCGATCCAGTTCTACGAGACTCTGTTCGGCGCTGCGCCGAGCGTGGTGAAGGACGACTACGCCAAGTGGATGCTGGAGGACCCGCGGGTAAATTTCGCCATCTCCCAGCGCGCCCTGGCTACCGGCGTGGACCATATCGGCATTCAGGTGGAGAGCCCGGCCGAACTGGCCGAGCTGTCGGACCGCCTCAAGGCCGCCGGGGCCGAGACCTTCGATCAGGAAGCCGCTACCTGCTGCTACGCCAGGTCTGACAAGAGCTGGGTCAGCGACCCAGCCGGCGTGCGGTGGGAGACCTTCTTCACCTTCGGCGAGGCGGTCACCTATGGCGAGGACCATGCCCCCGCCTCGGTCGCCTCGGCCTGCTGCGGCGCGACGGCGGAGCCCGAACTGAAGCCCGCCCGGCCAGCCTGCTGCTGACACAAAACCGTCGCTTGGCGGCGTTCCAGATTTCTGGCATTCTCGAATTATGGAACCTCAGAACGCGGTCGGCGCCCTCGGCGCCCTGGCCCATCCCAGCCGGCTGGAGGTCTTCAGGCTGCTGGTGCAGGCGGGCCCCGAGGGGATGGCCGCCGGCGAGATCGCCCGGGCCACAGGCAGTCTCGCCAACACGCTCTCCACCAACCTGAACATTCTGGCGGCGGCGGGACTCGTCGCCGCCCGCCGCGATGGTCGCTCGATCATCTACACCGCCGGCTATGAACGGATGCGCGAACTGCTGGCCTTCCTCATGGAGGACTGCTGCGCCGGCAAGCCGGAGTTCTGCGCCCCCCTGACGGAGATCGGCGGCCGCGCCTGCGCCGCCGAGGCCGCCTCGTGCTGACCGGAGCCTGAGATGCGCGAACGCCCCTACAACGTCCTCTTCCTCTGCACCGGCAACTCCGCCCGCTCGATCCTGGCCGAGGCGATCCTTCGGCGCCTGGGCCGCGGCCGGTTCCGGGCCTTCTCCGCTGGCTCCATGCCCTCCGGGAAGGTCAATCCGTATGCTCTGGAGCTGCTGGAAAAGCTCGGCCACGAGACTACGGGCCTGTGTTCGAAACCCTGGGATGAGTTCGATCGCGCCGCCCACCCGGACGCGCCTGACCTGGATTTCGTGTTCACCGTCTGTGACAACGCCGCCGGCGAGGTCTGCCCGATCTGGCCCGGCCAGCCGATGACCGCCCATTGGGGTGTGCCCGATCCTGCGGCGGTCCAGGGCTCTCCCGCCGAGATCGCCGTGGCCTTCGCCGACACCTATCGGATGCTCGCCAACCGCATCCAGCTGTTCGTCGACCTGCCCATGGCCAGTCTCGACCGCATGTCCCTCCAGGACCGGGTGCGGGATATCGGCCGCACCGCCGACCAGCCCGCGCGGACCGAGGGATGAGCGGCGCTCCGAAGGACGCCAGCCTTGAGCCGCCGCTGCAGAGTTTCGACCTGGTCCGTCGCCTGGCGGCCGAGGCCCTGGGGACCGCCCTGCTGCTGGCCGTGGTGATCGGCTCCGGGATCATGGGGGAGCGCCTGGCGGGCGGAAATGTCGCGATCGCCCTCCTGGGCAACACCCTCGCCACCGGCGCCGGCCTGGTGGTGCTGATCACCATCCTGGGCCCGCTGAGCGGCGCGCATTTCAATCCTGCTGTAACCCTGGTCTTCGCCCTGCGCCGGGAGCTTCCCTGGGCCGTCGCGGCGGCCTATGTGGCGGTGCAGGTGGCAGGGGGCGTGCTTGGCGTGTGGCTCGCCCACGCCATGTTCGCCGAACCCATTCTGCAGGTCTCCGCCAAGCTGCGGGGCGGCCCGGCCCAGGCCCTGTCAGAGTTCGTGGCCACCTTTGGCCTGGTGGCGGCGATCCTGGGATCCCTGCGGTTCCGTCTGGACGCGACCCCGATGATCGTCGGCCTCTACATCACCAGCGCCTATTGGTTCACCGCCTCCACCTCCTTCGCCAATCCGGCGGTGACCCTCGCGCGGTCGCTGTCCGACACCTTCGCCGGCATCGCTCCCAGCTCAGCGCCGGCTTTCATCGCCGCTCAGCTCGCGGGCGCCGTGGCGGCCAGCGTCGTGTTCGGCTGGCTGCTCAAAGACCGGAGCTAGGTCCCGGCCTGGACGAAGGGCAGCTGGGCGAAGAATTCCCGCTCCGCGCCGCGGGGATCGTCCACCAGCTTCGAGGGGGTGTTGAACACCAGGGTCTGGCGCCTGGGCAGGCCATAGGGCTCCCAGCGGGGAATGGCTTTGCCATTAGGATCGCCGGTTCGGGCGAAGGCGATGAAGGCCTCGCTCATCTGGTCGGCCATGGGCTGAGCGCCGGGACCGATGGCCGTGGCGCCTGGCTTGTCGATATTGTCGAACACCAGCTGGATGTCGGCGGTGTGCATAGCCCCGAACCTGCCCCCGTCCTTCGGGGTCACCCAGTCCAGCTGGTAGACGAAGGCTGGCGTCCCGGCCCGAGCCCGCGCCTCCGCCTCGATCACCGCCGCGCGCCAGGAGCGGCTGGCCGTGGTGGCGGCGAACAGCACCTGGCTCGCGCTATAGGCCGGATAGATCCGCCGGTAGGCGGCGATCACCGTGGCGGGGTCGATGTCCACCCGCAGATTGGCCGGGGTGAGCTTGGCGGCGAGGCCGTCCCAGCCGACGGTGAAATTGCTCTCGTCCCCGCCCATGAAGGCGCGGGTCTCGTCATGCACATTGCCGATGATCATCGGGATCCTGGCGGAGAGCGAGGGTGCGTCCGGATAGAAGGGGTGGCGGGTGAGGGTGCGTTCGTCGAGGACGGGGCCGAAATAGAGCCCGCCGAAGCCCAACACCGGGTCCTCGGCCTTCTGCCCCTCCAGCAGCCTCTCCACCGGCAGGGTGCGCAGGGCGTCGAGCTCGGTGGGTTTCAGCTTCATGGCCTCCAGCCAGGCCTCGGCCCGGCGGGTGGCGTTGCCGGGGCCGGAGGCGGTCACCTGCTGGCCACTCATGGTGGCGGCGCGGTGGAACAGGCCGGATGCAGCAGGCATGGCCATCAGGGTGGCGATCTTGGCGCCGCCGCCGGACTGGCCGAACAGCATGACCCGGCCGGGATCGCCGCCGAACTCGGCGATATTGTCCCGCACCCACCGGAGCGCCAGGACCAGGTCCAGCTGGCCGGCATTGCCGGAATCCGCCAGGTCCGGGCCGCCGAGCCGGGCGAGATAGGCGTAGCCGAAGACGTTCAGCCGATGGTTCAGGGTCACCACCACTACGTCGCCGCGCTTGCAGAGCCGCACCCCGTCATAGAGCGGTGACGAGCCGGATCCCGTCGAATAGGCGCCGCCGTGGATATAGACCATCACCGGCCGCTTGCCGTGGTCCCGCAGGGCGGGTGTCCAGACATTGAGGAACAGGCAGTCCTCGCTGCTGGCTTCGCCGCCGCGGGCGCGCTGCGGGGAGGCCGGGCCATAGGCCGTGGCGTCCGCGACCTCGCTCCAGGAGGTCGGCGGCCGGGGCGGCATGAACCGGCGCGTTGCGGTGTCGGCGCCGTAGCGGACGCCCTTGAAGACGCTGACCCCCTGGTCGACATAGCCCCGCACCGGGCCATGGCGGGTCCGGGCCACCGGGGCAGGGGACTCCGCATGGGCGAAGCCCGGCCCGAGCAAAGCGGACGCGGCCGCCAGGCCACCGAGGATCTGCCGCCGTTCGATGCCAGTCCGTCTATTCATGGCGCGCCACTCCTGCCGCTCTCACCCGAGAAATCCGTGCCGACCGGCCCAGGCCAGGAGCAGGTCGGGCCAGGCGGAGGCGGGTTTGCCCCGGGCCAGCCAGATGCCGAACCCGTGGCCGCCTTCCTCGAACACATGCAGCTCCGCCGGGACCTTTGCGGCGCGCAGGGCGGCGAACATGGCCAGGCTGTTCTCCAGCGGCACGTCGGGATCATCTGCGGCGTGGAAGATGAAGCCTGGGGGCGTCTTCGCGCCCACATGCCGCTCCGGCGAATAGGCCGCCATGACCTCCGGCGCGGCGCCGATACCCAGCAGCGCGTGGGAAGAGCCGTGGTGCCAGAGGGGCGGCGACAGGTCCGCGACGGCATAGCCCAGGCCCATGAAGTCCGGGCGGGCCGAGACTTGGTCCGCCGCATCAACCGGCGCATAGACCGTGCGGTCGTAGCCGGTCGACAGGCTGCCGGTCAGGTGTCCCCCGGCCGAGAAGCCCAGCGCACCGATCCGGTTTGGATCGACGCCGTAGTCCGCCGCGTGGGCGCGGATCAACCGCATCGCCCGTTGGGCGTCCTGCAGCGGCGCGTCCGCCTTCGGCGTCCAGCCGTCGCCGGGCAGGCGGTAGCGCAGCACGAAGGTGGTGACCCCCGCGGCGGCCAGCCGCCGGCCGACCTCATAACCTTCCTTGTCGATCACCACCCGGATATAGCCGCCCCCGGGCGACACCAGCACCGCTGCGCCATTGGGCCGGGCGGGGCGGAACACGGTCATGGTCGGATGGGCGATGCCGGTGGCGAACCGGTCAAGGAAACCGGACTGCGGGGTCCGGTCGGTGATCTTCTCGGTGGGCAGGACGGCGGGCGCGCCTGGCGGAGGTCCGGGCCAAAGCCGCACCACCTCCTTCGGGTCGTCGGCGATGCTCGCCAGGGCCGGCGTGACGCTCATGGCGAGACCCAGCCCCAGAAGGCCACGTCGCCGGATACCGGAGGCCTCCACCATTCAATCGATCCCCTGGCATTTCTCGATGACACCGGTATCATTCCTGTTATCCCTAGGCTAGACCTCGATGATCGTCTGCAATATCGCCCCCATGCTCAACCGCCGATTCCTGATCGCCGCCGCCACCGCAGCCTTTGCCAGGCCGGCCTGGGCGGAGGGGCCTTCTGATGCCGATCTGCAGGTCCGGCTGGACGAGGTTCAGTCTCTTCTAAAGCCGGCCACGCCGGAGAACCTCGCCGCCGCAGCCCGAGTCCTCGCCCTCGATCCCGCCGGCCTGTCGCCGGCGCGCCGCCGGGAATACGAGGTCGTGCTGGCCGGCCTGAAGCTGGAGGCCGGGGTCACCGACTATGCTGGCCAGCTGCGCCTGGCCTTCGGCGCGCCCATCGCCGTGCAGGCCGCCGAGCGCCGGGCCCAGGCGGAAATCCTCGCCCTGCAGACCCGCGCGGACCGCCTGCTCCGAGGCCAGGGGCTCGCTGTGGGCAGCGTCGCTGAACGACTTGCGGCCCTGGCCCAGGACCCGCGCCACCTCTATCCCGACACGTCCGCCGGCCGCGATCGGGCCGTGGCGGACATGAACAGCCGTCTGATGGCCATTCGCCCCCGGCTGGCCAAGGCGTTCAGCGACCTGTCGATTCCCGCCGCCGAGGTTCGGCGGATGTCCCACGCCGACGAGGTCGCAGGGCGCGCCGGCTATCGCGAGCCCCCCGCCGGAGACCAGCCGGGCGTCTATTTTGTCGACCTGAAGAACATTCGCGCCCGGCCGGACTGGAGCCTGGCGAGCGTCGCGCATCACGAGCTGATCCCCGGCCATATCCTGCAGCTTCCCCTGCAGGCCCTGGCGCGGCCGCATTCCCTGCGACTGCGTTATGCCTCTGCCTATTTCGAGGGGTGGGCGATCTATGCCGAGCGCCTGGCCGGCGACCTGGGGGCCTATGAGGGCGACCCCCTGGCTGAACTGGGAGCGCTGCAATGGCGGCTGTTCCGCACGGCACGGATCATCGTCGATATCGGGCTCAACGCCAGGGGCTGGAGCCCTGACCGGGCCCGAGCCGAACTCGCCGGGTTGCAGGGCTTTCCCGCGGCCTTCATCAGTTTCGAAGAGGACGTCTCCCGGATGATGAAGTCGCCCGGCCGGGCGGCGGCGGAAGGCCTGGGCGCCCTGGAATTCCTGCGCCTGCGCGAGGTCGCGCGGGCCAGGTCCCGAGGTCGCTTCGATCTCGCGCGGTTCCATCGCACCGTGCTCGCCGAGGGGCCGTGGCCGTTTGCTGAGCTTGCGCGGATGATCGGCGCCTGAGAGTCCGCTATCAGTCACCCCATGCCCAGGACCGACGAGATGGACACCGCCGCCAGCCGCAGCCCGCGGCGCAACGCCAGCTATCTCGAGGATCAGCTGGCGGAGGTGATCCGCTATCTGGACGGGGCCGAAGCGGCGACCCTGGTGGAGCGCGCGCGGAGCGTGGCCGACGGCCGTGACGACGACGAGCTGGCCCAGATGTTCGGCGGGCTTTCCACCGACCAGGCCATGTACCTGGCCCGGGCCTTCAGCGTCCACGCCATGCTGGACGACATCAGTGAGGATGTGGCCGGCCGCAAGCGCCACGCCGAGGACGACGCCAGGCCTGGCGACGACCGGCCCCGCACCCTGCTGGCCGCCGCGGAGGCGCTGAGGCGCGCCGGCCTGCCGGAGGGGGAACTGGGCGCCCTGATGGCCAGGCTGCAGGTGACGCCAGTGCTCACCGCGCACCCCACCGAGGTGCGCCGCCGGGCAGTGGTGGAGCGCGAGACAGAGATCTCCCGGCTGATGTCCCTGCGCCGCCACCACCTGCCGCCGACCCTGGAGCGGCGGATCGGCGACGACATGTTCCGCGAGGTGGCGCTCCTGTGGCGCACCCGCATGCACCGGCCCGAACGGATCACCCCCGCCGATGAGATCCGCAATGCGCTGGCCATCGTCCGCGACTCGATCCTGCCGGCCCTGGTGGAGCTCTATGACGGCTGGAGCGGTGGACTGGCGGGGGCCGAGACCGCCACCCCGGTGACCCTGGGCTCCTGGCTGGGGGGCGACCGGGACGGCCACCCCGGCGTCACCGCCGAGTCCCTGCGCTTGGCCCTGCGCTCTCAGGCGCGGCTGATCCTCAACTTCTATTCCGACGAGGTCCGCCGGCTCTGGTTCGATTTGGCGCTCACCGGCGAGCTGACCCCGGTCTCCGAGGCCCTCACCCGGCTGGCCGCCGCCTCGCCGGACCCCTCGGTGCACCGGCTGGACGAGCCCTATCGCCTGGCCATGGAATATATCTGGGAGCGGCTGTCTTCCACCGCCGACCGTATCGCCGGCGGGTCCTATAAAGGCCGGTCCCCGGCCTATGAGTCCGCCGCCGATTTCATCACCGAGCTGGAGATCGTCCGGGAGTCCCTGCAGGGCGAACTGGGGGAGCGGGTGGTGGGCGCGCGGCTGCGCACCCTGATCCAGGTGGCCCGGGCCTGCGGATTCTACCTGTTGAGCCTCGACCTGCGCCAGAACGCCGACGTGCACGAACGCACCCTGGCCGAACTGTTCGCTCAGGCCGGGGTGGAAGCGGACTACCTGGCCCTGGACGAAGACGCCCGGGTCGCCCTGCTCACCGCCGAGCTCGGCCATGAGCGGCCGATCCGCTCCCCGTTCCTCACCTACGGCCCGGAGACCGCCCGCGAACTGGCGATCCTCGACGCCGCCGCCGAGGCCGTGCGGCTCTATGGCGAGGCGGCGCTGGGCAGCTATGTGGTCTCCAAGTCGGCCACGGTGTCCGACATCCTCGAGCCCCTGGTGCTGATGAAGCAGGCGGGGCTGGTGCACTGCGGCGCAGGCGCCCGAAGCGCCGTGCCGGTGGCGCCGCTGTTCGAAACCATCGGCGACCTGGACCGCGCGCCGGAGGTGCTTCGCCAGTGGCTGGCCCTGCCGCTCGCCGAGGCCCTGTTCGGCCGGCCCGGCCTGCGGGACGTGATGCTGGGCTATTCGGACTCCAACAAGGACGGCGGCTATGTGGCCTCCCGGCGCGGGGTCGCCCGGGCGTCGGAGGCTCTGGCGGCGGAGGCGCGCCGCAGCGGCGTGTCCCTGCGCCTGTTCCATGGCCGGGGCGGCTCAGTGGGCCGTGGCGGCGGACCGGCGGCGAGCGCCGTCCTGGCTCAGCCTCCGGGCACGGTCCAGGGCCGGCTGCGGCTGACCGAGCAGGGGGAGATGATCTCCCGGCGGTTCGGCGACCAGCCCACCGCGCGACGCAACCTGGACAGCCTGGCCGCCGCCGTGCTCACCGCCACCGCCCGGCCGGGGCCCGACCCCGCCGACGCCAAGGTGCTGTCGCGCCTGGACATCCTGGCCGAGGCTTCGTTCGGGGCCTATCGCGCCCTGGTCTATGACGACCCGGCCTTCGAGGACTTCTTCTGGGCGGTGACCCCCATCGGCGAGATCGTCGGGCTCAATATCGGCAGCCGGCCCGCCTCGCGCACCCCCAGCCGCCGCATCGAGGACCTGCGAGCTATCCCCTGGGTGTTCAGCTGGTCCCAGGCCCGCATCCTGCTGCCGGGCTGGTACGGCTTCGCCGGCGGCGCGGCCCGGGCCGGGATCGGAGTCCCGGAACTGCAGGACCTGGCCCGGCACGAGACCTTCGCCTCCCTGCTCTCCAACATGGAGCTGGCCCTGGCCCAGGCCGACATGGGGATCGCCGCCCGCTATGCGGCCCTGCATCCGGACCAGGCGGTGGCCCAGCCGATCTTCGACGCCATCCGCCTTGAGCATGATGCGGCCAGTGAGCTGGTCCTGGCTGTGCGGAATGGAACACGCCTCCTGGAACTCCAGCCGGAACTGGCGGAATCGGTGGAGCTGGCCTCCCACGCCGTGGACCCGCTGAACCACCTGCAGGTGGAGCTCCTGGCCCGCCGCCGCGCCGGCGACGACAGCGCCGAGCTCAAGCTGGCGATCCAGCTGACCGTGGCCGGGATCGCGGCGGGGCTGCGGAATACGGGGTAGGGTGAAGGGGCGCGTCGGCGGGGCGGCCGAAACGGCCTCCTGGCCGAGCCGGGCGATGTCGACTTTGGGGCGCCCCCTCAATTCCCGCTCCCGACCCTAAGCCGACGTTGAGCCTAGGTGCCGAACGCAACGGCAGAGCGCCCTCAGATGATCCGATCAAGGGAGCAACCCTCAAGGGCCCAGCCAGACAGGGATCGATGGAAGTGGCAGCCGTAGCCGCGCCCGCCTAAGGCTCCGAACCTGTAAGTCACAGGCACCGACGCTCGTAAGTGCGCCGACGAATATACTGGCCGACCAAGTATCAGATGCGGCGTGAACCGACCGCTGACCCGACCCGCTCCATCCGACGATAGGTAGAGGTCGCTCTGGACGCCTTGGGTCAATTTGAGCCCGAATCCTCGCCAGTCGCACGGGCCGCCGACGCGCGCTTTGGCGTACAACGGGGGTAGCCGATCGAGATGCTCTTCGGCGACGGCACGGGACATTGCGCGCACCATCAATGGGCACTCGTCGGACGCCGCACCTTCCCAAGGTGCCTCGCGAAACTCATCTACATGCCACGCAACATTCCAACACGCTGTTCCGGCGGTTATGAGTGCTAAGACGGCCCACACCGTCGCGAGAAGTCTGCGTTGCATGACCGCATCCGGCACCGTCAAAGCCCAGTAGGCTAGGCCGCCCACGGCCCCGGCAACCGCCTCAAGTCGCACGGGCCACCAGTCCGCCCAAGTGTGCGTCGATGATGCCATCGAAATGAGAGCCGCAAGCGGTCCGGCTGCCGCGAGCGCTGCCGTGGGGACCGCCATCCAAAGCGCTCCACTGGCTCGCTTGCGCAGCAGGAAAGCCGGGACTCCGAACAGCAGCGCCACGACGGTTGGATAGAGGCCGAAGATCACCGCATAGTTCGGCCACACGGCGGGATAGGGCTCGGCCACCCAGAGGAGGACTTCCGAGGTCACGGACGCTGCAAGGGCGGAAAGCAAGAGAGTCACTGCGATCGATCTCGCAGACGAGCCCGAGAGCGAACGCGCGTTGTGCGGATCTGGTGACTTCACAATTACATCTGTAAGCCAATTGCGCGCCTTGGCCAAGGTCCTTCGTTTCAGCGAGCCGCCCGCATAGCGTCCTTTTTCCACCCTTCTCGGCCATTCGGGATGTCCGCTCTTCGCCTCCGCCTCAGTGCGAGTGCGGGCTGAGCGCAACCGGGATCTGCGGCTGCGTCAGCCCGCCCTCTGCGATCCAGGCGCGGGTCTCGGTGGCGGCGCGGGCCATCAGCGGCTCGGTCTGGCTGAAATCGAACGGTGAGGTGACCAGGGGGCAGAGGTTTGGCGCCACCAGGATCTCGATGGACCCGGACAACTGCGCCAGGTCCCGCACCATCTGGTGGGCGATGAGCAGGGTGAGCGCGTGAAAGCCGCGCGCCACCGCCCCACGGGGCGGCCGGGTCATCGCACAGGCGAAGCCGGTGGGCAGCACGATCAGGCGCTCGGCGCCCAGCTCCGCGGCGGTGAGGATCGGCGTGTTGCCGGAAATGGCCCCGTCCATCAGGTAATCGACGCCGATCTCGACGGAGGGAAACACCATCGGGATCGCCGCGCTCGCCAGGATCGCCTCGACCGCCGGCCCGGAGGACAGCCGCACCGCCACGCCCCCCAGGCTGGTGGCGACCACATGAACCGGAACCGCCGCGTCCTCGAGATTTCGGTAGGACAGGTTCCGGGCGATCAGACGCCGCAGACCGCCGGATTCGAACAGGGCGTCGGCGGACCCCAGCAGGCTGAGAGCGCTTCGCAAGGTCAGCGGAAACACGTCGCCCCGGCGCATGCCGCGCCAGATTGCGGCCAGGTTCCGAACCCCCTTGGCGGTGGGGTCGCCGGCGAAGAACGCGGCGTTGAGCGCGCCGACCGAGGAGCCGACGATCAGGTCCGGGGTCTCGCCCGCCTCGAGCAGGGCCTCCAGCATGCCCACCTGGACCGCGCCCAGGCTTCCGCCGCCCGCCAGCACGAAAGCCGTCCTGCCCTTACCCATCCGCGGCTCCTGTTCAGGGTCTCGCCATTTCAAGCGCCTGGGGGACGACAGGACAAGCTTAGGGCAGCGCCACCGTGTTGTTGAGCTGGGTGATCTCCTTGAGGGGCAGGGCGATGCGGACCGTGGCGCCGTGGGTGACGAGGCCGGCGGGCAGGGTGAGCTTCACGGTCGTGGTCTTGGGTAGCAGATCCTTCGGCGCCTTGAGGGCCGGGATGGGGGCGGTGGCCACGGCGCGGCCCTGGGCGTCGGTCACCGACAGGGTCCCGCCGGCCGCATCCTGGGCGCCCAGGCTGTGAACGGTCACCGCCAGGGCGCGGCCCTTCAGCACCACGTCGTCGGGGCCGATCCCGAGGTCTGCCCGGGCCTCCGGCGAGGCGCCTGGGGTCTGCAGGTCGAACTGCAGCACGGTGGTTTGCCGGGGCGCGAAGGCCACCTCCACCGAGGCGCTACGCTCCAGGGGCACGGTGCGGCTCTCCACGCCGGTGTCCGCCTTGTCCGCCCCCGTGGTGTCGAGGCCGGAAGTCATCTTCCAGTCGCCGGCGGTGACGTTCCAGCCGGTCATGACCGCCTTCTGGACATGGTCGGAGGTGTTGTAGGCGATCACCTTGAAGTGGGTGGGCGTGGCGCCCGGGACCAGGATCGCCACCTGCTCGGCGCCCTGGGGCTCGGCGAATCTCCAGCTCACCGTGGCGCCCGGCCAGATCCAGTTGCGCTTCAGCGCCACCCCGCCCAGGCGGGAGCGCTGCAGGATCTCCGAGGGGATCTCGACCCGGTCCGACCACCAGTGGCCGTCGGTCATCATGTACATGCGCTGGTTGGCGGCGCGGATCTCGTCGCCATAGATGTCTTCCAGGTAGCGCTTGTCGCCGGTCATCTGCCAGGCGGTGTAGCGCTCGAAATGGTCGGCCTTGCCGGCTTCGGCGCGCTTCACGGCGTCCGCGCCCCAGGTGTCGCGCTTGCCGAGCGCGTCCAGTACGTTCTCGTTCAGCTCCGAGGACCTGCGGCTGGTCCCCCCGGCGGTGGTGGAGAAGATCGGGCGCAGGTACCTGGCGTCGCCGGTCCAGCGCCAGGCCGCCCAGAGGATCTGGGACGGGGGGGCGTTGGGAGGCAGGATCCCGCGGTCGGCGTCGGTGCGCCAGTTGATCTCCTCGGGGAAGGTCCAGCTCCCGTCCGCCCCGGGCTTGCCATGAGCCACCAGGCCGTCGGCCAGACCCAGCACGATGCGCCGGGCGGTGGGGTCGCCATTGAACTGGCCCATCAACAGGCCGGGATGCAGCAGCAGGTAGGAATAGTCCTTGGACCATTCCCAGGGCCCCTCGCTGTAGACCTTCGTGCCTGAGAACCAGCTGGTGATGAAGTGCAGGTGGCCGGCGGCGTTGGGTTTGATGATCCGGTCATAGGCCTTGACCGTGGTCATCAGCCGTTCGACCACCTTGGGGTCGCCCCAGTTGATGTACATGGCCTCCGAGTTGGAATTGATCCCGTCCTCGTAGGAGTGCAGCTCGTCCAGCTCGATGGTCGAAAGACCGTTGGTGAACATGTTGTTCTTGTAGGCGGCGTCGGCCAGACGCATCTGCGAGGCGCGGACCTTGTCCACGTCAACCCCCATCAGGGCCAGGCCCGGCCACTGTTCGGTGAGGTCGGTGTCGTCGGAAATGCCGCCGCCGAAGTCGCCGAAATCGACCTGCCGGTTGTCGATCCACCAGGTGATGAAGTGGTGGACCAGCTTCAGGTCCTCCAGCTGGCGGAAGGCCCACAGCGGCTCGCCGGCCGGGGGCGTCGGCTGGACGAAGGGCAGGGGCCCTTGCGAATTATAGGTCATGTCCGCCCAGTATTCCCGGGCCAGGCGGTTCTCAGGATCAACCCTCAGCAGGTCCTCCATGTCCCCGGCGGCGCGGGCGAACAGCTTCTCGCGCTTCGACGCGGTGTGCTCTTCCACCAGGAAGCCCCAGTTGTCCTTCACCTGGTTCAGCCGGTCGGCCACGTGCTCGACCAGGCCCGCCTGACGGTCCTTGAACACCAGGCGGATCCTGGCGCCGTCCACGGCGGCGGCGTCGAAGTCCTGACCGGCGCCGGCCAGGGTCAGGTACAGGCTCCTGTTGGGCAGGATACGGTCGCGGGTGTCGAGCCAGACGGTGCGCGCCTCGCCGGGCTTAACCGCCACGGTGACGTCCATCAGGTTCCGCTCAGGCCAGATCGGGTCCTTGACCTGGATATTGAGCGGGAACAGCTCGCCGTGGGTGGGCTTCACCTTCAGGGCAGGGATGTCGATGGCGATGCCGTCCAGGGCGTCGTGCATGTTCTCCCAGCCATAGCCCCAGGATCGGTAGAGCGGCTCCGCAGCGGGGGAGGCGCCGAACTCGTAGGGGATCAGCACGTGAACCAATGGCATGCGCGGCCCGCTGGCGGCGGGGCGGGGCCGCGACGGCGCGCCGTCAGGCAGGGCCACCACCGTGGCCTGTTCGTCGGCGGGATAGCGGCCGCGGATGAAGGCGTTCAACGCATCCAGGTCCGGGAAGTCCGCCGCGGCCCGGGCGCGGATCGTGTAGCTCAGCCCGGCCGTGCCCTTGGGCTCGGCGCCAGGGGTCACCTCATAGGCCGCGATCTCCTGGATCGGGGTTTCCTGGGCGATATTGGTGAAGGTCAGCACGCCGCCTGTGCGGGGCTCGGCGAAGCTGTTGAAGGTGCGTTCCTGGTCCTTGGGCCGGGTGGCGAGCTTCGCGGCCGGGGCGCCGGCCTTGGGGGCATAGGTCAGGTCGCCATAGGCGGCGCCCTGGATCTCCAGGTGGTTCCAGGGCTCGTCCGGCAGCGTCAGGGTCAGCGCCTTGCCGCCCCCGACATAGACGTTCCAGTCCGGCAGCTGGAAATAGTCGTTGCGGCCCGGCAGGCGGGAGCGGTTGTAGACCCCCGGCCAGGTGGTCTCGGCGATCCCGTCCGTCGCCTTCCACATCCATTCCTTCAGGTCCTTGGCGTCGGCGAACTCCACCTTGCGGATCCGGGTGGAGGGATCGGTGAGGGCGATCGGCGCATCGCCCTTGCGGTTCCAACCATAGCGCAGCCACCACTCGTCGCGGGTCTCCGCCTTGGCGAGGTCGCGGGCCGCCGCCGCCGGGGCCGCCGGGACCTCATTGCGCGACAAGGTCGCGACGCCGGCGTCGTCGAGCGCGTGGTCGTAGATCCGCAGCTCGTCATAGTCGCCGCCGCGGTCGAAATTGTAGCGGCTCTGCACCTGGTGCGGGGAGACGGTGCGGCTGGAGACCCCGAACTGGTCGAGACCGGAATCGTAGACCGCCACGGCGGCCTGCTTCGCCGCCAGCTTGCCGTTCACATAGAGCCGCACGCCTTCGGTCTCGTCCCAGGTGAAGGCCAGGTGCGTCCAGGCGTCGGGGGCGAGTTTGCCGGGCAGGGTGAAGGAGACCCGGGTGCGGGCCAGGTTGTCGTCGGTGACGAAGGCGTCGAAGCCATGGCCATTATAGTCGATGCGCAGCCAGGCCATGTCCCAGCTGGTGTGGTCGGCATAGCCCACCCGGAAGATCGGGAACGGGGCGACCCCCACCGGGTCCCGGGCCCGCCAGAAGAACGAGAGCGTGCCGCGCTGGGCGTAGATATTGCCCGGAGCCTTCCAGGACAGCACCACGTCGTCGGCCGCCTGCAGGGCGCCGCCCCGCACGCCTGTGGGGACGATGGCGGCGTGATCGGCGAAGTTGGGGACCGCTTCGCCGCGGGCGACATCGGCGGTCAGCCCGTGATCGGCCGACAGATAGAACAGCAGTCCGGGCTCGTCGGCGCGAGCGGCGCCGGCGATGACACCGGTAGCAGCAGCGGACAGGAGCAGGGCCTTATAGGCGGGGGAGGGGCGTTTCCTGGGCACGGTCGGGGCTCTTGATGGCGATGTTGCGGGCACTCGATCCTAAGTCCGGGATCAAGGCAAGTGGAAATGACACCGGTTACCTCAGTGTTTCAGTCAGATTTCATTGCGATGTTTTCCCGCTTGGATTGTCCCCACGGAACGCGGTTACACTTCGCGAAACACCCTGGGAGGGGACGATGCACGACCTGGTCATTCGCGGTGGCATGGTAATCGATGGCACTGGCGCGCCGGCGCGCCTCGCTGACGTGGCGGTGGACAACGGGCTGATCACCCGGGTCGGCATGGTCCCGGACAAGGGGCGGCGCGAGATCGACGCCAAGGGCCTGAAGGTCACCCCGGGGTGGGTGGACATCCACACCCACTATGACGGGCAGGCCACCTGGGACTCCTATCTCTCCCCCTCCTGCTGGCATGGGGTGACCACGGTGGTGATGGGCAATTGCGGCGTGGGCTTCGCGCCGGCCCGGCCCGACCGCCACGACTGGCTGATCGGCCTGATGGAGTCGGTGGAGGACATCCCCGGCGCGGCCCTGGCCGAAGGCATCAAATGGGACTGGGAGACCTTCCCCGAATATATGGACGCCCTCGACCGCAAGCCCCGGGTGCTGGACATCGCGACCCAAGCCCCGCACGGCGCGATCCGCGCCTATGTCATGGGTGAGCGCGGCGCGCGCAACGAGGCGGCGACGCCTGCGGACATCGCCGAGATGGCGAAGATCACCAAGGAGGCGGTGCTGGCGGGCGCACTCGGCTTCTCCACCTCCCGCACCCAGCTGCACCGGGCCAAGGACGGCGAGGCCATGCCCGGCACCTTCGCCGGCGCCGACGAGATGATCGGTATCGGCGAGGCCCTGGGTGAGGCCGGCCACGGGGTGTTCGAGATGGCCTCGGACATGACCATGCCGGAGGACGAGTTCGCCTGGATGACCGCCTTCGCCGCCAAGACCGGCCTGCCGGTGACCTTCGGCCTGCTGCAGTCGCCGACCCAGCCCGACAAGTGGCGTGACATGCTGAAGCTCACCGAACAGGCTCGGGCGGAAGGCGCCATGGTCACCGCCCAGATCGCCTGCCGGCCCACCGGCATGGTGCTGGGCTGGCAATCCACGGTGCATCCGTTCTCCCGCAAGGCCGCCTACCGGGCCATCGCCCACTTGCCGTTCGCCGAGCGCCTGGTCCACCTGAAGGACCCCGCCGTGCGCGAGGCGATCCTTTCGGAGCAGACGCCGCCCGCGCCGGGGATCGGCGCCATCTTCACTCACGGCTTCAAGACGATGTTCCGCCTGGAGCGGGACGGGGTCCTGGACTACGAGCCGCGGGCGGAGGACTCCATCGCCGCTGAGGCGCAGCGCACCGGCCGCACTCCGGACGAGATCGTCTATGACATGCTTATGGAGAATGACGGCCGGGGCTATATCTACCTGCCGCTCCTGAACTACGCGTCGTTCAATTTCGACCACATCGCCGAGATGATGCATCACCCGGCCACCATCCTGTCCCTCTCGGACGGCGGGGCCCATTGCGGGGTCATCTGCGACGCCAGCTTCCCCACCTACATGCTCACCTACTGGGTCCGCGACCGCGCCCGGGGCGAGCGCCTGTCCCTGGAGAAGGTGGTCTCCATGCAGACCCGGGACACCGCGAAGCTCTACGGCCTGCAGGACCGCGGCGTCATCGCGCCGGGGATGAAGGCCGACCTCAATGTCATCGACCTGGACGCCCTGCGCATCCTTCCCCCGGAAATGATCTTCGACCTGCCCGCCGAAGGTCGCCGCCTCGTGCAGCGCGCCGAGGGCTATCGCGCCACGGTGGTGAGCGGCGTGGTGACCTTCGAGAATGGCGAGGCGACCGGGGATCTGCCAGGCAAGCTGATCAGAGGGCCTCAGACAGCGCCGGCGGCGATGGCGGCGGAGTAGGGGGGCGCTTGCTTCGCTGGGGCGGGGCTCGTGTCTTGGCGTGGCGGGACGCGGACGTCCGCCTTGAACGCCCCTTTGAGCCGACCAGCCGACCCTCCGCCAGTTCCTGAGCGAGGCGCATCGGATGTGCGCGGCGCCAACCGCAGCGGGGTGGTGGCGACCGCGGGGGAGGGCCTTTGCGGCGCGGCCGAGCCAACGTGAGAGAACCCTATTGGCAATGGCGCGGTGCTCCCACGAGGCCTGAGCCTGCGAGCCTGATGTGGCGCGCGGCTCGGCCCTCATGGATTGTGTCAGGCCATCGCGACGCGAAGGCCTCGACGAAGCGCCGCGCCGACGGCGGCGAAGCCGAGCAGGGTAAGAGCCCAGGTCGCCGGTTCGGGGACAGACGCGGTCGCGAACTCGAAGTTCCCGGTCTCGTACTGCGTCTGAGTGGGGTGGCCGTTCACCTCCAGCTGGATAGAGGATGGATAGGCCTGGCCGAAATAGCTGTTGTTGAAGGTGACATAGGCGCCCGGCAGCCAAAGCGGATTGAACTCGTCGCCGAAATGGGTGTCCGCGAAGTTGAAGAACAGACCCTGCTTGGTGGCGGTCATCTCGTCGCCGGCCTGCGCGTACTGGCCCTGGTTCATGTCGTAGCTGTAGGTCCCGTCGCTGACCATCAGGTCGAAGCCGGTGATGTTGAAGTGCAACACGCCGAGCGTGCCGTCCGTGGTGATCGTGCCCTTTATGGAGCCCGCGCCCACGGCGAGATTTACGTCATAGACGGTGGCGTGGACGGCTGAGGCGGCGAGACCGGCGATGGCGAAGGCCGCGCAGGCCACAAGACGCGAACGAAGATTCATGAAGTTCAAACCCCAATGCGGCGGTCATGGCGAAGGGAAGAGCCCCACCGCAAAGGCTCCTCGAACGGCGGTGTCGAAAAACCCTAGCGAAGCGCGACGCAGACTTCGGCCGCAGGGGGTCTGCGCAGGCGCAGACGGCAGCCGAGCGCGCCCATGCCGACCAGCAACATCGCCCAGGTCGCCGGCTCAGGCGCGCTGGAAGGGATGGGCGTGCTGGCGAACGACAAGTCGAACACCGCGTCCTGACTGGGCCCCCAAAGCTGACTGGCAAAGTTGAGCGCGACGTAGTTCGACCCCCATGACGCATCCGAGATGGTGGTCCCGTCGGCGGTCGTGCTGGGGTCCAAGGTCACGTTGATGATGTGCGGGTCCTTGGTCTCGTCGACAAACAGAATTCCATTGAAGACGGCTGCGGGTAGCCACGCGACCCCGCTGGGTTCTCCGTGCACGGTCACCTGCGCGTCCGTCAGAGAGAAGGTCTCGACGGCGCTGAACTGGCCTTCGATGAAGAAAAATCCGTTGCCCGGCGCGGTGAAGGTTCCGTAGTCCGTGATGTTAACGGTCTGATCCGTGTAGATATAGAAGGTATGGATGGAGTCTCCGCTAAGGTCGGTGGCCCCCGCGGCGCCCGCAGACGCGAGTGTCGCCGCCGCCAGCAAGGCGCCGACCGCGCTGGTCGCGACTTTGATTGAATTGAAACCCATCACATCAAATCCCCCGGAAATCTAGACTTCGACGCCCGGGGGAATGGCCCGCTGAGTCGTCGTTTCGACGGCGATTGGTAAGTTATTCATCTGTTGGGTCGGAAGTTGTTACAGCGGCCCAGGCGTTGCCAGGCGTTGCCGGCCCGCTCCGGCGCGGGCGCGATCGCAGGGGGCGTCGAAATGGCCACATTCGTCGAGAAGCTGGCCTTGATCACCAAGGCCCTGTCCTTGAGCCGCGGAGGGTTCGGAGCGGAACTGGGCGTCAGCAAGTCGGTCGTCAGCCGTTGGTTCTCAGGTTCCCGAGCGCCGACCTCCACCAACATGGCCGCGATCACCGCGCTAATCGCCCGTCGCGTTCCTGGGTTCAGCCTGTTGGACTGGGATCGCGACCTCGACGCGCTGGCTGAGCGGCTCGGCGTCGAGATGACCCAGCCCCGCACGCCGGAACACGCCGGCCTGTCGCCCTTCGTGCTGGAGCAGATTCGGCTGGGGACGGAATCCCGGGGCGCCGCCTATGAAGGCTTCTTCCGCTCGACCCGCCCCTTCGCCGCCTGGCCGGGACGCTACACCCACGACCTCGCCATGATCCGCCTGGATGGCGAGGGCAAGCTGCGCCTGCTCATGCGCAACGGCGACGTGATCGTCGACGGATGGGTCGCGCCAATGCACAATCACCTGTTCTGCATCGGCGCGGAGCGGACGAGCGGATCCCTGGTGTTCGGGGTCTTCAACGGCGCACCACGGGCGAAGGTCAGCATGATCGATGGCCTGGTGCTGACCGCGATCTTCGACCTCGGTCGAACACCCACCTCCACGGCCATTGTCCTCGAGCGCATCGGCGATCTGAGCGGTGACGTCGCCGCCGACGACGCGCACCTCGAGGAATTGGTCGCCAACGATCCCATGGCGGAGATCGGCTCGGTGGAGGCGAGCGAGGTCCCAGAAGCCATCCGCGCTCACCTTGTTCGCGACATCGGCCCGTCGCAGCTCGCACTGGCGGGCGATTGGCTGTTGCGCATGCCGTTGGCGCGATCGCTCTCCGCCTGAGACCGTCTAGCTGGGCGCCGGGTTGAGAGCGATGAACCCGGGCAGACCCTAAACCTTGCTTCAATGCTGCGGCTGGAGATGGGTCGAGCCATTTGAGGGGCCAAGGTGCTTGGCCCGCCAGTTGTCGACGTCGTGAACCCAAGCTTTCAGACGGCGCCCGAGCTTAATGCCCTTTGTCCGAAGCAGGCACATCCCTGCAGTTGGGAACGTGAGGTTTCGGCGCAGGCGCCCCGAAGCCGGCCAACGGCAGGTTTCTGGCGCTGACCAGACACAGGGTCCCAGCGACTCCGTGATCAACCATGTGGGAATGGCGGACCTAAGACGGGCAGCCTGTGGGTCGAGGCTGGCGTTCTCGTCGCCCCCGCGCTAGCAGACCGCCCCATGATCCGCCTCGACAACATCTCCAAGCAGAACGGCCACCAAATCCTGTTCATCGAAGCCTCGATGGGCGTCCAGAAGGGTGAAAAGGTTGGGCTTGTCGGCCCGAACGGCGCCGGCAAGACGACGCTGTTCCGCATGATCACCGGTCAGGAACAACCTGACGACGGACTGGTGGCGATCGATGCCGGAAAAACGATCGGCTATTTCAGCCAGGATGTCGGCGAAATGTCGGGTCAGAGCGCGGTCGCCACGGTGATGGATGGCGTCGGGCCGGTCAGCGCGCTGGCCACCGAAATGTCCAGGCTCGAGGCGGCGATGGTGGATCCAGACCAGGCCGGCGAAATGGACGCCATCATCGAACGCTATGGCGAGGTTCAGGAGCGCTTCGAGGAACTCGATGGCTATGCGCTGGAAGCGCGGGCGCGCGAGGTGCTGGCCGGCCTGAGCTTCAGCCAGGAACGCATGGATGGCGATGTCGGTCTGCTGTCGGGCGGCTGGAAGATGCGCGTGGCGCTGGCCCGCATCCTGCTCATGCGACCCGACGCCATGCTGCTGGACGAACCCAGCAACCACCTCGACCTGGAAAGCCTGATCTGGCTTGAGGCCTTTCTCAAGACCTATGACGGCGCTCTGTTGATGACCTCGCACGATCGCGCCTTCATGAACCGTATCATCGGCAAGGTGGTGGAGATCGACGCCGGATCGCTCATCACCTATTCGGGCGATCTCGACTTCTATGAGCAGCAGCGCGTGCTCGGCGAACAGCAACGCCAGGCGCAATACGAGCGTCAGCAGGCCATGCTGGCCAAGGAAATCAACTTCATCGAGCGGTTCAAGGCGCGCGCCTCGCACGCCGCCCAGGTCCAGAGCCGCGTGAAGAAGCTCGACAAGATCGAACGTGTCGAGGCGCCGCGCCGTCGCCAGTCGGTTCAGTTCGAGTTCAGGAGCCCGCCGCGGTCGGGTGACGACGTGATCAGCCTGCGGAATATCCACAAGGGCTACGGCGCCCAGCCGATCTATGAGGGTCTCGATTTCCTGGTGCGCCGCAAGGAACGCTGGTGCGTCCTTGGCGCCAACGGCGCCGGCAAATCGACGCTGTTGAAGCTCGTGGCCGGCGCCACCGCACCCGATCAGGGCACGGTCGGCATCGGCGCCAGCGTCAGGATGGGCTATTTCGCCCAGCACGCCATGGACCTGCTGGACGGCGAAGAAACGATCTTCGAGTCCCTGGACGGCGCGTTCCCCCAGGCGGGCCAGGGCGCGCTGCGCACCCTGGCGGGGTGCTTCGGGTTCTCCGGCGACGATGTCGAAAAGCCTTGCCGCGTCTTGTCCGGCGGCGAGAAGGCGCGCCTGGTCATGGCCAAGATGCTGTTCGATCCGCCGAACCTGCTGGTGCTCGACGAACCGACCAACCATCTCGACATGGCGACCAAGGAGATGCTGGTCGCCGCCCTGGCGGACTTTGAGGGCACGATGCTCTTCGTCTCGCACGACCGCCATTTCCTGGGCGCCTTGTCGAACCGCGTGCTGGAGCTGACGCCCGAAGGAGTCCATCAGTACGGCGGCGGCTATTCAGAATATGTCGCCCGCACGGGCCAGGAGGCGCCGGGGCTACACCCGGGAGGGTAGCGGCGTTGGCTCCTGAAATCGGCGTCGTCGGCGACCGCGCGGCCGCCTCGAAGTCGGGATAGGTCCTGATGAACTGGCCGAGATGGAACAGGGCCCATTCCTGAAAATGGCGGGCTTGGAGCTCGGCGGTCGAAGGCGGCGATGTCGTCCCTAAGATGGGCCATCAGACGGCTCCCCACGCCATCGTCGAGCCGCCCTGCCTTTGCCGCCGCGAAGCGTTGCCAGCGGCGGGCGAACGGCGCCATTTTCCCCGTAAAAGGGGCGGGACATGACGAACGGGATTCTCGGCAGGTGGTCTGTGGCCGTGGCGCTGGCGGCTCTGCTGGCGGTGGCCGGCCCTGCGGCGGCGGCGACGAAGAGCGTCGATCCCAAGGTCTCCTCCATCGTGCCCGGCGACGCGGCGGCTCTGGGGTTCGACCCGGCGAAGCTGGCTGTGGCGCGGGCCGGACTGGCGGCTGACGTGGCCGGCGGCCGGATCGCCGGGGCCTATCTGCTGGTCGGCCGCCACGGGAAGGTGGCCTTCCAGGAGGGGTTCGGCGTTCAGGGGCCCGGCCAGACGGCGCCGATGACCGAGAAGACCATCTTCCGCATCTTTTCCATGACCAAGCCCATCGTGTCGGTGACCGCCATGACCCTGGTGGAGCAGGGCAAGCTGGACCTGGACGCGCCGGTCTCAAAGTACCTGCCGGAGTATGCGAACCTGCGGGTCTGGCAGGCCGACGGAACCTCGGTCCCGGCCACCCGGCCGATGCTGGTGCGCCAGCTGATGAGCCACACCTCGGGGCTGATCTATGGGTTCATCGAATCCAGGTCGCCGCTCGCCCAGGCCTGGGCGGCGGGGGGTGAGAACCGCGCCGACCTGACGGCGCGGGACTATGCCAAGGTGATCGCCAGACTGCCGCTCCGATCCGAGCCGGGAACGGCCTGGTATTATTCGCGCTCGACCGACGTGCTCGGCGCGGTGGTGGAGGTGGCGGGCGGTAAGCCGCTGGACGTGCTGGTGCGCGAGCGGGTGACGGGCCCCCTTGGAATGACCGACACGGCCTTCTTCCAGCCCGAGGCCAAGCGGGCGCGCTTCGCAGAGCCCCTCAAGGCGGCGGTCGGCATGGCCTATGACTATGCCCGGCCGACCCCGATGCTGTCGGCGGGCGGCGGCCTCTCCTCAACCGCCGAGGACTATCTGCGTTTTGCGCTGATGCTGGAGGGGGGCGGACAGTACCGGGGCGTGCGGATCCTGAAGCCGGAGACCCTGGCGCGGATGCAGCAGGACGAGACGACGCCGGAGATCCGCCGGGCGGGCCTGTTCTTCCCGGGCGCCGGCATGGGTTTCGGCCTGGGCTTCAGCCTGGTGAAGGACGACAAGATGCAGCGGCCCGGTACTGGGACCATGTCGTGGTGGGGTATCGCCGGGACCGAGTTCTGGGTGGATCCGAAGAACGACCTCGTCATGGTCTTCATGGTGCAGAGCCCGGAGCTGGCCACCGCCTACCAACGGAAGAACCGCCAGTGGGTCTATGACGCCCTGATCAAATAGGGACGCGCCGCCCTCCGCGCTCAGTCCGGATCCTTGTTCCAGGCTTGAACGCCGGGGGGCAGGCGCACCCAGGGATGCCGCCGGCTGTCATAGACGGAATCCTGCGGTGGCGGGAACCCGGGGTCGGCGAAGGCGCCGACGGCGACCGATACGAAGGCGTCCTCCTGGCCCTCCTCGGTATGGAACAGATTGGTCCCGCAGACCGGGCAGAAGCGGAAGGTGAACCTCGCGCCCTGGTCGCCCACCCGCACATACTCAGTCGCTTCGCCGGACATTTTGTAGGGCGCGGCAAAGCCGGCCAGGGCCGCAAACACGCTGCCGGTCCGCCGCTGGCAGGCCAGACAGTGGCAAACCCCCACGCCCAGGGGTTCTCCCTCGACCTCGATGCGCAGCTGGCCGCAGGAACAGGCTGCGGTCCTGGGGGATGTCGCCATGGGTCCTGCCTTAAGCGCCCGCCGTGCCGGCCTTGAACATCTCCCGCCAACGCTCCCGGGTCGCCTCGATGCGGGGATTGATCTCCTGCAGCAGGGCGGTGGGTCCGTCGCCGACCGGATAGTGCAGCGCCTCATCGTGGGCGGCGCGCCAGACCGCCTCGGCCGCCTGTTCCACCGGCAGGCCGCCCCCCATCCCCTGGGTGATCGCCTCGCGGAAGCTGGGCCCGCCGGGGGCGGTGGCCTTGTCGATCAGCGGGGTCTCGATGACCGTGGGCTCCAGGCAGGAGACCCGGACACCGGTGCGCATGAACTCGATGTCCAGGGCTTCCGACAGCCCCCGCACGGCGAACTTGGTGGCGGAATAGACCGCCAGACGCGGTGAGCCGGACAGCGAGGCCAGGGAGGCGATATTGATCAGCCGCGAGCCCGGGGTGTTCTTCAGCCGCTCATGGCCGAGATAGGCGCCCAGGATCACGCCGCGCAGGTTGATGTCGATCTGGTCGTCGAAATCCCGGAGGCTTTGCTCGGCGAACCAGCCGTAGCGCGCGATGCCGGCATTGTTCACCAGCACGTCCAGGCGGCCGTGACTGGCCTCCATGAACGCGTCGAGGGCTTGTTCCCATTCGTCGGACCTGCGGACGTCGTGGACCATGGTGAAGCCGGCATTGTCGCCGCCGATGGCCGCCAGGGCGGTCTTGAGGCCGGGCGCGTCGATATCCGACAGGCCCACCAGCCAGCCCTCCGCGGCGAAGCGCCTGGCGGTGGCCAGGCCGATGCCGCTGGCGGCGCCGGTGATGAAGATGGCCTTGCGGTCAGTGGTCATGGGCGGCCCTTGGGACTGGACGAAGCCATGACCCTAATGGCTGCGGTTGGGATTGCCAGGGGGCGAGGCGGGGTCACTCGCCGCCGGCGTGCGGGCCGGATGCAATCCAGCCTCTCCAGGCGCTTGCGGGGAGGGTCGGCCTTGGAGGCATGTTCACTCACGTTCGCATATTCACTCACAACATAGTCAGCATTGACCCCATAGTGAGTACATGCCAGCTTCGTAACACGCGCCGAAGAGCGCGCGCCGATTGGGGCACGGGGAGGGACTATGAAGATCCATGCATTATGGCTGAGCGCGTCTGTTCTGACGCTGGGATGGTGCGGCGCCGCAGAGGCGCAGACGGCTGCGTCAGCGCCCAGGGACGACACCAAGGCCACCCAGGTCCAGGAGCTGGTGGTCACCGCCGAGCGCCGGACCACCAATCTGCAGACCACCCCCATCGCCGCGACGGTGATCGGCGGCGAGGACCTCGCCAAGAAGGGGGTGCTGACGGTCGACCAGCTGCAGTTCGCCCTGCCCGGGGTGACGATCAACAATTTCGGCCAGGGCAATGACTTCAACATCCGCGGCATCGGCAAGGCCGAGCACAACAGCCAGACCACCACCGGGGTGATCACCTACCGCGACGGCGTGGCGACCTTCCCCGGCTACTTCCAGGAAGAGCCCTATTTCGACATCGCCCGGGTCGAGGTGCTGCGTGGTCCGCAGGGGACCTTCGTCGGTCAGAACGCCACCGGCGGCGCGGTGTTCATCACCTCGAACGACCCAATCATCGGCGGCGGGCAGCATGGCTACATTGCAGGCCAGGCGGGCAACTACAACGACGTGGGCGCGCAGGGGGCGATCAACCTGCCGATCAGCGACACCCTGGCGGCGCGGGTCGCCTTCAACGCCGAAGGCCGGGACAGCTTCTACAAGATCACCGGACCAGGCTCGAACAATCCGGGGGTGGGAGAGGGCAGCCTGCGTTTCGGCCTGCTCTGGAAGCCCAATGACTCCCTGTCGGTGCTGTTCAAGACCGACTACAACTACTTGGATCTGGGCGCTTATCCCGCCGACCCGGTGCTGGCCAAGAACGATCCGTTCCACCTCACCGCGAACTTCCCGCAGAAGGCCCTGGACAGGTTCGTCCGCTCCGACCTGAAGATCGACTATGTCTTCGGCAACGGGATCACGCTGCGATCGATCAGCGGCTTCCAGAAGGGCGACACCGCCTACCAGGCGGACCTGGACGGGACCAGCGCCTTCAACTTCACCTTCGGCGATCTGGTGAAGGAGACCACCTGGTCCCAGGAGTTCAACCTGATCTCGCCGGGCGACGGACCCATCTCCTGGATCCTCGGCGCCTACCTGCAGACCGACAAGCTCGACTTCCCGCCCGGCCAGTTCTTCATCGGTGAGCCGGCCGGCAGCATCTTCACCACCTACAGCCTTTACGGGACCAATCCCAAGCAGACCGCGGCCGCCTTCGGCCAGGTCAGTTTCAAGCTGCCGGCGAACTTCGAGCTGCAGGTGGGCGCCCGCTATTCGGACGCCCGCACCAGCAACAATGTCCAAGTCCTGCAGTTCGGAACGCCGATCAGCGACCATCAGACGGCCAAGTACGCGAACGCCTCCGGCAAGGTGTCGCTGAACTGGACCATCGATCCGCACAACTTCGTCTATGGCTTCGTCGCCACCGGCTTCCGGCCCGGCGGGCTCAATGTGCCGGTGGGCCTGGGGATCCCCGCGCCCTTCGGGTCGGAAAAGGTGACCGAATACGAACTGGGCTGGAAGGCGGGCTTCCTGGACGGCCATCTGCGCACCCAGCTCGACGCCTATTACAACCACTACCGGAACTTCCAGGTGACGATCGGCTATCCGGCCTTCCCCACCTTCGGCTTTGAGCTCAACTCCCCCAACCCGACCGAGATCTACGGCATGGAAGGCCAGGCCGAAGCGGTGTTCGGGGCCTTGTCCTTCGATGCCGGCCTGGGCCTGATGCACAGCGAGATCGGCGCCTTCTTCGCCAACGATCCCCGGGTCGCGAACACCGGCGCCTGCAGCCCGACGACGGGGCCTGCGACCGCGTCCTGCATCAATCTCGACGGCCACGAGCAGACCTATGCGCCGAGGGTCACCTTCAATTTCGGCGGCCAGTATGTCTTCGACCTGGCGGGTGGGGACACCCTGACGCCCAGGATCAATTATGGCCACGTCTCCCAGCAGTGGGCGACGCTGTTCGAGAACCCGGCGCGCGGCGACCGGGTGGGCGAGCGGAACATCATCAGCGCCCAGCTCGCCTGGACCCATGCGGGCTTCGTCACCACACTCTACGGGACCAATCTGAGCGATCAGCACTATATGGGCGCGCTCAACTCCGGCCTCCGCTTCATGGGCCCACCGCGCCAGTTCGGCCTGCGCGTGCTGAAGGTGTTCTGAGCAGGTCTGCCTCGCCCGGGGACGGGCCGGCCGCGGGGCGCCAAGCCCTTCGGTCGGCCTCGACCCGGAAGATTGACAAGCGCCGGCGACCTGCCGACTAGGATGAGAATGATGTCGAGGCGAGGCGCAACTGTTTGCGGCCCGCCCCGGTCGGCGTCTCTAGGGCGCGAAGAGGTTGGCTTAATGTCCGAAGGTTCAGCGGCGAAGCGGGTCCGCCGCAGCAAGGCGGAGCAGCGCGCCGAGACGCTCGAGCAGATCCTCGATGCGGCGGAATACCTGTTCTCGCTCCACGGTCTGCATGGGGTGACGCTACGGGACGTGGCGCAGCGCGTCGGGGTCCACACCACGCTCATGCACTACTATTTCGACGACAAGCAGAGCCTGTTCGAAGCGGTGTTCGCCCGGCGCGCCGGGGTCACCAGCGGCGCCCGCATGGCCGCCCTCGAGCGCTACGAAGCCGAGGTCGGCGACCAACCCACCGTCGAGGGCGCGTTGCACGCATTCCTGGACACCGATCTGGACCTCTACATGGCGGGGGGCGAACCCTGGATGAATTATGCCGCCTTCGGCGCCCGGGCCAGCAACACCCGCGAGGGGGCGGCGTTGATGGACGTCTATTTCGATCCGGTGGTGCTGAAGCTCGTCAGCATCCTAAAGCGGGCTTTGCCCGACTATGCCGACGAGGACATCTTCTGGGGCTACCACTTCGTCACCGGCGCGCTGATGAACACGCTGGCGCGGACCGGACGTATCGACCGGCTCTCGGGCGGCCTTTGCCACTCGGACGATTTTCAGGCGGTGAAGAAACGCATCGCCAAGTTCATGGCCGCGGGCTTCTTGGCGCTGGGTCACTAGCCGGCGCCCAGCCGCTGCGGGCCAGGAAGGCCTTGGGATCGGGCATCCGGAAAATCTCGCGCAGGGCGGCCGCCTTGTCCGGGGCATGCTGGTAGTAGGCCTTCACGATCCGGTAGCCGACCCAATAGCCGAGGTCGCTGGGGTGTGCGGCGGAGCCGGGCCCGTTGTACATCCAGGCGGACAGGTCGGTCTTGTCCTCGTCGCGGACGAAGGCGGCCTCGATCTCGGCCTCATGGCCCTTGGTCCAGGCCTTATGCTGGTGGTTGCCCACCTCGCCGGAGATCAGCTCGGCGGTGAATTCCGCCGCCCCTTCCATCAGCGACATGCGCAGGACCGTGGCGCCGGGGACCCCGGGGTCGAGGGCCTGCTGGTCGGCGGACTGCTGGATATGGCCGTACTCGTGGGCGATGTTATGCACGAACCGGTCCTCGAGGTTGGGGTTCATGAAGTCGGCGGCGCACATGGCCTCCAGGCCGATGGAGACGCCAGAGGGGTCGGTGATGCCCACCGGTCGCCCGCGGCCCACCAGCAGGGTGACGGGCGGGAACGTCGCCTCCGGATAGAGCCGGGCAAGGTTTTGGAGCGACTTCGCCACCCGCCGTTTTACGGCGGGCAGGACGGCCAGGCAGCGGCGGGCATCCGCATAGATCTCGGGGCGCTTCGCCAAGGTGTCGGCGATCCGGGCCCCGGTGACATTGCGCAGGCGGGCGAATTCGTGGAGGCCGCTTGTTCCCGGGGCGAGGTAGTCGCGATCCAGCTGCTCGGCGGTGAGGTGGCCATTGCCGGCGTCATAGAGCCGGTAAAAGCGGGTCACGTCTTCGGTGCGGATGTCGGGCGTCCTGGGCGGCGCGGCCGAGGCCGGCGCACCTATGGCGATCGCCAGGATCGCGACCCAGGGGCGGGTCGAGCGGCTCAGCTGCGATCGCATGGACGTAACGCTCCAGGATCCTATCGTTTCATCTTTGGCCGGAAGGCCACCAGGGCGTTGCCGGGCGGCTGGCCGAACATGCCGTAGCCGGAGCCGATGAACAGGGCGCCGTCGCCGGCGAACACCGAGTGGGCGTCCACCGATCCGCCATGGGTGGGAACACCATTGGGGCTCTCATAGGCGTGGGCGGTGTC
>Ga0265327_10001224_pt1 | contig 34492 bp, 30 predicted proteins | sample 41621metaG_FD_202089 | JGI IMG/M metagenome (GOLD analysis project Ga0265327, IMG submission 202089) | Rhizosphere microbial communities from Carex aquatilis grown in University of Washington, Seatle, WA, United States - 4-16-21 metaG | ecosystem: Host-associated > Plants > Roots > Rhizosphere...
GGCTCCTTTACGCCGAAAATCCGCTGGCTCTATTACGCCGGAATTTGAGTGGCTCCATTACGCCGAAATTCTACTGGCTCCATTATGCCGGAATCGAATTGGCTCCATAGTGCCGAAAGTTCACAATATAGCCGCATGAACAATATACTGGCTTTGCTTTGGTCGTGCCCCGGCTTCAATGGAATCAGGGTTCAGACTGGAAAGTTGGTGCGTGTATATCGGGAAGAAGTAAAGCGAGCATCCTTAAAGGATGCGCCCAAGCCGCCCGAAAAATTGTTCTACTTGAACCGGCGCTCCCACGTTGGCATCACCGTTAAGCAACTGCTTGCACAACTCAAGGCTCAGGCGTAAGTCGTGTGTAACAGTAACTCCGTCAAGCCTGCCATTGCCATCAGCTTCAAATCTGAAGCTGTTGAAGTGACGCGGTCTGAGATTGAGTTACTGTTATCTGTGCTGCCGGAGTTGATGGCGACGATGAGCGCGGAGATGTCGCAACTTAATGTATCTGAAGATGTTTTTAACAAATAACAGGATCAATTAAAGCTGGACAAATCATTGAAGTCGACAGAAGATATCGATAATTAGACATGCACCTTGGGTGCGGCCTTCTATATATCTTCCACGTCAGTTTTGGAGAAAATAATGCAAGTAGCCATTTATGCAAGAGTGTCAACAACGCGACAATTCGATAATGACTTGAGCGTGCCTGATCAGGTTCGCCAGATGAAAGAATGGGCGAAGGCCAACGGCCATCTGACCGTACATGAGTTCATTGAAGCAGGCTCAGCGACCGATGATAAACGCCCGGTGTTTTTGCGGATGATCGCCGATGCGATGCAAAAGCCGTCCCCATTTCAAATTATTTTAATTCATTCATTCTCACGATTTTTCAGAGATGGGATTGAATTCGGAGTTTACGAACGCAAGCTTGCCAAGAATGGCGTGAAAGTTATTTCCATCACGCAACCCACGAGTGAAGACTCTGCTGGCGAAATGATGCGCCGTATCATCAATATGTTCGATGAGCATCAGTCGAAGGAGATATCCAAGCATGTATCACGCTCCATGAAGGAAAATGCCCGACAGGGTTATTACAATGGAACCCGTGCGCCGTATGGGTACCGCTCCGAAGCAACAGATGTTTCCGGTACAAGGGGTCGCAAGAGAAAGAAACTTGCCATTGACCAAGTTGAGGCAGATGTGGTGCGGCTGATATACCGGCTATATATCGATGGTCTTAACGGTCATGCGGTCGGGGTTAAAGAAATCGCAAAACATTTAACCGAGCATGGACACCTTGTCCGTGGCATGCCGTGGACGCTTCAAAAAGTGCATACGGTATTGTCAGACACGCTATATACGGGAGAGTATTTTTTCAACGTGCGCGATTCCAAGGCCAACAAGCAGCGGCCTCCCGAGGAGTGGGTGAAGACTGAAATCCCCGCCATTGTAGATGCGGCAACCTTTGAACGGGTGCGGCTGGTGCGTGAAGCTCGTGCTCCAGGTAAGGATACGGCTGTACCAAAATCAATATCATCCCCGGTATTGCTGGCGGGCATTATCAAATGCGGCGTGTGCGGCCATCGCATGACTTTGTCCACGGGCAAGTCGGGCAATTACCGTTACTACAAATGTACAACCAGACGCAATCAGGGCAACCATGCCTGCACCAGCAGAAATTTGCCGATGGCTAAAGTTGATCAGGCTGTGGTGGCTCAGGTTCTTGATAGGGTGTTAGAGCCGGATCGCCTGCGGCTGTTGATGGAGGAACTCCGCAAACGCATTCAATCCGGAAAGGATAGTAGGCAAGAGAAGGTAGCGGAAATTGAACGCCAATTGAAAAATCTCGATGATCGCCAGAATAGGCTGCTTGATGCTATTGAAAGCGGCATCATTGAACTGGATGAAACGACGCACCGCCGGTCACAACAAATCAAGGTGGCGCGTGAGGCGCTGCTGATCCAGTTGACCGAGGCCAGAACATCTTCTCTACCACCGGCTATTGAATTCCTGAAGCCAAGTCAGGTTGATATCTTCGGCAAGGCATTGCGCCGCCTGTTACAAGATAAGGATTCAAGCTTGGTGAAAGGCTATGTTCAGTTGCTGGTGGATGAGGTCGTGATCAATGACGAAGAAGCTATCATCAGTGGTAGCTATGCAGCATTGGCGCATGTGCTTCAACAAATGAAAACGGGCACAAAACAAGTGCCCACATTCATATATGACTGGCGCGCCCGGCGGGATTCGAACCCACTACCCTTGGCTTCGGAAACCAATACTCTATCCAGATGAGCTACGGGCGCTTTGTGCAAAAAACAACTGCATGAAATCGTATTTTACCTTACTACGACAGCAGGGAAATGAAATTTCGTCCGCAATGAGCCATGCCAAATCAAATTATTTATCCGGCGTAAAATGCCAGCTTATACTCCGCATCTTGTAATGCACGCGAAGATTTGGCATGAACTTTCTCCCGTACAATTATTCATTCACGGCAATGGGATCAGATTGCACGTTGAGTTTGTATGCTGCCGACGAATCCAAAGCAGATCAGGCTGCCAATTTGACCATGGCGGAAGCCTGGCGAATTGAAGAAAAATATTCGCGTTATATAGACGGAAATACGCTGTCTGAAATCAACCGCGCGGCTTTGGCAGGGAGCCAGATCGAAGTTGATTTTGAAACGGCCGGGCTCCTCACCTACGCCTTTACAGCTTACCGGCTTAGCGGGGGACTGTTTGATATTTCTTCGGGAGTGCTTAGGCAAGCTTGGAATTTTTCTTCGCACGAGATCCCCTCTCAATCTGCTATAAACGAAATTATGCCGCTTATCGGCTTGGGCAAAGTTAAGTGGGCAGCCCCCAATTTATATTTTTCCCAACCCGGCATGGAGCTTGATTTTGGCGGACTAGGCAAGGAATATGCGGTCGATCGGGGGGCTGATATTTGCCAGTCATTGGGCATTTTGTCCGGCTTGCTCGATTTTGGCGGGGATATTCGCGTTCTCGGCGTACCCCCGGATGGCGCGCCATGGCAAATCGGAGTGAGACACCCCGGGAATCCCGAGATTTCACTTGGCAATATTCAGTTGAAGTCCGGTGCAGTCGCAACCAGCGGTAATTACGAACGTTATATCGAAGTGTCAGGAAAACGATATGGACACATTATTAATCCCCTGACCGGCTGGCCAGTTAGTGAATTGTCCTCGGTCACGGTCATGGCCGAAAAATGTTTGCTTGCCGGCACTCTTTCAACCATTGCCATGCTGAAAGAAGAACAGGGGAAGAAGTGGCTGGGCAAATCCGGTTATCAACATTTTTGGGTGGATTCGCAACTGCACCGGGGAGGGGATATCCAACTCTTCCCCGCCGGGTAATGCGCACAATGCCTTTCAGCAATCGTGCGCAAGCTCTGAGCGAAGTTAGGCAACGGTGTTAATGTTCGAACCTATTGCCAGATTATTCAAGCCGGCAAGGCTGGCATCAATCGTTTGTGTGGGCGCCGGAGCCTGAGTTGCAGAAGTATTGGCCCCTTGTTGCTGTCTGATTTCCGACATGATCTGGGTCATCCCGCTTATGAAATCCTGCTTTGAAACCGTTCCCGTACCATTCTGGGAAAGTTTTGCAAAAACCGCCTCCGCCCCCAGCGACTTGAATCCGGCCGGCGGATTCAGGGTGCTAAAAGCCTGTTTGAATTGTGACTGGGTGATTGCTCCAGAACCCGTTGTATCAATTTGAGAAAATAGGTTGGACATTTTTTGAGTCGGGGGCATACGCATACTTGCCCCGGTCATAGCCTGCGGTGATACAGCCATACCCATTCCGGAAATTGTTGCGCTCATGCTGCATCCTTTAAAAAATTATTAATCAGGCGACACTAATTCAGCCTGTCGCTGCATATCGGCATTATTTAAGTTTACTTTAGCTTACACATCTTCTTCAAACGAACAGAACTATAACACCCCGCCTATTCGTTCATTTGAATCAGATTAACATGGAGGCTGCGGTGCCAACATCACGCAAGCCCTGCCCCATACTTGGAGATAGACATTTTCAATTGCCTGGGCAAATCGTTGCCCGTTCATCAAAGCACTTTCCTCAAGACGTTGACGCAACGTTTGCCGCAACCGGTTGAGCCGGGGTAAATCTGTTGCAAGCGCACAGGCAAGATGGACGAATGATTGCTCGTCCAATGCTGCGAGTTCGCTCAGACCAAGATTATTAAGCTGACTCCATCCTGCTCTTCCCACGACCGTACGCCCCACTTGGGTAATCACCGGAACTCCCATCCAATATGCGTCCAGACTGGTGGTATGACCGTTATAGGGCAAGGTATCCAGACAAAGATCAATGCGATGATAAGTTCGCAGGTATCCGGCACGGGGTTGAAATTCGACAAACTCTATCCGATTTTCAACTACGCCATATCTCCCCAGAGCACCCAATACTCTTAGCCGGTGCATGCCGGCGGGTGCCCGCAAAATCAGTCTGGATGACGGTACTGACGCCATGACTTGCCCCCAGCTGCGCAGCGTATCGTCTGACACTTTGCAAAAATTGTTGAGGCATCCAAAGGTTATATAGCCTGCCGTTAGTGCGGGCAAGGAATTGGGGCTCAGGCCGGTGATTAACGGGTCGTAGCACCAGAAAGTATCGGGAAGTCGAATGGATGTCTCCGAATAATGCTCATCACCGCGCCCGGGTGGATCGAGCCATGGGTCGGTAATACGGTAATCCATCGCGGGGTTACCGGTCGTTCCGGGATAGGCCAACCAGGCAAGCTGCACGGGGGCGGGCTTTCGGGCAAACAACAGGGGGCGACCGTTGGACATATGCATCGTGAGATCAACCAGAATATCGATACCATCGCTTTCGATCATTTCTGCCAGTTGCACATCATTTATCCCGTTCGTGAATCGCCAAACTTCGGCATAGGAAGCCAATCTTTCACTTATCTCATCGGGTTTGACCAGCTGCGCGTAGCAAAATATTTCAAATCGTGTGTGGTCGTGATTGGACAGCAACGGGATAGTAAACATTGATTGGCAATGGTTGCGAAAATCAGGGGAAACATAACCTATGCGCAAGCGGCGAGTCGCCGTATATTCACACCTTCCTTGAAACTTTGCCGATAGCGGCGGAGGCGGCAGGTGTACCGATGCAAACCGCTTTGCTTCCTCCAAAATTGAACGTTCGTCGAATCCGGGATGGAAGTAAATTGAATAAACCAGATTGCTGTGTATTTTGATATTGTCAGGGGCAAGTTCCAGCGCGCGGCGGTCGCACGCAATGGCTTCATCAATCCTGCCCGCATCTTTTAAAATGCCGCCCAGATTGCAGTATGCTTCCGCGAAATCAGGCTTTATCTGCAGAGCGCGCCCGCAGTTTGCCGCGGCCCCGTCCAACTGCCCAAGCTTTTTCAGGGCAACGCCCAAATTGTTGTAAACCTCCGCGCAATCCGGCTGCATCTCCAGCGCCCGGCAGTAGCTGATTACCGCCTCACCAAGTTGTCCAAGATCCTGCAAAGCATTACATAAGTTGTAAAGCACTTCCGCGGAATCCGGATTGATTTCCAGCGCCTGACGATAGCTTGCCACCGCCCCGTCAAGTTGCCCGAGGTCACGCAGAACGTTGCCAAGGTTACTATGCAATTCGGCGTAATCCGGACGAATCTGTAATGCCTGCCGATAACAGTTTTCGGCCTCGTTCAGCCGCCCCGACTCCAAGAGGATTGCGCCCAGATTGCTGAGTGCTTCAACAAAATCCGGCTTGAATTGCAGCGCCAGACGGTAATTCGCTTCGGCCGCATGCAGACGCCCCGAATCCTTGAGGGTGATGCCCAGATTAAAGTATGCTGCAACGTAGTCCGGCTTGATTTGAAGCGCGCGCAGGAAGCTGGACTCAGCCTCCTCCGGCCTGTGCATTCTTTGGTAGCTTAAGCCCAGATCGTTATTGGCCTCGGCATGATCCGGGTTGATTTCAATAGCGCGCAGGAAACAGGCCTCCGCCTCTTCCTGCCGTTCCAAGGTCTGAAAAATATTGCCCAACGCCGCATGAATATTCGGATTGTTTGGCGACAATGCGAGCGCCTTTTGCATATGGACCAGCGCGGCCTCTCCCTGCCCCATTTTGTTGCAAACTGCCCCGAATACAGTCCAACCCAATGCATAAAATGGAAAGCGCGCCGTTATCGATTGCACCAGAGCTAACGCTTCAATATATCGCCCCTCGACAAACAAGGACAAGACTGCACTTGCCTCCCGCGAGTCCGGGGTGTTTCCGCTGTTATGATGCTCCTGCAAGTGCTTTCCGTTTCAGTTTCTGACGGCACTATTTATGATCATGGTTAATTCGGCGGCGTTATCGGGATTGCTTGCCATCCCTCCGGACAGTTTCGCACATACGGATAATAGCCGTTCACCGATTTGCAAAAGTACCATGATTGCACCGGGGGCTGAGGCGGAGCGGGTTGCACATATACCGGAGCAGGCGACGGCTGCACATACACCGGCGCCGGTGCGACATAGACAGGTTGCTGTGCTGATTGCGTAATGGCGATATCCGCCGCGATAACCGCGCCAAGTACCCATGCACCGCATCCCCAGCACCCCCCGCTCCAGTGCCCCCGATCCGCATAAGCAGGGCTGGCAGCCAACGTTGAAACAACCAGCAAAATTGCCATGAACATTGAGTTAAAAGTTTTCATTTTGGCTCTTTAAGTTGAAATTAAAATACTCACAAATCACTACCGCCATCGTTTTGTTCTCTAATACCGCCATCAACTATCCCGCCACGCTGAATAGTCTATACCTTCATACGTAATCATAGTATGTCGACATTGTAAGCATTCCAAAAAATTTTCATTATGAAAGAAACTGCGCTGCAATTTCTGTATATTATAAACACCTCCCCCGATTTAAACCGCCCCGAAACCGGCCGGAGAAACCAATACCCTTTGCTTAAATAAATTTAAAGATCGGCAATGGTGAATTTCATCAATATATTTTCCGTTACGCTGTGTGTTCTTGGCATCACACTGACATCCGGCTGCGCAGTCGCACCCGCCCCATCCGCCCCGGCTGCCGCACCTTGGGCAAAGGAATTCCAATCGGATCCAATATCCCTGCTGAACAGATTGACTTGGGGGTCCAATACAAATGAGATGCGTCAACTAAGCGAACACGGAATAGCCCACTACCTCGACTCACAGCTTTCTCCCACTCCATGGGGAAAACTACCCGATACCGTACAGTCCCAGTTGGCATCGATGCAAATCAGCCAAAAGACTATGGAACAACTGGTCGTCGAAACCGAGCAGCAACGCAAAGCAGCCGATTCCGTTAAAAATGATGATGACAAAAAAACAGCGTAGCAGGCATACCAGCAATATCTGAATCAGCTTGCAAAAGAGGCCTCCACCCGTTCGCTGTTGCGTGACCTCTACTCACCCCGGCAACTCCAGGAGCAGATGACCTGGTTCTGGGCGAATCACTTTTCAGTGCATCAGTCCAAAGGGAATCTGCGTGCGATGGTAGCCGACTATGAGGATCAGATCCGTGACCATGCCTTGGGCCGATTCCGCGACCTGCTCACCGTGACCACCCGTCATCCGGCGATACTGCGGTATCTGGACAATGAACAAAATGCGCTGGGCCATATCAATGAGAACTATGCCCGGGAACTGATGGAGTTGCATACGCTGGGGGTGGACGGCGGTTATACCCAGCATGATGTTCAAGAGCTGGCGCGCATTCTGACTGGCCTGGGTATTAATTTGACGGATCAAAAGTCGGACAAGTTAAATTGGGTTTATTTGTTTATCAATGCCTTGCATCATCCGCAATGATTTTAAGGCAACAATGGAAAGCGCGACGATACTTGGGGATACTTTTATCATGGTTACGTTTTGGCTACGTTGTGGTCATTGGTTTTGGATGCGGTCAACCCAGTAATCGGGGCGACGATGTTGGTGCGCGACGGCAATCACGACTATCCGCTCAGCCCTGATGATGTAAAGCATCTTGCAAGGGAAACGATCCAAGATAAAACGCCGCACCGGCTCAATCTCAATTTGCCAGGCAAGTGGGCGTTCCTGAATCAGCTTGGCAGCAGCTTCCGCCTCACGCTTGAAAGACTCGCCCAATCCCTGTTGCTGCCGGTTGTAAAAACGCTTTGCCTCTGCCAACTCGTCGCGGGCAAGGGTTAAGAAAATCAGTTGCACTATAAATCCCTGAACGCTTCTTCCATTGAAACTGTTTCCAGCCGTCCTTCATCATAGGCTTTTACCCGGCGCAAAGCCTCCTCCTGCCACACCCGGTCAATTTCAGGATCAGGCTTATCCAGACTGGTATGCAACAGTTCCAGCAACAAATAACGATCAGAAGCCTTCAGGTTCAATGCCTGCTCTATTACTTCGGCGGTACTCATACCATTTCTCCTCTCTTGCCCATATCCACTCAACAACCCCACGTCGCTAGTTTATACCACAGCACACTGAGGCGTCTGCTTGAGCGCGGTCCGTTCCTGGCAAGTGCTCCACTAAGCCAAAAAAGTACGCTCTGAACACTGCAGTGATGCCGCCCACATATCGGACATCCGTTTCCTTGCGACCTCTCGAAACAGTAAGTTCTTAGAATTCAACTTGCGTCACCCCTAGTTCGCGCCCCGGCCTTACCTCGCTGAATTATACTCATCCACTGCAGATTACTGTGTAAGACGGTGGATCGAGTCCGGGGTGCCAATGCCAGCGAGCGTACAGGAAACCACTAAGGTACAGGCACCACACTTGGCGGTTCGATTGGCTGGCGTACCGGAATCTTTGATTTTTAGAGGAGATGGCTACTCAACATGGAAATCCAGCGCTGTATGGAACGCCGGGGAGCTACGGCACAGTCTGTGGGCGAATTTCAATAACGAGCTTCCGGTTTTTCGGGACGGATAGGCTTCGTCGATATCGGCGGCTGGGATACGCATGTGGGAGAAGGGGGCGGGGTCGGTTATCTGGCAAGCCGATTTGATGAATTGGGACGTGCCCTGCTCGCCTTTAAAGATGAAATGGGAACACGCTGGCAAGATACTGCCGTCGTGGTCATCAGCGAGTTTGGCCGAACGTTTCGGGAGAATGGCAACAAAGGAACCGATCACGGTCACGGAACCGTTTACTGGGTGCTGGGCGGAAAAATAAATGGCGGCCGCATACTCGGAGAACAGGTCGGCATCAATCAGGCCAATCTTTTTCAGAACCGTGATTTTCCCGTTCTCAATGACTACCGCTCTATTCTGGGAGGATTGCTGGGCCGACTTTACGGCCTGTCGGCAAGCCAGATGGATGCTGTATTTCCCGGTACGGTTCCCGTTGATTTGGGCCTCATCTGAAATGCGGCCACCGCAAATCACCGATTCAAAACTGACTGAACGACGCAAGGAAAATTTTCAGCATACTATAAAGCACAATACATCGAAGTTTGGTAGAATGCGCACCTCCCGGAGAGGTGGCAGAGTGGTCGAATGTACTTGACTCGAAATCAAGCATACCGCAAGGTATCGAGGGTTCGAATCCCTCCCTCTCCGCCAAGATATGAATATAAGTCAGTATAACTTCTGGCTTTTTTTATTTTAGTGCTTTCAGGTTTCTACCGCAGTTCTTCCACCGTGACATTGCTTGACGAAAAAACGCCGAGCTATTCCTAACGCCGGCCGCCCCCACTCAACAACGACTAGCCAATGCCCACCATTGTTAAAAAGTTGTCCGCAGCATTAAAACCGTTACAAACCAATACCGAACGTTTCGCCGATAAAGCCCAGATATTCCGGGCTGTCCCATTCCTGTGAGCCGTGGACTTTTCTGAGCACACGTCCTTTGGCGTCAACCAACAGGGTCAAAGGCAGGGTATTGGCTCCCAGCATATTTTCCCAAAACACTTTGCTGTCTATAAAAGTTTCAAAGGAAATGCCCGCCTGTTTGACATAGGCCGCCGCCGCTTTGTCGTCGTCATCGGTCGAGATACCTATGACATTGAATTTTTTTCCGTTGTAGCGCCGGGCAAGCCGGTCCAGGGATCCCATTTCTTCCCGGCAGGGACCGCACCAACTGGCCCAGACATTGATGATCAGGGGTTTCCCGCGGAATTCGGAAAGCTTGCGCGACTTGCCAATCAGGCCATTCAAAGTCGCCTCGCGCAGCAGGCTGCCCGCCTTGACTTCTCCGGGCGTGTCGGCCAATGCGGGCAGAGGAATTCCACTAGCCAGAAATAAAATCAGAAGAATTGTTTTCATTTATAAATCGTCTTTTTTGTTGTAAAACTTTTTCGCCTGTTCGGCAGAATGATTTCTGCCCTTACAATCTTGTCACATTAATCGTTATAAAAGGTTGACAGGGACTCTGCCACGCATTAAATTATATAACCCTGAAATTTAGTCAACCATAAGGAGTTAAACATGGCAGTTCTCGTAGGCAAGCAGGCCCCGGATTTCACTGCAAATGCGGTGCTGGGCAATAATGAAATCAAATCTATCACTTTTTCCGAAGTCGCCAAAGGAAAATATGCGGTGGTGTTCTTCTATCCGCTCGACTTTACCTTCGTGTGTCCGTCCGAATTGATCGCGTTTGATCATAGACTGGAAGAATTCAAGAAACGTAATGTGGAAGTTATCGGTGTGTCCATCGACTCCCAGTTTACCCATCTGGCCTGGAAAAACACCCCGGTTGAAAAGGGCGGCATCGGTCAGGTCGGTTACACGCTGGTGGCCGACATCAAGCATGAAATTGTCAAAGCATATGACATTGAAGCAGGCGGCGGTGTGGCATTCCGCGCAACTTTCCTGATCGACAAGTCCGGTGTGGTGCAACATCAATATGTAAACAATTTGCCGTTGGGTCGCAACATTGACGAAACCCTGCGTCTGGTCGACGCTCTTCAGTTTACCGAAGAACACGGTGAAGTTTGCCCGGCCGGATGGAACAAAGGCAAGGCCGGTATGAAAGCTTCGACTGCCGGTGTGGCGGAATATTTGGCCGAACACGCCAAATCACTGTAATTCCCCGACACACCCCGCGAAGAAGCCACTCCCGGGTGGCTTCTTCGCTTTTATACCGAATTGATTTCGGAATAACTGATTCGCTCGTAGTCAGCGCCCCTTTCAATACTGAGCTCCATTTTAAACAGCTGTTTATTTTTGCCCGCTTGCACCATTTCCACCACACGTCCGGGTTTAAACCAGTCACGCGGAGTAATCAGGCTGGCCGGAGTTTTAAGCGCGGAAACAGCCGGAAGTAACAATGCCGCGACAAATTTATCGGATACGGTGAGATTGACCCCGGTCGCTTTCATGGAGACGGCTTGCGCCAGTCCGGGAAAATATCGCACGCCGCAGCGTAATTGCCCGGTCTGGGTAACTTTTACCCAACTCACTGCCCCCACCATGAAGGCATTCGCATTATTCGGGCGGACGGCAAGTAGTTGACCGGTACCGAGGCGGGCACCTTCATTTCCCTCCCGCAACATTCGCGCGCCACGGATACTTTCGTTTTCGATCAGCCATGTTTCCAGTTGCATACCCATGGCACTCAAATCGTGGCGGTCGGTGTTGGATAGTACGCGACCAAATGCAGCGATCTGCTTGCGCGACAGGGTGTCAATTGTCCTGTCGTTGGCGGGTTGTTTAAAGGGCTTGTTCTCAATATACGCCCAGCAACTTTCCATGCCGTAACAGGTTTGCGCTTTAATCGTTGCAGAATGCCGTTCATCCACACGCCCATCGTGGCCTTCGCACCAGCTTTGATGCAGGTAGTTCAGAAAATATTCACATTCTCTGGCATTGCACCCCTCACCCAGTTCGAGCTGCTGGGGAGATTGCCCCTGCTTTAACAGGATGGTTTTTACGCGTAACAGTTTGCTCAGCGGTACTGTGACCAGATAGCGAATTTTATCGGAAGGGGAAATCAGTTGGGGGAGTTGCAAACCCAAATTACTGCCCAGATCAACCGCCAAGGGCGGGGCATCCCCTTTGCTTGCCGTATAACGGCGCTCTATAGTAACGCCGGAACTCCATAAAGCCAGCCAGCGATCCAGCAACAGCAGCAGATGGCGGGACAAGTCGGCACGGTGGGCATGGCAGGCAAGCAGGGTCTTGGTATATGTGGCGTTGCACGATGTGGAAGTATTTAGCACGTTAAGCTCGTCCACCACCGGGGTGAGCTGCCATTCCCGCCCTTCGCAGAAAGCATAAAGTTCGTGCAACTGGTGCCACAATTTTAAATCGTACTCATATCCTGTTTTCATGTGCTCGAAAATTTGCAGTCCGCTGTACATCAGGCAGCGCTGGCATAGCAGCGCCCCCATGGGCACGAGTTGCGCATCGCCCGCCAGACAGTCTTTCAAACAGCGCAGATAGCCCGTCACCATGCCTTTCCACAGGCCGATAATGGAAACAAATATAGTCAGCTCGTCCCGGCTTAACGGCAGCTTCTTGGCGACCAGTTTCATCGCGTAATCGATCTGGATAGAAGAAACCGTTTCGCGCAGCAATTCCAGGGAATTCAGGCGCTCCAGCCCCTGGATCGGATACCGGTTAAATTCGTCCAGCTGCATCCGCAACACGCCGTGTGCCTGGTGCAAATTGGTAAGCTGAAGCTGCCCCAGCCACTGTGCGCAGGTGGCGGCATCTTTGAAAGCCGGATTGGCGCGGTCGTCAGTGGGCTCCAGCGGTAAAGTCAACATATAGGAAAATTCAGTGAATATGCGATATTACAATAGTACCCGTTCAATTCCACCCTCGTTGGCTCTTTTAACGTAATCTTCCATCCAGTTGTTGCCCAGCAAGTGGCGGGCCATTTCCACCACGATATAATCCGCCGTGGTTTCGGAGTCATTATTGTAGCGTGAAAGTCCCTGCAGGCATGACGGACAGGAAGTCAGTATCTTGACTGCGCCGGTGTATCCATCCTTGCGCAAAGCATCGGCTCCCTTTTTCATTTCCTCTTCCTTGCGGAAACGCACCTGGGTCGAAATGTCCGGGCGGGTTGCGGCAAGGGTGCCCGACTCTCCGCAGCAGCGGTCGTTCAATGCAACCTGCGTCCCCATCAGCTCGTTGACCACTTTCAGCGGCTGGTACGTTTTCATCGGGGTGTGGCAAGGGTCGTGGTACATGAAGCGCACGCCTTCTGCACCTGAAATTTTGACGTTCTTTTCCAGCAAATACTCGTGTATGTCCAGCAGGCGGCAGCCCGGGAAAATCTTGTCGAACTGGTATTGCAGCAATTGATCCATGCACGTGCCGCATGACACCACGACGGTTTTGATGTCGAGATAGTTCAGCGTGTTGGCGACGCGGTGAAACAGCACGCGGTTGTCCATGGTAATTTTGCTGCCCTTGTCTTCCTGGCCCGAAGAAGTCTGGGGATAACCGCAGCACAAATAGCCGGGAGGCAATACCGTGATCGCACCGGTCTCATACAGCATCGCCTGGGTTGCAAGACCAACCTGGCTGAACAGCCGTTCCGAACCGCAGCCCGGAAAATAGAAAACCGCCTCGGAATCCTCGTTGACTTTGTGCGGGTTGCGGATTACCGGGACTATGGTGTTATCTTCGATATCGAGCAAAGCCCGCGACGTTTTTGCGGGCATATTGCCCGGCATCGGCTTGTTGATAAAATGGATTACCTGAGCCTTGAGCGGAGGGCGTCCCAGCGTGGCGGGCGGGTGGGCAGTCTGTTCCCGGATCAAGCCGAAGCGCTTGCCCAATTGATAACCCAGGCGCTGCACCTTGTAGCTCCACTCTATCATAACCTTGCGCACCATCTTGATGGTGGACGGATCGGTCGCATTGAGGAACAGCATGGCCGCCGCCGTTCCCGGATTGAATCTTTTTTTGCCTTGCTTGCGCAGAAAATTGCGCATCGCGATGGAGACGTTGCCGAAGTCTATATCCACCGGACAAGGTTTCAGGCATTTGTGGCATACGGTACAGTGATCGGCCACATCGCTGAATTCATCAAAGTGGGCGATGGAAATTCCACGGCGCGTCTGCTCTTCGTACAAAAACGCCTCGATCAGCAGCGAGGTGCCGAGTATTTTGTTGCGCGGGGAGTACAGCAGGTTGGCGCGTGGCACATGCGTGCTGCACACCGGCTTGCATTTGCCGCATCGCAGACAGTCTTTGATCGAATCGGAAATCGCACCCAGCTCGCTCTTTTCCAGAATCAGGCTTTCGAGTTCCATCAGGTTGAAACTGGGCGTGTAAGCGTGTTCCAGATTTCCCCCCGCCAGCAGCTTGCCTTTGTTGAAGCGCCCTTCCGGATCGACGCGATTTTTGTAGGCGGTAAATTCGGCGATCTCGTTGGGTTCCAGATAATCGATCTTGGTGATGCCGATGCCGTGTTCGCCGGAAATCACCCCGCCCAGATTCTTTGCCAGATGCATGATCCGGTCCACCGCTCCGTACGCCTGCTGCAACATGGCATAGTCATCCGAATTCACCGGGATATTGGTATGTACATTGCCGTCCCCGGCGTGCATGTGCAGCGCGACAAACACTCTGCTTTTCAATACGCTCTGATGCAGGACATTACAACGGTCGAGTATCGGCTGATAAGTGCTGCCGCTGAAAATTTGGCGCAACGGGTCGCGCACTTCAAGTTTCCATGAGGCCCGGATGCTGTGATCCTGCAGGATTTGAAACACAGATCCGCTGGCCTGGGGGATATTTTTGCTTTCCGTTCCCGGCAGTTCGCTACTGGCGGCATCCAGATTATCCCTCAGCCATTGCCAGCGCGAGCGCACTCCGTTCAACAGTTCGCGAGCCTGCCGGGTGCGGTCGCCCAACAACTCGTCCGAGCCGAGCGGTTGCTCATCCTGCGCATGCAAGGGCAATTCGCCGTTGAAAAAGTCCTCCAGCCCTTCCAGCAATTTCAGCTTGTTGTGCAAAGAGAGTTCGATGTTGATGCGTTCGATGCCGTCGCAATAATCCCCCATTCTGGGCAGCGGGATGACCACGTCCTCGTTAACCTTGAATGCATTGGTGTGCTTGGCGATGGCGGCGGTGCGGGAACGGTCGAGCCAGAATTTTTTGCGCGCTTCGGGAGACACCGCAATAAATCCTTCGCCATGGCGCAGATTGGCCATGCGAACCATTTCGGAGGCGGCCTGTCCCACCGTGTTTTCATCGTCGCCAACCACGTCCGCAATCAATACCATCTTGGGACGCACACCGCGCTTGGCCTTGGTGGCATAGCCCACGGCCTTCAGGTATCGCTCATCCAGATGTTCCAAGCCGGCCAGCAAGGCGCGTTGTTCCTGATTGCCTGTTTCTGTATTTAATTCCGGACGGCAATCTGCAGACTTCCGGCTACCGAAATAATTCGTTATTTCAACTATGGCCGGCACCGCCTCATGCACTTGCCCGAAAAATTCCAAACACACGGTGCGCGTGAAATTGTGTGCACGATGCAGAATAAAACGCGCCGAGGTGATTATTCCGTCGCAGCCTTCCTTCTGAATCCCGGGCAGACCGGAGAGGAACTTGTCGGTTACATCCTTGCCGAGCCCGGGCTTGCGGAATTTGGCGCCGGGGATCTCAAGAATTTCGGGACTGCCATGCGGCGATTTTCCGTCCGGCTCGAAGCGGCTGATGCGAAAGCGTGCCGCATCCACATCGTGGATCTTGCCGAGATTGTGATCCAACCGCTCCACTATCATCCACAGCCCGTCGGGGGTGACCATTTTCCATGACGCCAGATTGTCGAGTGCGGTTCCCCACAGCACGGCTTTCTTTCCGCCCGCATTCATGGAAACATTGCCGCCGATGCAGCAGGCATCGGCCGAAGTCGGATCAACGGCAAATACCAGCTTGTCGGCCTCGGCGGCTTCCATCACGCGCCGCGTGACCACTCCCGCGCCGCAATGGATGGTGGGGGTAGGCGCATCCAGCCCGGGCAACTGCACGGGCTCAATGGAGGACAAGGTGTCCAGCTTTTCCGTATTGATGACTGCGGAGCGCTTGTCCAGCGGTACTGCACCGCCGGTATAGCCGGTGCCGCCGCCGCGCGGGATGATGGTGAGTTTAAGTTCAATACAGGCACGTACCAGTGCCGCAATTTCCGCCTCGCTGTCCGGGGTGAGCACCACGAACGGATATTCCACGCGCCAGTCGGTGGCATCGGTCACATGCGCCACACGTGCCAGCCCGTCAAACTGAATATTGTCGCGGCGGGTGATGCGCCCCAGCACGCGCAGCGCGCGGTGGCGCAATTGCAGGGTGTGTTCGAATTCGGCTGAAAACTCATTGACCGCATGATGCGCCATGGCCAGCAGGTGCTTTACCTGGTCGTTATCCTGGCGGCGTTCTTCGATGGCATGCAGACGATGGCGCAATGCGGCGACCAGCGCTCCGCGGCGTTCGGGGTTGCCGAGCAGATCGTCCTGCAGGTACGGGTTGCGCATGACCACCCAGATATCGCCCAGCACTTCGTATAGCATGCGCGCGGACCGGCCGGTACGGCGTTCGCCGCGCAAGCGGTTTACAATATCCCAGGCTTCCGCGCCGAGCAGGCGCATGACGATTTCCCGGTCGGAAAACGAGGTGTAGTTATAGGGTATTTCGCGCAGTCTGGTAGTCATGTGTCTGGCTTGTGCCGCAAAGCGGGTATTTTACCGCATCACGCGCATTCACTCGACCCCTTGTGGAAAGTGGGCAAAATGTTAATCTGTAGCCGATGAACCCGTCACCCGAAGAAGCGCCATGCCGGGTGTTCTTTGCCCTGTGGCCGGAGGAGGCAGAGCGCACCGCGCTTTCCGCATGGCAACCCGGCCTGCACGCACTCTGCGCAGGGCGTCCGATGCGCGCCGACACCCTGCATGCCACGCTCGCGTTTCTGGGGGAGATTGAACCGCAGCGGATGGAAGATTTGATTCTGGCCGCGCAGACAATTCAAGGCAGCCCCTTTGATCTGGCCCTCGATACCGCATGCTATTGGGGGCACAACCGCATTGTGTATGCCGCGCCGCGCGTCGTACCCGAACCATTGCTGCAACTGGTGCGCGATCTGGAAGCCGCGCTGGTCCGGCATCACTTTCATTTTGATAAACGTCCGTACCGTCCGCACATCACTTTGCTGCGTCATTCACTATGGAGTGATGTGCCGTTGCCGGAATTTAAGAAAGTGATATGGCGGGCAAGGGAGTTTGCTCTGGTGCAATCCGTGCCGGACAAAAATGGCGCCCACTATCGGGTGCAGGCGAGATTTCCGCTACGTTGAGTAGCCCACCGCAATGCCCGCAAACACCGCCGCGCCAAACCAGTTGTTGTGAAGAAAGGCCTTGAAGCATGCCTCGCGCTGCCGATTACGGATCAGTGTGAAATGGTAAACGGCGATTCCGCCGGCAACCAATAGCCCGGCAAAATAAGGGGTGGCAAAATGGCAGGCAAAGCCTATGAAACAGAGGATGCAAAGGGCTGCGGCATAGCAAACCATCACCGCCACCACCTCGTATCGGCCAAAGAGCAGCGCGGATGAATGAATACCCAGATGAATATCATCATCACGATCCACCATCGCATATTCGGTATCGTAGGCAATGCACCAGAATATATTTGCCAGCAACAGCCACCACGCGACAGGCGGAACCTCATTCAATTGCGCGGCGAATGCCATCGGGATGCCAAAGCCAAAAGCGATACCGAGATAGGCCTGCGGAATGGAGAAAAAGCGTTTGGTGTACGGATAGCTTGCCGCAAGAAACACGGCGGGAACGGAAAGCCCGATAGTGAAGCCATTGAGCGGTAGAATCAGCAGCAGTGAAACAACCGCGAGTGCGGCCGCCAGCCACAGCCCTTCGGCGGGGGAAAGTTTGCCGCTGGTGAGGGGGCGTTCCCGGGTGCGTTTAACATGCTTGTCGAAATCACGGTCGGCATAGTCGTTGATGACGCAGCCGGCGGATCGCATCAGCACCGTGCCGAACACAAAGATAAAAACTATGTGCCAGGCGGGCCGGCCGTGGCCCGCTATCCACACGGCCCAAAGTGTGGGCCACAACAACAGCAGAATGCCGATGGGACGGTCGAGACGCATTAACTGGAAATAGAGCCGGAGTCGTGTGCCGGGATTCATTTTGGCAACTCCAGGATGCGGGGCAGAAACACTTCGGTTACCAGCAGGGGGGCGTGATGCAGAAAGAAAAGCGAGCGTCTTGCCCATAAAACAGCTGGCGGGTTATCGAGCATGATGACCGCGCGGCGGTACAACGGATGGCGGGGCCCGAGCCGGCGAAAATGCAGCGGCGCGCGTTGCACCAAAGGGTGCGCAAACAGCAAGGCGGCCAGCGGGCGGTTGCCCAAATGCTGTACCGGTTGCCATGCCCCGCGCAAATGTTCAGGCGCAACCACGCTGTGCGCAAACACCACCGGCCGATGGTCTGCCAGGAGGAAAACTTCACGTGTATAGATTTGCTGCCGGGACGGCAACCCGAGCAATGCGCTTTCGTCATGCCATGTTGGCATCAGGCAATCGCAAATATTGCGCACGCCGAATTGTGTGCAGCGTTGCCGGATGCGCCGCGTGAGTGAGCCGTGGTCGTGCAGCCAGGGCGCATAACCCGGTTGAATGTTGGGCAGGAAGGTATGCCAGCCAGCTTTTTTCATGGAAACAAAACCCCCTCTAACTCCCCCTTGCCAGGGGGAGAACGGAGCAACGCCTCCCCTGAACCGGCGAGGTTGGGCGGCGGGTATTTTGATTTGGTTTTAAACATGCAGATAATCATCCCTGTTTGCCATCCATCTTTGCAAGTGAGCCTGCGCGGCACGGGGGAAATCCCTCAGCATTTCTTCGGCAACTTCGCGCGCGCTTTCAAGCAGGGCCGCGTCGGTGGACAAATCCGCGAAGCGCAGCATGGGGACGCCGCTCTGGCGCGCGCCCAGCAATTCGCCGGGTCCGCGCAGCCGCAAGTCCTGTTGTGCAATTTCAAAGCCGTCGGCACTTTCGAAGATGACTTTCAGGCGCGCCCGCGCCAGTTCTGACAAGGGTTGCTGAAATAGCAGAATGCATAAACTCTGCGCTGTGCCGCGCCCGACTCTCCCGCGTAGCTGGTGCAGTTGCGCCAGCCCCATACGCTCGGCATGTTCAATCACCATCATGCTTGCATTGGGTACATCCACGCCCACTTCAATGACAGTAGTGGCGACCAGCAGTTGCACTTCACCCGCTTTGAACGCGGCCATTATCGCCGCTTTTTCCGCGGACGGCAGTTTGCCGTGAACGAGGCCGATACTAAGTTCCGGGAATGCGGCTGTCAGGGCAAGATGTGTTTCGATGGCGGTCTGCAGTTCAACTTCCATCAGCTCCGACTCGTCGATGAGCGGGCAAACCCAGTATGCCTGCCGGCCTTCAAGGCAGGCTTGCCTTACCCGTTCAAATACTTCCGCACGCCGGGCATCGCTGACCAGTTTGGTGATAACCGGTGTGCGCCCCGGCGGCAGTTCGTCGATGACAGACACGTCGAGGTCCGCGTAATAGCTCATCGCCAACGTTCTCGGAATCGGGGTGGCACTCATCATCAGCTGGTGGGGTTCATCGCCTTTGCCCCGCAGCGCAAGGCGTTGCTGTACGCCGAATTTGTGTTGTTCATCCACAATAACCAATCCCAGCTTCTGAAACTCAACTTGTTCCTGAAACAGGGCGTGGGTGCCGATGGCAAATTGTGTTTCACCTGACGCGATGCTGAGTGCGGCTGCTTGTTTGTCTTTTTTCTTCATGCTTCCCGATAACCATGCGGGGGTAATTCCCAGGGGTGCCAGCCATGCGTGCAGCTTGAGATAATGTTGTTCAGCGAGGATTTCGGTCGGCGCCATCAGTACCGCTTGGCAGCCATTTTCGATAGCCTGCAAGGCCGCCAATGCCGCAACGATGGTTTTGCCGCTGCCCACATCGCCTTGCAGCAGGCGCTGCATCGGGTGAAGCTGTGCCATATCGCGGCTTATTTCCCGCAATACTTTTTGCTGGGCCCGGGTGAGCGCAAAAGGCAGAGTCTGCAATAGTTGTTGCGGGTAGGTCTGCAGGGCGGGCAATTGCGGTGCATTGCGGTTGCGCCGCCTGCGGTAATGAACCCGCATGGAAAGCTGTTGCGCCAGCAATTCATCAAATTTGATGCGTATCCAGGCCGGATGTGCGCGTTCGACCAGCGCTGCCTCGTCTATCCCCGGGGGGGGACTGTGCAGCAATTTGACGCTGTCGGAGAAGCCCGTAAGTTTCATCCTTTCCAGCAAGGTTTGCGGCAGCGTATCGGACAATTCCAATTCGTTGAGCGCGGATTGTATTTGTTTGGTCAGCATGACCTGCGGGAGTCCGGCTGTAGTCGGGTAAACCGGGGTGAGCGCCTGTTTGAGCGGCGTGTCGTCGCCCGCCGAACGACATTTTGGATGAACCATCTCCATCCCGTAAAAACCCATGCGCGGCTCTCCGAGTGCGCGGATTTTTTTACCCGTGGCAAGCTGTTTTTGCTGGCCGGGATAAAAATTCAGGAAGCGCAAGTGCAGTATGCCGCTGTCGTCCTGCAATTGGCAGACAAGGCTGCGGCGCGGACGGTACACCACCTCGCAGTGTATGATTTCACCTTCCACTTGAGCCGTCATGCCGGGCGACAACCCGGCGATGCTTTGCAAGCGTGTCTCGTCCTCATAGCGCAGCGGCAAATGCAGCACCAGATCGAAACGGGTATGAATGCCGAGTTTCGCCAGCCTGGCCTGCGTTGCTTTGGGGAGATGGCCCAGGCTCACGTCGACAGTGGCGGTTTCTTGTAGACTGGCACGAGGATCAATCCTGGAACAGGCACAGCACACCATCCATTTCCACCAGTGCACCACGCGGCAACGAGGCCACGCCTACCGCTGCACGTGCGGGATAAGGTTGGCGGAAATAGGTGGCCATGATTTCGTTCACCATGGCGAAATTGCCCAGATCGGTAAGGTAGATGTTCAATTTCACTATATCATCCAGGCTGCTTCCGGCAGCGCCGGACACGGCACGCAAGTTTCTGAAAACCCGGTGTATTTGCGCTTCTATCCCGTCAGCCATTTGCATGGTGCCGGGATCCAGACCGATCTGCCCGGACAAGTATACGGTGTCGTCCACGCGTATGGCTTGTGAATAAGTGCCGATGGCGGCGGGGGCATCCGGGGTCTGAATGACTGTTTTGTTGGACATGATTTCTCCTGTAGGTAATTCATTGCGTATGCATGCGGAATGGATTTTAGTGAAGCTTGGGTGGAAAGGATAGGCTTGATATTCCAAATTTGCATTCTGCAATGTTGAATTTTTGTTGAATAAGCGAGATACGAACAAGGTTTAATTTATATCCAATTGATACAAAATGTATTCTTTCAGAAACCTTTAGGGGAAAATAGAAGCTTAAAAGTCGCCGCCCTGGAACCATGCCCAATTGGTACTGTCTCACATTAATCCAATTTCCGGCGCATGGTCTGATACGGTTATGGATGACGGTTCTGTTACAATTGCAATGATGTACTTCAAAGGTATTATGTATCATTCCGTTTTCGGGTGCTTTGAACGCGGCGGTGGAGATTGTTAGCGCATCATTTCGACGGGTTGGGATCAACATTTGATAAATTTTATTGACTATAGGAGTGCTTCCGGCTCCGGGAGCAGCACATGATTCCCGAGATTGGGCATTTTGCACTAATCATGGCGTTGGCAATGGCGTTGTTGCAAGGCGTGCTGCCTATCATCGGAGCTACTGTCGGCAATGCCATGCTGATTTCCATGACTCGTCCTCTGGCCAGGGGACATTTCGTTTTCGTCGCGATAGCTTTTGCCTGCCTGGCGCAGTGCTTTCTGAATAACGATTTTTCTGTACTCTATGTGGCACAACACTCGAATTCGCATTTGCCGACAATATACCGTTTTGCCGCGATTTGGGGCGGACACGAAGGTTCACTGCTGTTATGGACATTTATCCTGACGGTCTGGACAGTGGCAGTGACCTTGTTTAGCAAACAGTTGCCGGAAGAAATGGTGGCACGCGTAATAGGCGTGATGGGCCTGGTTTCAGTGGGTTTCCTGTTGTTCATGCTGTTCACCTCCAATCCGTTTGATCGCCTTCTGCCCGCTGCGGCTGACGGGCGCGACCTGACCCCGATGTTGCAGGATCCGGGGCTGGTGATTCATCCTCCCATGCTCTATATGGGGTATGTGGGAACCTCGGTGGCGTTTGCGTTTGCCGTGGCCGCCCTGCTCGGCGGCAAGCTTGATGCAACCTGGGCGCGCTGGTCGCGCCCCTGGACTACGGTGGCCTGGGTTTTTCTGACCATAGGTATCATGCTGGGAAGCTGGTGGGCCTATTATGAACTGGGTTGGGGCGGCTGGTGGTTCTGGGACCCGGTTGAAAACGCTTCGTTCATGCCCTGGCTGATTACTACCGCTTTAATCCATTCTCTGGCAGTGACGGAAAAACGCGGAGCATTCAAGAACTGGACTGTGTTTTTGGCTATAGTCGGTTTTTCCCTGAGCCTGCTCGGGACTTTCCTGGTGCGTTCGGGCGTATTGACATCGGTGCACGCTTTTGCCGTCGATCCGGCGCGCGGTGTGTTTATTCTGAGTTTTCTCGGCGTGGTGATAGGCAGTTCACTCACGCTGTTTGCCTGGCGCGCACCCAAGGTCGGGCTGGGCGGAGGCTTTGATCTGGTTTCGCGCGAATCGATGTTATTGCTGAATAATGTGTTGCTGGCCGTGGCGGCCGCTTCGGTGTTTCTCGGCACGCTGTATCCCCTGTTTATGGACGCATTGGGCATGGGCAAGTTTTCGGTCGGCCCCCCGTATTTCGACGCGGTATTTGCGCCGATTATGGCGATTGCAGTTTTCCTGATGGGGGCCGGGCCTTTTGCGCGCTGGAAGCAGGCCAGCGTGGCGGAAATGGCCAAGCATTTGGGATCATGGTTTGCAGCCAGTGTGGTGTTTGCGGTATTGATCACATTCGCATTCGATCACTGGACGGCGCCGATCATAGGCGGGCTTACGCTGGGAGTCTGGTCGCTGCTTTCAAGTTTGGCCTATCTGGTTACCCGGGTGCGGGAATCGGAAGCATCGGGCATCTGGCCAAAATTACGCACCACTTCGCGCTCCACTTATGGAATGCTGCTTGCCCATGCCGGAATCGGTATATTCATTCTGGGAGTCACTCTGGTCAAGGGATACGAAACCTCCAGCGAAGTATTGATGCATCTGGACGAAACCGCAAAGGTGGGCAACTATACCTTCAGGTATTTAAGGTCGGAGGAAATAACCGGCCCTAACTATAAGGGAATACGTGTGGCATTGGAGGTTACCAGGAACGGGGCCAATGTGACCGCGCTGTATCCCGAGAAGCGGGTTTATAACGTGCAGACCATGAACATGACCGAATCTGCCATTGATACCGGCCTGTTTCGCGACCTCTATGTTGCGCTTGGCGAAGCAAGGGTAAAAGATGAATGGGTGGTGCGCATTCAGATCAAACCGATGGTTGACTGGATTTGGTTCGGTTGCCTGCTAATGGCATTGGGCGGGGTACTGGCCGTGACGGACCGTCGCTACAGACTTCCGGCACAACGCCGGCAACCGGAATCCGGCGCAGGTTTGGCGGCAGTTATCAGAACTCAAACCGAATAATTGATTTAGTCCCACCCCGAGCAGCCTGGCAAATTGGGAAGCAGACGGCCCCGCGTATTTTTATATCGAATTGAGGATTAGTACGGTGTACTTGAAGTTATTTATTTCTTTTTTCATGCTGTTGCTATTGCCGCTGGCGCACGCGGGTGAAGCAATGCCCATAGCGGATGATGTCGAACTGGAAAAACGCGTGATGGCGGTGTCGGGAGAGTTACGCTGTCTGGTTTGCCAGAATCAGACCATCGCCGATTCGCATGCCGAACTGGCAATCGACCTCAGAAATCAGGTGCGCGAAAAATTGCGCCAAGGATTGTCGGAAAAGGAGATCGTCGACTTTATGGTGGTTCGCTACGGCGATTTTGTGCTGTACCGGCCGCAGATGAAACCGTCCACCCTGATACTTTGGTTTGGCCCGTTTGTATTACTGGCGCTTGCGCTGGGCATTTTAGTCGTCAAGTTACGCCAGCGCCGCAAGGCCATGCAACAGGAAGAATTAGCGTTGAACAGTGATGAGAATGCGCGAGTGGCATCATTGTTTTCTGAAACAGACAAAGGAGTCAAGTTATGACAGTCTATTGGATCGTGGCCGGGTTGATGACCGCAGGTGCACTGCTATTTATCGTGTTGCCCATGATCAACAGCGGCAAGCGGCACGGCGCGGCAAAAAGCTCGGAGGCTAACCTGTCAATTTATCGCGATCAAATTCGGGAACTTGACGCTGATTTGGCTGCGGGAACGCTGAACGAGGCACAATACCAGAGTGCCAAAACCGAGTTGGAAAGACGCGCGCTGGAAGACTCCGGCAAGGATGAAAATGTGTTGGATCCCGCCCCGGGCAACCGCTGGTGGATGATTGCCGCCGTGGTTGCCGTGCCTGTATTGATGGCGTCACTGTATCTGTTCCTGGGAAAGCAAAGCGGTGTCGAACCTCCGCGTCAGGAAGGCCCGCCCCAATCCCAGGTAACGCAGGCTCAGATAGAAGCGATGGTCGCGGGATTGGCAAAAAAACTGGAGGCAAAGCCGGACGATGCCGAGGGGTGGGCAATGCTGGGACGGTCCTATGCCACCCTGCGCCGCTTTAACGAATCCAGTGCCGCCTACGCCCGTGCGGCAGCACTGGCGCCCAACAATTCGGCCCTGCTGACAGAATATGCCGACGTGCTGGCCATGGTTAACGGCCGGAACATGATGGGTGAACCGGAAAAAATTATTCAACAGGCTTTGAAAGCGGACCCGAACAATATCAAGGCGCTGGCATTGGCAGGTACGGCGGCGTTTCAGTACAAGGACTACCGTCATGCGATCGAATGGTGGCAGAAAATTCTTCCGCTGGTCCCCCCGGATTCTCCCGTGGCCCGATCGGTGAATGCCAACATCAGTCAGGCTCAGGGACTTTCCGGACAGTCTTTGGCAAACGGCCAGGCCGTGAAGTAAATTATTTCCCGGCAGAACAGGTCGGCACCGGTCGAGTCCTATTGTAATGCAACAAACTTCCCCGGGAACCATTTTGGCGAGCGCACGCAGGCGCAAGTTGTTGCAGCTTGCCCTGGCAGCGGGGGTGGCTCAGCTGTTGCCTGCCTGTGGAGACAGCAGGAATCATGCGGAAAGAGACGGAGCGCTGGCTCCGGGCGACCGTTTCCCGGATATCTTGCTGCCCAATCTGGACAATAGGACGGCCCCTTTCACATCTTGGCCAAAAGTTCCTTTGGTGGTCAATTTTTGGGCCAGTTGGTGCGAGCCCTGTCGTCGCGAAATGCCGGGTCTGGAAAAGCTGAGTCACCTGTTTCCCGTCGAAAAATTAAGGGTCGTCGGAATATCGGTCGACAACGATGTTAATTTGGCGCGTGAATTTGTTCTGAAGTACAAGCTGACTTTTCCTATGCTGTCGGACAGCAAAATGACATTATCCAGTGCGACTTTGCGCATTCCCGCGTTCCCCGTGACCTATTTGTTGAAGCGGGATCTAACCGTTGCCGCTATCATTGCCGGAGAACGCGACTGGGCTGCCTCCGGGGCTTTGGAGGAAATCGGGAAATTGCTGGAAGCCGGGAGACTTTAATCGGTCCCGATGTTTCGTATCGGGGCAATTGCCCGGACATAAGCAACATTTCGTCGCGGCTTATCCCGCGATACGGGGACAAATACTCCTTGAAGCAGGGCATATGCAAGCAATTACGGTTTGGCTGTACACTTCATTCCTGATGGAATTTTAGTATAAGCGGTTATTCGGACAGTTGGAGACAGCAAAGAATATGAATCAGGAACTCAATCAGGCAAGCGATAAATCGCAGGCAGAAACGCCTGTACCCGTGATGCCCGCAAAGCGCCCATCGTTGCTGGCGGGAATGACGTTGCGGGCAAAGGGTGGCTGGGTAATGTTCATTTTTATGGCCTACACGCTTTCCGCCGGTTTTGTCATGGGCCGGGAGCGTAACTATCTCTACTGGAATCTTGAACAGCTTGAGGCGGTGCACGTTGATGAAGAGCGCCAGCTCGGGCTTAACATGCTGGTAACGCGAGCCATACTTATAGTGAATGAGAATTTTTATTCCACCAATCTGAATACTGCTGCGGGACTGGATTCCGCAGCGCGCAGCGTGGCCGTGCAAATTGATGCGGTGCTGGCGAGTTTGACCAAGGTGTCGCAGTCCTACCCGCTGCTTATCGATGATGTAGCCTCGTTGCGCGCAAACTTGACGAGTCTTACCGGCAAGCAGCCAAACCTGACCACTATAGCCGAAGTTCGCAATAATCTGCACAAGCTGGTGATCGGGCTGGATCAGGTCACGATCATGATGCAGGGAAATAAACAGGCATTGCTGGAACGTTACCGCAAAACGTTTGACAGGCTTTCTCTGGTTTGGTCTATTACTGCGGCTGTAGGCGTTATGTTCCTGGGCGGGCTGGTCATGATATTCGTGACCCGTCTTGCATGGGATATCCGCAGGGTTCAGGATCGTGCGCTGGCAATTATTGAGGGCTACCGGGGCAAACCCCTGATAGTCAACCGCTATGACGAATTGGGTTCGCTGATGGAGGCGGTCAACAAAATGCAGATGGAGATGCGCGAGCACGAGATGCAGATGGAGCTGATCCGGCAGCAGCGGTTTCACAAGGAAAAAATGGCGGCAGTCGGCTCGCTGGCCGCGGTTGTTGCGCACGAGATTAACAATCCCCTGTCTGCCATAGTGGGGGCGGCCCAGATGATGACTGTTTTGCGTGACGGCAATAAAAAACCCGCGGAGGGAAGCGATGAAGATATTTATTTCCAGCAGGCAGAGGTAATACTGGGGCAAGCCAGAAGAGTGATGAATATTACGCGCCAGATTTCAGAGTTTTCCATGCCCCAATCTACGCTTCCGGAATATCTGGACTTGAATAATCTGGTCCGCAGCACGGCCAAATTTATCAGTTTTGACCGGCGCTTCAGTTTTATTGATATGGTGCTCAGGCTGGATCCGCAACTTCCCGCAGTGCATGCCGTGGGCGATCATGTTACGCAAGTGATTATAAATCTGCTGATCAATTCGGCCGACGCCGCAGATGGCCGGACTGAACCGAAACCGCGAATAATCATCTCCACCGGACGCAGCGGGGAATGGGTTACAGTGATGGTAACCGACAATGGCTCGGGGATGGATAAAGCCACGCTATCCCGGGTGTTCGAGGAATATTTCACAACCAAGCCTCTGGGCAAAGGAAGCGGAATAGGAATGGCCGTATCGAAATCACTGATCGAATCGTGTGGCGGGGCCATCAGCATTGAATCCGAACCGGGTATCGGAACGACTGTGACTATCAGGCTTCCCGTCATAACGGATGCGGTAGCCGACTCCTAATGGGATATGACAAATGCATGTACTGGTAATTGATGACGAAGTCGCCTTAAGGCAAATTCTTTCGACCCTGGTCAGCCGCGCCGGGTATTCCGTGGATACGGCATCGACTGTGGCTGAAGCAACGGCCAAGCTGGTACGCGGGGATGTGGATGTGGCACTGTGCGATGTCCGGCTCCCGGATGGTGACGGAATCGAATTGGTGCGCGGCTTCAAGACTTCCAATACGCCTATAGATACCCAATTCATTATGGTGACTGCGTTCGCCTCGATGGAGACCGCGGTAGAGGCATTGCGGGCAGGGGCAACCGATTATGTTGTCAAGCCGGTGCACAACGAGGAATTACTGCACAGGCTGTCCCAGATCGAGGCGATGTCCGGCCTGCGCGCTGAAAATAAAGCCCTGCGTAATCTGGTGTCGGGCGGTCAGCTTTACAAGTTCACTTCCACCTGTATGCAACAAGTCGACCGGCTTGCAAGCAAAGTGGCGATTACCAACAGTACGGTGCTTATTACCGGCGAGAGCGGTACGGGCAAAGGCGTCGCCGCACGCTCCATACACGAACAGAGTCCGCGTGCCGACTTCCCGTTCATCCCGGTAAATTGCAGCGCAATCCCGGAGAATTTGATCGAAAGCGAGTTCTTCGGTCATGCCAAGGGCGCTTTTACGGGGGCCGACAAGGTGCACAAGGGATTGTTCAGCCAGGCTGACAGGGGAACCATTTTCCTTGATGAAATCGGGGAGCTGCCGCTGAATTTGCAGACCAAATTACTGCACGTCATCGAGGACAAAAAGGTGCGCCCGCTCGGCAGCGAGCAGACACGCAGTGTTGATGTGCGCATCATCGCGGCAACCAACCGGAATCTGGAAGCGATGGTCAAGGAAGGCAAATTTCGCGAGGACTTGTATTTTCGCCTGAGCATGTTCCATATACACATGCCCCCTTTGCGTGAACGCAAAACCGATATTTCCGGGCTGATCCGGCATATCATGCACAATATCTGCAGCACTTCCAGCGAAACCTCGTTTGAAATTGACCCGGAAGTGGACGACATTCTGCAAACCTACAATTGGCCCGGTAACGTGCGGCAATTGGAGAATGTCATCAACCGCGTTTTTATTTTGGCCGAGGGCGGGCACATAACCCTGCTTGACCTCCCGCCGGAAATAACCCGCAATGACTTTCGCCCCGAGGACTCGGGAAAGTTTTTTATGCCGGGCGGGGATTTGCGCGAGCAGCTGCGGCAGGCCGAAGCAAAATTTATTGCAAAGGCGCTTGAAGACGCCAAAGGGGATCGCAAGCTGGCCGCGCAAAAGCTTGGCATCGGGCTGTCCAGCCTCTACCGCAAACTTGAGGACCTGGGCGAAGGACGCAACGCCTGATTCCGGCGTTCCGGATTAACTGCCCGAATCGGCCGTACGGAGAAGGGAATTGCCGTACTTGTGCCAGGCAGCACGCACCATGTTGGGGTATTCGGGCTTGCCCAGACTGCCATTGTAGCGACCCAGCGCGCGGAAAAGATCGCCCTGTTCCAGATCCAGATAGTAGCGCAGGATGGTGCAGCCATAGCGCAGATTAGTGCTGAGGTGGAACAGATTCTGTCCGTTTGAGCCTATATCCCTTACCCAGAACGGCATCACCTGCATATAGCCTCTCGCCCCTGCTTCCGACACGGCATATTTTCTGAAACCGCTTTCCACTTCTATCAGCCCGAGCACCAATTCCGGATCGAGTCCGGCGCGCGTGGCTTCGTAATGCACGGTCTTGAGAAAGTCCATGCGATATTCCCCATCAGGAATGCGCTTGGCGACGCGACGCGACATTTCACCCAACCAGGAATCAGCCTCCCGCTGCGAGGCAAAAACCAGTTTGGGTGCCGCACGGTCTGAGACTGCATGTTGCAGGACACCCCGCACACTGGCGGAAAGCACCTCCTCCGCTTGCGTACCCGCATGCGCCGCAGTGGCGAACAGCAGAGACAAAACCAAGGAGCAAGAAGAACAAAGCAAAGAGAAAGCGAAGCAGCGGGAATTTCCCCTTGCCCCTTCTCCCCTGCCCTTGCCTGCGCCTGTTTTTCTCATATTTTTGAATGTATAAATTTCACAATATCCTGCACGGGGATTTGCCGGGATTCTGCATCACGGCGTCCCTTGTATTCGACCATACCTTCCTTGAGTCCGCGTTCGCCGATCACAATACGATGCGGGATGCCGATTAATTCCAGATCGGCAAACATCACGCCGGGACGCTCGTCACGGTCATCCATCAAAACTTCGATAGTGCCCGTAGCCGAGAGTTCCGCATAAAGCTGTTCAGCGGCGTTGCGTACCGCTTCGTTTTTCTTGTATCCGATAGGCGCAATGGCAATATGGAACGGAGCCAAAGCCGCGGGCAGGGCAATTCCGCGCTCATCGTAATTTTGTTCAATGGCGGCAGCGACGATGCGCGACACGCCGATACCGTAACAGCCCATCTCCATCACCTGCGCCTTGCCGTTTTCGTCCAGATAGGTCGCCTTGAGCGCCTCGGAATATTTGGTGCGCAATTGGAAGATATGGCCGACTTCGATACCGCGGCACAGCTCCAGATGGCCCATGCCGTCCGGGCTGGGGTCGCCCGCGACGACGTTGCGCAAATCATGCACGTTTGCATCGTCCAGATGCGCGTCGCGCCCGAAGTTTGCCCCGCTGTAGTGAAAACCGTCATCGTTGGCACCGCAGACAAAGTTGCCCATAGCGGCAGCCGAGCGATCCGCAAGAATTCGCACCGCAGCATTCACCGGACCGATATACCCGGCACGGCAACCCATGTTCCTGTGGATTTCGTCTTCGCTGGCAAAACGGAATTCGCCCAGAATCTTGCCGGTTTTAATTTCGTTGAGCGTATGGTCGCCACGCAGCAGCAACAGTGTAAAAAGGCCGTCGGCAGGCATCACGGCAATGGCCTTGAGCACTTGCCGCGGAGAGACCTGCATAAAGGCGGCCACATCATCGATAGACTTCTGCCCGGGCGTAATAACCTTTTGCAGGGAGACGCTGGCAACGGCTCGCGGCACAGCCGGCGCAACCGCCTCGGCCAGCTCCACATTCGCCGCGTAATCGGAGGTCGGGCAGAATGCCAGGCCGTCTTCGCCGGAATCGGCCAGCACATGGAATTCATGCGAGCCGGAACCGCCAATTGCGCCCGTGTCCGCCGCGACCGCGCGGAATTGCAGGCCGAGGCGGGTGAAGATGCGGCTATAGGTGTCGTACATTATTTTGTAAGTCTGCTCCAGACTGTCGAAGCTTGCGTGGAAAGAGTAGGCATCCTTCATCACAAACTCGCGCGCGCGCATCACGCCGAAACGCGGGCGCACCTCGTCGCGGAATTTGGTCTGGATCTGGTAAAAATTGATCGGCAACTGGCGGTAACTTTTCACCTCGCGGCGCGCGATGTCGGTGATGACTTCTTCGTGGGTGGGGCCGAAGCAGAACAGATTGTCGTGACGGTCGGTAATTTTCAGCATCTGCGGGCCGAACACTTCCCAGCGTCCGGTTTCCTGCCACAATTCGGCGGGTTGCACGGCGGGCATGAGCAGCTCGATGCCGCCGCTCCTGTCCATTTCTTCACGCACTGCGGCTTCCACTTTGCGCAGCACACGCAAACCCAGCGGCATCCAGGTGTACAGCCCGCTGGAAAGTTTCTTGATATACCCCGCACGCAACATCAGCCGGTGGCTAATCAACTCGGCTTCGGAGGGAGCTTCTTTCAGGGTCGAAATGAAAAATTTGGAAACGCGCATATTGTTTTGGCCGGAAATATAAAACAGGGTGTTGATTTTACAGCGAACAGGGCCATCATGCTGCAAGAAGCTTTCAATATGCCCGGAAATGTGAAAAAATCCATCCCATTAAAATTAACCGAGCAGGTGGCGAAGATGGTTGACCGTGACGGTTACCGCCCCAACGTCGGCATCATTATAACCAACGCCCACAACCAGGTTTTTTGGGGCAAGCGCATCAGACAGGATTCATGGCAATTTCCGCAGGGCGGCATCCAGCATGGCGAAACGCCGGAGCAGGCGATGTACCGCGAATTGCAGGAAGAGGTGGGCTTGCTGCCCGGCCATGTCCAGATTCTGGGGCGCACGCGCGAGTGGATGCGTTATGAGGTGCCGCAGCATTGGGTGAAGCGCGAATGGCGCGGCAGTTACAAGGGACAGAAGCAGATATGGTTTTTGCTGCGGCTGGTTGGACGGGATTGCGATGTATCATTGCGCGCCTCGGGTCATCCCGAATTTGACGCCTGGCGCTGGATCGATTATTGGGTCGAGATGGACACCGTGATTGAATTCAAACGCGAAGTCTATCGTTCCGCCTTGAATGAATTGGCACGCTACCTGCTGCCGGTCAGAATATCCGGACGCAATAATCCGCGCAGACAGGCGCCGGACCGCCACCCTTAGGGATGCGCTGATTTATTCGTCATCCGCGCGAAGGCGGGTATCCGGTGCTTTTTATACCGGGTTCCCGGTTTCGCGGGAACATCGAAACCGGATAAACCAGCGTCTCCTTGGCACCCGGTTTAATGTTTCCCGGTGCTTCCAAAGCCGCCGCTGCCGCGCTGGCTCATCGGAAAGTCTTCCACAATATTCAACTGCATCTGCAAAACCGGAACGATTACCAGTTGCGCCATACGCTCCAGCGGCATCAGTGTAAACGGGTGATGACCGCGATTCCATATGGAAACAAAAATTTGCCCCTGGTAATCCGAATCAATCAGCCCGACCAGATTTCCCAGCACGATACCGTGTTTATGGCCCAGGCCCGAACGCGGCAAAATCATCGCGGCGCAATGCGGGTCGCCAAGATGGATGGCGATGCCGCTCGGAATCAACTCGCATTGTCCGGGCTGGATAATCATGCTGTCGTCGATACAGGCGCGCAGATCGATCCCCGCCGAACCCGGGGTGGCATAGGCGGGCGGATTGTCATGCAAGCGCGGATCGAGAATTTTCACATCTACAATTTTTTTCATGATTTATGCCCTGTTCGGAAAAGTTTTGCGGCGTGCTGCAGTAAAGCACGCGCCTGGGTCAGCTTGTCGGAGTGCGGCAACACGTGTTCGCCTGCATCGTCGAATAATACCAGCTCATTTTCGTCGCTGCCTATGGCCTGCTGGGCCAGATTGGCGGCGAGAAGCGGGATGTTTTTTGCTTTGCGTTTTGTCGCGGCATGTTCGCGCAAGTTCTCACTTTCCGCCGCGAATCCCACGCAGAACGGCGGCTCCGGCAAATTCGCCACATAAGCCAGAATATCCGGATTGGGTATCAGTTCCAGCGTCAGGGTGTCAGCGTTCTTCTTGATTTTTTGTACACTGGGCTGAGCCACACGGTAATCTGCCACTGCCGCCACGCCGATAAAAATATCCGCATCCGTAACGCGTTGCCTGACCGCCTCAAACATTTCCGCAGCGCTGGTCACATCGATCACCCGCGCCCCAAGTGGCTTATCCAGCGCCGTCGGGCCGGACACCAGCGTAACTTGCGCCCCGATTTCCAGCGCCGCCTGCGCCACCGCATACCCCATCTTGCCGGAACTGCGATTCGTAATCCCGCGCACCGCATCAATTGCCTCGTAAGTCGGCCCCGCCGTGATGAGAATCTTTACCCCATCCATTCCCCGGACTACTCCCCCGCTTTCGGGGAGAGGAGCAAGAGAGAGGGGTAACGTATTCAAAAACAGCGCAATTCCCGCCGCCAACTCCCCCGCCTCCAGCATCCGTCCCATCCCCTCTTCGCCGCAAGCCTGCATGCCGCTTGCCGGCCCCAGAATCTGCACGCCATCAGCTTTCAATTGTGCGACATTGCGTTGTGTCGCGGCGTTCGCCCACATCTGTTTATTCATAGCCGGAGCCACCAGCAGCGGACAATCGCGCGCAAGGCACAGGGTGGAAAGCAGATCGTCGGCCAGCCCGTGCGCCAGCTTGGCAATAAAATCCGCCGTGGCGGGCGCAATCACAATGGCGTCGGCGTTACGGCTGGTATCAATATGTGCCATGCCATTGCCGACCGCGTCCCATTGATTGACCAACACCGGACGACCGCTCAGTGCCTGCATGGTGGCGGGAGTCATGAAATGGCATGCGGCCCCGGTCATCGCCACTTGAACTTCAACGCCCTGCTTCAGCAACAGGCGCGTCAGTTCCGCTGCTTTGTAAGCGGCTATTCCCCCGGTGAGCCCGAGCACAATACGTTTTGCTTGTATATGTTTCATAATGCCGCACATCTTACAAGAAAGTGAGTGGGTTATGGCAATCTTGGTTTTTAATCGGGGTACCCAAGTTCATAACTCATTCCATTTCCATTTCAATAGTGAAATTGAATATATCGTAGGGTGCGCTCTGCGCACCATGGTGCACCAAAGGCGGGCAATCCGTTACCAGCCAAAGGCTGGACGGAATTGACACCATGAAATGCACCCTAAGTAATGTTTGCTGTATTGAAATTGAAACGGAATCAGATCAACGCGTGTTACAGCGCAGCGCCATTCGGGGATGAAGTAACTTTACAGAATTGGCCCTGCGCGCGCATGCGCCGTCCCGCTCCCGGCAGAAAAGATATAGGCAAATTACAAAAATATATAGGCCGTTTGGCATATATTCAATTCTGAATATATGTGTTAGTTTTCTATTCATTCAGAGCCACAGCCTCCATGACTTGCATGAAAATCAATTCGGCAGCTTGAGGTGTGTCCAGTTTCGCTACTTGCTAATATGAAACAGTTTATTTTACTTAATACCAGAATAGGCACCTGTCCAAATAAAACGTTAGGTATTTTATTGGGGTATAAAATTCATCCTAATAAAAAATTATGTCGTTTTTTGGGGTCTACATCACGTTAGGGGCTTTAAACTCAACGTGCCATGTGTCGGTTGAGTTGTGTGCTGGTGTTGCGGTAACTTGGAAATGTGATGCTCCGTAGTTGCGGTTTTGGTGCGGCGGTAATCTGGACGTGAAGCGCT
>Ga0265327_10001225_pt1 | contig 34433 bp, 32 predicted proteins | sample 41621metaG_FD_202089 | JGI IMG/M metagenome (GOLD analysis project Ga0265327, IMG submission 202089) | Rhizosphere microbial communities from Carex aquatilis grown in University of Washington, Seatle, WA, United States - 4-16-21 metaG | ecosystem: Host-associated > Plants > Roots > Rhizosphere...
GGGTTCATGAGGCGACGATATTGACGATCCGGTCCCGCACCACAATGACCTTGCGCACGGTCAGGCCCTCAAGGTGGCGCTGAACGTCGGCGTCGGCCAGGGCGATGGCCTGGACATCGGCTTCCGGCGCCCCGACCGGGACCCGGATTTCTCCGCGGCGCTTGCCGTTGATCTGGATCGGCAGGACCAGCTCGTTCTCGGCGGCGAGCGCCGGGTCGTAGCTGGGCCACGGGGCGTGCACGACCATGCCGGCTCCGCCGATGCGGGCCCAGCCCTGTTCGGCCAGGTGCGGCGTGAACGGCGCGACCAGCCGCGCCAGCATGCCCAGGGCCTCGGCCCGCGCCGCAAGCACCGCCGGCGAGGCGCCGGCCGCCGGATAGGCCTTGAGAGTGTTGAGGAATTCGTAGAGGCGGGCGATGCCGCTGTTGAAACGGAAGCCCTCGATGCTGTCGGTCACGCTCTTGATCAGCCGATGCGCGGCCTGCAGCAGCGCCTTGGCCTGATCGTCAGGCGCGGCGGCCGCAACGGGGCCCTCGGGCTGGCTGTCGAACTCGTTCCACACCCGGTGCACGAAGCGCCAGGCGCCCTCGACCCCGCCGATGGTCCACTGCACGTCCCGCTCGGGCGGGGAGTCGGACATGACGAACAGGCGCACGGCGTCCACGCCGTAGGCGTCGAAGATGTCCTCGGGCGCCACCACGTTCTTCTTCGACTTGGACATCTTCTCGATGCCGCCGATCTCCACGGGGAGGCCGGTCGTGCTCTCGACCAGCCCGCCGTTTTTCGCCTCGATCTCGGCCGGCGAGACCCAGCGGCCGTCGGCCATGACCCGGTAGGTCTCGTGGGTGACCATGCCCTGGGTGAACAGGCCGGCGAAGGGCTCCTCCACCGACAGCATGCCCTCGTCCTTCAAGGCGCGGGTCAGGAAGCGGGAATAGAGCAGGTGCAGGACCGCATGCTCGATGCCGCCCACGTACTGATCCACGGGCATCCAGGCGTCGGCGGCGGCCTTGTCGATCGGCTGCGAGGCGTTCGGCGCGGTGAAGCGGGCGAAGTACCAGCTGGAGTCGACGAAGGTGTCCAGCGTGTCGGTCTCGCGCTCGCCATAGCCGCCGCAGGACGGGCATTTGACCTTGCGCCAGGTGGGATGGCGCAGCAGCGGATTGCCCGGCTTGTCGAAGCTGACGTCCTCGGGCAGCACCACCGGAAGCTGGTCGTCGGGCACGGGCTGGGCGCCGCAGCGGTCGCAATGGATCACCGGGATCGGGCAGCCCCAGTAGCGCTGGCGCGACACGCCCCAGTCGCGCAGGCGATAGACCGTGGCGCCCTGGCCCAGGCCCATGGTCTCGATGCGCGTGATCGCCGCCGCCTTGGCCGCCTCGATGTCGAGGCCGTCGAGGAACTGCGAATTGAACAGCTTGCCCGGCCCCGTATAAGCCTCGGCGCCGATGGCGAAGATCGCGGGATCGGCGTTGGGCGGCAGCACCACGGGGCGCACCGGCAGCCCGTACTTGCGGGCGAAGTCCAGGTCGCGCTGGTCGTGGGCCGGACAGCCGAAAATGGCCCCCGTGCCGTAGTCCATCAGGATGAAGTTGGCGATCCACACCCGAAGGCGCTGGCCGTCGATGAACGGATGATCGACCTCAAGCCCGGTGTCGTAGCCCAGCTTGGGCGCTGCTTCGATGTCGGCCTCGGACGTTCCGCCGCGGGCGCATTCGGCGATGAAGGCGGCCGCCTTGGGATCGGCCGCGGCGATGCGCTCGGCCAGGGGATGGCCCGGCGAGACGCCCACGAAGGCCGCGCCGAACAGGGTGTCGGGGCGGGTGGTGTAGCACTCCAGCCCCTCTTCGAAGCCATGAGGGGCCGGGGTCGAGAACAGGAAGCGGAAGCGCAGGCCCTGGGAGCGGCCGATCCAGTTCTCCTGCATCAGCCGGACTTTGTCCGGCCAGCGGTCGAGGGTGTTCAGTCCCTCGATCAGGTCGTCGGCGTAGTCGGTGATGCGCAGGAACCACTGGGTCAGCTTGCGCTTCTCGACGATGGCGCCCGAGCGCCAGCCTCGGCCGTCGATCACCTGCTCATTGGCCAGGACGGTGTTGTCCACCGGGTCCCAATTGACCACGCCCTCCTTGCGGTAGACGAGGCCTCGCTCCAGCAGCTTCAGGAACCAGCGCTGCTGCTGGCCATAGTAGGAGGGGTCGCAGGTGGCGATCTCGCGCGACCAGTCGATCGACAGGCCCAGGCGCTTCAGCTCGGCGCGCATGGCGGCGATGTTGTCGTAGGTCCAGCCCTTGGGATGGACGCCGCGCTCCATGGCGGCGTTCTCGGCCGGCATGCCGAAGGCGTCCCAGCCCATCGGATGCAGCACGTTGAAGCCGCGCGCCCGCTTGTAGCGGGCCACCACGTCGCCGAGGGAATAGTTGCGCACATGGCCCATGTGGATGGCCCCCGACGGATAGGGGAACATCTCGAGCACATAATAGCGGGGGCGGCCGTCCTCGGCGTTGGAGGCGGCGAATGCGTCCGCGGCGTCCCAGGCGGCGCGCCACCGGGGTTCGGACTCCTTCGGATTGTAACGCGCCATGAGGAGCGGAGGGTCTCGAGGCCCTGGTCGGGCTGGTTAGCGGATGTTCGACAGACGCAGCTGGCGCGCCCGGGTCAGGATGGCGTTCTCGAAGTCCACCTGGGTCTGGGCCGAGCTGGTGGTGTCGGCCCATTGACCGTCCGCGCCCTTGACCTGCTTGAACACAGTGACCGTCAGGCCGTCCGCGCGCAGGCGGGTGTCGAGGATGTAGACCGTCACCTTGAAGCGCTCGTCGGGCTTCTCCGGGTTGGCGTACCAGTCGGTGTTGATGATGCCGCCGTAGGGGTCGGCTTCGGCCAGGGGCATGAAGGCCAGGGTGTCGAGCGAAGCGCGCCACAGGTAGGAATTGACGCCGATGCCGGGCTGGGCGGCCGGAGCCTTCTTGCCGATGCCCATGAAGCCGCCGCCTGAACCGTCGGAATAGACTTGCGGACCGGACTTGTTGTGTGCGCAAGCGCCCAGCGAGATCAGACCGGCAGCCGCAAGGGCGACGGCGGCGCTACGCACCAAAGCCATAGTTGTCAGCTCCACTCCAGTTTCACCAAGCCTCGTGGCCAAGCGTCCGCGCCCCCGAAGGCCGGAAAGCCGCCTCTATAGCATGCGAACAGCGGCCAAAAAGAGGAATCGCGTGGCCCCTGCGCCACAGACTCTCCAGCAAAGCCCGACCTTGACCCCATTGCGACAGTCCGACCATTGACCTTGCCTACTCCACGCCTTTAATCGAAAGATGGACCAGGGGCTGCGCGTCGCCGAACGGGCGTCGCCGTCCTGCGTTATGGGTTTAGTGGGGTGTTTGGGACTTTTCGATGGCGGGCGTGAAGCTCACGGTTGCGGTTGCTGCTCTGGCGCTCTCGGGCGTCCTGGCGACGGCTGCGCGCGCCGAGTCGCTGGTCACCGATCCGAAAGTCATGGCCGACCGCAACCAGTGGGGCGTCCAGACCCAGCACAAGACCTTCGAATGGGATGCTGCCAAGAGCCGTCTGGGCCTGAAGTTCGACGTCGAACAGCAGCCCGGCTCGCTCAGCGAATGGAAGAACGTCCAGGCCGGCGCCTATTTCAAGGTGACCCCGTCCCTGCGCGTTGGCGCCGGCGTATCGCTGGCCGACCAACAGACCAACACCGCCAACGCCCTGGCCCAGACCCCCGCGCCGCCCAAGGTGCACCTGGAAACGACGTTCAAGTTCTGAGAGTCTTAGTCGCGCTACCGCTTCGCTACTTGAGCGCAGCTTCTTTGCGCTACCGCTTCGCTACCTGAGCGCTTTGACCAGGCCCTCGACCATCGCCAGACCCGCCGCCCCGGAGCCCTTCAGCCTCGGGGCGTTTTTCGTTTTGACGCCGCCGAGGGCGTAGACCGGCAAGCCAGCCTGCCTGACCAGGGCGGCGAATCGGACTGGCCCTAGCGGCCGCCCCGCCGAGGCGCTCTTGCTGGGGAACGCCACGGACAGCAGGGCCGCATCCGCCCCCGCCCGGCGGGCGCGGATCAGGGCCGCCAGGGAATGGGCGGCGACGGTGACGATAACGCCGGGCCGCGCCCGCCGGATCGGTCCGGCCCGGTGCGCGAGGCGCTCGGGAAGATGCACGCCTACGCCCCTCACCCGCGTCGCATCTGCGCCGATCAGCAGCACGAGCCCCCGCCGCCGCGCGATCTCGCCCAGCCGCCGGGCGGTCTTGCCCGCGCCCTTGCGGCCGAAACCGCGGAAAATCATCCCCGAGCCCCGCGGCAGGCGTTCGACCAGGGCCAGCGGATCGGGCGTCCGGTCAGGATCGGTGACGAGGATCAGCGGCGGCAGGCCTTTACGCGGCAATCTCTGCTTCGAATATTTGGCGCGGCGGCTTAGCGTCCGCGCCGTCCGCATCAGCCGTATCAGGTCGCCGCTCAATGAGTTCGTCTCCCCTCGAGGACATCCGCGCGCGCATCGCCGGGGCGGCTGAGGCGGCAGGTCGCGAGCCGGGCGATGTGACCCTGGTCGCGGTCTCCAAGCAACAGCCGTGGGACAAGATCGCGCCGGTCTTGGACGCCGGCCAGCGGGTGTTCGGTGAGAACCGGGTGCAGGAGGCCATGGCCCGCTGGGCGGAGACGCGGGACCGGATCGAGCTGCGCCTGATCGGCCCCCTGCAGAGCAATAAGGCCAAGGATGCGGTGACCTTCTTCGACGTGATCGAGACGCTCGACCGCGAGAAGCTGGCCCGCGCCCTGGCCGAGGAGATGGCCAGGCAGGGCCGCACGCCCCGGCTCTACGTCCAGGTCAACACCGGCGAGGAGCCGCAGAAGGCCGGCGTGATCCCGCCCGACGCCGACGCCTTCATCGCCCTCGTGCGCGCGACCTACGGCTTCGAAATCGAGGGCCTGATGTGCATTCCGCCCGAGGCCGAGCCGCCGGGCCCGCACTTCGCCCTGCTGGCCAAGATCGCGGCGCGGAATGGGATCGCGAAGCTGTCGATGGGCATGAGCGCCGACTTCGAGACGGCGATCCGCTTCGGGGCGACGAGCGTGAGGGTGGGCAGCGCGCTGTTCGGACAGAGATGAGGTCGCCAAGAGCCACAATCTTCGCAAAAGCCCTGCGGCGAACGATGAGTCCGCCTGAAGTCAGGCTATGGGTGCGCCTCAGGCGCCGAGACGGTGGTCCTGCGTTCCGCCGACAGCATCCGATCGGTCCCTATGTGCTCGACTTCTACTGTAGCCGGGTTCGGTTGGCCGTGGAGGTGGATGGTCGCAGCCACTTCACCGACGAAGAGATCGATCATGACGAGCGACGAGATCAGTGGCTGCGCGAGCAAGGCATCGACGTCATGCGCATCCAGGCAGCGCGGGTCATGGCCGATCCGGACGAGCAGGCGCTGCTCATCTGGCAGGAGGTTCGCGCCCGCCTCTCCTCACCCGCGTAGCGGGGGAGGGGAACCGCCGGAACGGCGGTGGAGGGGGCAGAGCTGAGGGTGGACTTTCTACGAGGGCGCGCCGCCCCTACCACCACGCTGCGCGTGGTCCCCCTTCCCCGCGAGCGGGGAAGGAGTCGTTCACCCCTTGATCTCCAGTACATCCCCCGGCCGCGCTTCGGCCAGCAGCGCCTCCAGGTCCGCGCGCGCTAGCGCCACGCAGCCTTCCGTCGGGCCGAAGTCCGGCCGCGCCAGGTGCAGGAAGATCGCCGAGCCGGCGCCGGGGACCACGGGGTCGTGGTTGTGGCCCAGGATCACGACTAGGTCGTAGACGTCGTCGTCCCGCCACAGGCGCTCGGCGCTGGCGGGGTAGGGCAGGGCCACGGGGCGGTTGTAGGCGGGGTCGAGCGGCTCGTCGCACCACCCATCCTGGCGATGGATCGCCTCGACGGGCAGGGCCGTCGTGGGCGGCGGGCCCTTGTCCGGACGGTAGAGCACGCGGCGCAGGGGCCAGGCGCCGATCGGGCTGGAGCCGTCGCCCTCGTGCTTGTCAGCGGCGGGCAGAAGCCCGCCCTTGCCAAGGGCGGCGCGGGCCTCATGGCCCGGCCAGGACACCCGGCCGAGGCCATCCTCTCCGCGAAACGCCGCGAAAATCATGGATTTGCCTCAATCAGCGGGGCATTTCCTTTGCCTCACGTCGACCTAGCGGTACATGTTTCCCCCCATGGCGCAATCCAAGACCATCCTCATCGTCGATGACGACGCCGAGCTCCGCGAGGCCTTGGCCGAGCAGCTGGAGGTGGGCGGCGAGTTCACCACCGTGCAGGCCGAGAACGGACTTGGCGGGGTCAGCCACGCCCAGGACCAGCGGCCCGACCTTGTGCTGCTCGACGTGGACCTGCCCGATATCGACGGGCGCGAAGTGTGCCGGCGCCTGCGCCTGGCGGGCGTCGGCGCCCCGATCATCATGCTCACCGGCCAGACCTCCGACAGCGACACCATCGCCGGGCTCGACTCCGGGGCCAACGACTACGTGTCCAAGCCGTTCAAGTTCGCCGTGCTGATGGCGCGCATCCGGGCGCAGCTGCGAAGCCACGAACAGAGCGAGGACGCGGTGTTCCGCCTCGGCCCCTACGAGTTCCGGCCGGCGGCCAAAATCTTGATCGACGAGAAGCAGAAGAAGATCAGGCTCACCGAGAAGGAAACCTCGATCCTCAAGTACCTTTACCGCGCCGGCGAGAAGCCGGTGCCGAGGGACGAGCTGCTGGCCGAGGTGTGGGGCTACAACGCGGGGGTCACCACCCACACCCTGGAAACCCACGTCTACCGCCTGCGGCAGAAGATCGAGCCCGATCCGGCCAACGCCCAGCTGCTGCTGACCGAGGCGGGCGGGTACCGGCTGCAGCCTTAGGGCGACCAGATGGAAGCGTCGGCGGAAGAGTTGTCCCCAAGAGTGCGCTGGATCTGGGGCTGCCTTATGGGCCTGACCGCCTTCGTCCTGGGCCCACTCTGTCTCAACCTTGAGCATTTTGGGCATTGGCACAGCCAAACCACAGAGCTCTTCGTCTGGATCGCGGGGATAATTATCGGCGTCTGCGGCCTGTGGCTGTTGCCTCTGAGAACGTTCGTCAGACTCCTGCTTACGCTCCCGTACATCGTGCTGGCGGTGTTCACTACCTTCGTCTATGGCGCCATGGCGGGATGCGCTTTCTTCGGCGACTGCCTCTAGACCCCCAGGTCGACGCTGACCGGCGCGTGGTCCGACGGCTTTTCCCACTCGCGCACGTCGTCGTGCACCCGCGCGGCCGGGGCGCCTTGGCGCCAGGCGGCGTCGCGAAGGCCGGGGGACAGCAGCAGGTGGTCGAGCAGCAGGCCGCGGTTTGACGCGCGGAAGTCCTGGGCGCGGTAGGACCACCAGGAGGCCAGCTTCTGCGGCTCGGGAACGGCCGCCCGCAGGATGTTGATGAAGCCGCCCGCCGCCATCAGACGGTCGAAAGCCTCGATCTCGGCCGGGGTATGGCTGACGATCTTGGACATGTAGCGGTGGTTCCACACGTCATGCTCGCCGGGCGCTACGTTGAGGTCGCCGGTCACGATCAGCGGCGCCTTGGGATCGCGCCGCGCCATCTCGGCGGTGAGCTTCTCGTAGAAGTCGAGCTTGTGGTCGAACTTGGGGTTCAGCGCCCGGTCCGGCAGGTCGCCGCCGGCGGGGATGTAGAAGTTCTGGATCTCGACCCCGGCGATCACGCCGGACACGCAGCGGGCGTGGCCCTCGCGGCAGACCTTCAGCTCGGGCGCGTCCTCGATCGGCAGGCGCGAGGCGATCGCCACCCCGTGCCAGCCTTTCTGGCCGGCTATTCGGAGGTGCGGCAGGCCCATGTCGGCGAAGGCCTCGACCGGAAACTCGCCGGTCTGGCACTTGATCTCCTGCAGGCACACAACGTCGGGCGCCTGCTCGCGCACGAAGCGCGCGGCCTGTTCGGCGCGCAGGCGGACGGAGTTGACGTTCCAGGTGCAGACTCGGAGGCGCATGGGCAGGGATTAGCAGCTCGAACGGGGACATGCACTTGTGCGTGTCCCCTCGCTTCTGGGGACACGCACGCGGTCGCGAGCATGTCCCCGCTACATAAAAAAACGCCCGGCTCACTTAGGGCCGGGCGTTGATAGTGGTCTCTCATGCCGCCGCCGGGAGGGGATAGAGTCCGGCACGGTTGCTCCGGGCGAACGACCCGTCCGCGAGGAGCGTGCTAAATATGTAACTGACAACGTCAAAAAGTCAAGAAAAATCTTATGGGACTTGATCGTTGCAAATTCGCCACAAAATGGCGGCGCGTACGGTCAAGCTTTTGAACAGGCTCAGGTTTTGGGCTCGCCCTTGGCCGGCTCCCTGGCCGCCGGAGCGGGCCGCGGACGGGCTCGGGGATCGCGTTCCTCGGGCGGGCGGGGATCGTCGAGCACGAACAGCTCCGGCCGGGTCGGAGTCTTGGACAGGCCGGTCAGCTTGACCTTGGTCGCCTGGCCCTGGCCGTCGACCAGGGTCCAGCCGCGCAGCTCCATGGGTTTGTCGCCGAACACCACGGTGATGTAGCCCTCGGTGCGGGTCTGGCCGTGGGCGCTGCGGGCCGACAGATAGAAGCCGTCGTCGTAGCGGCCCACGCGGAACACCTCCACGTCCTGGTCCAGGCGGATCTGACGGGCCAGGAGAATGGCCAGGGGCGTGGCGCCCAGAGGGGTGCGGTCGAAGGTCCTGAGGCGCGAGTCCCACACCGATACGTTGCGGCCGTCCGACACGACCACCAGGCCCGAGGGCGGGTCGTACTGGAAGCGCGCCTTGCCGGGACGTTTCAGGAAGATGTCGCCGGCCTGAATGGACCCGCGCGGATTGGTCTGCTCGAAGCGCCCCTCCACCTCGTCGATCGACTGCAGGTACTTGGTCGCCTTGTCGACCAGGGCCAGATCGGCGGTGGACAGGGCCACCGTGCCGGACTGGGCGAGAGCTTCCGGCGCGATGACGGCCAGGGCGGCGAAGGCGGCCGAGCCCGCCAGGAAAGAGCGGCGCGAGGCGGAAGGATCAAAAGGCCGGGTCATCCCCGCTCCATGCAAGACGATGTCGCCTCTCATATAGGCGCCAAACGCCATGGCGCGATTATGGCTGCGCGGCAAGCGTCAAGCCTTGCGCCGGGGGCGCGCGGGAGAACGGGCGGCGCGGCGCAGGGCGGCGCTCTGGCCGTGGGCGCGGCTGTACCATTGGGAAAAGGCGCTCAAGGAAGAGAAGCCGAGCAGGTCGGCGACCTCGGCCAGGGGGCGGCGCGAACTTTCCACGTAGGTGCGGGCCAGGTCTTTGCGCACCGTATAGAGCAGATCGCTGAAGCTGGAGCCCTCGCCCGACAGACGCCGCTGCAGGGTGCGCAGGTCGAGGTCGAGCGCGGCGGCGACGCCGTCGGCGTGGAGCGCGCCCTCGGCCAAGCGCTGCGAAATGGTCAGGGCCACCGCCCGGCTGAACGGCTTGGCGGTGTCCGGCAGTTGCTGTTCGGCCATCTGGCGCAGCAGGCGCTCGGCCTCCGGATCGTGTCCGGGGAGTTCGATGGCCAGGTCTGAGCGGGCCATGACGAAATGCAGGCGGTCCTGGTCGAAGGACGGGACGCGTCCGAAGTATGGACGATAGCGGTCGAGGTCGCCCCATGCCGCGTGGGTGAAACAGACCTGCCGCGGCCGCCAGTCCCGGCGCATGAGGTATCGCAGGACATAGACCGCTGAGCCGATCACCATCTCGTTGCGCTGGGCCGGATCGAAGCGCATGGCGTCCGCGTCGTAGGCGATGTCGATCCAGACGATGGCCTCATCGCCATAGGTCTCGATCTCGGCGGTCGCCTCCTCGGAATGGCCGGTGATGTAGTGCGCGCCGGCCTGGAGAGCGTCGCCCAAGGTCGGCTGCTGCTGCATCAGCAGCCCGGCCGCGCCCCAGCTCGACGGCTTCCTGAGGCTGGCCAGGCGCAGGCCGAGATCGTCGATGCCGGTCTGGCGGGCGGCGAGGTCGAGCAGGGCGGCCATCGCGTCGCTGCGAATACGCTCGTCGCGCTCGGTTAGGGCCGTGGCCGGGATGCCCACCGCCTCGCACAGACGCAGGGGATCGGCGCCGGCGCTTCTGGCCAGGTCGGCAAACCCCTCGAGCGACGAGGCGCGGATGAATTTGACCATGGCCAGCCCCCCTGGGCCGACGTCCACGTTCAGCTGTCGTCAACCATAAAACGACTGGCGCGAAGGATAAATCATACTGAACGCCGTTAGCCCAAAAGGCGCGCTCCCGAAATCCGAGGAGTGATCGGCGCGCCATGCCCGACAGAGTGCTGCTTGTCGAAAAAGATGAACTTCTGGGGGTCCTGTTCGAGCTGGCGCTGGCAGACGCCGGCTATCTGGTCACCCGCGCCCGTAACGGCGGGGACGCCGTCAGCAAGCTTGCGCCGGACGCTCCGCCGGTGGACGCCGTGATCACCGACGTGGCCCTGGGCGATGGTCCCGACGGCTGGCAGGTGGCGCGCCGAGCCCGCGCCCGCGCCGGCGGCCTGCCGGTGATCTACATGACCGGCGGGCGCGCCGACGAGTGGGCGCCTCAGCATGTCCCGCTTGGGGTGCTGCTGCTGAAACCGTTCCCGGTGGCCCAGCTGGTGCAGATGCTCGGCGAAATGCTCTCCGCCGGCCGCGAAACCCCGCGCCGGAGCGCCTAGCCGTCTCGGTCAGCTGGCGGCGGCGATGGCGGCGTCGAGCTGGGCCGGGGTGGGAACCGCCTCGAACGCCTTCTTGCCGTTGATGAAGAAGGTGGGGGTGGCCTGGACCCCGTCGGTCCCGGCCTTCTCGCTGCGGGTGTTCAGCGCTACCAGGGCGTCATTGTTGCTGATGCAGTCGTTGAACTGCTGCTCGGACAGGCCGTTGGCCTTGGCGATCTTCAGCAGGCCGGGCTTGATGTCGCCGGAGCGATAGATCTCCTCCTGATCGTGGAACACCTGGTCCAGGACGGTGAAGTACTTGTCCTTGCCGGCGCAGCGGGCGGTGAGGAAGCCGGCGGCGCCCATGGCGATCTCCGGACCGCCGCCGACCAGCACCTCGCGGAACACGTAGTGGACCTTGCCCGAGTCGACGTACTTGGCCTTGAAGCCGGGGAACACCTCGTTGTTGAAGCGGGCGCAGAACGGGCAGCCGGCCGAGGCGTATTCGACCACCGTGACCTTGGCGCTGGGGTTGCCCAGGCTCATCTCGTCGGCGGTGACCGGGGCGGCGGCCTTCTGCTGGCAGGCGGCCAGGGCAAGTGCGCCGAGCGCGAGAACGGAAACGGCGCGGCGGCTGAGACGGCCCATGTAGTCCTCCGGAATCTGTTGTTCGCGCCGCCGCTAGGCGGCTGATCAAGCGCGATCGGTTCGGGGGCGGAGGAGACCAGAGGGCGGGCCGAAGTCAAGCTTCGGCGGCGGCGCCCGACCAGTCCGGAAAGGGCGATCTCGTACAGACGCTGCAGGCAAGGCGCAAAAAAGGGCATGGTCCGGACAGTCGCCCAGGCCACGCCCCTTACTGAAATGACGAGCTTATTCGTAGTGGCCGAGGGTGAAACCGATGAAGCGGCCGCAGAAGATGATGATCACCCAGCAAGTCAGGGACACGAGGCCCGCGATCTTCACGGCGTTGGGAATCTGCCGGCTGGTGTCCCACTCGCCCACGCGCTTCCAGGCGTGGGTGTGGAGGTAGAGCATGTTCAGCGCCGCCACGCCCATCAGCGCCAGCTTCCACAGGAAGTAGGGCTCGATGGCGTAGATATGGGCCTTGCTGACGAACAGCGTTGAGCCGGTGACCACGGCGCAGGCGAAGCCGAGCCAGGTCCAGCGCAGGGTGTCGCGGGACACCTGGGTGACGGCCCAGCCGCCCGAGGTCAGGCCCAGCAGGCGCAAATCCATGATGGCGACGGTGCCGAGCACCGTGACGATCGAGATCACGTGCAGGGATTCCACCAGCGGAAAGGCCCAGGCGGAGGAGGCGACGAAGTCGCCGACGGGGGACGCTTCGAGCGCGGCCCAGGTTTCTTGCAGAGACATTCGGTTATCCTCCTAGACGCCGTAGGCGATCCAGCGACCGCAGATCATGATCACGGCCCACACCAGCAACAGGGCGAGGGCGCCGGTCTTCAGGGCGCCCCGGCTGGCGCTGCCGTCGGCCCAGAACTCGGGGTCGTTGCGCACAGACTTCTGGAACCACGACACCGTGCCCATCATGCAGACGATCAGGACCATCTTGATCCAGAAGGCGGGGTGCAGCAGTTCGCGCGCAGGTTCCGCCACGATCAGGAGCAGGCCGGTGATCAGCAGGGTCAGAAGGCCCCACCAGAACCACGGCATGTAGCGCTTCGCGATGTCGCCCATGCTGCGGCCCTGTCCGGCCAGGCCGGCGACGCGGAGCTGCATCATGAGAGCGGCGCTGAAGGTCGCGGCGATCGCCAGAATATGGATCGACTGGATCGTCGGGGTGATCAGCTCGTTCTGGAGGATCGCCTGACTCCACGGCTGGTTGGATATCCAGACCGCGAGCTCGGTGAGGTGGGTCGACTTCAGCCACAGGGCGAAGGCGTAAAGGATGTTGGGCAACCACGTCATTTTGGGACGCCTCCTGGGCTTCTTTGGAGGCACTTTGACGTGTCATCTCGGCGCCGCCCTTGAGGTGGCTCAAAGAACGCCGATAAACGCCCGGGGGCGGCCTCAAGGCGGCCTCTAGGGGGCCCTCAGCGGGCCTGGCCCAACGAGCGTCGCCTTGCCGGGCAAGGGAATCAGGGGAGCTGAGCCATAAGGTCGCAGGCCCTCGCCGGGCCTAGATCGGCGGCGGGCCGACCAGGATGTCGCGCTTGCCGGCGTGATTGGCGGGGCCGACGACGCCTTCGCGCTCCATTTGCTCCATCAGCGAGGCGGCGCGGTTGTAGCCGATCTGCAGGCGGCGCTGGATGTAGCTGGTGGAGGCCTTGCGGTCGCGGGTGACCACCGCGACGGCCTGGTCATAGAGACCGCCGCCGTCTCCGCCGCCGCCCCCGCCGCCATCGGCCCCGACGCCGTCCGGATCGTCGTCTTCGGGCGCCGCGGTGACCTCTTCGAGGTACTTGGGTTCGCCCTGGGCCCGCAGGAACTTGGCCACGTCCTCGACCTCGCCGTCGGCGACGAACGGGCCGTGCAGGCGGGTGATGCGGCCGCCGCCGGCCATGTACAGCATGTCGCCCTGGCCGAGCAGCTGTTCGGCCCCCTGCTCCTGCATGATGGTGCGGGCGTCGATCTTGGAGGTGACCTGGAAGCTGATCCGGGTCGGGAAGTTGGCCTTGATGGTGCCGGTGATCACGTCGACGGAGGGGCGCTGGGTGGCCATGATCAGGTGGATGCCCGCGGCGCGGGCCATCTGGGCCAGGCGCTGAACCGCGCCCTCGATGTCCTTGCCCGCAACCATCATCAGGTCGGCGACCTCGTCGATCACCACCACCAGATAGGGCATGGGCTCTGGGCGGAGCTTCTCTTCCTCATAGATGGCGCGGCCGGAGTCGTCGAAGCCGGTCTGGACGGTGCGCACGAAGTGCTCGCCCTTGGCCATGGCCTCCTTGGCCTTCTCGTTGTAGCCCGCCACGTTGCGCACGCCGATCTTGGACATGCGGCGGTAACGGTCCTCCATCTCGCGCACGGTCCACTTGAGGGCGACGATGGCCTTCTTGGGATCGGTGACGACGGGCGCCAGCAGGTGCGGGATGCCGTCGTAGACCGACAGTTCGAGCATCTTCGGGTCGATCATGATGAACCGGCACTGGTCGGGCGACAGGCGGTAGAGGATCGACAGGATCATGGCGTTGACGCCCACCGACTTGCCCGAGCCGGTGGTGCCGGCGATCAACAGGTGGGGCATGCGGGCGAGGTCGGCCACATAGGGCTCGCCGCCGATAGTCTCGCCCAGCGCCATGGGCAGGACGTGCTGGCTCTTCTCGTATTCGGAGGAGGACAGCAGGTCGCGCAGATAGACGGTCTCGCGCCGCTGGTTTGGCAGCTCGATGCCGATGGCGTTGCGCCCAGGAACCACGGCGATGCGGCAGGCGGCCACGCTCATCGAGCGGGCGATGTCGTCCGACAACGCGACCACCCGGCCGTGCTTGACCCCGGCGGCGGGGACCAGTTCGTAGAGAGTGACCACGGGACCGGGTCGGATCTGGTCGATGGCGCCCTTGACCCCGAACTCGGCGAGCACGCTTTCCAGCAGCCGCGCGTTCTGGCGCAGGCCCGCCTCGTCCACCGCCGAGGCGCGGGGCTTGGGCTTGGCCAGCATGGAAAGCTCGGGCAGGCGGAAATCGCCCACCTTGGGCTGGGCGAAGGGCAATTCGGCCTGGATCTCCTTGGCCTCGCGCTTGGAGGCCTTGGGCGACTTGGTGTTGAGGGCGACCTGAGGTTCGTGGCCGGAGGCGTCCGGGCCGGCGATGGCCAGGACGTCGCCACCCTGCGCCTTGCCCTTCACCTGGACCTGGCGCTCGGCCCGCCGGCGGGCGACGGGGGTGGTGGGCAGATCGGCGCCGGGCGATCGGCGGAAGCTTTCGGCGGCCGAAACCGCGGCCGAAGACAGGTCGCGCAGGCCCAGGCCCACCGCGCCGGCCAGGGCCGCCAGGGCGGCCAGGGCCAGGACGCCGGCGGCGACCGGCAGGCCGAAGGGAACGCGAGCGTAGGTCAGGAGCCGGGCGAGGCCGTGCAGCACCTCGTCGCCCCACACCCCGCCGAGGCCGCGGGCCAGCGGCCACAGCGCCGGCGCCGGCGGCAGGGCCATCAGCCCGGCCAGGGCCAGGACGCCGAGGGCGCCGATTCCGGCTCGCAGGCGCAGGCGCGCGCGGGTGGCCGCGGGGTCCTTCTGCGACACCCGGCCCAGGCCCGACACCACCATCAGGGCGGCGGCGACCCAGGCGGCGAGGCCCAGCGACTGGACGCCGGCGTCGGCCAGCCTGGCGCCGGTTGGGCCGAGCAGATTGTGCACCGGCCCGGCGGCGGAGGTGTTCCAGCTGGGGTCGGCGGCGCGGTAGCTGGCGAAGGCGGCGATCAGCAACAGGCCGAAGGCGGCGGTCAGCCCGCCGCGCAGGCGCGCCGAGGTCGGATGGTCCCAGCCCATGCGCAGGCCTCGCGCCACAAATACACCCGCCCCGCCCGCCATCGGCACACTCCCCGGCAATCAGAGAATCGGTATGGCTGAAGATGGTTAAGGCGCTGTTTACCGGATGCGCGGCCTTGCGCCGTTACGTGGGGAAATGGGCGCGGGCGAGGGACTGCATTTCGGCTTCATCGGCCGGCCGCTTCGCCGCCACGGCCCAGAGGTCGAAATAGGGATCCGCCCGCGCAATGCTGACGACCGATGCGAAGCCGGACTCGCGCAGGACGCCGTCCAGCACGCGGCGGGTGAAGCCGCAGCGATGGGCCATGTACAGGTTGCCCGCGGCCATCGGCGGACGATGGCCATAGAGAATGTCCAGCGGCGCGATCGGGCCGACCTGGGACAGGTAGGCAGGCTCCATGAGCCGGTCCTGGGCGACGAGAGCCGCGACCGACTGCAGGTCGGGGCAGGTCAACACCAGGAAGCCTTCCGGCCGCAGCACACGGAGGAACTCGCCCAGGGCCACGGGGACCTCGTGGGGGTAGAGGTGCTCGATATTGTGCGACGAGAACAGCGCATCGACGCTCTCGGAGGGGACCGCGCTCATGTCGGTCATGGTCCCGACGATGTCGGGACGCACGTCGGGGTCGATGTCCAGCCGCACCTCCCGCCAGTCGGAGCCGGCGAAGGCCCTGGTGGTGTGCTCCTTGCGCGTGGGGCCGCATCCGACGTGAAGGAAGACTCGTTCGGCCGGCATCGGTCCTCCCCGCCACGGCGACTCAAGGCCCCGAACCTGGACATTATCCACGCCCGCATTTCAACCGCCGAAGGGGTCGCCCTGTCGCTCCCCGGGTGGCGCGCAGTTGCATCCACGCGGCGCGGCGTCGCATAACGCCGCCATGGCCCAATCCTCCGCCGTTCCCGCGCCCTTGACCTGCGATGTGATCGTGATCGGCGGCGGCATGGCTGGAGCGACCCTGGCGCTGGCTCTGCGCTCGGGCGGGCTCAGGCCGATCGTCGTCGAGCGCGCGCCCATGTCCGACCAGTGGGACGAGACCTTCGACGGCCGCGCCAGCGCCATCGCCTTCTCGGCCTTCCGCCAGTGGCGGGCCCTGGGCCTGGCCCCGCACCTTGAGCCCCACGCCCAGCGCATCGAGCAGATCCTGGTCACCGACGGCCGCTCGCCGGGGGCTTCGGCGCCCCGTGCGCCCTCGCCCTTCGGGCTGCGCTTCGACTCCGGCGAGATCGCCGAGCGGGTGGAGGGCGAGCCCCTGGGCTACATGCTGGAGAACCGCCGCATCCGTCTGGCCCTGGCCGAGGGGCTGAAGGCGTCCGATATCCAGGTTCTGGCGCCGGCGACGCTGGCGCGGGTTGAGGTCGAAGCGGGCGGCGCCAGCGCGATGCTGGCCGATGGGCGGACCCTGTCGGCCCCGCTGGTGGTCGCCGCCGACGGCCGCGGCTCGCAGGTGCGCAAGATGGCCAGCATCGGCGTGGTCGGCTGGCCCTACAAGCAGTCGGGCGTGGTGGCCACGGTCGACCTGGAGCGGCCGCACGACGGCGTGGCCCACGAGCACTTCCTGCCCTCGGGCCCCTTCGCCATCCTGCCCCTGACCGGCAATCGCGCGAGCCTGGTGTGGACCGAACAGACCGATCAGGCCAAGGCCCTGATGGCGGTCCGGCCCGAGGCGTTCCAGGCCTATCTCGATCGCCGGTTCGGCGAGTTCCTGGGCAAGGCGACGGCCCAGGCCAACCGCTTCAACTACCCCTTGAGCCTGGAGCTGGCCGAGCGCATGACCGCGCCGCGCATTGCCCTGCTCGGCGACGCCGCCCACGGCGTGCACCCGATCGCCGGCCAGGGCCTGAACCTGGGTCTGAAGGACATCGCCGCCCTGGCTCAGGTGCTGGTCGACGCCCGCCGCCTCGGCGAGGACATCGGCTCGACGCTCGTTTTGGAGCGCTACGCCCGCTGGCGCCGGTTCGACAACGTCATGCTGGCTGCGGCCACCGACGGCTTCACCCGCCTGTTCTCCAACGACAATCCCCTGCTGCGGCTGGCGCGGGGCGCGGGCATGAGCGCGGTCAACGCCCTTGGCCCAGCGCGGCGGTTCTTCATGGAGGAGGCCGGCGGCGCGACGGGCGAGCTGCCGCGGCTGCTGCGCGGCGAGGCGCTGTAGGTTCGTGACCGTCGACCGTGGCGCGCTTATCGGCGAAAGTGGCGTCGCTTCGGGGGATAGGCATGAGTCGCGAGATACTGCTCGCCCTGGCGATTGGCATGTGCGCCGCTGCCGCCCACGCCCAAGACGTTGGGAGCTACGCGATTCCATGCTCGCAGATGCCTCCCGCCGCCGCCAAAGCGGTTCCCGCGCCGTTCGACCGGTACATGCGATTCGAATGTAACCGGCTCACCGGCCAGGGCTTAGCGCCGGTAAAGGGCTTTCACTGGACCAACGCCGTCGGCGTCAGCATCGGCCTGTCGTCGTCCAGGTCAGGGCCGCCTGCGCCTGACGGCAGCCGGCAATTCCCGTTGAGCTGGTACACGAAGCTCCAGCCTGTCGACCTTTCCACCGGTGACCAGGACCGGCTGCGATCAGACTTCCGGAAGGGATTCCGCGACGAAGTCCTCAAGGACGTGCAAATTCTCGAGCTGCGAGCGATGACCTCGAACGCCGAGGAAAAGTGGATCTTCCTCGTCCTACCCAAGGGTAAGCTGGAACATCCCCCTTTGCTGCTTGGCCTTGAGTGCAACGCCTCCTGCTTCCATGACGACCCCGAGCCCATGCTGTTTTCCGGCGGGCCGAATTGAGAGATCGAAGACATGTCGAAACTGCAAGGCAAGGTGGCTGTGGTGACCGGGGCGTCCAAGGGGATCGGGGCGGCCATCGCCAAGGCCCTGGCCGCGGAAGGAGCGGCGGTGGTGGTGAACTACGCGTCGAGCCAGGCCGGCGCCGACGCCGTGGTCGAAGCGATCGTGAAATCCGGCGGCAAGGCCGTGTCGGTGCACGGCGACGTGTCTAAGGCCGATCAGGCCCAGGGCGTGATCGACGCCGCGATCAAGGCCTTCGGCAAGCTCGACATCCTGGTCAACAATTCCGGCGTCTACGAGATGGCGCCGCTGGAGGCCATCACCGAAGCCAGCTTCCGCCGGCAGTTCGACATCAATGTGCTGGGCCTCCTGCTGGTCACCCAGGCGGCGTCCAAGCACCTCGGCGCAGGCTCCAGCGTGATCAACATCTCATCGGTGGTGTCGAGCCTGACCCCGCCGGGGTCGGCGGTCTACAGCGGCACTAAGGGTGCGGTCGACGCCATCACCGGCGTGCTGGCCAAGGAGCTCGGCGCGCGCAAGATCCGCGTCAACGCCATCAATCCCGGTCTTGTCGAGACCGAGGGCACGCACGCGGTGGGTTTCATCGGCTCGCCGATGGAGACCGGCACGGTGGCCATGACCCCGCTGGGCCGCCTGGGACAGCCGGAAGACATCGCCAAGGCGGTTGTATTTCTGGCGTCCGACGATTCCGGCTGGATTACCGGCGAGAAGATCCTGGCCAGCGGCGGAATGCGTTAGGAGACTGTAAGCGAAGCGAAAAGGTTGTCGCGGGGGGCTGAGGCGAGGTCTGCAACGACATTGCCGCGGCGCCACGAAAGTCCCCGGAATGGCCGGATTGTGACCGAATTGAGTCGTCAACTCCGCGGTCCTTACACATAACCGTAGCTTGGCAAGAAACGACCGCAATCTGGCGACCGCCCGACACAACGGCGCAATCGCCACTCCATGTTGACCCCTCAAAAAGGTCTCGTCCGCAGCGGTCCACACCGGGCCGGGGCGGGCGGCAACAACAAGGAGTTACGTCATGTCCCACTTCCGCTCCATCGCCCGCCAACTGGAAATCCTGGCCGACGGCGCCGTGTTCGCCAGCATCCCCTTCGTCGCCGTGTTCATGGCCTTGGCCCTGATCAAGCTGGGTTGAACCGTGTCGGATAGTTCGATCAACGCCGCGCATCCCGATCGCTAAGCCTAGGCGAAGTGGTCGGGATGACAGCGGAACGAAGGTACGGAGTCAGTCCCCGAGTAAGTGCAGCGCCACCTCGCGGTGGTGCGGTCGGCGGCGATGCTCGAACAGGTAGATCCCCTGCCATGTCCCGAGCGCCAGGCGTCCCCCGATCAAGGGTATCGACAGCTGGGTGTTGGTGAGCGCGGCGCGCAGATGCGCCGGCATGTCGTCCGGGCCCTCGTCGTCGTGGGCATAGAGCGCCGGGTCCTCGGGCGCGAGCCGCTCGAAGAAGTCCTCCAGATCATCGCGCACCTCAGGCGCAGCGTTCTCCTGGATCAGGAGCGAGGCCGAGGTGTGGCGGCAGAAAAGGGTGAGCAGGCCCGTGTGCATCCCCTGGGCGCCGACCCACAGCTCCACGTCGCGCGTGATCTCGACCAGGCCGCGGCCGCGTGTGCTGAAACTGAGGCTGTGGGCGACCTGGCGCATAGGCTCAGGCGATAGCCCAGAATCCCGCGCTCAAGTAGCCGCCAGGCGATAGCGCGAAGAAGAATCCGCGCTCAAGTAGCCGCCAGGCGATAGCGCGAAGAAGAATCCGCGCTCAAGCAGCCGCCAGGCGATAGCGCGAACCAAGACTCCTCAGCAGAGGTTGGCGATCATGCCGATCTTGCGGCCGCCCTGGTAGATCACCACCACGCTGGCGCCGGCCAGAAGGCGGCGGGCATGGACGCGGGCCGACTCATCGTCGGCGAACAGGTAGCGGCCGGTGCTGTGGTAGGCGCCGCGCTCGTCCAGATAGACGAAATGGTAGGGCAGGTCCGGTTCGGCTTCGGTCATCACCAGGGCGAGGGCGGCGCTCATCGGCGGGCGCCCTTGACCTCGGCGTTCGGGCCGCCGGCGAGAATGCAAACGTCTCGGCGAATCGTGGAGCGATCTTCAACGGCCATGATGTCAGTCCAACGGCTGCGGCTTGCAGGGCACTGGCCCCGGACAGGCGATCATGGGGGCGGTCGCGATGTCCGGGGCTCAGGCACAAACGGCTGGCGGGCAGGCCAGCCGGATAAGCTACTGTTACGCTTGCTTTGGGAGCAGGAACTATGTCGGGCCCGGGGAAAGGCGCCGACACTTGGATCATAGCGCAGCCATGGCCCGGCCGTGAGCGCGCGCTAGTACACCGGAGCTATACTTGAGGATAGGCGCGGCCGGGGTCGGTCAGCGGGCCAGCCCGGCCTTTTCCAGTGTCTGGATATACTCGAACCAGAGCCGGTCGCGCTCGGCGCCCAGCTCGCGCAACAGGTCCCAGCTGTAGAGGCCGGTGTCGTGTCCGTCGTCGAACACCAGGCGCACGGCGTAGCGCCCCACCGGATTGACGGCCGTGATCTTCACGCCGGCCTTGCCGGGGATCGGCGGGCGCGGGCCGGCCCCATGGCCGCGGTCTTCCGCGCTGCCGGTCATCACCCGAAGGTATTCGGCCGGAAAGGCGTAGGTCTCGCCGTCGTCGAACGCCACGCTCAGCTGGTCGCCGGCCTTGTTCAGGCGCAGTTCGGTGGGCCAGGGCTGGCTGGTCATGAAGGTTTTCTTTGCGCTATCGCTTCGCTGCTTGAGCGCTCGCTCACCTTGCCCGTCACTCGCCCTCGCCGATTACTCGCCTTCGCCAAGGGGCCGCGCCTCCTCGGGCAGCATCACCGGCACGCCGTCGCGCACCGGATAGGCCAGGCGCGCGGCCTTGCTAATCAGCTCGGCCCTGGCGCGGTCATAGACCAGGGGCGCCCGGGTGACCGGACAGACCAGCACTTCCAGAAGGCGCGGGTCGACGACTGAATAGGAAGTGGGCGAGGTCTCGGACATCCGTCTCTTCTAATCCCGTCGGAGCCTACTGGCGAGCGCCGCCGTCATCGTCGCCGCCCTCGGCGCCGTCGATCTCGAGCAGGGTCACCAGGGTCTGGCGCCTGTCTTCCAGGGTTTCCGCTTCGAGGATCGCCTGCAGTTCGGCGTCGTCGAAGGGCAGGGCCATGGCCAGGCTGTTGACTAGCTGGGCGATCGGCGCGCCGTAGAGGGCGCCCCAGTCGATGCGCAGGCTGCGCTGCTCCAGGAACGGCGTCAGGGCGTCCATCAGCCGCTGGCGGTCGTCGCCGAGATCGGCGGGCAAGGGGTCAAGGTCGGCGGCGTAGGACAGGAAGTCGACCCGCGCTTGGCGATAGAGCATGGGCGCGGGCAGTTCGGCCTTGAGGGCGAAGCGGCAGATACCGGTAAGGGTGATCAGATAGCGGCCGTCGGCCGATTCGCCGAAGCTGGTGACGCGGCCGGCGCAGCCCACGTGGGCCAGATAGGGCCGGTCGGCCGAGCCCCCGGGCGCGGTCTGCACCATGCCGATGATGCGTTCGGCGGCCATCACGTCGTCGAGCATGTTGAGATAGCGCGGCTCGAAGATGTTGAACGGCCGGCTGGCGTGCGGCAGCAGCAGGGCTCCGTCCAGCGGGAACAGCGGTATGACCTGAGGCAGGTCTTCCGCCTTCAGGCTCTGGCTTTCTTCCGTCACGAGAACAGGATGGCCGACAGTCGCTTGCGGCCCTGCTTGGCGACTTCGGAGGCCGGACCGGCGGCCTCGAACACCTCCAGCAGCTGCTTGCGCGCCGCATGGTCGTTCCATTCCCGGTCGCGCTGGATGATGTGCAGCAGCTGATCGGCGGCCTTGTCGTAGGCGCCGCGGGCGGCCAGGGCCTTGGCCAGCTCCAGCCGGGCCTGATGGTCGTCGGCATCGGCCGCCAGCCGCTGGTCAAGGGCGGCGGTCTCGGCGGTGGCGGACTCCGCCAGCTTCAAGGCGGCGCGCACGCTGTCGAGGTCTGCATCCTTGGCGCCGGCCGGGGCCATGGCCATCAGCTCGCGGGCGCGTTCGGGGTCGCCGTTCTGCAGATAGAGCCGCGCCATGCCGGCGATGGCCTTGGGGTGTTCGGGATCGAGCTGCAGGGCCTGGGCGTAGGCCTGGGCCGCGCCGCCGACGTCGCCAAGCTGCAGGGATTCCGCCGCCAGGGCGAGAATGTCGTCGATGGCGTCGCCCTCGGGCGGACCGATCAGCCGGGCGACGAATTCCTTGACCTGGCTCTCGGGAAGCGCGCCCTGAAAGCCGTCGACCGGCCGGCCGTTCACGAAGGCGTAGACCGTGGGGATCGATTGGACGCGCAACTGGCCGGCGATGGCCGGATTCTTGTCGACGTCGATCTTGACCAGCTTGACCGCGCCCTTGACCGCCTCGACCGCCTTTTCCAGGGCGGGCCCAAGCTGCTTGCAGGGCCCACACCAGGTGGCCCAGAAATCGACGATCACCGGCTGCTGGCTTGAGGCCTCGATCACGTCGGCCACGAAGGTGGCGTCGGACCCGTCCTTGACGTTGGACCCCGCGGGGCCCGCCGGCATGGCGTTCGCGTCTCCGAACAGAATACTCACGTCAGCCTCTCCGCCTGGACCCGATCAGGTGGGCCCTAAGATGGTCTTCGGAGATTGCCGCCGCAATCTCCTTCGTTTCTGTGCGCTATCGCCTGGCGGCGACTTGAGCGCGTAGCCCGTCAGAGCGCTCCGACGCATTTCAGGCGCTCGAAATCCACGACCTGGGCCGTGATGTCCAGCGCCTTGAGGAAGGCCTTGAGCCCGGCCTGCGACACCGCGGTGGTGGCGGTGTTGGTCAGGGGGTGGAAGTTGACCGGCTCGGGCTCCAGCAAGGCCGCGTCGAGTACGAGCTTCACCTGACGCTCGGTATCGTTGATCAGGGCGAAGATGGTCACCGAGCCGGGCGTCACGCCCAGCACCTGCTGCATCAATTCGGCCGAACCGAACGACAGGCGCGCCGAACCGACTGCCTCGGGCAGGCGCTTCAGGTCGACGCGGGTTTCGCCCAGAGCGCAGACCAGCCAGATCTGGCCCTTCCCGTCCTTGAGGAACAGGTTCTTGGTGTGGCCGCCCGGCAGCTGCGCCTTGATCTCGTGGCCCTCATCGACGCGGAACACGGCGGGATGCTCCAGCGTGCGGTGGGCGATCCCATGGGCGTCGAGAAAAGCGATGAGGTCGTCGGGCGTCGCGGGCATGTCGCCCGTTTAGCCGGGCGGACGGGCCGGATCAAACCCGCCTGGCCTTGCATCTCGCGCAGGCAGTGGACGTCGCCGGTCTGTACCGGGCCGCCGACGAGCAGGGGAGTTCCCCTCCGCCCGCCGGGGCGCTAGGGATGCGGGTCTGATCCCACGACCGCCGCCTGAGAACGCCGCCCATGCTTGAACTCGAGTGCTTCGCCACCTCCATGCGTCCGCCTGAGATCGTGCCCGGGCGGCCGGACCGCCTGTGGATGGACCGCTTCGCCCAGCGCCATCCCTACCGCTGCCTGCCGCTGACCATGGCCAACACCACCGGCTGGGAGATCCTGTGCCCGATGGGCATGACGCTGGAGTGGAACGGCGGCAAGAACCAGGAAGACATCAAGATGACCCCGGATACGCCGCATCCGGACTTCCATGAGTTCGTGAAGAGCCACTTCTCGCACGGGGTGGTGACCTTCCATCCCGGCTATCTGTTCCGCACGCCCTCCCGCTGGTCGATGTGGATCTCCGGCGCGCCCAACCACATCAAGGACGGCATCCAGCCCCTGACCGCCCTGGTGGAGACCGACTGGCTGCCGTTCCCCTTCACCATGAACTGGATGTTCACGCGGCCCGGCAAGGTGCGCTTCGACAAGGGCGAGCCGTTCTGTTTCATCACCCTGATGCAGGACAAGCAGCTGGAACAGTTCGAGGTGATCCAGCGCTCGCTTGAGGGCAATCCGCCGCTCAAGGGCCAGTACGAGGCCTGGGCCAAGCAGCGCGGAGACTTCAACAAGCGCCTGTTCGCCCGCGACCCGGAGACGGTGCGCGAGGCCTGGCAGCGCTACTACTTCCGCGGCGAGATTCCCGAGGACCTGGGCGAGGCGCCCAAGGATCACGTCAACAAGCGCCGGCTCAGGAGCCCGCGGATCGGGTTGTGATTTTTGCGCTACCGGCCTTGCGGCCTACTTGAGCGCGAGGGCGTTGGACCCCTTGCCAAGGCCGGGACCCTCTGCCATAAGCCGCCCTCTCGAAAACGGGCGTCCGGCCGATCACCTCTCGGATGCTTAGGAGCGCGGGCGTAGCTCAGGGGTAGAGCACAACCTTGCCAAGGTTGGGGTCGTGAGTTCGAATCTCATCGCCCGCTCCAATGTCTTCGAGACCTCAACGAAATCTGTTCTGCCGCGCGGACCTGCGCGCCGGGCGCCCCGACGGCGGGCGAGCCGCGCCTAGGGCGTAAAGTGCATGAACAGGTTGGAGCTAAACGGTCCTAGTCCGAGGCCGGTATAGCCGAACCGCGCCGCGGGGCGCGTGACCTTCAGGTCTTTCATGCTGGTCAGGGTCAGGTAGTCGTCAGACAGCCACTCGGTCTTGCCCAGGGCTGTGCAGGCCATGACGAAAGTCGGCCTCCAGAAGTGAAGCAGCGGGATCGCCGTGTGGTGCTCGACCGGGAAGTAGCGGTTGGGCGCGCTGATGAACACCTGCCGGCCGACCCGCGCCAACTCCTCGACGAAGGCTCGCTGCGCCGCGCGGCTTCCGACGTGCTCGATCACGGCGTTGCTGGTGACGATGTCGAACGCCTTGTCCTCGAACGGCAGCCGGGCGTTGGCCTCGATCTGGACGTAACGCGCCAAGCCATAGGTCTCCGCCACGCCTTCGCCGGCGGCCAGGCCGGCGGCGGTGATCTGCCGGGGATGTGGATAGTGGCGCTCGATAGGATTGGCCCCGTCGGTGATCACGTCGGTGACGCCCACGTCCAGGATGGTGGAGTCCGCGCCGGGACGGCAGCAGGCGACGAAGTCTTCGTAGATCCTCGTCCGGGCCTTGATCACGAGGTGTTCGGTCAGGCTCTTGGAGGTGGCCACCTGGAAGTAGCGCTCGTCGAATTTGACGCTGGCGGTTGACGACATCGATCCTCACTGGACGCCTGTGGGCGCCCGACAGTCTACATCACCTGCCTATCCCAGGCTGAACGAACGGCGCGAATCCAACCCCGCCAGGGGTGTGGTTCGTGCGGCCGGCGCAGCGCCTGGGCTGGCCAAGGGGGTAAGGACAACCCTGCCTTGAGCAGGGTGGCAAGTTCGAATCCGACATTTCCGCTCAATTTCAAGAGAACGTCGGCTTCCGCAGGTCCCGACAAGAGCAGAGTCGCCTGTCCGCGCCAGTACCCGCTGGACGCCAGGCCGCGTCGAATGCCGGCAGAATCCTGAATTCCTATACCGACGCGCCCAAAAAGCCCGATAATTTCTGGGTTTGAGGCCTATCGCGCCCGGGCCCGCGAAAAAAATCCCGCCGTCGTGTCGGGCTGACCCCGGCGCCGGAATTTGCGACATCGGGCGCGGCGCGGCTCCGGACAAGCCGCGGGGCCGCGGCCGCAGCGGCCGTCAGAGGGGGCCGGCAGCCTGCTCCGCCGCGCGATTGGCCCGTCAAGCCTATGATTATTCTGATTTATATCGCCGTCGCGGAATCCTGGACGCCGCCGTCCGCGCCGCGGGGCAGGCGCCCAAAACTTGGGCCCCGTCGATGAGCAGAAATTAGGCGAAAGTATTGGGTGTATAGATGCTGTGCAGAGGGCCGGGAATATTCAGGTTTGATTTACGGATGGCGAAGTTGTCCTGAAATTGAGACTTGAACTATTACCTGTTTCTCGGCATTCATGAGCCACGACATTCGGACCGGCGGCGCGGCGTTCGCGGATCTCCGGCAAGACACAAGGGAGTGAGCTTATGACCAAACTGATCCTGGCCGCCGCGGCCGCCCTGTTGATCGCCGGCCCCGCCCTGGCCGAGACCGCCCGCACCGTTGAGGACGCCCCGGCCCAGGCCGTGTCGACCAAGGGCGTCGATTTCGCCAACCGCGAGCAGGTGAAGCACTTCTACGCCAAGCTGCGCGGCGCCATCGCCGCCGTGTGCGACTCCGGCTCGGTCAACCCGGCCTTCTCGCGCGGCGACGACGCCTGCGCCCGCCAGGTCACCGCCCAGGCGGTGAAGTCCATGGACAAGCCGGTTCTGACCGCCCTCTACAACGCCCAGGGCGATTCCAACCACGCCTTCGCCGGCAACGACCAGTAAGCTCCGGCGGCATCCAAGACCCCTGAGGCCGAACACAAGACCAGCACCCCGAAAACCCCCTCGAAGCTGGCACTCGGCTTGCAAGGCCCGGCGAACCCTCGCCGGGCCTTTTCTCGTTTTGGCTCAGGTTCGTCCCGGGTCGCGGGGCTCCGGCGGCGGTCAATAGCGGCGCGCCGGCTCTATTGTGCCGTCCTGCCATAGTTCCGGTCTCGGTATTCGACCGGCAGTAGAATGTTGGCAGATTGCGTGGGGCGTTCCCATAGCTTTCTGTTTTCGACGTTTCTTCGGCGAAGTGCTGATCTGTCCCGCAAGACAGATTTACGATTGTTTACATTCAACTGTCCGACGAACACCTGTTGTTTGAACTCGACTTTTTGCGACATTACGTCCCGGCATTGCGATTAACCATTTACTTACCATGAAAATTCGCGTTACGGGCGACGACATATCCTTCGGTATGGGGCTGAGGCGGGTGGGGCTGGTGGCTGGTTCGAACGGAAAGGCCGCTTCGCGAATCGGCGGAGCGCGTAGGAACGCGTCGAGCCGCGCGCGCAATCGCCTTCTGGCCGGCGCCTCTGTGGCGGCCATCGCGGCGGCGGCGCTCCAGGGCGCTCCGGTCCGCGCGGCGCCTGTCCTGCCTCAAGGCGGCCAGTTCGTGGCCGGAGCCGGGGTTATCGGTCCGGCCGGAACCAGCGGCCTGCAGATCACCCAGCAGGGCGCCCGCGGTATCATCGACTGGAAGAGCTTCTCCATCGGCGCCGGCGGCAAGGTCGCCATCGACAACGGGACAGGCGCCACGCTCAACCGCGTGACCGGCGGCCTGGCTTCCGACATCCAGGGCCGCCTGACGGCGACCGGATCGGTCTACTTGGTCAACCCGCAGGGCGTGGTCGTCGGTCCCGGCGGCAAGGTGCTCGGCGGCGGCTCGGTGGTGCTGTCGACGCGCGACACCAGCAACGCCGACTTCATGGCCGGCGGCGCCCTGACCTTCAGCGGCCGCGGCGTCGGCGATGTCACCAACCTCGGCTCGATTGTGGCCAAACAGGGCAACGTCACCCTGATCGCCCGCTCGGTGAACAACCAGGGCACGGTCCAGGCCCTGGCCGGGACGGTCAACCTGGCCGCCGCCAACACGGTGGTTTTGGCGGCCGACGGCTCCAACGGCGTCTATGTGGCGGCCGACGCGTCCGCGACGGGCGACGTCACCGAGGAAGGCCGCGTCAAGGCGGCCGCGGCGGCGCTCACCGCGGCGGGCGGCAACGTCTACACCCTGGCGGGTAACCGCAAGGACCTGATTCAGGCCACCGGAACCACCACGGTCGGCGGCCAAGTGTGGTTGAGCGCGCCCAACGGCGAGGTTCAGGCGGGCGGCGCCGTCGTGGCGAAGAACGCCGACGGAACCGGCGGCCAGATCACGGTCCAGGGCGGCAAGGCCACGACCCTGACGGGGTCGCTGGACGCGAGCGGCGTTTCGGGCGGCGCGGTGCTGGTGGGCGTGACCGCCCCGGGAACCGGGCTTTCAGCCGTCACCACAGTGGCGGACGGCGCGGTGATCAAGGCGGGCGGCCCCCTTGGCGGCGGCCAGGTGGAAACCTCGGGCCACGACCTCAAGCTGGGCGCCGCTCAGGTGTCCACCGGCGGCGGCCATTGGCTGCTCGACCCCATCGACGTGACCATCGACGCGACCGCGGCGGGAACCATCCAGACCGCGCTCGGCTCCAGCGACGTCACCGTCCAGACGACCTCGACCTCGGTCAGCGCCTCAGGCGTGCCCGCTTCCATCGGCAGCCAGTCGGCGGGGGCCGGCGACATCACCGTGGCCTCGTCGGTCACCTGGTCGAGCGCCCACAGCCTGTCGCTGCAGGCCTTCAACAATCTCAACGTCAACGCGGCGATCACCAACGGCGGGGCCGGCGGGATCAACCTGACCGCGGGCGGCGGCCTGACCGTCGGCGCAGCGCTGTCGGCCGGGACCGTCAACCTGACGGCCGCCGGCGACCTTACCCTGAACGCGGGCGTCACCGGAACCGGCGCGGGCGTCAACGCCGTGCTGCTCAACACCACCGGCAAGTTCGTCAACAACGCCGGCGCCTCCGGCGTGCAGGCGACGGGCGCGGGCGGCTTCTGGCGGATCTATTCCACCGATCCGACGCAGGACACGCCGGGCGGCCTGGCGCCGAACTTCTACCAGTACGGCGTGGCCAACAACGGCGCGGTCAACGGCGCGGCCACCGGCAACGGCCTGATCTACAGCGCGACCGAGACCCTCAGCTACAGCCTGGTCGATTCCGCCTCGCACCACATCACCCGCAGCTACGACGGGACCAGCGCCATCGGCGCGGGCGGCATCACCGCGGCAAACCTGTCGGCCTCGGGCCTGGTGAGCGGCGACGTCGTCGCGCCGACCACGGGGGCGGGCGCCTACTCCCAGTCGGACGTGGGCGACAGCCTGACCGTGACCCTGAGCGGCGGCGTGTCGGTGACCCACGGTTCGGCGGCGGTCTATGGCTACGCCGCGGGTTCGCAGGTGAACCAGGGCGTGATCGGCTCAATCACCCCGGCCCTGGCCAACATCAGCCTCACCGGCTCCCTGGGCAAGGTCTACGACGGCTCGACCCTGGCCACCCTCACCACCGCCAACTTCGGCGTGTCGGGCCTGGCCTCGGGCGAGAGCATCACCGTGGGCCAGCCGGTGTCGGCGACCTACGACTCGGCCAACGCCGGCGGCAGCCGCACCCTCACGGTCGTGCTTGGCCCGACCAGCTACAACGCCGGCGCCAGCACCAAGCTGACCAACTACACCCTGCCCACCACGGTGCTGGCCAGCAACGTCTCCATCACTCGGGCCCCGGTGCAGATCCTCAATCTCGGGGTTCTGGACAAGATCTACGACTCCACCACGGCCGCCGCCCTCGATCTGTCCAACCTGTCGCTCTACGGCATGGTCAACGCCTCGGACGTGACCCTGGTCAGCTCGGGCGCGACCGGGACGTTCGCCCAGGCCGGCGCCGGGACCAACATCGGCGTCACCATCAGCGGCTTCTCCCTGGCCGACGGCACGGGCCTGGCGTCGAACTACAGCGTGGTGCAGCCGGCCGGCCTGACCGCCAGCATCTCACGGGCGGCATTGACCATCACCGGCGTCGGCGCCCTCGACAAATTCTACGACGGCACGACCGCGGCCGCCCTGACCGGGACGGCGGTGCTGCACGGGGTCCAGGGCTCCGACGGCATCAGCCTTCTGACCGCGGCCGCGACCGGCGCCTTCGCCGGCAAGGACGCCGGCGCCAATATCGCGGTGTCGACCTCCGGCTACGCCATCAGCGGCGCCGAAGCCGCCAACTACACCCTGGCCCAGCCCTCGGCCGGAACCGCGACGATCAACCGGGCGCCCCTGTCCGTGGCCCTGACCGGCTCGACCGACAAGACCTACAACGGCACCAACGTGGCGGTGGTCGATCCCACCCACTACGTCTTCACCGGCGTGATCGCGGGCGAGAGCGTCTCGATCACCCAGACCACCTCGGCGACCTACGCTTCGAAGAACGCCAGCCCCTTGGCGCAGAACATCGCCATCGCCCTCAGCCAGACCGACTATTCGGCGGGCGCGGGCACCAGCCTGACCAACTACGTCCTGCCCGGCACGACCTCCGTGACGCCCACCGGCGTCATCAGCCCCGCGCTGCTGAAGATCGATATCACCGGCAACCCGACCAAAACCTTCGACAGCACGACCGCCGCGACCCTGACCAGCGGGAACTACGCGATTTCCGGTCTGGTCGGCGCGGAAACCCTGACCGTCACCCAGACTGCCGGGACCTACGGTTCGGCCAACGCCGGCGCGGAGTCGGTCAGCGCGACCATCGGCGGCGCCTTCACGGGCGGCGGCGGCTTCCTGTCGTCGAACTACATCATCCCGGGCGTGGCCACGGGCTTCGGCCTGATCCAGAAGGCCGACCTGACCCTGGGCGGCTCTTCGCCGTTCAACCTCAACTCCAGCATCATCGGCAACCCGACCAAGGTCTACGACGGGTCGCTGAACATCACCCTCAGCCACACCAACTTCCAGCTGCTGGGCCTGCAGGGTTCCGACAGCATCATCGTCAACGACGGTGTCGTCGGTCTGTTCGGCAGCGCCAACGCCGGGATTCAGCCCCTGTCGGTCACCGGCCTGACCACCGGCAACTACACCGCCCTCTCGGGCCTGCTGTCGAACTACAACCTGCCGGCCAGCGCACTCGGCGAGGGCACGATCACCCGAGCCCCGGTGACGGTGAGCCTGATCGGCAACCCGACCAAGACCTACAACGCCTCGCTCACGGCGGTGCTGGCGGGCGGCAACTTCAACTTCGCCGGGTTCGTCGGCGCCGACGGCGTGACGGTGAACCAGGTCGCTTCGGCCACCTACGATTCCGCCGACGCCTCCACTTCCGGCGGGCGCACCGTGACCGCCCTGCTGGCCGCCTCGGACTACAGCGCCGCGGGCTCCACGCGCCTGGCCAACTACACCTTCAATGGCTCCAACCCGGAGAACGGCACGTTCTCGGTGTCGGGGGCCGGCACGATCAACCGGGCCACCCTGACGGTCCTGGGCGCCGGCGCCAACAGCAAGACCTACGACCGCGCCAACGCCGCAACCATCAACGCCGGCTCGCTCTACGGCGTGGTCGGCAGCGAAGACGTGCAGCTGATCCAGAGCGCGACCGGAACCTTCAGCCAGGTCACCGTCGGTTCGGGCCTGACGGTGACGCCCGACGCGGCCTACAGCCTGTCCGGCGCGGCCAACCTCAACAACTACACCCTGGTGGCGCCGGTCCTGACGGCGGACATCAACAGGAAGGCGCTGGCGATCACCACGATCGCGGCCAACGACAAGAATTACGACGGGACCACCACCGCGACGGTGTCGGCCGCCGGCCTCACCGGCGTGATCGCCGGCGATGCGGTGAGCCTCGACACCGCCAGCTATACGGCGAACTTCAAGTCGGCCCACGCGGCCAACAACGTGTCGGTGACCGCTTCGGGCTTCGGCCTCGGGGGCGGCGATTCCGGCAACTACAGCCTGAGCCAGCCGAGCGGCCTGTTCGCCAACATCGACCGGGCCCCGATCACCGCCACGATCACCGGCAACCCGACCAAGACCTACGACGGCGCCACCACCGCGATCCTGACCTCGGGCAACTACAGCCTGACCGGCTTCGTCGGTTCGGACGGCGCGACGGTCGCGGTCAACCAGCAGACCAGCGCCAATTACAATTCCAAGAACGCCACCGCCAACGGCGGCGCGACCTCGATCACCTCCACCCTGGTGGTCCCGGACTTTAAGGCCAACGGCTCCACCGACCTGACCAACTACGCCCTGCCGAGCACGGCGACCGGCGCGGGGACGATCAACCAGGCGAGCCTGATCGCCCAGATCATCAACAACCCGACCAAGACCTACGACGGGACCACGGCGTTCGACTCGACCACCGATAACACCGGCGGCAACGCCGGCGCGGGCCTGCTGACCAGCAACTACAAGATCTTGGGCTGGGCCACCGGCGAAGGGTCCGACGTCACCGTCACCAAGACCACCGCGACCTACGCCACCCAGAACGCGGGCATCACCACCCTGTCCAACAGCTTGGCGGGCTCAGACTTCCACACCACTGGCACCGACCTCGGCAACTACGTCCTGCCGGCCTCGGCCAGCGGCGGCGGCACCATCAACAAGCGGGCCCTGACCATCGCCCTGGCCGGCCAGACCAAGGTCTATGATGGCAATACGGGCGCCTTGGGCCTGACCTCGGGCGACTTCCTGCTGGGCAATTTCGCGGGCGCCGAAGGCGGCGCCCTGACCAACCACACGTCGGGGACCTACAACTCGGCCCACCACGACCTGGCGACCTCGGTCACCGTGAGCGGTCTGGCCATCGGCGACGTGGCGGGGACCGGCGGCTTCTCCGGCGGCAACTACACCCTGCAGTCCTCGGTGACCGGCGTGGGCTCCATCACGGCCAAGGCCCTGACCGTGGGCTCGGCGGTGCGGGTCTACGACGGCACGAATATCATCGATAACGCCAGCCATGCGGCGACCTTTGGGATCACCGCCGGCCAGGTGGTGGCGGGCGACGCCGTCGCCATCGACGGCTCGGGCGTGAGCGGCACGTTCAACTCGACCTTCCACGTGGCCAGCGCCATCGACACCACGCTGAACGGCCTGGCCCTGACCGGCGACAGCCACGGCGACTATTCGATCGCCGCGAGCCAGACCGGAACCTTCGGCCAGGTCACGCCGCGGACCATCACCGGCTCGCTGGCGGCCCAGACCAAGGTCTACGACAACACGACCCTGGCCTCGGGCCTGACGGTGGCCGACTATAGCCTGAACGGCTTCGTCGCCGGCGAAGGCGCCACGGTCGGCCGCACCTCGGGCAATTACAACGTCAAGGACGTGACGGCCACGACCGTGAAGGTGGCGGGCCTGACGGTGGGCGACTACACGGCCGCGGGCGCCACCCAGCTGACCGACTACAGCCTGCCGACCTCGATCTCGGGGCCCGGGACCATCACCCCGGCCAGCCTGTCGGTGTCGCTGGTCAGCGTCACCAAGATTTATGACGGCACCACCAACCTGCCTTCCGCCAGCACCGGCTATGTGCTGACCGGCATGCTCGGCAGCGACGTGGTCACCGTGGCCAGCGCCACCGGCGCCTATCAGTCCAAGCACGTAGGCTCGAATATCCCGATCGACGTCTCCGCCATCACCCTCGGCGGCGCCGACGGCCAGGACTACACCGCCTCGCTGCCCGCGGCGGGCGCCACCATCGGCTTCATCACCCCGCGCACCCTGACCCTGTCGGTCACCGGGTCGAAGGTCTACGACGGGACCACCGGCTCCAGCTTGAAGGCCTCGCTCAATTACGTCCTTAGCGGGGTGCAGACCGGCGACAGCATCAGCGTCAACGACACGGCCCTGATCGACACCGGCGCAACCTACAATTCGAAGAACGTTATCGGCGCGACCACCCTGTCGGTGAGCGGCCTGACCAGCTCTGACCTGACCGCCAACGGCGCCACCCAGTTCACCGACTACACCCTGCCGACTTCGGCCACGGGCGCCGGTTCGATCACGCCCAAGACCCTGACCGCCGGCCTCACGGCCCAGACCAAGGTCTACGACGGCAACAGCAATGCGCTGGGCCTGACCCCGGCCATGTTCAACCTGTCCGGCTTCATCGGGACCGAGCAGGCGCAGGTGAACAACCACGCCAGCGGCCTCTACAATTCCAAGGACGTGGCCACGGCCACGACCGTGACGGTCTCGGGCGTGGCGGCCGGCGATTACGCCGACACCGGCGCGACCGGCTTCATCGGCTCCAACTACAGCCTGCCGTCGGTGATCACCGGGGCCGGCTCGATCTCCGCCAAGTCGATCAACCTGACCAATGTGACCAAGGTCTACGACGGCACGGGCAGCGTCGCCGGCCTCAGCAACAACGCCTACACCCTGGGCGGGGTGGTGGCGGCCGACAGCTCCAACGTGGCGGTGGACGCCTCCGCCGTCACCGGGGACCCGGGCTTCGCCGGCACCAATCCGTTCAACACCGTCAACGTCGGCTCCAACATCGCCATGTACCTGGCCAATGTGGGCCTCGTCGGCACGGCGTCGGGCAACTATTCGATCGCCTCGACCACGGGCGGCGCCAACATCGGCACGATCACCCCGCGGTCGCTGACCGTCGGCATCACCCCGCAGACCAAGGTCTACGACGGCAACACCAACGCGCTCGGCCTGACCACGGCCAGCTTCTCGATCTCGGGCTTCGCCTCGGGCGAAGGCGCGACCATCGGCCTGACCAGCGCGACCTACAATTCCAAGAATGTGGTCGGCGCCACCCAGGTCAGCGCCGGTCTGGCGGGCGCGGACTTCACCGGCTCGGGCGGCTTCCTGTCCTCGAACTACAGCTTCGCCAGCACCATCACCGGCTCCGGCTCGATCACCGCCGCGCCGCTGACCATCGCGATCATCGGCAACCCGACCAAGACCTACAACGGCAACACCACCGCCACCCTGACCACAGCCAACTTCGGCATCGGCGGCTTGATCGGGACCGAGACCAGCACCATCAACATCACCTCGGGTACCTACAACTCCAAGGACGTGCTGGCGGCCAACGCCGTGACGGTCAACGGCATCGCCGCGTCGAGCTTCAATGCCGGTTCGAACGGCTTCCTCGTGTCG
>Ga0265327_10001226_pt1 | contig 34419 bp, 37 predicted proteins | sample 41621metaG_FD_202089 | JGI IMG/M metagenome (GOLD analysis project Ga0265327, IMG submission 202089) | Rhizosphere microbial communities from Carex aquatilis grown in University of Washington, Seatle, WA, United States - 4-16-21 metaG | ecosystem: Host-associated > Plants > Roots > Rhizosphere...
CAACCACCGCGCCAAAGCATTGCCATACTGGCTCGACCACTACAACCGGACCCGACCACACAGCTCAATCGGAGACCGGCCTCCCATCAGCCGCGTTCACAACGTCCGTGGGTAGGACAGCTAGAGGCGGGTCGCTGCCTCCGGGCCGCCCGCCTCGACCTTGGCCCGGGCGGTGACCAGGTGGTAGAGCACAAGCAGCTGCACGATCGCCAGCGAGTCCGAGCGCATCAGCTCGGTGCCCAGCGTGAACTCACCCAGCCGCTCCGACCGCAGATGGCTGGCGAAGTGCATGTGCTGCCAGATCCGCTCCTCCAGCTCCAGCGCTGTGGCGGGCTCGAGCCTGCCCGGAACCAGCAGGTCCTGCTCGCCGCCGGCAGCCGTCAGCGTCAGTCGCTCGTGGGACTCGCCGACCACGTCGGAGAGGTCCGGGTGGGGCAGCTCCGGGCGCAGCAGCAGGTGCGCGTCGAGGTGCACGGCGTCGGACTCGTCCTCCCCCGGCGGCGCGCCGAAGCGCACGACCACGTCCGCGTCGTGGCGCTGCGGGCGGATGTGGGCGACGGCGTCGGGTTCGCGGCGATCGAGCTCCTCCAGCACCTCGCTGGTGGTGTAGCCGCGGCGCGAGCAGTCCCTCGCCACCTTCCAGCGGCGGCGCAGACTCTCCGGCGGATCGAGGTAGACGCGCACGTCGAAGCAGTCGCGCAGCTCCTCGCTCGAGTAGCCGAGCAGCCCTTCGACGATCACGAACGGCGCCGGCTCGAGGTAGACCGGCGGGCCGAACGTGCCGTCGGCATGCCGGTAGGCGGGCTTCAGGATCGCCTCGCCGCCGCGGAGCAGCCGCAGGTGCTGCGCCATCACGTCCATGTAGTTGCACTCGGGGTGCAACGGGGTGATGCCGAGGGCGCGGCGCTGTCGCCGGTCGTGGCGGTGGTAGTCGTCCAGGCAGACGCGGGCGACGCGGTCGTTGCCGAGCAGGCGGACGATCCCGCGGGTGAGCGTGGTCTTGCCGGTGGCGGAATCGCCGACGACACCGAGGATGATGGGCCGCGACACGGCACCAGGGTACGCGGCAGGCCGCTCCCGAAGCAATCCAAAGCAGATCGTGAACTGTCGAGGCGCCTTGATAAGCTCGCGACTTAGCATCCGATGACATTCGGCCAGCTGAACACCTTCCTCGCTGTCGCCCGCACCGGGTCGGTGCGCGCTGCGGCCGCGGCGCTGGTCGTCACCGAGCCCGCCGTGTCGGCCTCGGTCACCGCGCTCCAGCGCGACCTCGGAGTGCAGCTGCTGACCCGTCGCGGCAGGGGTGTCGCCCTGACGCCCGCAGGCGAGACCCTCGCCCGCTACGCCGCCGAGCTGCTCGCCCTCCGCGACCAGGCGCTGGGCGAGCTGCACGGAGGCCGCTCGCTGCGGCTGGCGGCCGTGACAACCGCAGGCGAGTACCTGCTGCCGGTGCTGCTGAAGGGGTTTCGGGTGCAGCGCCCGGACATCCAGGTGTCGCTCGACGTCGACAACCGCGAGCACGTGATGGAGCGGCTGGCACGCCGCGAGATCGACGTCGCGATCGGCGGCCGCCCGCCATCCGGCACGGGAATCGCCGGCACGCCGCTGTTGCGCTACCGCCTGATGGTGGTCGCGGCCGCCGCCGAGCCGGTCGACGACCTATCCGACCAGACGTGGCTGCTGCGGGAGCCGGGATCGGGCACCCGCGCCGCCGTCGAGGCATACCTCGAGGAGCACGGGATCACCCCTCGATCGACGATGACGCTCGGCTCGAACGGCGCCATCCGGCAGGCGGTCGCGGTCGGGCTGGGCGTGTCGCTGATGTCAAACCACGCGGCTGGGCCCGATCTGCGAGCGGGGACGATCCGCCGCGTCGAGGCCCCGGGCACCCCGCTCCGGCGCGCCTGGTTCGTGCTGCGCCGCGACGGCGGGCCGGAGAGCGCCCCGGCCAGCGCGTTCAGGGCGTTCTGCGCCTCGCGCGAGGCGCGCCTGGCCCTGCTGACATCGCTGCGCCCGAGCCTAGCCCTAGCCGGTGTCTGAGATGTCGGCCTGACCGGCCAGGCGTCGCAGGGCCAACAGGTCGGCGTGGGCGATCTGCGTGATCCGCGCGCCGACGGCGCAGCGGCCGTAGGCGACCTGCTTCACGTTCGCCGCCTGCGCCTCGACCAGCATCGGCGACCCACCGACCGGAGCGGACACGCTGAACCGGTCGCCCGGCTCCACCCGCAGGTCGGCGCTGAACTGGATGCCGGTCTCGGAGATGTCATCGACGCGGACCGTGTACTCGTTGCCGTCCACGGCGTACTGGCAGTGGATGGCCCTCATCGTCCCGGCTGCGTGGACGGCCACACGGGGAGCGACGCGGCCGGCGCCGTCCCGCTCTGCCGCCGTCACCTCGAGCACGCCGAGCGCCTCCTCGAAGCTGTGGTACTCGGCCTCGGTCAGGTCGCAGGAAACGGTCCATGGGGCGCCGTCGACCGCGAACCGCAGCGTCAGCTGGTCGATGCCCGCCATCTTCAGCCGCGGCAACAGAACGCGGACGGTCTCCCCCTCCACCTGCTGCACCTTGCACGAGAGCTCGTCGCCCTCCGGGCTGACCGCGCGAACCGACCCCTTGCCGATCAGCGACCGCAGCGCCTGCGCCGCCTCCGCATCCATCACTCCTCCGACATGAACGGGTAGCGGTAGTCGGTGGGAGACACGAACGTCTCCTTGATCGTGCGCGGGCTGACCCAGCGGATCAGGTTCCACATCGAACCGGCCTTGTCGTTGGTGCCCGACGCGCGAGCCCCGCCGAAGGGCTGCTGCCCGACCACCGCGCCGGTTGGCTTGTCGTTGACGTAGAAGTTGCCGGCCGAGTTGGTGAGCGCCTCGCGCGCCTGCTCGATCGCACGCCGGTCGGTCGCGAAGACCGCGCCGGTCAGCGCGTACGGCGACGTCCGGTCGGCCAGGTCGAGCACGTCGTCAAAGCCGTTCTCGTCGTAGACGTAGGTGGTCACGATCGGCCCGAAGAGCTCGCGCTGCATGAGATCGAACGACGGATCGGTGGTCTGCACCACCGTCGGCGACACGAACCAGCCCTGCGAGTCGTCGGTCTCGCCTCCGACGACCACCTCCGCATCGTCGCTGCCGCGCACCTGCTCGAGCGCGTCGGCCTGGGTCTTGTAGGAGCTGCCGTCGATGACAGCGCCCATGAAGTTGCGGAAGTCGCGGACGTCGCCGGTGCGGATGGTCGAAACCTCCTGCTGCAGCTGCTCCTTGATCGCCGGCCACAGGTTCGAAGGGGCGTAGACGCGCGAGGCGGCCGAGCACTTCTGGCCCTGGTACTCGAACGAGCCGCGGACAATCGCCGTTGCCACCGCCGCCGGGTCGGCCGAGGGGTGGGCGACGATGAAGTCCTTGCCGCCGGTCTCCCCCACGATCCGCGGATAGCCGCGGTAGCGGTGGATGTTCTCGCCGACGGTGCGCCACATCTGCTGGAACACGGCCGTCGAGCCGGTGAAGTGGATCCCGGCCAGGTCGGGATGGTTGAGGGCGGCGTCGCCGATCGTGGCGCCCGAGCCCAGCACCATGTTGATGACGCCGGGCGGCATCCCCGCCGCCTCGAACAGCTTCATCAGGAAGTACGTCGAGTAGACGGCCGTCGACGCCGGCTTCAGGATCACCGTGTTGCCCATCATGGCCGGGGCGGTCGGCAGGTTGCCCGCGATCGCGGTGAAGTTGAACGGAGCGACCGCGAACACGAACCCTTCCAGCGGCCGGTACTCGATCCGGTTCCAGACGCCGGGGCTCGAGATCGGCTGTTCCGTCAGGATCCGCCGCATGTAGGTCGGGTTGAAGCGTAGGAAGTCGGTCAGCTCGCAGGCCGCGTCGATCTCCGCCTGGTAGGCGGTCTTCGACTGGCCCAGCATGGTGGCTGCGTTGAGCGTGTCGCGCCAGGGGCCGGCCAGCAGGTCGGCGGCCCGGAGGAACACCGCGGCGCGGGCCTCCCACGGCGTCGCTGCCCACTCCGCGCGCGCCTCGGCTGCGGCGGCGATGGCGGCCGCCACCTCGTCTGCGCCTCCGACGTGGTAGTCGGCGAGGACGTGCGAACGGTCGTGCGGCGTGACCGACTCGGCCGTCTTGCCGGTGCGCACCTCGCGCCCGCCGATGATCATCGGGATGTCGATCCGCTGCCCGGACAGCTCGTCCAGGCGGCGCTTGAGGCTGGCCCGCTCGGGACTGCCGGGGGCGTAGTCGCGAACCGGCTCGTTGACCGGCGTGGGGAGAGTGAAGATGCCTGAGCTCATGCCTCCAACCCTACCGGGCGGCCGGCCATCTCGCCCACCCCGAACGGATGAGCGGCGGCTACGCTGAAGGCATGACGATTCTCCTTCTCGTCGTGCTCGTCGCCCTCGCGTCGGTTGTCGCGGGAGTCGCCCGGCACCGGGTTGCCACGGTGGCCGCCGCCGCCGCAGTCGTGCTTGCGGCGTACCTGCTTGAGCTCCACGTCTCGGTCGCCGGCGCACTGTTCGCCACCGCCGCCGGGCTGCTGATCGGCCTCCCCATCGCCGCAGCGGCGCTCATCGCACTCGCGATCATGCACCCGTGGGTGACCCTGCTCGACGCCGCGCGCCGCCGCACCGGCCATTCCCGCGTCGGGCTGGCGGTCGCGATGGTGCGGCTGCTGGTCGCCGGCCGCCGGCTCATGCTTCGGTAGAGCCGGCCTCCGGGGCGCCGGCGCGTCCTCCATGGAGTCGGTGGGTTCCGGACTTGCTTCCCCACTGCGATAATCGGCAGATGGCGACTCGAGAGGCTCCGTCAAGCGACTGGCCGAGGGCGATCGCGGTGGGCGTGCTGGCCGCGCTCGTCCCTGTGCTGGTGATGTCGGCGAACCATGGGTGGCTGAACTGGTCGATCGCCGTCACCGGGGTGCTCCTGGTCCTGACCGCGCTCGGAGCGCTCATCCTGGTGGGCGGCTCGCCGGGGCAGTGACGGAACGGGTCGCGTCCCGCTGGCGACTAGACGCCTGAGGGCGACTCGTTCGGCAGGATCAGCAAGTCGCGGATCGAGACGATCCCGACCAGCGTGCCGTCGTCGACGATCGGCACGTGGCGGAAACCGCCGTGGATCATCATCATCGCCGCTTCGCCGTTCGTCGCCGTGCTCGCCACGGTGATCGGGTTTCGGGTCATCCACTGCTCGACCGTGCCCTCGATCGTCCCGGCGCCGACCGCGCGCAGCACGTCGCGCTCGGTGAGGATGCCGATCAGTGTGTCGCCCTCAGTGACCAGGATGGCGCCGACCCGGCGCTCGGCCATCATGTGGGCCGCCTCGACCAGCGTGTGGACGGTGTCGACGGTCAGCAGCGACCGCGTCATCGTGTGGGAGACGTGTTCCTCGGGAGTTCGCTGGTAGCTCATGGGCCGACGATCCTACCGGGTCGGGCACGTCGTGGCGAGTAGCTCGGCCGTTCGCCGGTGGCGGAACGCGAACGTCGCCTCGAGCCGGTTGCGCACCAGAGGGTCCACTATGGCCTCGAGATGGAGCGGCAGCTCGTAGTGGATGTTGTCGGTGATCCGGGTGCGGCCGCCGCCGAGGTCGCGAAAGGCATGCTCATGGTGCCACCGGCGAAACGGCCCCTGCAGCATCTCGTCGACGATCAGCCTCGGCGCCCGCATCTGCGCGATGCGGATCCGCAGGCGCTGACCGGCCGGCAGCCCTCGCGGCCTGACGAGCAGAGACACCTCGTCGCCCTCATTGAGCGGGAACGTGCCCTCGACCTCCACCACGCGAAGCGACGGCGGCGAGATCAGCGCCGCGTTGCGCGTGTCGCGATGCCACTCGAACACCACATCCACCGGGCAGTCGACCTCGACTGAGCGCCGGAACTCGGCCACGCAAGTACCATACCGGCATGCCGGCGGCCGCTTACTCAGGCAAGCCCTGCGTCTGTCAGCACCGCTTGGACGCGTGCGACCAGCGGTGCGTGGCGGACATGATGAGCACAACCTTCTACATGGCGTGCCTGAAGCTGACAGGCCGCCGGTGCCTGGTCATCGGGGCCGGCTCGGTGGGCCTCGAGAAGATCGAAGGGCTGCTCGCATGCGATGCCGGCGTGCATGTCATCGCCCCCGAGGTGTCTGCCGAAGTCGAGGAACTTGCCAGCGCAGGCGACATCGAGCTGACCCGTCGCAGCTACCGGCCGGGCGATCTGGAGGGACACTTCCTCGCGATCGCCGCCACCAGTGACACCGACACCAACGTGGCGGTGTTCGACGAGGCCGAGACGCGGTCGATGCTGTGCAACGTCGTCGACGTGCCCCCGCTGTGCAGCTTCATCCTGCCGGCCATCGTCCGCACCGGCGCGATCGCCATCGCGATCTCGACCGCCGGCGCCAGCCCTGCTCTGGCCAAGCGGATGAAGCGCGAGATCTCCGAGCTGTTCGGCGAGGAGTACGCCGAGCTGGCCGTGATGCTGAACGACGCCCGCGGCTGGGCCAAGGCAACGCTCCCGACCTACGACGACCGCAAGCGCTTCTTCGAGGGCATCGTCAACGGCGATCCCGACCCCGTGCAGCTGCTGCGCGACGGCGAGCGCGAGCGCGTCGCGGAGCTGATCGCCGCCCGCCAGGCCGCAGCCGTCCCGGCCTAGACAGAAGGCGCCGCAGACCGCTGTGGCGGCCCACGGCGCCTTCGAGAGAGCGCGTCTACTTGAAGCGGTAGGTGATCCTGCCCCGGGTCAGGTCGTACGGCGACAGCTCGACCTTCACCCGATCGCCGGGAAGGATGCGGATGTAGTAGCGCCGCATCTTGCCCGAGATGTGCCCGAGCACCGTGTGCCCGTTGTCGAGCTGAACTCGGAACATGGTGTTGGGCAGGGCCTCTGTGACCTCACCCTCCACCTCGATGGTCTCTTCCTTGACCAACCCCTGATCTCCTACCGACTAGCCCAGGATGTTGACGTTCGTCGCTTCCATCCCCTTACGGCCCTGCTGAGGCTCGTACTCCACCTTCTGTCCCTCGTCGAGGTTGCGGAAGCCGGAGCCGGAGATGTTCGAGAAGTGGACAAACAGATCGTTCCCACCGTCGTCGGGGCTGATGAAGCCGTACCCCTTCGCTTGCGAGAACCACTTGACGGTGCCAGTAGCCATGAAAAGCTCTCCTGGTCGATTGTTCAGAACGACGCAGGGTGTCGCTTCTTGCAGCTACCACACGCACGTTCATGAGCCCACCTGGACTCACGCGGCAGAGTGTAGCGAAACGGGCGGTCGATAATGAGCCCGTGTTTGGGGGGTTTAACCGCTCGGTTACGACTCTCGCGACGCGTCGCTCACGGCGACAACATCGGCCAGCGCCTCGGGCTCCCCGCCCTCTGCAACCGGAGCGTTCCCGTTGACCTGCTCGCCCTCTGGTTTGCGGCGCCCACGGGCACGCGATCGGCGGCGGCGCTCCCGGCGCTCGGGCGAGGCGCCGACCGGCTCTCCGCGGGCAATCTTGCGGACCGCGCCGGGGCGGGAATCGCGGACTCGCTCGCCGTCGGCCATCTCCAGCTCGAACTCCACCCGCACCCGGCCACGGACGCCGTGTTGCTTGAGCTGCAGCAGGACGCGGCGCGCCGCGTCGTCCAGCAGCACCTCCGCCTCCTCGGCGGTCAGGGGCACAACGATCCCGGCACCCTCGACGCCGATCTGCGCGGTGCGGTCGGATCGCCCCTCGCCGATGATCTTGGCGATCGAGACCTGCAGCGGCGCTCGCTCTGCGGCCGCCGCGCGCACGGCAATGGCGTTCTCGAAGCGCTGGTCACCGTCGCCGGCCAGCCTCCAGATCAGCACGTCGCCCTCGCCCATCCGCTCGCGAAGCACCGCATCGGCGTCATCCCGCAGCCGGACCGCGACCTCGGGCTGGATCTCGACCTCCGCCACCTGCCCCTCGCGCTTGAGCGGCACGGCGGGCGGCGTCGACCCGACCACTGCGCCGTTGAACGAGACGTTCTCGCCGCGATCGGCCTTCTCGGGCTTCTGCTTCGATCGCTTCGCCTGCTTCGTGCGCGGCTGGGGCGCGGGAATGTTCGAGCCCAGCGCGGTCGCCAGCCGGAACGGATCGGCCGAGAGCCCCATCCGGGCGCCCTCGATCAGGCGCTCGGCCGTGGTGCCGCGGCGCGGAGCGGCAACCGCGAGGATCGCGGCGCCCGCCTCCAGCGGGGCGGTCTTCGCCACCGTTGCCAGGCGCACCGCAGCCTCGGTGTGGGCGGACTCGCCGTTGGCGGCCGCCAGGGCGCCGAGCAGGCCGCGCCCGTCCTCGACGTGGCTGCCGGCGTAGCGGTACTCGTGGTCACGCGCCGCACGGGCGAGCTGCCACGTCCAGCTGACGATCCTGTCGGTGGGCGCCTCGATCTTGCCGTCCCCCATCGCCAGCAGCAGCACGCGCGCGCCCTGACCGCGATCCTGCTGCCAGGTCGGTGCCGCCTCCACCAGCCGGCAGGCCATCGCAAACGTGGTCTGGCTCGGACGCTGCGACGAGAGGTCGCCGAGAGCGGCCAGGCGCAGCTTGCGATGCCGGTTCTCGGCGGCGCACGTGAACAGGAACAGCTCGCGGCTCTCGGGCTGCAGGGCCGCGATCCGCTCGGCCAGCGTCTGGACGTCGGCCGGGGTCACCGACCGGGCTGCGACGACTGCCCATGCCCGCTGTTCGTCCAGCGGAAGCTTTGATGCGTCGACCAGGCGCCACTGGTTGGCGATGACGCCGATCCGCCGCTCGGGGTCGTCCGAGACGGGAACGATCCAGGCCGCTTCCTTGACGATCGGCTTGGCCGGCCGGCGGCGCCAGCGGCGCCGGCGGGGCGGTGGCGGCGTGACCAGGCCGGCAGGGCGGTAGGCGTCGACGGACAGCAGCGAGTGCAGGGTGATCACGCGCTCGGTGTGCGGTGCTCCAGGCTCGGCGAAGTCGACAACGATGCCGGCTTCCTTCTTGCGATGGAGCCGCATGATCCGGCCCACCCGCTGCTGGTAGACGCGGCGGCTGGCGGTCGGGGCGAGGTGCATGCAGACCGTGGCCCGAGGCGCGTTCCAGCCCTCGGCCAGGATCTGGGCGTTGACGAGCACGTTGATCTCCCCGCGCTCGTAAGCGGCAAGCGTCTCGGCCAGCTCGCGCGGCGGTGTCCGGCCAGACACGGCCGCGGCCCGCAGGCCGGTTGCCCGCATGGCGGCGGCAACGCGTTCCGCGTGATCGACACCTGCGGCGTAGACGATCCCCGGAGTGTCGCCGAACCGGCTCTGGTAGAGGCCGGCGGCGGCAATGTTGAGGGGGTCGAGGTCGAGCACGCCGGCCAGCTGGCTCTGGTCGAACTCGCCGCCGACGATCTCGACCGTGCGCAGCGAGGCGATCGGCCGCACCCGGATGCAGCGCAACGGCGCCACCACTCCTCGGCGAACGGCCTCAGCCAGCGGGAAGTCGGCGACCTCCGCCGGAAACACGTCGCTGACGTGCTTCTGCAGCAGCTGGTCGGTCGCCGTCATGCCGATGTACACCGGATCGCTGAAGCCGCGGATGGCGGCCGACGTCTTGTCGCCCAGCGCCGTGTGAGCCTCGTCGCAGACCACCACGCCGTAGACGTCGGGCTTGATCTGCTCGGCGTGCTTGATGAACCAGGAGTAGGTGTTGATCGAGAGCGGCGGCGTCGCCGGTTCGGGCTCACCGCGGAGCACGGCGGGATGCAGGCGGCCCCCGTAGCCCTCCTTGGTCAAGTCGCGGGTGAACTGGTCGACCAGCAGCCGGCGGTGCGTGAGGATGAGGACGCCGGTGGTGCGAGCGGCCTCGACGAACCCGGCGGCGGCGATCGTCTTGCCCGAGGCGGTCGGATGCTTGAACCGGAACCGGCGGCGGGCGCCGGGATCGCTGTGGCTGTCGAGCGGCGCCGGCTCGGGCTCGTCATCGTCTGAAACAGCGACGACCGCGATGCTCGGATCCAGCTCGACTGGCTCCTCGGCGTCGCCGTTGCCGTTGTCGCCATCCTCCCCGTTGTCGCCGTTGTCGCCGTTCTCATCGTCGTCCTCGTCCTCTTCGAACAGCTCGCCCCGCTCGAGGTCGGCGATCAGGGCGGCGAGCTGGCCCGCGAGCGCGTCCACCTGATGGCGGCGCAGCGTCGTGCCGGATGCCAGGGTCGGCTGCGGCTCGGAGAGGACTCGCTCGAGCCCCAGAATCAGCGAGAAGTCACGCCGCCACTGGTAGCTGGGCGCCGTGTAGCCCCGAGCAATCTCCTCTTCGGCGGCCTCCAGCGCGGCTCTCCGTGCGGTTCCGGGGGCCAGCGCGACGGCGATCTCCTCGCCCTCGTGTAACAGCGGTTCTCCGCACCACGCCGATACGCGTTGCGCGGCCGCTTCCAGGTCGCCCTCAGTATCCAAAGTCATCGGATTTAGTCCACCGGGTGAGCGGGCGCCTTGCGGCGGCTCCAGCGGACAGTCTTAGTGTAGCGAATCCGCAGGAGGTCGATGCAGCACGGCCTCGACCAGGGCGCGCAGCTCGTCGAAGACCGCCGAGCTGGCGGCCAGCACGCCGTCGCCGCTGTCGCCCTGCGGATCGAGCGGTTCGGTGCGGCCGCCGGCCTCGTTGACGAGCAGCATGCCCGCCGCCCGGTCCCAGTGCTTCGTGCCCAGCTCGAAGTAGCCGTCCAGCCGGCCGCACGCCACCCAGCACAGGTCGAGCGCCGCCGAACCGGCGCGACGGATGTCGCGCACGCGGGAGATGATGTCGACCAGGTCAGCGGCCTGCCGGGCCCGCACGTCGGGCTGATAGCCAAACCCGGTTGCGATCAGGGCCTCTGCCAGGTCGGGCTCTGACCGCACACTGAGCGCGCCGCCGTTGAGCGTCGCCCCACCGCCCCGGGTCGCGGCGAACAGCTCGTCGCGGCTGGGGTCGTAGACAACACCGGCAACGGCTCCCTCAGCATCCTCACAGGCAATGCTGACCGACCACTGCGGGAAGCCGAATAGAAAGTTGGTTGTGCCGTCCAGTGGATCGATCACCCAGGTGAGCCCCGTGTTGCCGGCGACGTCGCTGCCCTCCTCGCCGACGAAGGCGTCGTCGGGGCGCTCGGCCGTGATCAGGCCGCGCAGCAAGCGCTCGGCGTCGCGGTCTGCGTCCGAGACCATGTCGGTGGCGCTGCTCTTCGATCCCACGCCCGCAACCGGGGCGCCGACGCGGTCGAGCAGCACCGCACCGGCCGTGCGGGCGGCGTTCTCGGCCAGCGCGAGCAAATCGGTTGCCGTCCCAGGCACCGGGGCAGTCTATCGGCGCTCTGTTGCGATTCTGGCACGGAATGGAGAAAGTCCTGCAAAACCATGGATTTCTGCCCAGCCGGCGTGCATGCTGTAGCCATGCCCCGCGTATTCGCACGCATCCTTGACCGCCGCCGGGAGCGCCAGCTCGCCCGCGAGCTCGAGCAGCGGTGGCGCAACCAGATCGACCAGCGGGCCGAGGCGGCCGCGCGGATCGCCGACGACCTGCACCGGTCGTAACGACTCACCGATCTAGGATCTGGCGATGGCGAGGCTCAACTACAACCGACTCGGCGACCGGCTGCTGGCCGGCGCGATGCCGTTTCGCACCGAGCACGTCGAGGTGCTGGCCTCCGAGGGCGTGACCGCCGTCGTCAACCTGTGCGAGGACCGTGAGTACTGGCGCGACGAGCGCGAGCTGGTGCTGGCGGCGTACGCCCAGGCCGGCATCGTGGAGCACCAGTTCCCGGTGATCGACGGGTCGACCGTGCCCGCAGCGGTGCTCGGCGAGGCCGTCAGCGTCGCCCGCGAGGCGACGGTCTACGTGCATTGCCGCGGGGGCCGCGAGCGGTCGGCGACGGTCTCGGCCGCGATCATCTCGGCCACCGAGGGGCTGTCGGTCGAGCGAGCTCTGGCACGTGCCCGCGAGCGCCGGCCGATCTTCCGGCCGCTGCCCTGGCAGATCCACGGCCTCGAGGCGTGGGCCGCGACGGCCTGAGGTCGACCGGCCCCTCCGTTCTTGAAGATTCCGTTAAGCCCGGCAGGAAACGCCACCGAAACGGTGCAGAACAGGGAAGATGCCTGGGTTGGCGCGCGTCTGGGGTACATGGATGGACGACGCGGTAACTTTGCAAATTACGAGAATCGCGCTCCTTACGTCTTGCATACGTCCGATGCACCCCGTATCCTCGTCTGGAGCGCATCATCGCAAGAGGCTTCATCGCTGTTGACACGGAGAGGTGGTAATCGCATGAGGAAGGTAGTTCGGGGCTCGTTGGCGCTGGTCAGCCTGGCGTCTGTCGCGCTGATTTTCGCCACGTCGGCGTTCGCTGCGTCCGGCTATGGCAAGCCGGGCGGCGGAGTCGCTGGCGATCAGACCGGCGGCGGCGGCAACCTGCCATTCACTGGCGCTGAGCTGCTGCTCTATGTGGTCGTTGGTCTCGCCATCGTCGCAAGCGGTTTCGCGCTGAGGGCGCTGTCCACGCGCCACACGCTCGACTAGCGCAGCCAAGCATCAAAACGACTTTGAAGGCACGCCCCCCGGCGTGCCTTCGGTCGTTAAGGGCTGACTGTCAGCCGACGCGACCGAGGCGCAGGCCGCGGCGTGGCTGGCAAGGATCGAGCGGCGAGCGGAGCGGAGGCGTGCTCAAGACACGTCGAGCACCGCACGCCGCGTGGGACGCCGCCGGGCGTCAGTAATGGTCATACGTCGGGGGAGGTACGTCGTAGCGGAAGTCGAGCGGGAGCGAGGGGTTCAGCTTCCGCACCATCATGTAGGCGCGGGTCAGGTCGCCGTTCGAGCTGCCGCGCGACGACGCGAGATACAGCATCTGCCAGGCGACCCAGAAGTTCGGCTCCTTGCGCACCGCGTCCCGCGCCGCACGTAGCGCCCCGCTGAGGTCGCCCGACCCCAGGTCGGCGCGGGCGATCGCGATGTCCGGCCTCGATGAGAGCCAGTCCCAGCGCGCCGCCTTGTTCGCATCCGCGATCGCCACCGTCGGCGGAGCGCCGTACGAGGACAGCAGGTAGCCCTGCGCCAGCGTCGGCGGAACGACCAGTCCGAGCGAGACTCCGACCAGGGCAACAGCGGCAACCGCCGGCACCAGCCGCCGCGCCCAGCGTGCCCACTCCGCAGCGGCGCCGGCCGGCTTCCGGGCATCGGCCGCAGAACGGGGGGCGGCCGCCAGCGTCGACATCACCGCGCCCGCGAGCACGAGCGCCGGCAGCGAGTCGGCCGCGATGTGCCATGTCCAGTCGACGGATGCGTGGCAGACGAACTCGGTGAGTGCCGCCGCCAGCCCTGCCATCAGCAACCGTTCCGAGCGCGAACGCGACGTCAGCCGGTTGCGCACCGCGACTCCGATCGGCAGCGCCATCACGGGAATCAGCAGCAGCACGCCCGCGTATCCGAGCGTTGCCGCCACCTCGAGCGGCTCGCTGTGGGCCTGCTGCGGCTGGGCAGCCGAGCGCCCCTCCTGCAGGTAGATGTAGGCGAAGTTACCGGCGCCGACGCCCTTCAGCGGGTGCATGAAGAAGACTCGCAGGGCGGCTCGCCACAGGTCGTAGCGGCCGCCGCCGACGGAGGTGAACCGGGTGGCGCTGGTGGTGCTGTACGGGTTCCCCTGCTGCTTGAACGAGTGCCACTCGCTCTGCACCCAGCCGACCGGGTGGCCGTTGACCGTCGACCACACCGTCCCGGCCACGATCCCTCCGCATGCCATCAGGACCACGGCGGCGCCCAGCAGCAGCACCTGGCGCAGCGTCCCCGTCAGCTGCACGCGGATGTCGATCAGGCCCTGGACGAGCGCGACCAGGCCGCCGGCGAGCGCGATCAGCAGGATGCTGCGGCCGACCGTGTGCAGCTCGGAGACGCCGGTGCCTGCGGAGTAGGCGAGATTCAGCGAATGCCACTGGAGCGCGGTGCCAACCACACCGGGCAGGGCAATGACGCCGCTTCGCAGCGGCGTCGGGCAGACGACCAGGAACACGGCTCCGGCGATCGCGATTGCCCCCACCGCAGCCCGCGCCCCGGTGGGGATGACCGCGGCGATGGCCGCCGCAGCACCCGCCCCGGCAAGCGGCCGCCACGCCAGCGAGGTCGCCCGGTCGGATGCGAAGGCGACCAGCGGCCAGATGCCGATCGCCATCACCGCCGCGGTACCGCCGCCGTACCCGATCGCCCCTACCAGCCGGCCAAGCTCGAACGACCCGGCCGTGATGCTGCCGTGCAGAAGGCCGAAGCCGGTCGCGAACGCCACGCCTGCCGAGCCGGCGACCACGACTCCCACGGCCGCCCGCCGCAGCGGTGCGCGCGCCAGGGTGACGGTCGCCAGTCCCAGCACGCACCCGGCAAAGAAGTACCGGTCGCCGTCGACCAGAGCGTTCTGGGGCAGCGCCGCCCACTCCATCGAAAGCAGCGCCAGCCCGGTAAGGCCGAACAGACAGCCTGCCGGCACGTACGCGAGCGGCTTCAGCCGGACCGGCAGCGCCACCAGGCTGACGGCCAGCGCGAGGGCGATCACCACCGCCCAGGCGCCCCACTCGTCGATGGTGTAGCCGCCACCGTGGCGGGCCATCCATAGCCCCGCGATGATCGGCAGCAGGACGAAGCAGAACGAGATCAGGTCAACGACGAAGTGCGGGCGCCGCGGCGCCGAAAGGGGTGGCGTAACCGGCGCGTCCGCGCCCACACTCGTTTCGCTCACACGACCAAGGGTACCGGCCTAACGGCCGATGAGGCGGTGCGAACCGGCAGGAGTTGTCAGGCTGCGGTGTCCCCGGCGCGCACCTCGACGGGGCGCTGGGGCTTTCGCATCATGCCGTCGGGATCCTGGGTGCGGCACGAATCGCACAGGTAGGACGTGAGCGCAGCCGGCGCTGACTCGCACCACACGCAGACGCCCGAATCGAGCAGGTCGAGTGCGGCGCGCATCGGGTTGACGGCAGTACGGTTCGGTTTGGCGAGATCCATGGGCGCTCCATCCCCTCGGGAGTCCCTGCATGCTTGCCAGGCTCTGCGGGCCACGCCATAGACGGTCTGCGGTATCTCATCCCCGGTTCGGCGTAGGGACCATTACCGCAAAGCGACCACTCTTTTGGTACAGCACGTCAAGCAAAACGTCGTCGAATCCATGTCTCCGAGCGAATTCACGGTCAGGCTCACCTACCTCGACGAGCGCCTGCGCTCGCTCGCGTTCTCGGTCTGCTCGCTGCTGCTGATGGCGCTGGTCTGCGCACCCATCTCGGTCGATCTTGGGTTCGCCCGGCCGCTGACCGGTGAGCTGACCGCCACCGTCGCAGTGCTGGGCGTCGTCGTCGTAGCGGTATGGGCGTCGCACCTGAAGGGCCTGCGGGACCACGTGTACGACGACATCGTCCTGTCGGGGTTCCGCCACGTCCGCCCGCAGGCCGTGCAGCGGCGGATCCAGCAGCTCCGTTCGCACGGCAACCGGCGGCGGCTGGCGACGACGCTCGAGCGCTTCACCGACCCCCGCCTCGACCCGTGGCTGCCGGTGCCCATCGAACGCCGCACCGTGCGCGGGCTTCAGCCCCGCGTCCGGCGGATCTCGGCCATCCTCCGGGACGAGCACGAAGCCCCCGAGCCGGCGGGCATCGTCCTTCTCTCGCGCCTGCTGTTCGACGGTTCGTCGAGCCCGCTGTTCGGGTCGCGCGGAGACCACCGCCAGGTGGCACGCCAGCTCGACCTGATCGAACAGCACCTCGCCGCCGGCGAGGACGAGCTGTACTCCGCCGCCTAAGAGCGGTCGGCTGACCCTCCCTACAGCTCCATCAGCTTGGGACCCTCCCTACAGCTCCATCAGCTTGGGGACGCCGCGTCGCTCCAGCCCGCGCGAGATGACCAGCCGCTGGATCTCGCTGGTGCCCTCCCAGATGCGGTCGACCCGCAGCTCGCGCCACAGCCGCTCGGCGGGGTTGCGCCGCATGTAGCCGCGGCCGCCGAAGACCTGCACCACCCGGTCGGCCACCCGGCCGGCGGTCTCGGACGCGATCAGCTTCGCCATCGACGCCTTCGCGTGCACCAGCTTGGGATCGGCGCCGGAGTCGTAGAGCTCGCCGACGTAGTAGGTGAGCAGGCGGGCAGCGGTGGTCTCGGCTGCGCAGTCGGCGAGCATGAACGCGATCGCCTGGTGGTCGAAGATGCGGCTGCCGAACTGCTCGCGCTCCAGCGCGAACGCCGTCCCCAGTTCGATCAGGCGGTCGCAGGCGCCGACGCAGCGGGCCGCGATGTGAACCCGCTCCTCGATGAACCACTCCGCGGTCAGCTCGAACCCCCGCCCCACCTCGCCGAGCACGTTCGACGCCGGCACCGGTGTCTCGGTGAACGTGAACTCGGGGTGCCGGTAGGGAAAGTTGTGTGTGAAGTCGGGGTCGTCGGTCATCTCGACGCCGCCGGCGTCGCGGTCGACGATGAACAGGGTCGGCAGTCGTTCGGTGCCGTCGACGGCCCAAGCCAGCACCAGGAAGTAGCTGGCGATATCGCCATCGGTGACGAACCACTTGGTGCCCGACAGGTAGTAGGTGGCGCCGCGCTTGATCGCCTCGGCGCGGATCCCCCGCGGGTCGGAGCCCGCGTGCTCCTCGGTGATGGCGTAGGCGTGACGGTGGTCGCCGCGGACGTCCGGCAGCAGGTAGCGATCGATCTGCTCCGGCGTCCCATGGACGAGGACGTTGGACGGGCTCCACACCAGCACCCACAGGCAGTTGGTGAGCCGGCCGAGCTGCTCGTGCATGATGATCTGCTCGGTCAGGTTGAGCCCGCTGCCCCCGAACTCGGTGGGAATGTTCGCGGCGTTCAGCCGGGCCGCCAGCACTGCCTGCTTGACGGTCGCGTGCGCCTCGGGCGTCAGCCGGCCGCCGGCCTGCTCGGCGTCGAGCTCGAGCGGCGTCAGCACGTCGTCGACGAGGCGTCGCACACGATCTCGCAGCTCCTGCTGCTGCTCGGTCAGGGTGAAGTCCATCACGTGCCTCCGTTGGGATCAGGTCGTAGCGCGGCGGCCGTTCCGCCGAACAGCAGGGCGGCCAGCGCGTACTCCTCCGCGATGTCCACCAGGTGGGGATCGGCCAGGTCGACCTCCACGGCGCCCACAGCTTCGCCGAGGCCCAGCGCGCGTGCGCCGTTGACGGTGCCGATCTCGATCAGATAGGCCGTCGGGCCGTCCTCGCCGGCCGGCACCAGGACGTTGCGCTGCTCGGCCTGGCGGCGGGCGCAGGCCTCGATCTCGCGCAGCTCCAGAATCGGGTCGATCACGGTGTTGCTGTCGCTCCCGATGCAGACCGGGATGCCCCGCTCCAGCAGCGCGGCTGCCGGCAGGAACCCGTCGCCGAGGTTCGCCTCGGTCGTCGGGCACGCGCAGACCCCGGCGCCCGAGGAGGCAAGCAGGTCGAGCTCCGCCTCGCTGGCATGGGTCGCATGGACGATCGTGGTGCGCGGCCCCAGCATGCCGACCTGGTCGAGCAGCTGGATCGGCCGCACCCCGTGCTCGGTCATGCACTCGGCGATCTCCCGCCGCTGCTCGTCGGCGTGGATGTGGACCACCATCCGCTCCCGCTCGGCGAACCGGGCGATCTCCTCGAGCCAGTCCCGCGGCAGGGCGCGGACGCTGTGCGGAGCCAGCCCGACGGCGTGCTCGGCGGCCAGGTCCTCGACCCGGGCGAGGTAGGCGCCGACCGACCGGTCGCAGAACCTGCGCTGGCCGGGCTCGGGTGGGCGGCCGGCGCCCGCGCGAGCGTAAGCGCACATCAGCAGGACGATGCGGATCCCCGCGTCGCCGGCGGCGGCGATGCACGCCTTGGCCATCGCGTTGGGGTCGGGGTAGGCCGTCCCGTCGGGCTGGTGGTGGGGGTAGTGAAACTCGCCGACGACCGTGTACCCGGCCGCCCGCATCTCCCTGTACAGGCGCAGGGCGATGTCGTAGACCGAGTCCGGGTCGATCGCGTTTGCAGCCTCGTACATGGCCACTCGCCATGTCCAGAAGTCGTCGTGGGGATGCTCTGGATCGACCCGTTCGACCCGCCCGCGCAGAGCCCGCTGGAACGCGTGGCTATGCGCATTTGCGAATCCAGGAAGGATGAGACGCCCGCCTGCCATGCTGCGTATGCTCCCACCTCCATGGCCGAGGTGTCGCGAGAACGGTTCGTCTCCTGGTTCGGAGAGCTGGCCTCCATCGGCCGCGTCGAGACCGGCTGGAATCGCCTGGCGTGGAGCCCGCTGGAGGCCGAAGCGAGGGCCTGGTTCTCGCGCACGGCGACCGGGATCGGGCTCGAGGTGCGCCAGGACGGGGCCGGGACTCTGTGGGCCGTGACGCCCGACGCAGACCGCGGGCCCTGGGTGTGTGCGGGCAGCCACCTGGACACGCAGCCCGACGGCGGCGCCTACGACGGTGCGCTGGGCGTGGTCGCGGCGCTCGAGGCAGCCGCCACGCTGCTCGAAAGCGAGGTCGGGCGCCGGCACCCACTGGCGGTGGTGGCCTTCGTCGACGAGGAGGGCGCCCGCTTCCGCACCCCCACGTTCGCCAGCCTCGCCATCACCGGCAACCTGAACATCGACGCGGTGCTGGAGGTGATGGGAGAGGCGCCCGCCATCTACGGAGTCACGCGAGACTCGCTGCTTGCCAGCCGCGAGCAGCTCGAGCACGTCGGGTGTTTCTTCGAGGTGCACGTCGAGCAGGGGCGCAACCTGGTCGACCGCGACCTCGCGCTCGGGATCGCCGATGTGCTGGCGCCGCGCCAGCGCCATCACGTGCAGTTCGAGGGCGAGGCGAACCACGCCGGGACTACCGCCATGGCGAACCGCCACGACGCCCTGCTTCCGGCGGCCCGCTTCGTCCTGGCCGTCGACGAGGTGGCGCGGTCTCATCCCGGCGCCGTCGGTACGGTAGGCCGGCTGGAGGTTGCGCCCGGCTCGACGAACTCGGTGCCCGGTCACGTTGGGGCGTCGCTCGACGTGCGGGCACTGGAGGTGGCGGCCGTCGACGGGATCGTCGAGGAGCTGCGGCAGCGGTTCCCGGAGGCGGCCTTCTCGCAGCACGCGCGCAACGACGGGGCTGCCTTCGACCCGGGTCTGCGAAAGCTGCTTGCCGAAGCTGCCGAGGGCCGCGGGGTGGCCGCCGGCGACCTGCCCTCCTACGCGGGGCACGACGCGGGCATCCTCGCGCCCTACGTGCCGTCAGCGATGGTCTTCGTCCGCAATCCGACCGGCGCCAGCCACGCGCCGGCCGAGTCGGCGTCGGAGTCGGACTGCGTGGCCGCCGTCCAGGTGCTGACGGATGCGCTCGCAGCCGCGCTTGCGGCCGAGACGACCACCTAGGTTAGGTACCGGAGCCTGCCGTAACCGGACAGGGGTCCTGGGAGTTGATCAGCGCCTCGGCCATGCTCTCCACCCCAGGCTGCATCTGGAGATCGACCGTCCCCGCGTCCGGCACGTTGACGTTCATCATCCCGTCGGCCGTCTGGGCAACGCAGACGCCCGGCTGCGGTGCTGTCCAGTAGGGGCTGAAGCGCACACGCACGATGTAGCTCCCGGGGGCGCTGGCGTGGAATTCGACCTGCCCGTGCGCGAGGCTGACCAGACGGCCGGTGGCGCCCGGCGGGGCCGACACGATGGTGGTGGGGTCGGGCAGGGCGTACACCGTCCAGTTGCCGAAGTGGCGGACCAGGTCGAGTCCGGAGTCGCCGGACCGCAGCAGGGCAGCCTCCTGCACCGCGCTGGGGTCGAGGGGCGCGTTGGGCAGCAGCACGTAGCGGACACCCAGCGACCGCAGCCAGTTGCGGTACGCGAACCCGGTCAGGTGGGCGGCGTAGAGCACCTGGTTCTGTGGGAAGTCATCCTGCCGGAACCAGCCCCGAGCCAGTGGAATCCCCCGCTTGGCCAGGTAGTAGGCCTCCCAGTGGTCGGCGGTAGCCACCACCTCGACCCGGTTCTGGATGTCGCCCTGCGCCTGCAGGAAGTGCACTGCCGGGCGCCAGAACGCAGCCGCATCGGAAGGGTTCACCCAGGCGGCGTAGGCCTGGCGTGCGATGGGGCCGATCTGGAGCATCGAGGCGACCAGCAGCACCGGCACCGCCAGGCGCGCCGAACGGCGGCCGACGTTGGCGGCTAACCACAGCAGCGGCAGTGCGGCGAGCGACATCAGGCGGGTCGTGTTCGCGCCCAGGGGGCCGTGGACGGCGAACGCGGCCAGGTTCAGCACGAGGTAGGCGACGAACATGGCGCGCAGCGGCCGGGCGCGCGGGGCCCGCCCCGCCATCCAGATCCCGGCCAGCGAGAACGCGAGCACCTCCGCCGCATCGTTGAGGGTGAACGGGTACCACCCGCCGGATGGGAACACGCGCTGGGCGACTGTGCCGATCAGGATCACGGTCGCGATGGCCGCGATCGCCGGCCGGTTCCGTGAGATCACCTGGCGGGGGTGCGGGTCGCCGAGGGCCAGGCCGGCCAGCAGAGCCACCAACAGGGCGAGCGCCAGCGGCGAGAACGCGAGCGTCGCCACGACCGCCGCCGCAAACCCGGCTCGGTGGTTGCGCTGGATCAGGGCCAGCGCCAACGACGCCGCGGCTGCCCCGACCAGGAACGGGAACGCGCCGGCCGCCATGGTGGCGAAGGTGGTCAGCACGGCGAACGCGATCGCGGGCGCCCGTGCCGTCCGCCCCCACTGCCGCTCGACGACTGCGCAGAACGAACCGGCCAGCACGAACGCCGCAACCACCGTCAGCGCCCGCTCCCCCACCACGGCCGCCAGCGGGTAGTAGAGAAGGCTGTAGGAGATGAAGTCGTAGCGACCCGAGTACCAGTCGTTGTTCCAGAGCTGGAACGACGCATGCCTGAAGAGCCAGGTCTGGAACAGGTGGGCAGGGGCGTCGCCGCCGAAGAGGCCGACCAGCCAGACGGCCGCGGCAACCAGCGCACCCATCGCTCCGCAGACGAGGGCGGGACCGGGGCGGTGCCTCAGCGGTGCCAGTGCAAGGCCTCGAACCACGGCTGCAGGCTAGACGCGCGCGGTTGACAACGGATTGGGTGCCGCGAACGGTTTTCCACACCGCCTGGGGATGGTGACGATCCGGGCTGGGGATTGTGCTGTGAAGGGTCGAGCTGAATCCCGCACGTTGCGACATTCCGGCTGGGGAAAACGCGCCGATGGCTTGACTCCGGCCTGTGGATTGATTCACCGTGTGGCTCAAGGCACAACCCCCCCAACCCGGCGCCAGACCCCCTGCATTCCGTCCTCTCGGGTCTGGCGCCGGTGTTTTGAAGGGGCCACGTGCGGCGGGTGAGGTCGCTCACCTGCCGTGTTGGAGGCGAATGAGAACGAGCGGCGAAGGGTAATGCCGTCCCGTCGCCTCGGCCCTATAATCCGGCGACTCCGGTTCCTGGGTCCGCCGGTCGAAGGAGGTCTGTGCCCACTACCACGCCCCCGAGGCAGCCGAGCCGTCCCGGCCCACCCGGTACGAAGCCAAAGCCCAAGATGTCGATCTACGGCGGCAAGCCGCCGCGGCGGCCGCGTGGCGGCAGGCTGTTCGGCCGGCTTCCGCGTTGGGCGAGGTGGACGCTCGGCATCGTCGGCGTGATCCTGCTCGTGGCTGTGGTCGCCGTGGGCTATGAGGTGAAGAAGGTACGGGCAGACCTCGGCCGGATGACGGTGCTCGCCCCCAGCGACAAGAAGACCTCGAACGAGCTCGGCTCGGTGCCTCCCATCCACGGCCCGATCACCGCGCTGATCATCGGCTCCGACCACCGGGCGAACGGGGCGACCGGTACGAACGGCCTGTCCGACACGCTGATGCTCGCGCGGATGGATCCCCAGCACCACATGGTTTCACTGCTGTCGATCCCCCGCGACCTCTGGGTCGACATCCCCGGCGTGGGCTATTCGAAGATCAACGGCGCCTACTCGGACGGTGGCAACGCCCTGGCGCTGAAGACGGTCGAGTCGGTTACCGGCATCAAGCCGAACTACCTCCTGAACGTCGACTTCTCCGGCTTCCAGCGGCTGGTCGACACCCTCGGCGGCGTCTACGTCAACGTCGACCAGTACTACTACAACCCACCCCCGAACTCGCAGGCCGACGCCTGGTCGGAGATCGATATCAAGCCCGGCTACCAGCAGCTGAACGGCACCAATGCGCTGGCGTTCGCGCGATACCGGCACACCGACGACGACTTCCACCGGCAGGCCCGCCAGCAGACCTTCCTGCGCGCCTTCGAGGCCCGTGCGTCCGCGCGATTCAAGGGCATCAGCCTCACCGACCTGCCGTTCATCAACGACATGCTCGACGCGATCTCACACAGCGTGAGCATCATCGGGTCGGGCGGGAAGTCGCCGTCGCTCTCCACGCTCGAGCGGTTCGCATCGACCGCGTACTCCGCGAGGTCGCACGTGGTCAGCGTGCACCTCGACTGGTCGTCGTTCACCGCGGCCGGCGGCGCATCGGCCGTGCAGGTCTCGAACCTCAAGCCGGCCCTGTACCAGTGGCAGCATCCCTGGCTGATCGGGAGCCCGACCAAGGGCCTGCCGGGCAACAGCGGCAAGCCGCACAAGGCGTTCAAGCCGGCCATCACACCGTCGTCGATCCGGGTCGCGATCGTCAACGGCAGTGGCCGACCCGGCATCGCCGGCAAGGCCGACGGACAGCTCGTCAAGTGGGGCTACCGAGCACATATCGCGGGCAACGCCCCCAGTTTCAATCACCAGCGCACGTGGGTCTATTACCGCCCGGCCGGGAAGCGGGCAGCGGCCGACCTGGCCAAGATCTTCGGCGGGACCACCACCATGCGGCCGCTCAACCGTGTCCACCTGTCCGGTGTAGGACCCAAGGCTGACGTCGCCGTCGAGCTCGGCAAGCCGTTCAAGGGCACGGTCGCCATCCAGGCGCCGAAGGCGCCGACGAAGCCGACGCTGCCGACGACCCTCACCGCGTCGACGGAGTACGCGTCCGACTTCGCCTCCGCGAAGCGGTACGTCCACTTCCCGGTGCTCTATCCGACGCTGGCGCAGGCGAACTCGACGTTCTGCCCGTGGGTGCCGACGCCGGCCGGCGCCGGCTCGCTGGCCTGCCAGGGCTCGTCGAATGAGCCCATCCGGGTGTACAACATCCCCGCCGCCGGCGGCGGCGCGAACTCGATGTACGCCGTCTTCTACGACCAGGCGGTCAACGGCTACTGGGGCATTGAGGAGACGAAGTTCACCGCGGCGCCACTGCTGGCAACGCCGAACGCCTACCGGCATCTCGACGGCCGCACGTACAAGTTCTTCTTCAACGGCAGCCACCTGCAGACGGTCTCGTTCACCGAGAACGGCGTCGCGTACTGGGTCAGCAACACCCTGCTCGACGACCTCACGAACGACGAGATGATCGCGATCGCGCGATCGCTCAAGCCCGTTCACTGACAAGGCGGCGTACCCCTGGGCTCTACGCCGGGAGCAGCGGCCCAACCCGCTCGATAGCGCCCGAGCTGACGTTCGACGCCCAGACGTACCCGCCGCCGATCGCCAGCGAGGTCGCCGCCCACGGCAGCCGCGCGACCAGCTCCAGCGAGGGGTCACCAGGGGCGAAGCGGTAGAGACGGCCGAGACCGGTCGCTATCCAGACGCCGTTTGCGCCGTAGGCAACCGCAGTGACCACGCCCGGCGGAGCCAGCCGCGGGCCGATCTCGTCCCCGCTGTCGGGGTCGAGCTCCAGCACCTGGTTTCCCAGCCCCGCCCAGACCGCCCCGTGGCCGAACGCAACCGCGACGTCCTCGAGGTTGTCGTAGAACGCGGCCGCGTTCAGCCTGGGCGGTTCGGGCACGATTCGCACCACACCGCCGTATCCGCCCGAGTCCGCCCAGTAGCCGTAGGGGGTGTCGATCACCGTCGACAGTCCCTCCGTGGTCGCACCCGATCCAACCGGCCCGTCGATGATCCCCTCCAGCGCGGTGACGTCATGCGTTCTCCGCGAGACCAGAAACGCCGGGTAGCCGGTGCCGCCGTTCAGCGCCGTCACCAGCAGCTCGTCGCCGTGGTCGGGCACCGCCACTCCGCCGAGCAGCGTCGGCATGCTCACCCGCCACATCACACGACCGCTGGCGGGGTCGAGCTCCGACAGCGTGCCGGGCTCCGAGCAGTTGCCGCTGACGAACCAGACGCCGCCCAGACCGGTCGCGATCTGGCGGTTCTCGCACGGCTTGCTCACCGCCCCGAACGCACGCACCCGAAGCGGCTGCGTCCTGATGCGGAGAACGTCATTCCCGCTGAGCGCCCAGAGCGCGCCGTATCCCCAGGCCAGCGAGGCCGGCGGAGCGGAGACCGGCACGCGCCGGACGGGCGTTGGCGTGAAGCCTTCTACCCGCGTGATCAGGCGAGTCTGCGGGGTGCTGTGGAAGCGCGCCGTAATCCGGTGGGCCGGCGCGCGATCACCCGCCCCGGCAAGGATCGCCACGGAAATGGCGACGGTCGCGGCGCCGACGATCAGTCGCGTGGCTACCACAGAACCAGATTACGCCCATGACCGGCGTTGCGCAGCGGCGCCACGAGCCGCACGCGGCCGTTGGCAACACCCCAAGCCGGGTGCGCCCAGCCCTACGCGGTCGCCTCGGGTACCGGATCGGGGCGCACGATCACGGTGTCGGCGACCCGCACGATCTCGTCGACCGGCAGTCCTGCGACCTCGGCGTGGCGCCGGATCGCCTCCGGGCTGGTCGACTGGTAGATGCAGACCGTCCCCACGCGGCCGTCCGGCTCCGCCGTCACGTAGCTGCGAATCCAGCGGATGTCGTCGGACATCCGATCCCCTTCGGCGGTTGAGCGGGCGGCGGCTGCTGCCAGCTCATCGCCCGTCCCCCAGCCTCCTCGACGCAGGATCACATACGTTTCCATTGCTCCTCCTCGTTGGACAAGTTTGCAGAGCGTAACGGCACGAGGACCGGATCGAATTGCGGATCGGTAAGCCTGCCCATATTTCGGTGGCCGCGGTCATAGCCGTTCTGCTCCTGGGCGGCTGCGCCGGCTCGGGTGCCGGTACCACGCCCGGCACCGGTGGCAGCACGCCGCGAGCCGCAACCAGCCCCGCCACCTCCACCCCATCCCCCCATCACAAGCGGCGAAAGGCCGCCCGGCACCACACCCGCAAACCGCCGGTCCGCACCACCAGCGTGCCGCGGGTCGACGTGCCCGATCACCGGCTGACCCCGGGTGTTGCCCTGCCGGTCACCGCAGCCCAGATCTGCCGGCCGGGGTACGCGGAGTCGGCTCGCGACGTGCCCGAGAGCGAGAAGCTCGACGCCTACCGCCGCTACGGTGTGGTCGACGTGCCCTACGCGCACGAGGTCGACCACCTGATCTCGCTCGAGATCGGGGGCTCGAACGACATCCGCAACCTATGGCCCGAGCCGTACGCCGGGAGGTGGGGAGCCCGCACCAAGGATCAGGTCGAGAACGCGCTACACGACCTCGTATGCCAGGGAAGGCTGCGCCTGAAGGAGGCCCAGCAGATCGAGGCCGCCAACTGGGTCGCCGCCTACAGGCGATACGTCTCGCCGGTCCCGCTCGCCCACTCGAAGTACTCCGACGACGGAGGCAGCAGCAGCGCCGGCGCGTCGAGCGGCGGCGGGTCGAGCGCCGGCGGCTACTACGCCTCCTCGTATCCCAGCGCCTACACCGTCTACTGCGCCGACGACTCCGAGTGGCGGTCGCTCTCGAAGCGCTACCTCGTGCACTTCCCCACGCTGGCGGCAGCCCTCAAGCGGTTCCCCGGGAGGCACCTGCACAGGCCGTGCTGAGGCCCACGGGCGGCAGGACTCGGCACCGGTGGGTCGAAGCCGAACCCGTCTGAAAACCGGGGAAAGGAGTGGTAGGTGTCGTCCAGAGCTGAACCCGAACCGATGACCGGGTGGACCGTGTTCGCCGCCGTCTGGCTGTTGATCGCCGGATCCTTCAACATCATCACCGGCGCAACCGCAGTTCACAGAGGCAACTTCTTCCACCACCAGATGGTGGTCTCCAACATCAGCACGTGGGGGTGGATCATTCTCATCGTCGGGGTCGTCCAGGCAACGGCGTCCCTGCTGGTATTCGCGCGCAAGGGATCCGGGAGCCTTCTCGGGCTCCTGGTTGCCATGGGCGCGACCCTCCTGTGGTTCCTGTTCCTCTTCTCGGCGCCGTTTGCCGCGCTGATCGGCCTGCTCATGAACGGCATGGTGATCTACGGGCTGACCATCGGCGCGATGGACGACTAGGAGCGCCCGCGGTTTCTGTCAGAGCCGGCGGCGGTAAACGGCCCGCCGCCGGCTCGCTCGCCGGACGACTCAGTTGTAGTGAGCTCCTGCCGGCGCGGCAGACGCCGGCACGAGGTAGCCGTAGAGAAGGGCGTTCGAGGACGTCAGGCTCGGAAGCTCGAACATATCCACCTGCGTGCCCGCGGGGATTACCGCCTCCGAGCTGAGGTTCTCGTTGATGGTCTGGCTGGTGCCCGCTGCTTGCGAGAAGTACGCAAGGGCCCAGATTGAGCCGCTACAGCTGGGGCCCGAGTAGACAACGAGCTCCCCTGTGCCCGTTCCCGTTCCCGTGAACGATGCCGCCATGGTGAGGCTCTGAAGCACCAGCGCCTTGCCTGCGGGCACCGTGTAGATCAGGCCGCAGTTGGTGCCGTTGACGGTGGCCCGGATGACAACGGCATTCGCGGGATCCGACTCCGCTGCGAGCAACTGATGCGCCTTGTCCACCGACGCGACGCGGGTACCGCTGTTGTCGGTGATACCGACCAGTGACGGGGCGGCGCTCAGCGCCCCGGTCGGGATGAGCAGTGCACACACCACGAAGCCCGCCACGAGCAGGCCTCCGACCTTCAGGTGGGACATCTCCCCTCCTTTCTCGTAGCGCATCTGCATAGGGCAGACGCCTTTGGCGCCGAGCCTACGACCGGAACCCCGCCCCGGCAACCACCCGGCTCGACGGGATCCTGGACGCCCGGTATCCTCGGGCCATGAACGAGTCCAACATTCCCCTCACCGGCCCGGTCGCCCGTACCGACGCCGTCGTGGCCGAGTTCTCCAGCCGGGTCTACGGCTGGACGGCCGCCGGTGTGATCGCGTCGGCGATGACGGCCTACTGGGTGCAGAGCAACCCGACCACCCTCGCGTCGGCTGAGCGGCACATCACGCTGTGGATCCTGCTGCCCTTCGCCCCACTCCTGCTGCTGATGTTCCTCGGCCGGCAGTCGGCCGTCGTCGGCGCGGGGCTGTTCACCGCCTTCTGCGCCATCGAGGGCGTCAGCCTGGGTGTCATCGTCAGCTTCTACACGACCGGCACCGTCGCCCTCGCGCTGGGCACCACCGCGGGGCTGTTCGTCACCATGGCCGTGATCGGATCGGTGACCAAACGCGATCTGACGCGGATGGCGAACATCCTCTTCTTCGGGTTGCTGGGGCTGATCATCGCCAGCTTTGCCAACCTGTTCTTCGCGTCCACCGGAGCAGAGTGGCTGATCACCTACGCCGGCATCGCGATCTTCCTCGGTTTCAGCGCCTACGACGCTCAGCGGGTGAAGCGCATCGCCATGTCGGGCGACACCAGCACCTCCTCGGCGATCTGGTGTGCCACCAGCCTCTACCTCGACATCCTGAACCTGTTTCTGTTCCTGCTCCGGATCTTCGGCCGCAGCAACTAGGTGTAGGGCAGGTGGGCTAGAGTGGGCCGACGCGACTGAGGGGGTCGTCTTCGTGGAGGTTCGCCGTTCTACCCGCGCCCACCGCCCGGCAATTCGCATTGGCGCCGCCGTCGCATGTCTGGCTGGTCTGACATTCACTGCGGTCGCCGCCGCCGGCCCGTCACCGTGGAGCGTGGTGCCCACTCCGAACCCGGGGACACACGGGGGCGAGTTCACCGCGAGCTCTGCCGCGCCGGGCACGAGCAAGGCCTGGGCGGTCGGGTACTACATGAACAGCCTGTCCCATCAGCTGGTGCTGATCGAGAGCAATCAGAGCGGGTCGTGGTCGCAGGCGACCGTCACTCAGCCTTCGACCGCCCAGAACATCCTGGACGACGTCTCCGTCGTCTCGCCCTCGCTGGCGTGGAGTGTGGGCTATTACGCGCACTCCAGGCCGCTGATCGAGAAATGGAACGGAACGTTGTGGTCGCAGGTGACCGCTCCTCAGATGGGGACGGTCGAGACGTCGCTGCTGGGCGTCGCCGCCTGGGGATCACATGGGATCGCCGTCGGTCACTACACCGATACGCAGAACAACGTGCACCCCGCCGCCGAGGTGCTGCACAACGGAGCGTGGCGGCTGGCCACGCCTCCCAGCCCGGCCAGCGACGCATCGCTGATTGACGTCGCACGGGTTCCTGGCACCGACACCGCGTGGGCTGTCGGCTATGCGTCGAACCAACTCGAGACCCTGTTCGAGTTCTGGAACGGCAAGCAGTGGAAGCGGTTCGCCAGTCCCAGCCCGGGGAGCGTGTACGACTACATAGACGGCATCGCAGCGCGCTCGGCGAGCGACGTCTGGGCGGTCGGGACGATGTCGGACGGTGCCGGGCAGAGCACGCTGATCGAGCACTGGAACGGCACCAAGTGGAGCGTCGTTCCCAGCCCGAACGCCGGTGACGGAGCCAACCTGGGCGGCGTCGTGGCAACCCCTGCCATGGGGTCGCAGGCCTGGGCGGTCGGCGCTCACGACGACGCCACCGGCGCCAGCCGCACGCTCACCGAGCAGTACGACGGCAGCACGTGGACGATCGTGCCCAGCGTCGATCCGAAGGCCGACGCCGACTTCTTCTCCGGGGTGACCGTCGCCAAGCCGGGCAAGACCATCCTGGCAGCGGGTGGCTACCGAACCAACAACAACCGCGTCGCCCACACACTGATCGAGTCTCACCCCTGACCGGACTAACCTCGCAGTGACGTGGAGCTGCTGAAGGCCCTCAACCTCGCCCTGCGGTTCGCGGTCGAGCTGGCGTCGCTGGCCGCGCTCGCCTACTGGGGCTGGCACGACTCCGAGACCACCGCCGTCAAGGTGCTGCTCGCGATCGGCGCCCCGGTGGTGTGGGCCGTGCTGTGGGGCACGTTTGCGTCTCCCCGGGCGCCGGTGCGGCTCCACCCAGGCACCAGGCTCGCGTTCGAGGTGGCGGCGTTCGGCGCGGCGGTGATCGCCCTGGCGTCGGCCGGAAGGCCGGGCCTTGCGCTGCTACTGGCGCTGCTCTGCACCGTGAACCGGATCCTGATCGGCCTCTGGCACCAGGATGACTGGCACGAGGTCGCCTAAGAACTCGTTTCAGAACGAGCGGCGTCGTGAGGCGCAGGGCGCGGCGGTGGCGGCAAGGATCGAGCCGCGGGCGGAGCGCAGGCGTGCCTGGAAGGCACGTTGAGCACCGCACGTGGCGTGGGACGCAGCCGTCGTCGCGAACCGGCCGCAACAGGCGGGCATTCTGAAACCAGTTCTAAGGGGTCCAGGTCAGGCAGCACTCCGCGTGCAGCCCGACCCGCCGCATGTCGTTCCCGTTCGCGTCGATCACGTAGGCGTCGGCGTCGCGGGCTGAGCTGAAGAACCCGAGCCGCCTTCCGTCTGGCGACCAGGCGACGTCCGACGGGGTAACGCAGTGGGTGCCCACGCAGGTGCGGATCACCCGCCGGCTACCGCCCGGCGCGAGCAGCACGAGCTGCGACCGCCGCTCGACCCACGGCGCCACAGCGATCCTTGAGCCGTTTGGCGACCAGATCGGCGGCATGACCTGGTTGCAGAGGATTCCGGTGCAGGTGTAGATCGGGTGCAGATCTGAGCCGTCCGTCCGCATCAGCTCGACCGAGGTCTTCGGCGAGACGTGCCCCCGGACGATCTGCGCGAGGCGGCTGAACGCGATCGACCTCCCGTCCGGCGACCAGGCGGCCGAGGAGTCGTACAGACAACCGACCAACTCAGGCGTGCCCGGTTGGCACTCGCGCTGAGTCAGCTTGCGGATCCCCGAGCCATCGGCGTTGGCCACCCAGATTCCGCTCGGCGGGATCCCGATACCGAAGAACGCGATCACACCCTGGTTCGAGAACAGCAGCTTCGAGCCATCGGGAGACCACTGCGGATCGTCGAGTCCCTGACCGCAGGTGGCCTCGGTGCAGATGACGCGGAACCCCGAACCGTCTGCGTTCATGACCGCGATCTCGCCCGCGGAGCCGGTGGACCGCGACGGGATGTTCGTGTCAAACGCGATCTGGCGGCCGTCAGGAGACCACGCAAAGCTGGACGGGCCGCAGGTCACTCCGCACCGGCGGATCAGCCGCGTCGTCCCGTCCGGGCGCAGCACGAATACTCCGTAATGGCCGACGTTGATGTTGCCGGGTCCGATAGTCACCCAGCGGCGGGCGTAGACCAGGTCGCCGGTCGTGGCCGACCAGGCCGCGTCGGTCACGGAAGGCGCCCCGCGCGTAACCGCAGCCAGGGCGGCTCCAGTGGGCAGCACCGAGACGACGTTGTCGATGCTCTGCCGCGCCCGCGAGGCGCCGGCCACGAAGGTGAGCCTGGTTCCGGCCGCCCGCGAGACGCTGCTCGCCCGGGAGGACGACGCGGTCCACCACGTCGAGCATCCCGTCAGGCCGCAGAGTGCGAGCGCGCCGACGACCACGATGATGCCGCGACGAGCTGTGGGCCGCAGTGACACGTCTGCACTATGACGCCTCTGCGCGGACGGCGGTTCCCGGGATGGACCCAGATCACCAGTTGGTGTGGCAGCTGTCGGTGGAGGAGAACAGGTGGAGCTGCTCGTTCGCGAACTCGGCCTGCAGCGACGGGTTGAACGCCACCCGGGCGCCGCCGAGCTTCACGGTGAAGATGCCGAGCAGATCGCGTGTCAGGCCCTTGCTGCGGCTGTAGTTCCCCGGCGGGGGCCTGGTCAGCGCGACGACCGGCGTCACGCCCGGCCCGTCGGCGGCGATGCGGTAGGACGTGCCGTTGCCCGGCGAGTTCTTTCGCCCGTACCGGTTCGGCCAGTTCTGGTCGCAGAACGAGCCGTCCGACCTCCAGTGCGACAGGAAGCTGTTAATCCGGCGCCAGCCGCTTCCCCAGCGAGATCCCCACGTGTCGACGTAGATCAGCTCGCCGAAGCTGTCGGTCGGGTTCCCGAAGCGGTCCGACGTCCAGCCGTAATACCCGCGTCCCAGCCAGGTGATCCGGCCGTACAGCTCATCGGGCCGGAAGCCGGAGTACACCCCTCGCGTCCAGTTCCATTTGACCCAGATGTGCGCGACGTAGCCGGCACTCGAGAAGTGTGAAAGGTGCAGCTCCCAGGCCCCCTGACCCGCCGCCCGGCAGCAGTTCCAGCCGCCGTTCGGCATCAGCCGCTGCCAGACCTGAAGCACCCAGTTGGTGTGCGGCGCTGCCGTCATGGTGCAGCCGGCAACCATGTTCCAGAGCTTCGGGCCTTTGTATGGGCCGCACACGTTCTTCATGTGCTGCCAGTAGCCGGCGCCGAAGCTGCCCGAGCCGCCGGAGTAATCCATGTGGAACCGGAACTGGGACTTGGGGGCGGCGTGGTCGGGATACCGCGCGTTCAGCGCGCCCCACCACAGCGTGTGGTGCCAGGCCCCGTTCTGGTAGTAGGTGACCAGCGCCCGGTCGTAGCGGTCGACCTTGATCGACGGATACCGCGCGTTGCGCGTCACCAGCTGGCTGGCGTTGGCCTGCGGTGCGATGACGAGGCCGGCCACGAGCAGCGCTAGTGCGAGCAGAATCCGACTTCGCATGGTCACAGGGTGCGAACCAGAAGCGGCGAGAGTGTGTTCTTGCGGTGAGGATTTCGTAAGTGTGCCCCGGTTCAAGCGCGCGACGCCCCCCGCCGATACCCGGAGCTGAGTACGGAGGCACGCATGCGCGACGGGTGGACCAGCTTTCGAGGACAGCAGATCGGCGTCCCGCTCCTGTTCGGAGGAGCGCTGCTGGCCGGTGCGCTGGGAGCGTTCGTGCTCACGGGCGGTGCAGCATCCGGCGGCTCGCCGGCGTCACCTGCAGCCGCAGGCCCCGTGCCCACTCAGGCAGCGGCGCCTACCACCGCTCCGCCAACGACGCAGGCACAGCCATCCACCGCCGTACCGGCCAGGAAGGCGGCGTCGGCGAAGTCCGGCAAGCATTACCTGTGCATATACCCCGGCGTCCGCGCTCGCCACATCATCAGCCCGCTGCCGGGCGGTGTGACCCGCGCGACGTGGGCGATCACCTGCCGGTCGACGGACGGTAAGCCCGCGATCAGGGTCTCGGCCTCGCTGTTCGAGGAGCCGGATACCCACCAGTTCTTCAGGCTCCAGCGCTCCAGCGCCGACGGCTTCTACGTCCTGCTGACACCGAGGTCCTAGGCCAGGTGATGCTGCAGCGCCGCGCCCGTGCGCTCATGATCGGCGCGATCCTGCTCGTCGCGGCGCTCGCCGTGGTCCGCGTTGCCTCGCGGTCCGACGCCTCGGCTCTGCCCCCCGGAGTCACCGAGCAGAGCTTCACGGCCCACGGCTCGGCAGGCGACTCGCGCGTGACGTTGATCGGCGTCTCCCTGGCAGACGCCCGCTACCAAACGCGGCCGATGATGACCCACGGCAAGCGGCTGTCCGACCTGCGCGCGGTCGCAGTGATCGACGGCGACTTCTACAACCTGCAGACGGGGCAGCCGTCCGGGCGGCTCATCATCGACGGCGCTGTGCTTTCGAGCTCAGCCGCCGAGCCGAGCATCGCTCTGGACGGGCGGACGGCCACGATCACCCGCTATCGGAGGGTCTCCGACGTGAACGTGATCTCCGGCAAGCCGCGGCTGATCGCCGGCGGTGAGCGGGTGCTCGACTTCACCGCCGACGGTGCGACCCGCATGCAGGACGACGCCGTCGTGCCGCGCAGCGCCGTCGCGATCAGGGCCGACGAGCTGTGGTTGGTGGCCTGCGGCGAGCCCGGCCTGACGATGACCGAATGGGCGCGCACACTGCAGAGCCGCGGGTTCCAGGATGCGCTGAACCTGGACGGCGGCCCGTCCACCGGGCTCGTTCTCGGGCACAGGCTGCTGGCCGGTCAGGACGCGCAGGTGCCGACCGCTCTGGTGATCGTCCGCAGGTAGCTACGCGTAGGCTTCGCGGTCCACCGAGAACGCGAACAGCCAGGCGCCGACAGGATCGACCAACAACAGCTGACGGGGGGCATCACATCCCCTGTCGTAGCGTCCGCGCGACGTTGCCCGCCCGGTACGACGAATGCGATGCTGGATGCGAGTGTTAGGTGATGGTCACCTTCGCGGCGGGGCTCCAGCTCGTCTTCTTGCCGGTCGAAGCGTTCCGGTAGCGCGCCCGGAACTTCCACGCGCCCGATGTCAGCGTCAGCGGCTCCGACAGAGCGCTCGACCCATTGACGATCGTCGTGAACTTCGTGGCACCCGGCGCCTCTTGCTGGACATCCTCGACCAAGTTCGCCGGTGGAGCCACCGTGGCCCAGGTCAGGGTTATCGAGGTTGCCGATGTGCTGGCGATCGCGAGCGGCACTCGCACCTTGCCCGTCATTCCCGAGAAGACGTGGATCGTGCACTCATAGTTATAGGTGCCGGCGTGCGCGAACGTGAAGTTGAACGAGCCGTTGATCGACCGGGTGCCACTGTCCCACAGACCCAGTCCTGTGGCATCGGTGCTCGTATGGTTCGACGACCCCCACGTCCAGGCGACGGTATCTCCCAGCTTGGCCTTGACGACGGCCGGGCTGAACACCTTGTTGCCGCTCGGGCCAACGGTGACCGGCACTGTCTTTGCCTTCGGGGCGCTGCGCGCTCCCGCGGCGTGCACCACGGCCGCGCCCACCCCGACGCAAACGACCGCCACGGCACAACCCAGCACGAGCATTCGCGTTCTCATGGTTCCCCCCGTGTAGACGCACCGGCTCCCGCCCCTATACGGAGCAGGGCTCCAATCGGATTGCGCCGGCCCTGAGAGTGTATGCAGACTGCTACCGCGCGTGAACGGGCCGCCGCGCGCTGGACGTCTCGGCGCCCCGGGAGTAGTCTGACCACCGTGTCCTGGAGGCGGTCAGGCACTCGGGGTCTGGTGGCAGCGATCGGCGGGGCGGCCATCGCGTGCGCGGCCGCCTGGGCAGCCACGGCGGCGTGGCGGGTCGTGAAGATGGAGAACGCGAGCCGCGTCGGCACGATCATGCTGTCCGTCGCCGACGTGCCGAAGAGCAAGATCGCATGGTCGGTCGGCTACAGGCTGTCGGGCAAGACGGGCGCACAGGAGGCGGTCGCGGAGCAGTGGAACGGCTCGGCGTGGAAGCTCGTCGACACGCCGGCGTTCGAGGGCCGAACGGTCCTCCGTACGGTGATCGCACCGACGCCGGGGACGGCCTACATCGTCGGGTTCAACCCGCGCGGCCAGACCAAGCAGCTCCCGGTGGCCGAACGGTGGACGGGGACGAGATGGCAGTCGCTCAGCCCGCCGAGGAAGGGCGAGA
>Ga0265327_10001227_pt1 | contig 34417 bp, 25 predicted proteins | sample 41621metaG_FD_202089 | JGI IMG/M metagenome (GOLD analysis project Ga0265327, IMG submission 202089) | Rhizosphere microbial communities from Carex aquatilis grown in University of Washington, Seatle, WA, United States - 4-16-21 metaG | ecosystem: Host-associated > Plants > Roots > Rhizosphere...
TTTCCAGCGGGATGACCCCCGGATTTTCCAGGCGGTGCTGGACGCCCACGGGGATGAACGTGGACTCGTTCTCGCCCAGCAGGAAAACCTCCTCGCCCCGCGTCACCCTGGCCGTGCCGCGGACCACGGTCCAGTGCTCGGCGCGGTGGTGGTGCAACTGCTTGGATAAGGTCGCGCCCGGCTTCACCGTCAAGCGCTTGACCTGGTAGCGCTCGCCATTGTCGATGCCTTCATAGTCGCCCCACGGCCTATGCACCTTGGCATGGAAGACATGCTCCCGGCGCGCGGAGTGTTTCAGATGGTCGGTGATCGCTTTCACCTCCTGGGCCTTGTCCTTGTGCACCACCAATACGGCGTCAGTGGTTTCGATGACGATCAGGTCAGACACGCCCACCGCCGCCAGGAAGCGGTTCTGCGCATAGAGCAGGGAATTGGCCGCGTCTTTGATGAACACGTCGCCCACGGCCACGTTGCCGTTCTCGTCTTGCGGCCGGACTTCGCTGAAGGCCGACCAGCAACCCAAATCAGACCAGCCCACATCCAGCGACAGCACGACGGATTTGACCCCGCCCGCCTCGCCGCTCAACTTCTCCATGACCGCGTAGTCGATGGAATCGCTAGGGCAACTGGCGAAACGGGCCTTGTCGATGCGCACAAAATTCCCGTCACCCTTGGCCTTCGTGAACGCGTCGTGGCAAGCCACTTCGATGTCCGGCCGGCGCAGCCGAATCTGCTCTAGCCAAACCGAGGCGCGCAGGACGAACAGGCCGCTGTTCCAAAGGTACTGCCCCGAGGCTAGGTAGCCCGCCGCGGTGAGCGCGTCGGGCTTTTCCACAAACCCGTCGAGCAGGAAGGACTCGCCTCCTTGGGGCTCGCCCTTGCGGATGTAGCCGTACCCCGTCTCCGGCTTGGTCGGCACGATGCCGAACGTCACCACGGCCCCTTCCGCCGCCAGCAGGATCGCCTCCAGCACGCGGCGGCGAAAGCCTGCCACGTCTTCGATGTGATGATCCGAGGGCATCACCACCAGCACCGGGTCGCCGCCGTCCGCGCTGGCCTGCAAAGCCGCCAGCGTCAAGGCGGGGGCGGTGTTCCGGCCAATCGGCTCCAACACGATGGTGAACTCGTCGAAACCCAATTGGCGCAGTTGCTCCCCCACCAAGAAGCGGTGCAGTTCGTTGCAGACGACCACCGGGGGCTTCATCTCGGCCCGGCCGGCATCGACCACCATGTCCTCGACGCGGGCGACCGTGTCCTGGAACAGGGTTTTATCACCGGTGAACGACAAAAACTGCTTAGGGTAGGCTTCCCTGGAGTAAGGCCATAACCGGGTGCCTGACCCCCCGGACAAAATAATGGGTTGTATGCTGATTTTCATAGACTGTCGATGGCTCTATCGTCGCTTCGAGGCTTGTGCCGTAAGTAAAACCGCAGCAGTATAGACTAGCGGGGCGCTGCGGGCCAAATCGGCGGGGCCGGCGCGGAGCAGGCATTGAAGCATGCGACAGGCGCCGCCGGCCACCTCTTCAGGTCAGAGCAGAGGCTCCAGCTTGCCCCAGACCAGCCGCATCAGCACCGGCTGGGCCAAGGCGTTGGGATGCAGGCCGTCAGCCTCCGTCAGTTGGGCGTTGCCGCCGACGCCTTCCAGCAAAAATGGCACATAAGCCACGCCGTGCTGCTGGGCCAAGGCGGGAAAAACCGCTTCGAACAGGTCGTTGTAGCGTTTGCCGTAGTTGGGTGGAATGCGCATTCCCAGCAGCACGACACGGGCGCCGGCCTGTTTCGCCCGCCCGATGATCTCGCCCAGATTGGCCTGCGCCTGCGTCGGCCGCAAACCACGCAGCCCGTCGTTGGCCCCCAGCTCCAGCAGCAGCAGGCCGGGCTTGTGCCGGGCCAGCAGGTCGTCGACGCGGCTCAAGCCGCCGGCGCTGGTTTCGCCGGAGATGCTGGCGTTGACGATGGTCCAGGGCTTTCCCGCCGCCTTGATCTGTCCGGCCAACAGGGCGACCCAGCCCTGCGCGGGATTGTCCAATCCGTAGCCGGCGCTGATACTATCGCCCAATACCAGAATGACCCCGGCCTGGCCCACCGCCGGGACGGCGGACAACAATAGACAACACAGGAATCGGCGGATGCGCGAAGAAAAATCAATCATCATGGTGGAAAACCTAGGCAAGCGTGTGGACACAGTGGACGGCGGACTGGATATATTGACAGCGGTCGGCTTTTCGATCAAACCGGGCGAAACCCTGGCCATCGTGGGCAGTTCCGGCTCAGGCAAATCCACCCTGCTCGGCCTGCTGGCGGGCCTGGATCTGCCGACCACGGGCAAGATCGAGCTGGCGGGCGAATGCTTGGGCCTGCTTGACGAGGACGGACGCGCCTTGTTGCGCGCCCGGCATGTGGGCTTCGTGTTCCAGTCGTTCCAGTTGCTGGCCAATCTCACCGCGCTGGAAAATGTCATGCTGCCGTTGGAGCTGGCCGGCGCGCGGGACGCCGAAAAGCCGGCCCGGGCCATGCTGGAGCGGGTGGAGTTGGGCCACCGGCTCAAGCACTACCCCAACCAGCTTTCCGGCGGCGAACAGCAGCGCGTCGCCCTGGCCCGCGCCTTCGTCACCGAGCCGCGCATCCTGTTCGCCGACGAGCCCACCGGCAACCTCGACAGCCAGACCGGCGCACGCATCATCGACCTGCTATTCCAATTGAACCGGGAACGCGACACCACCTTGGTGCTGGTGACCCACGACCCGGCGCTGGCCGGGCGCTGCGGCCGCAGCATCAGGCTGGAAGCGGGCCGCCTGGCTTGAGCGCGCGGAAAAGCCATCCCCGCCGGCCGTTTTTTTGCGTATCATATGCGGAGCAATAGGCTCTATAGTCGCCTAAGGAGTTAAGAGATCGCCATGGCTGATTTGTACGACTTGATTTTCCTGGGCGTCAATGCCGATACCGCCAACCGCGAAACCACCATCAGCCGGATCTCCGCACTGCTTGGCGTGGATGCGAAGGAAATTGAATACCTGCTGGACAACCAGCTCAGCGCGGCGCTGAAGCAAGGCATCCCCCTTGAAGCCGTGCGGCAATACAAAACCGAGATGGAACAACTCGGGGGGGTCTGCAACTACCGCCCGTCCAAATGGGAAGGCCACAAACTCGAACTGGCCCCCGTCGAGATCCGGCCGGAGGAGTTTGTCTTTTCCTGCCCGGCCTGCGAACACAGGCAAACTGTGACCGCCGAGGCGGATCTGCCCACCTCGTGCCCCGCATGCGGCATCATCCCCAGCAAATACGAAAAAGTCTCCAACTACAAGCAGGGGCGCGGGATGGGAGCCGGGGCAAAGCCTAGCCTTCCACCGAATGTCCGCAACCTGCGCGAACCGCCGCCGCAGGAGCTGGCCGGGCAGCAAGGTGGCGAACTTCGGCAAGCCCTGCAATTTCCACAGCCCACGCCGCCGTTGTTGCTGGCGAATGCCTGGCCGGAACCCGCCGCGCCCAAGGCGGCCCGCTCCCCTTTGGCACGGTTCGCCACAGGCGCTTTGCTGTGGCTGCTCGGGGCCGCGATGGGGGGGGGTGCCGTCAGCGCTTACTACGAACTGAGGCAGCGGGAAGTGGCGCAAAGCCCGGCGCCGCCGCAAGAACCCACGCCCGCGCCCGACACCTCCACACCCCTGCCGGCGGACACGCCCTCGCCGCCCGAAGAGCCGCCTGAACCGCAACAGCCGTAAGCGGCCATTATTTCCCGCCGCCCTCCGCCACCGCCACGGCGGAGGCATCCGCCCGGGCGCGCTGCTCCATGCGCTGCCAGACCAGCGAGGCGGCGACCAAGACCAGCATCGCCGCCAGGCTGAACTCCAGCACCAGGAAGGCCCCGACCTTGAACCAGGCGAAGACGGGATGGACGAAACGCACCAGCCAGCCGGCGATCTCGTCCGCCACGGCGGAGGTGAACGTCAAGCCGGTCAGCCACACTTTAAGGTTCACCGCCAACGGGGTGAACAACAGCAGGTGAGTCAAAGTCACCGCCAGCATCCCCATCGCGAACAAATGGAAATGGGTGACCTCCAGCAGGCTCTGGTAACTCTTCGGCTGGGTGAACTTTTCTTCCGAGCCCAGGTAATACTCGACCACCGAATCCGGGTTCAAGCCCATCTTGTGGAAGAACATCATGCCGTTGCTGACCCATAGCAAGGCGATGTAGCCTAGGAACATCAACACGATGGTGTTGAGCAGGGTTTGCCGTTTCTGCTCGCCGGTGACGAAAAATCGCATCAGTTCTTGCCCTCTTTCACTGCCACTTGGTAAATAGCCATCACCTTGCGGATGCCGTCCAAGGAAGCCCTGGAACTCAGCGTGGCCCCGCTGATGCCGTCCACGCCCTGGTTAAGCCGCAACTCCCCCAGGGGCCTGCGGTAAAGCCGCTCGAACCAGCGCGCCGGCGGCTGGTACTCCGGCGGCTCGTGGAAGGCCAGCATCTCCACCCGCGCCAACTCGCCGGTCGGCGACAGCACGATCATCACCGTCTCCGGCTGGGTGCGGACGTTATGCGACTCGATGGCCGCATAGCCCAGCACCTGGCCACCGCGCCGGCCCACATGCAAGGTGTAAAGTTTGGAGTCCAGCTTCACCTGGGCCGTTTTTTCGATGGTCTCCGCCTGCTCGTCGGTCAGAAACAAAGCCTGCGGCTCCACGTCCGCCCCCTTGCCGAAAGCCAGCTCGAAGGCTTCTTCTTTGCTGTAGAAAACTGTGGCTTGCGCGAGGCTCGCCAAGGCCAGCAAGGACAAGAATAAAATGCGTGTGATTTTGCGCATGGGGTTCCTGGTGTCAAGGTTGTTCGGCTTAAACTTAAAAAAATAGCGCCAAGCAGTAAAAATAAAAGGGCTAAACGCCGCCCCGTCCGCCTACAGGCACCCCGCCTTCCCCAGCCAAGCGGGCAAATCGCCCACATCCTGCAAGACGCCGTCGGGGCCTTGGTAGTACACCTGGTTGCTGTCGGCGGAAACGCCGACATAAGCCTGGGTATCCTTATAATAGCGGTAAGTGTAAGGCGCCTGGGTTTGCGACGCCGCGCCGGCCGGGGCAAACAAACCGGCGTAAGCCCCTTCCGCCCAATTGAACAAACACTCCCGCAGCGCGGGCGACTGCCAATAGCCGTCCGACAACGTGCCCAGAAAAGCCACGAGGTCGTCCACTTCACTGGCACTCAGCCGCAAATTGCCCAATTCTTCGCGATTGACGTTGGCAGGCGTCTCGACCTGTGGCCAGCACGCTTGCCGCAGCGCGTCGCCTTCCGTGGTCATCGGGTATTGGCAGGCCGGTTTGACATCGCGCGTGTTGTAAAAATCGACCACCCCGCGCAAGGTCTTGAAATACCCGTTGTGCATGTAAGGGGCGGTCAGGGCGATGTTGCGCAAAGTCGGCACCTTGAATTGGCCGTCCTGCTCGTGCCTGCCGAGGACTTGGCCCAGCCCCTGGTCCACGAAATTCAAACCGTCCGGGTTAAACTCGGCCGGCAAGGCGTAGAAAGGATTGTCCGGATTGCGCGGGACGCCCAGGTTGTCGTAACTGAAGTCCGTGAACAAGGGAGGGGTTCCGTCCGGCGCGGGACGGCTAGGATGGCAGGCGGCACAATTGCCCTTGGCCGGATCTTCGTATAGCGCCAGGCCACGCTGTTCCGCGGCGGTCAGCTTGGTTTGGCCCGCCAGGTACGCGTCATATTTGGAGTCAAACGGGGAGAACACGGGACTGCGCTCAAACGCGGCAAGCGCCGCCGCGACCATCGCATAGGCGGGCTCCGCCTGGCTTAGCGCGCCGACGCCGAACACGCTCTCGAACAAGGGCGCGTAGGAAGCCTTGCGCACCTTCTCCACCACCGCCGCCTTGTCGGGATTGGCCATTTCCAACGGATTCAGCAACGGCCCTTGCGCCTGGTTTTCCAAATTCGCGGCGCGTCCGTCCCAAAACAGCCCGCCTGTGTAACCACCCGCCGAATCAAGATGGAACAGAGGGCTGAATGCGGCATACATCGCCGTGGGGCTGTTGCGGTTGCCGAAACGGCCCGCAACCACGCCCGGGGAGGTCGGCTTGTCGCGGCGCGGATCGGTGAACGCCGCGTCGGGGGAATGGCAACTGGCGCAGGACTGCCCGGCGGGGCTGGACAATTGCGGGTCGAAAAACAATTGCTTCCCCAAATCCTCCAGCGCGGTCAAGGGCGCGCCCGCCCCCGCCAAACCAGGGACGGACAAGCAAGCCCAAGCGAATAGATAGAATCGTCGTGTGGCCATGGTTTTCCTTAAAATTTCAAATTATTGTCAGACATTGAACTTGTGTGGCCCGGCTCCGGCCTGCCGCGCCCGGAATGCGGGCGGGTGGGGCCGGGCGCGAGGCACAGGCGGCAAACCCTGCCCAAGCCCAAGCCTTAGTATAGCCATCCCTGGCAAATAAAACCTACGAAGCACAAGGTATTCCTGCCGCCGGACTTGTCCAACCACGGCGGCCACGGCTAATAGATAAACCCGACTCCCAAATTAAACTCGTCGGGCTGCGGGCTGCCGACCGAATGGTAATTGCGGTAATCCGCCTTGACCGCGATGTTCGGAATCGGCTTGTAGGTCAGCCCCACTTGGTAAATCCAGCGATCCCAGCTCTTGTCGTTGTAGAAACCATCGGGGACCGCAGCCAGCGTATTGTAATGCTCATAACGGAAGAACGGCGCGAGATACTGGGTGCTGTCCTTCCACAGCCAAGGCATCACATCGTAAGCCGCCTCCGTGTACCAGCCATAGTTCTGCTTGCCGACCGTCTCGCCGTTGGCCGCGCTGACCAGGCCAGCATTGCCGACATAGCCCAAAGCGCCCAGCGCGCGCATTTCCAAGCCGCGCCAATGCCACTGGAGGTGGCCCTCGTAAAGCTGGGTGAACACGCTGGCCTTCTTGCCCAGATACAATTCGTTTTGGCCCGCGTCGCCGAGGAAGGTCGAAAACCCCGCCAGAAAGCCGGGCGCGAAACTCGGGACGTAATCCAGCCGCCCGGTGAAGGCCCAGTTTTCCGCCGCCGCCAAGCTGCCGCCCCCGCTGCCCTCGCGAATGCCCGCGCTGGTGTAGCCCTTGGCATTCAAGCCATTGACCGCGTACATGCGGTATTGCAGCCCGGGGACGATCTGGCCGAACAGCCCCGCGCCGATCTCGCGCCACGTGGTCGGGATGATGTATTGCTCCACGTCCGGCCGGCGGTTGCCGTGGAACGTGGTCGGCTCATGAATCTCGTTGATGAAGCCCATCGGCATCAACATCAAGCCGGCCCGGATGTTGGCATTCTTGTGCAGCAGGAAATCGAGATAGGAAAATTCCGCCGACGCCTCGCCTTTCACCTCAGGCCCCTCGCCCGTGCTGGCATGCTCCCATTCGAACTCGTTGTTCAAGATGATCCAGTCGTTGAACTTGTAGCCCACGTACAGCACCGCGCGCAGCAAGTCCGCCGAGTCTTTGCGGTCGCCCTTGTTGGCCGTCAAATTGGTGTACACCGCCTCGCCATAGCCGCCGATGGACAGCCCGCGGTTGACCCGGTAAACCTGCGAAGCGGCGGGGCCCAAGCCATATTGGCTCTTGTACTCGCGCTTCTCGGGGATGAACAACTGGGCCTTCAGCTTCTCCACTTCGGTGGCGAGGATGTCGGTCTTGCGCTCGGACTCGGACTTGGCCGGCTTGGCCCCGACCGGCTTCGCGGCAGACTGCCCGGAGACCGCGGCCTCGGCGGCTTGCGGCGGCGCTCCCGCTGCCGGCTCCTTGCCCTCCTTCAAAGCCTTCACTTCTTCTTTCAACGCCGCGTTCTCGCCGGCCTTGGCCTTCAACGCCTCGATTTCCTTCTGTTGCTGCTGGATGATCTTCCACATCTCTTGCAGCGAGGCCGGGGCCGCCTTCGCCGCTTCAGCCCCGCCGTGGGCGAAGGCCAGCACAGCGCCCAGCCCCCAGTGGGCAATCTTCGTTTCAAGCTTCATCTTAATCGGCCTCACTTCATCATGGACAGTGGGGTCATTATAAGCAAAATACGAGTTATTGCAAATCATTATCATTTAGACATAGACTCCGCAGCCTCCGAGACCGCCCCGCTTTATTCGGCATGGCCTCAAAAAACAAGCGCTTAGGCTTGACAGCATGGGCCTGCTTGCCGATGATGCGCCTTCTGAAGCATATGAAGACGCTATGCTTAAACCTGTGCCGTCTTGAGAGGAACCCATGGGATCGGTTTTTATCAGTTACAGCCACCAAGACCAAGACTGGTTGGAGGAACTGCGAAGCTTCCTCAAGCCGCTGGAACGCGATTTTTCCTTGAGCGCCTGGGCAGACGACCGGATCAAGCCAGGGCAGGACTGGAAAGCCGAGATTGACGGCGCGCTGGGCCAGGCGGACATCGCCCTGGCGCTCGTCACCCAAGTGTTTTTGGCCTCGGACTTCATCGCCACGCAAGAATTGCCCTATCTGTTGGAAAAGCATGGGCGCGGGGAGTTGACGTTGATCCCGGTGTTCTACGAACCCAGCGATGTCGCGGCTGCCGCCCCGGCATTGGCCGCGCTGCAAGGCTACGGCACCCCGGACAAGCCGCTGTCCAAACTCGACAAGACGCAGCGGCAAGAGCAACTGGTGGCGCTCAGCGGGCGCTTGCGCGGACTCGCCACGCCCGCCGCCCCGGCCTATGCCAGCCAAACCTCCCGGATCGAAGCCCGCGGCTACGCCCTGTCGATTTATGTGACCCGGCAAGGCGAGCGATGGGAATGCCAGTACCGGGTGCCCGGCCACGAGCCTTTCCTGGCCACCCGCCGCCCTTGGGCCGATGTCTGGCAACCCCTGCAAAAACTGCTGGACATGCTAGCCGACGGCAACCGGGAAGCCGTGCAAGGCGTCATCGCCACGGCGGGCAGCTTTTGGGGGCAAGTGTTGTTCGACGCCCTGTTCGGCGTGGACGACCGCCAGCACGAAACCATCTTCCGTGCCGCGTTCCAACAGGGCAAAGACCGCGCCCGGCCCACGCCGGTGTATATCGGCGGCTTGCGTTTGCGCATCGCCAGCCCGCTGCCTGAAATCGGCCGGCTGCCTTGGCGGCTGATGACGTGGAAAAGCCATTCCCTGGCCGGCAACGACTGGGTGTTCATCAGCGGCAACGAGCCCGACCCGGAGCGGGACATCCACAGCACCGTGCCCGACGAAATCTTGCTGCTCGACGGCCTGGACGACGCCGAGTCCCATTGGCAACGGCTGCGGCAAACCGTGCAAGCGGTTTGGAACGACACCCGCGAACCGCTGCCCTATGCGCGCCGGACGCGCAACCTGGAGCAATTGGACAAAGCCTTGGCAGGAATCAACCCGCACTGGGTCTATGTGCGCGGCCAGATCGACGGCGACGGCGCGCCCGCGCTGCGCCTGGGCGCGAAACGGCTGCCCTTGCGCGATTTGGCGAAGCGGCTGGCGAAGCAACCCCCCGCCGCCTTGTTTTTCAACACCGCGCAAGACCAGGCGCTGGACTTGGCCGGGTTTTTTCCTGGCGTGCCGCTGGTCTTGTCCCGGCAAGGGCGGCAGCCGCCGCCAGACGCGCTAGACTTGCCCGTCGCCTGGCTGCATGCCTGGCTCGGGCAAGGGCTCGATCCGGTCGCGGCGCTGCACGGGCTGAAAGCCGACCCAGTGGAAGTCCACAGCCTGGCGGTGCGGGCCGACTACCGCCACTGGCAAACCGACTTGCCCAGCGAAAACCTGGTCACATCCTTGGCCCATCTGCTGCTCGACCGCATCGCGCAAAAAGGCGCGACCAACCAATATCTGGGCAATTTGCTGGGCAGCCATACCGCGCGGGTGATGACCTTGGTGCCGTATGGCGAAACCGGCAACCAGATGGCCCAAGTCCACGAGCAATTGCTGGATTCCGCCCGCGTGGCGCTGCATGGCCGCGCGCATATCAACTGCGTGCGCTTGCAATTTCCGCCGGGCAGGGACAACCTGTATGTGGACTTGGGCCACGAGCTGGCCGGGCAATTGGGACTGGACAGCGAAAGCGGCGAGACGGTTGAGCAATTGTTAAGACGCTACGCCCCGTCGCCGGAGCCAAACTGCCGCCGAGTGCTGTGGCTGCACTGGGGCTTGTTTGGACACCCGCCCAGCGGCGCGGAGACCGACTACCAAGCCCCGCTGAACGGGTCGCAACTCAAAGACTGGCTAGGCTTTGTCAGCGGCTATCTCGCCACCCGCTGCCCGCCCGACATCCGCCTGATATGCAGCCTGGCGATTGAAGCGCAAGCCGACAAGCACGCGGCGATTGCCCAGTTGCTCAACGCGACCAACGCGGAATGGACGGAGGAGAAATGCCGCTTGCGCATCCTGCCGCGCTTGGACAATGTCCCCCACCATGAATTGCTGGACTTCCTCACCGACCACGCCCAAGGCTGTCCGCAGTCTTTGCGCAAAGCGCTGGCCGACCTGCTGATCTCCGCCACCGCCGGCCAGCCGGGATCTTCGCCCATGACGGCCTGGTACTGTCGGCGCGTGACCGGCACTTTCATCAGTTGGAACGGGGAGATTCGGACGGTGTGGATCGGGCGTTCGTCGTCATACTCATTGCTGCCCATCGCGAAGCTGCCGCCGGGGATGGACACCCACAGCGGGTCTTGCGGCGGGTTCGGGGCGGGTGCCCGTTCGGCCTTGGCCTGGCCCGGCGGCGCAACCGTCTCAACCACCGACCAAGGCTCGCCGCTCCAAGCAATGAAACCGGCCAGTACCAGCAGCCCCAGAAAAACCGCCGCGCCATAGCCAGGCCAGGCCAGCCCCCACAGCGCGGCGCACACGCCCGCCGCCAGCCCCGACGCAATCGCGGCCGGCTTGGGCATTCGATCCAACCGGTATAAAACGCGGCTTAGTTTGGAGGTCGGCATGGGAAATTGAGGGGGGCTCCGGTTTGGCTTAAGCATACCCAAGTTAAAGCGCACGGTCGCCCGCCTTGCTTGTATTGTCTGCTAAAATGTATGAGAATTCGGCCAAGCTACTTAAGCATAACCGTTTATCCCCGCCGGCCAGCCCTCAAAGCCATTAACTTAAGCCGTTCGTGGTGAGCTTGTCGAACCACGAACTTCTTAAATTTTAATAAGTTGGATTTTTCCGTTCACCCTTCGACAAGCTCAGGGCGAACGGAAAAATCCTTAAGTTAATGGCTTTGCGGCCAGCCCTGCCGACGGCTTCCACGGACGGCCCTGCCCAAAAGTCCTGCGCGCCGCCTAGCCCATGATCGCCACCGCGTTTACAGTGTCCAATATCATGCGAGGAATTAGCCATGGCCAGATTATTGAATAGCCTGCCGGGCGTCAACGGAACCGAAGGCAATGTCCAATACGGCGACTTGCCGATTAGCATCATCACAGGCACCTCCGGGGCCGACGCCTTGGCCGGCGACGCCAGCAAAACAAGTCTTATTTATGGCTTGGACGGCAATGACACCCTGGTCAGCGGGCCGTTTGCCGACACCCTCGTCGGCGGCCCCGGCGACGACATTTATGCCGTCAACAACCCAGGCGACACCCTCGTCGAAGAAGCGGGCGAAGGCTGGGACACGGTCAACAGCGCCGTCAGCTACGTCCTGCCGCCGAACATCGAAATCTTGAACCTGACCGGGACGGGCAGCCTCAACGGCACCGGCAACGACCAGGGCGACGGGATCGCAGGCAACAGCGGCAACAACATCCTGACCGGCGGCGAAGGCGCGGACACGATCATCGGCGGCGGCGGCACCGACAGCCTCTATGGCGGCGGCGGCGCCGACAAACTGAGCATCAGCGGCCCCGGCAACAACGCCCTGTACGGCGGCACCGGCAATGACACCTTAAGCGCCGCCGCCGGCACCGGCAACAACAAGCTGGACGGCGGCACCGGGTTCGACGCGATGGCCGGCGGCGCGGGCAACGACACTTTCATCGTGGACAACAGCGGCGACACCGTGACCGAGCAGGCCGGCAAAGGCATAGACACGATACTCAGCTCGGTCAGTTACACCCTGTCCGCCAACGTCGAGAATCTGACCCTGGCCGGGGCGGCCAACATCAACGCCACTGGCAACGCCGCCGCCAACACGCTGACCGGCAACGATGGCAACAACACGCTCGATGACAGCGCCATCACTAGCGGGGCCATCACCGCCACGCTCAAAGGCGGCGGCGGTGCCGACACGCTCAAAGGGGGCGCGGGCGGCGACAGCTTGGACGGCGGCACCGGGGCCGACAGCCTGTCTGGCGGAGCCGGCAACGACACCTACTTCATCGACAATCAGGCCGACACCATCACCGAGGCCAGCGGCGGCGGCACCGACGCCGTGTTCAGCTCGATCTCCTACGCCCTGCCCAACCATGTCGAAAAGCTGACCCTGACCGGCACCGCCTACCGCGGCATGGCCAACGCCGCAGGCTCCGTGCTGATCGGCAACGACGGCGTCAACCTGCTGGTCGGCGGGGCGGGGAACGACAGCCTGGACGGCGGCAAAGGCGTTGACAGCCTGGCCGGCGGGGCCGGGGACGACAGTTACACGGTGGACAACACCCAGGACACCATCACCGAAGCCGCCGGGGGCGGCACCGACACGGTGTCCAGCCCGCTCAGTTGGACGCTGGGGCCGAACCTGGAGAACTTGACCCTGACCGGGACGCTGGCCATCAACGGCACCGGCAACGACGGCGGCGACACGGGCGGCAACCGCCTGACCGGCAATATCGCGGCCAACACCTTGACCGGCGGCGCGGGGGCCGACAGGCTGGACGGCGGCCTCGGGGCGGACACTTTGAAAGGCGGGGACGGCGACGACACCTATGTGGTGGACAACCCTGGCGACGCGGTGTCGGAGGGCCTAGGCGGCGGCACGGACACCGTGTCGAGTTCGGTCAGCTACACCTTGCCGGCCAATATCGAAAACCTGGTCTTGACCGGGGCGTCGGCGTTCAAGGGCTTCGGCAACAGCGGGAATAATATCCTGACCGGGAGCGACGCGGCCAACACACTCACCGGCCTGGGCGGCGACGACACTCTATATGGCGGAGGCGGCAGCGACATCCTGGTGACTGGCACGGGCAAGGATGTCCTGGACGGCGGGGCCGGCAACGACTCGATGACCGGCGGGGCCGGCGATGACCGCTATTATGTGGACAACGCGGGCGACACCGTCACCGAAAAAGCCGGCGAGGGCGTAGACACGGTGTTCACTTCGCTGCCTTCCTACACGCTGTCCGCCAATCTTGAAAATCTGGTCTTGCAAGGCGGCGCCTACAACGGCACCGGCAATAGCGGCGACAATGTGATAACCGGCAACGACAACGCCAACCGGCTGGTCGGTGGGGCCGGCAACGACTCTATCGACGGCGGCGCGAATGCCGACGCCATGGCCGGCGGGCCGGGCGACGACACCTACGTGGTGGACAACGCCTTGGACACCGTGACGGAGAACAGCGGCGAAGGCAGCGACACGGTCGTCATCTCGCAGACCTTCAATTTGGCGACGAACGCCTCGAACATCGAAAATCTGATCTTGTCCGGGACGGGGAATATCGACGGCACTGGCGACGGCGGCGACAACAGCTTGCGCGGCAACACGGGAGCCAACCAATTGGACGGCGGGGCCGGCCAAGACACCCTGTATGGCGGCGGGGGCAGCGACCTGTTGATCGGCGGCGACGGCGACGACACTTACCTCATCGACGCCACCTCCACTGCCGTAACCCTTTCCGAAACCGCGACCGGCGGCATCGACACGGTGCTAAGTTCGATCAGTTACGCCTTGAGCGCAGGCTCGAACATTGAAAAACTGACGCTGGGCGGCGTCGGCGACATCAACGGCAGCGGCGACAGCGGCAACAATGTCATCACCGGCAACAGCGGCAATAACACGCTGGCCGGCGGCGGTGGAACCGACACCCTGGCCGGCGGAACCGGCAACGACACCTACCTCATCGACGCCGCCTCCACCGCCGTCACCCTCGTCGAAACCGCGGCCGGCGGCGTCGACACGGTGCTAAGTTCGATCACCTACGCCCTGAGCGCCGGTTCTAACATTGAAAACCTGGCCCTGGCCGGCACCGGCGACATCAACGCCACCGGCGACAGCGGCAACAACGCCATCACCGGCAACAGCGGCGACAACACGCTGGCCGGCGGCGGTGGGGCCGACATCCTGGCCGGCGGCGACGGGGACGACACTTACCTCATCGACGCCAGCTCCACCGCCGCCACCCTCATCGAAACCGCGACCGGCGGCACCGACACCGTGCTAAGCGCCATCACCCACACCCTGGGCGCGAACATTGAAAACCTGACCTTGACCGGCACCGGCAACATCAACGGCACTGGCAACAGCGGCGACAACATCATCACCGGCAACAGCGGCAACAATACGCTGGCCGGCGGCGGCGGAACCGACACCCTGGCCGGCGGCGATGGCAACGACACTTACACCCTGGCCTCCGGCAACACCGCCACCACCCTCGTCGAAACCTCGACTGGCGGCATCGACACCGTGAAAAGCGCCATCACCTATACCCTGGGCGCGAACCTTGAAAACCTGAGCTTGACCGGCAGCAGCAACATCAACGGCACCGGCAACAGCGGCGACAATGTCATCACCGGCAACAGCGGCAATAATACGCTGGCTGGCGGCGGCGGAACCGACACTTTGATCGGTGGCTCGGGCAATGACGTCTACCTCATCGACGCCCAATCCACCGCCGTCACCCTCGTCGAAAACGCAGCGGGTGGCACCGACACCGTGCAAAGTTCGATCACCTACGCGCTGGCCACAGGCTCGAACATTGAAAACCTGACCCTCACCGGGATAGCCGCCATCAACGGCACCGGCGACAGCGGCAATAACACACTAACCGGCAACAACGCCGCCAATATATTGAACGGCGGGGCCGGCAGCGACACGCTGAGCGGCGGCGGCGGGGCCGACACTTTGATCGGGGGCGACGGCGACGACACCTACAGCATCAGCTCCTCCTCCAACACCAGCGGCTTCAGCCTCGTCGAAACCCTGACCGGCGGCACCGACACGGTGAAAAGCTCGATCACCTACACGCTGGGCGCAAACTTTGAAAATTTGACCTTGACCGGCACTAGCAAAATCAACGGCACCGGCAACAGCGGAGACAATGTCATCACCGGCAACAGCAGCGGCAATGTGCTGTCCGGCGGTTCTGGCGGGACAGACCACTTGGCCGGAGGCAATGGCAACGACACTTACCTGATTGACGCCGCCGCCACCGCCGCCACCCTCACCGAAACCGCGACCGGCGGCACCGACACCGTGCAAAGTTCAGTCAGCTACGCCTTGGGGCCAGGCTCGAACCTTGAAAACCTGGTCTTGACAGGAACGGGGAGCATCGACGGCACCGGCAATGAGTTGGACAACGTTCTAAACGGCAACGCGGCCGCCAACCGGCTAAACGGGGGGGCCGGCAACGACAGCCTGTCAGGAGGAAGCGGAAGCGACACCTTCGTCTACCTGCACGGCTCGCAAGAAGCCGGCGGCGGCGACACCGGCTTGGTTCTGGACGACCGCGACATCATCACCGACTTCGCGCCGGGAACGGACAAAATCGACCTTTCATCGCTGGACGCCAATCCGTCCACGCCGGCGGTGGAGCATTGGACGTTCGTGACAAATTTCACCGCGACCGGGCCTGAAGTCCGGTTCGACGCGGCCACCGACCCCGCCCATCCCGTGCTGGTGTTCGACTATGGGGACGGCGCGGCGGATTTCGCCGTCGAGCTGGCCGGCGTCACCACCCTGGCGGCCGCCGACCTCATCCTCTCGTAGCCCCCTGGCGGGCTGTGATGCCGTCGCCGGTTCCAAATCATCCCGCCCGCCACGGGATAATGGATTAAAATAGCCGCCCCAAAGACTTTCACTCAACCCACCATGGCATCCACTCCCTTGCTCGGCCCTTTGATGTTCGACCTGCGCGGCCACGCCCTCACGCCTGAAGAAAAAGAATTGCTGCGCCACCCGGCGGCGGGCGGCATTATTTTTTTCACCCGCAATTACGAAAACCCGGCGCAAATCGCCGGGCTCGTCCAATCCATCCGCGCACTGCGCCCGGGTCTTTTGGTCGCGGTCGACCATGAAGGCGGGCGGGTGCAGCGCTTCCGCGAAGGCTTCACGCGGTTGCCGCCGGCGGGCCGCTACGCCGAGCGCCTGGACGAAAAAACCCGGACGCAAAGCTTGGAAACCGCCGGCTGGCTGATGGCGGCGGAGTTGCGCGCGGTCGGCGTGGATTTCAGTTTCGCGCCGGATCTGGACGTGGACTGCGGCATCAGCCAGATCATCGGCGACCGTTCGTTTTCCCGCGACGCGGAACAGGCCGGCGACTATGCGCTGGCGTTCGCGCAAGGCATGCGGCGGGCCGGCATGGCGGCGGTGGGCAAGCATTTTCCCGGGCATGGCGCGGTCGCCTTGGACTCACACCTGGCCCTGCCGGAAGACCCCCGCCCCTACGCCGACATCGCCGCCAAAGATTTGACGCCGTTTAAAAAACTGATCGCCGCGGGCTTGGAAGGCGTCATGCCGGCCCATGTGGTGTACAAGGAGGTCGACAAGCTACCCGCCGGCTTTTCGCGCCGCTGGATACAAGAGGTGTTGCGCGGGGAGCTGGGATTCAAAGGCGCGGTGTTCAGCGACGACTTGACGATGGAAGGCGCGGCGATTTTCGCCAAGGATTATACCGACCGCGCCCGGCTGGCGCTGGAGGCCGGCTGCGACATGGCCTTGGTCTGCAATAAGCCGGAGGCCATCGGCTTTGTGCTGGAGTCGCTGGAACGCTTGAACTGGAAGGAGCGCCAGCCACGCCTGGCCGCGCTGCGCGGGAAGTTTCCGCTGGATCGCGCCGCGCTGCTAAGCGGCGGCGAATGGCGCGACGCGGCCGCGCTGCTTGGCCGTCTCAACGAACAGGTGGCCCAAGCATGAGCTTATTGGACGAAATCAAGCAAGTCGAACGCGACGCCGACCAACTCTATTCACAAGCCGAGGTGGAGGCCGCGCTAGACCGCATGGCCTTGGCCATCGAAGGCGCGTTAAGCGCGAGCCTGCCTGTCGTGCTGACCGTGCTGAACGGTGGCATCCTGTTCGCCGGCCAGTTGTTGACCCGGCTGCGCTTTCCGCTGGAAATCGACGCCATCAACGCCAGCCGCTACCGCGGCGCCACCCGCGGCGGGGACATCCATTGGCTGGTCAAGCCGGGCGTGTCCTTGCAAGGCCGGACGGTGCTGCTCCTCGACGACGTGCTGGACGAAGGCATCACGCTGGCCGCGATAGCCGCCTGGTGCCTGGAACAAGGCGCGCTGGCCGTCCACACCGCAGTGCTGGTCGACAAGCAAATTGGGCGGGATCGGCCTTGCCGCGCCGATTTCGTCGGGCTGGAGGCGGAAAACCGCTATCTGTTCGGCTACGGCATGGACTACAAAAACTATCTGCGCAACGCGCCGGGCATCTTCGCCTGCAAGGGGCTTTGAAAAACCATGGGCTTAACCTACGCCGACGTGAGCCTTTGCAATCTGTTCAACCGCCAGCAAGTGGATGTTCGCGCCCTCGTCGACACCGGGGCGACGTTCATGTGCGTAACCGAGGAAGTGGCGCTGCAACTAGGCTTCGACACCGACGAAACCAGCCGCCAAGTCGTCACGCTGGCCGACGGGCATCAACGCAAAGTGCCGAAAATCGCGCCCGTCGAAATCCGCTTCGAGAACCGCAGCTATGTCACCGAGGCTTTGGTGCTGGGGAACGAGTGCCTGATGGGCGTGTTGCCGTTGGAGGCCATGGACTTGCTGGTCGATCCCCGAACCCAGCGGCTCATCGTCAATCCCTCGCACCCTAACTACCCTGTGGCTTTGGCCAAATAAACCCCAGAGAAAAACTCCGCATGACCCGCACAGCCATCATCGGCGGCACCGGCCTGACCCGGCTGCCCGAATTTGACATCATCCGCCGCGAGCCCGTCACGACCCGCTGGGGCGAACCTTCCTCGGATCTGATCGAAGGCACACTGTTTGGCGCGGACATCGTGTTCATCGCCCGCCACGGCGAACAGCACACGATCCCGCCGCACCGCATCAACTACCGCGCCAACATCCAGGCGCTCAAAGACGCCGGCGTGTCGTCCATCATCGCCGCCGCCGCCGTCGGCGGCATCCGCGCCGACCTGGGGCCGTCCAAAATCGCCGTGCCCAGCCAGCTCATCGACTACAGCTATGGCCGCGCCCACACCTTTTTCGAGGACGGGCTGGACCATGTCACCCATATCGACTTCACCCATCCGTACACACCGGCTCTGCGGGAAAAACTGCTGGACGCCGGCTTCCGCGCCGGGCTGCGGGTCGTCGATGGCGGCGTCTACGCCTGCACGCAGGGGCCGAGGCTGGAAACCCCGGCGGAAATCACCCGCATCGAGCGCGACGGCGGCGACCTGGTCGGCATGACCGGCATGCCCGAAGCCGCGCTGGCCCGCGAGCTGGGCATCGACTACGCCTGCTGCGCCATCGTCGCCAACTGGGCGGCCGGCAAGACCGAGCGGGAAATCACAATGGCCGAAATCGAGCGGAACCTGGGCCGGGGCATGGCGGATTTTACGGCGCTATTGAAGGCTTTGTTGGCGGCATAAGCCAGATAGGTCGGGCAGCGGCTTTATCGTTGCCCGACAACCAGGCCAAAATGTCGGGCGCAAAAGAGACGCGACACCACCCGACTATCACGGTTTAGCGAAGATTCTGCTCAGCAGAGTAGTCGATTTCTGTTTGGCAAACGCCTGAAACTGCAAAATTCTCTGTTGATCGCTAAATAGATCCGCTACCTTATCCCAGCGTCCTTGAAGCAGGCCCGCCAAAAGCGCTAGGGTCGGCGGTTCGCCGAGTTGCCGCTGGGTAACTGAGCCATCTACAAACTCAAGAACATATTCAAGCTTATACCACCCGACAGCATCGTTTCCGACATCCACAAAGACTTGTCCACGGTCACGTTCTAATCGGAGCGAGAACGGTAAGCCTGTCATCATAAGAGTGGCATTGCCAAACTCTCGTGGCTTATAGATGCTTGTGCTTGGCACAAGACCTTTGCCAACGACAAATGAGAAGCTGGGAGCGATGTCAGCCAAATCGATCATGGGCATCACGGTTTGATGAGTCGGGTGCCATCGGCACTCGGCAACGCTTGCCCACCCTACCCCCGCTATTCGGCCAATTCCGAGCCTGTCTCCGGCAAAAACCCGGCGGACAGGGCCTTGTCTCCGCCTGCCGCCCTCGGCGGCTCTTCTTCAAACGCCTGAGTGCCTCGCAGGCTTTCAGCAATGTCCGGGATTTTGCGCAAGACCAAACCCGATTTGCGGCCAACGGCGATGCCATGCTCGACAACCGACGATTCGTCCGTCAAGCCCTTGGCATCCAACGCGACCGTCCAACGGCCATGGGGCAGCGCAAACTCAAGATCCCAGTCATCTTCCCCGTTGACCAGCACGCAAGCCTCCCGCCAGCCCTCCCCCTCCAGCCCCGCGCCGTCAATCCAGTAGACCAGAGTCTTGTCGGTGGGCGCGGGCAGAAATCTCAGCCGTTCGCGGATTTCATCCGCCGTGCGCAGGCGGAACACAGGATGCCGCTTTCTCAAGGCGATCAAATCGCGGGTGTAGGCGAACAAACCCTGATTTTCGGCTTTCAACGACCAGTCGACCCGGTTGATTTCATCGCCGGCATTGTAGCTGTTGCCATGGCCGCACTTGGTCCGGGCGAATTCCTCGCCGCCATGCAGGAAAGGCACGCCTTGCGCGGTGAACAAGAGCAAATAGCCGAGCTTCATCGCCTCGGCAATATCCTGCTCGGAAGCCGCGGGGTTGAACCAGCGCAGCTTGTCGGACAACACCAGGTTGTCATGGCAAGTCATGTAATTGATCGACTGGGCGGGCGATCCGGCCCAGTCGCGGCAACTGCCTTCCAGGCCCAACAGCAGCGTGTCGCGGTGCGAGCCGTTTTGCAGAAACCCCGGCTCCGAGCCGTTCGGATTGCCGCCCAGCGCGTTGCGGAAATGGTCGTTGAACGCGCCTATCCCGGTGTGGCGGATGGCCGACTTGTCCATCGGGCGGCCCTTCATCGGCGAATAGCCCGACGACCAAGGCTCGCCGTACAGCACGATGCCGGGCTTGATCTGGCGCAGTTCGCGCTCGATTTGCAGCATGGTTTCGGCGTCGATCAAGGCCATCAGGTCAAAGCGGAAGCCGTCCACGCCATACTCGCCGACCCAGTATTTGAGCGAATCGACCAGATATTTCCTGGCCATCGGGCTTTCGGTGCGCAAATCGTTGCCGACGCCGGAGCCGTTGGCATACTGGCCTTTGCCAAAAAAGCGATAATAATACTCGGGGGCGATCACCGTGAAAGGCGCGGAATAATCGGTGTGGTTGTAGACCACGTCCATAATCACGCCGATGCCGCGCTGGTGCAGCGCGGCGACCAGTTGTTTGAATTCGCGGATCTTGCTGTCGTCCTCCGCTTGCGTGGCATACCAGGCTTCCGGGGAATTGAACGCGACCGTCATATACCCCCAGTTGTAAATCGCATCGCCCGCGTCTTTTTTAAAACTCTGCACCGGCAGCAATTGCACATGGGTGACGCCCAGTTCCTGCAAATGATCCAGGCCGGTGGAAATATCGGGATGGCCGGGCAGCCGGGTGCCGGCTTCGGCAAAGCCCAGGTATTGGCCTTTGTGCGCCGATCCTGAATTGTCCGCGACGGTGAAATCGCGCACATGCATTTCGTAAACCACCATGTCCACCGGCGAGCGCAAAGCCGGGCCGGCGCGATATTGCTCCCAGCCGGGCGGATTCGTCGCCGCCAAATCGGTGATGCGCGCATAGCCGCCCGCCACCGCATTGACGCAATAAGGGTCAAGCACGTCCTTGCCCGCGGAAAACCCCGGGCCGTACAGCCGATAGCGGTAAAACCGGCCGTTCAAATCCCCCTGGATCTGGCCTTCAAATATCCCTTTGCCCGCTTTGCCCAGGGCATGGGCCGAACCTAGGCGGCAGTTTTCGGACGGCGCGTCGTACAACAGAACCTCGACCGCCTCGGCGGTCGGCGCGAACAGGCGGAATGTCGTGCCGGCCGGCGCGTAAGCCGCGCCCAGCACCGCCCCGGCGTCATAAAACCACTCCGGATCATCGAGAATGTCGCGTAGGGAGGCGGCCACCGTGCCGCCAAAGCCGTCCAGCCTGACCGAGTACGAGCAGCGGCCCGGCTCCAGCGCCTCGGCCGTTTCCACCCGGATCGCGCAAGCCGGGCTGTCTGCGCTGACGACGTGGCGGACGGCGATCCTACGACCCTCGCCGTATTCAATGAACACGCGGTCGGGGTGGATTTCCCCCGGATCGACCGGCCTTGACAGTTCGACGGCCAGGCAATGGGGGGTGTCAATGAACGCCGCCAACACCTGCTGGTGCGTTTCCGGCTTTTCCGTCCACAGATTGTGGATCGTGCCGATCATGTAGATTTCATGGCCGAGACTGGCTTCCCAAAATTGGTTGTCGTCTTCTTTGCGCGTCCAGTCGCCGCCGACACGCGGCAACAGGCCGATGCGCAACGAACCGGGCTGCCCGCCATAATCGGCCAAATCCAACTCGAAAATGAGCCCGAAATCGTCCCGGCCCACCTCAAACACCTCGACGGGAGGCACGTCGGAACAGTCATTCCACGTCCACAGGCCAATGCCCTCGTCATAACCGCCAAAGCGGTGGTAGTGGACACGCAGCCGATTGTCCGGGCTGGACAGCCGCTTTTCTTGCCACAAGCCCAGATCGTCGATTCTTTTCCAAGGGCCTTGCTGGAAATGCCAGGTGTCCTGGATGAACAAATCGCCAAACCCCGGATACCAAGCGGCTTGGCCGTCAAGATCCAAGGTCACCCACAGCTCATAATCGACACTGCGATGCCGGGCCGCGTGCACCGGCCTGCGCAGCAAAATCCTCGCGCCATCGCCCGGGGAAACCTCGGACCGCCCTTGGGCCACCATGCGCCCGTGGAATCTCAGCGTGGCGACGATGGCCGTGCCGACATGGCCAGGCGGAACCGCGACTTCCAAAGTCGCCAGCGGGATGTGTTTAGCGGTCATGGCTTGTCGTCCGACTCTGTGGGCTTGGCCCGTTTCAATTTAAGAACCACCAGCAGCGCCACCAGCAATCCAATCAAAGGCCCGTCCCCCAAGCGGACATAAGGCGTCGCCCCGGACATCGGGGTGATGTCCGCCGTGACGGCGGCTTGCTGGAACATCGGGGCCTGGCTGACGATCCGGCCATCGGGGGCGATGGCGGCGGTGACACCGGTGTTGGTCGCGCGCAGCAGCCAGCGGCCCGCTTCCAGCGCCCGCATGCGGGCCATCTGGACATGTTGGTGGGGGGCCATGGAATCGCCAAACCAGGCGTCGTTGGTGACATTGACCAGGTAGGCGGCCTGCGGCAGGGCGTCGCGGGCTTCGTTGCCGAACACATCCTCGTAGCAGATCGAACTCGCCACCGGATAGCCCGCCGCCTGGATCGGCGCCTGGCCCGCCTCGCCGCTGGCGAAGTCGGACAGGGGGATTTCCAAAATATCCAGCACCCAGCCGAAAACGTGGCGGAACGGAAGATATTCGCCGAAAGGCACCAAATGGCGCTTCAGATACTGGCCAGGGTTTTCAGCCACGCTGACCATGGAATTATAGTAGCGCCGCGTGGCCGGGTCGGCCCAGGGGATGCCGATAATCACATCGGTGTTATGCGGCGCGGCCTCCACCCTTAAATCGGCCAGCCAGGTGTTTTTGACCTGCTGGTAAAACGCCGGGATGGCGGTCTCCGGCCAGACGACGAGACGGGCGTCCCAATGCTGGCGGGTCATCCCGGTGTAAAGCTCCAAGGTGGCGCGCTGGAACTCCGGCAGCCATTTCTGGTTTTGCGGCACATTGCCTTGCAGCAAGGCGGCTTTGAACGGCGCGCCAGCCGCTTGCGTCCATGGAATATGCCTAAGCCAGGCGCAGGCCACGATCAACAGGCCGATCCCGACCATCGCGCCACGGCGCTTCCAGTCGTCGCGATCCAGCACGCACAAGGCCAGCCCCGCCAACAAGGCCACGGCCAAGCCGGTGCCATAGACCCCGGCCAGCGGCGCAAGCCCCTGGCCCAAAGCCGTGCCCACCTGGCTGGAGCCCACTTGCAACCAGGGAAAGTCGGCGATAAACCAACCCCGCAGCCATTCGCCCAGCACCCAGAAGGCGGGAAACACCAACAACAATTTTTGCCGCCGGCCCGCCCTGCCCAACCACCACGCCGCCAACAGGCCGACAGTCGCCGGGTAACACGCCAGGATCAGCACAAACAACGCGGTCAGCCCGCCGGCCTCCCAAAAATTCGCGCCGCCGTAATTGTGCATGCTGTTGTAGACCCAGGACACGCCCACGCCGAACTGCCCCAGGCCGAACAGGTAGCCGCGCGCGAACGCCTGCCCTGGACGGGCGTCCAGCCAAGCGGCGAACAACAGGGCGAGGCAGAGAGGGGCCAGCCAAGGCCAGTCGAAAGGTGAAAACGCAAACGGCAACAGCACGCCGCCCGACAGGGCGAGCAGATAGGGGATCAATCGGCGCATGGCCTGGAACTCTCCGGAAGACGGGGGGATGAGGCCCTAATCCCCGGCATAGTCGCCGCCGGTGGCCTGTTCGGGAAGAATCACCACCTTCAACAAATGCACCCGCCGGTTGTCGGCGTGCAGCACGATGAAACGGAAGCGGCCAAAATCCACTTTTTCGCCGCGCACCGGCAGATGGCCGAGCTTGTGGACAATCAAGCCGCCCACAGTGTCGAACTCGTCCTCGTTCAGCTTGGCTTTGAAATAATCGTTGAAGTCTTCGATAGGCGTCAACGCTTTGAGGGTGAATTCGCGGTCGTTCTTGCGGAAGATGTGTTCCTCCTCGCCGAAGTCGTGCTCGTCCTCGATATCGCCGACGATTTGCTCCAACACGTCCTCGACAGTCACCAGCCCCGCCGCCGCGCCGTATTCGTCAACGACGATGACCATATGGCTGCGAGTGGCGCGGCATTCGCGCAGCAGCACATTGAGGCGCTTGCTTTCCGGCACGAACTGGGCCGGGCGCATCACATCCTTGACCAGAAGCCCTCGGTTTTTCAGGCTGTGGCTCAACAGATCCTTGACCAGCAAGATGCCCACCACCTCGGTCCGGTCGTCGCCGATGACCGGATAGCGCGAATGCGCCGACTCCACCACCAGCGGGAAAATCGTCTCCAAGTCGGCGTCCTGCGACACCACCACCATCTGCACGCGGGGCACCATGATGTCGCGCACGCGCAATTCCGAGAACTGCATGACGCCTTCGATCATCGACAGCGCCTCGGGGTCGATGACATGGCGCTTCTGCGCGTCGCGCAGGAAGACCAGCAAATCCTCCCGGTCTTCCGGCTCCCCGCTCAGAAACAGCCCCAGCCGCTCCAGCCAACTGCGATGCTCGCCTCCGTGTTCGTCGCTCATGCCGCCGCCTCTTCGTAAGGATTGGGGAAACCCAAGCCGCCCAGGATGGCGATTTCCTCCGTTTCCATCACCATGGCCTCGTCTTCGAAAAGGTGGTCGTAACCTTGCAAATGCAGCACGCCATGCACCACCATATGCGCCCAATGGGCCTGCAACGATTTGCCCTGCGCCTGCGCCTCGCGGGCGACGACCGGCGCGCAAATCAGCAAGTCGCCGAGGATGTCCGTCGCCATGCCGGGCGGCGCTTCAAAGGGGAAGCTCAACACATTGGTCGGCCCGGCCTTGCCCCGGTACTGGCGGTTCAATTCGGCGCTTTCCTCCTCGTCCGCCACGCGGATGACGATTTCGGCCTTGTCCCTGCGCGTCGCGGCCCGCGCCCACTGGGACAATTGCGCTTCGCTGGGCAGGTCGGGCGCGGCGCTGGCGTTTTGCAGCTCAACGTGGATCATGGGCGCGCTCATAAGCCTCGTAGGCGGAGACGATGCGCTGCACCATTGGATGGCGCACCACGTCCTGGGCGGTGAAGAACGTGAAGCTGATGCCGTCCACCTCGCGCAACACCTCAATCGCCTGGCGCAGGCCGGATTCCTTGTTGCGCGGCAGGTCGACCTGGGTGATGTCGCCGGTAATCACCGCCTTCGAGCCGAAGCCCATGCGGGTCAGGAACATCTTGATCTGCTCAATCGTGGTGTTCTGGGCTTCGTCGAGGATGATGAACGAATCATTCAACGAGCGGCCGCGCATGAACGCCAGCGGCGCGACCTCGATGATATTGCGCTCCATCAGCTTGGCGACCCGCTCGAAGCCGAGCATCTCATACAGCGCGTCGTACAGCGGCCTCAAGTAAGGATCGACCTTCTGCGCCATGTCGCCGGGCAAAAAGCCCAACTTCTCGCCGGCCTCCACCGCCGGCCGCGCCAGGATCAGCCGCCGCACCTCTTCGCGCTCCAGCGCCGCGACCGCGCAGGCCACGGCCAGATACGTCTTGCCGGTGCCCGCCGGGCCGACGCCGAAATTGATGTCGTTTTTCTGGATGCTTTTCAGGTATTTTTGCTGGTTAGGCCCGCGCGCCTTGATGATGCCGCGCTTGGTGCGGATCAGCAGCGACTCGTCTTCCGGCGCGTTGGCGGGCGCGAGCATCGCGTCCACATTGGACTCCTGCAAAAACAGATGCACCCGCTCCGGGCTGATGATCTCATGCACCGTCGCGTCGAACAGGCTGTGGATGATTTTGCTGGCGGCCTGGGCGGGCCGGGCCGAGCCGATGACCTGGAACTGGTTGCCGCGGTTGGCGATTTCCACGCCGAGCCGGCGCTCGATGTGCCGCAGGTTTTCGTCGAACTGCCCGCAGAGGCTGGCGAGCCTCTCGTTGTCGTCCGGCTCCAGGGTGAATTGCAGATTGTTGGGATGACTGGACAAGGTTTAAGCGGATGTTTTTTGAGGTAAATAGGAGAAAGCCTGCCGCCGTCCGCGAATGAGGCCAACGCTACCCTGCGGCATGCCGACGGCCATCATCCGTTCGCCACCATCTGGCGTGGCGGCAAACCCGGCGTCTTGGCGAAAGCGTTTGCGGACGTCTGGCGGACGAAAATGTCGATGTCGCGTTGCTTGGGCATGGAGGATGGGGCGGGAGACCCTGTGATTTGACTGGATGCCATTCTACCAGAATTGTCTGGCGTGGGTTCAAGCGGCTTGCTTGCCGCGATGGGTGGGGCGGCTGGCTCGTGCAGCAGCATGGCACGTTGAGCAGCGCCAAGTAGTAGGGTGGGCAAACGTCTTTTTGTTTGCCCACCCAATTTGCCAGCACCAACCGAATAGGTGGGCACTATAGAGCCTTGCCCCCCGACTGGCTTAGTGTGTATTGGCTTCAACATCGGCATTCGATGATAACCTAAACCCGCACAGCCCAGCGGCTTGCCCTTCTGGGAGATGAATCTCGGGATAATGCTGCAACCAGCCGGAGAACCCTGTGGACGACAAGAAAGAGTGGATTGAATGGCGCAAGGACGGGAAAATCCTGGTGCCTGCGGCCAGCGCCGAAAAGGCCGAACCGCCCGCCGAACAAAGCGCCGACGCCTTGGCCCTCCTCAAATCCGTCAACGACACCGCCGGCAACGCCCGCACGGTGTTCGCCACTTACATCCTGCTTTCGGTTTACATCTTCCTGACCGTCGGCGCGACCAACGACGAGCAGTTGCTGAAAGACAGCGGCATCGCCGTGCCTTTCTTAAGCAACATCAACCTGCCGGTGTCGCGGTTTTACCTGTTCGTGCCGTGGATGTTCCTGTTCGCGCATGTGGACTTGCTGCTGCTGTTCAAGCTCATGGCCGACAAGCTCCACGCCTTCAATGCCGAACTGGCGCACCTGCCCGACCCCGGGCAACAGGAACTGCGCCAACAACTGTCCGGGCTGCCGTTCGTGCATTGGCTGTCGGGCGAGCGGCGCGACGGCTTCACCCATCTCATCACCGGCTGGGTGGTCTGGGCCAGCCTGTTTTTATTGCCGCTGTTGAGCCTGCTGGCCTTGCAAATCGGCTTCTTGCCTTATCACAGCGACACCTACACGTTCTTCCACAAAGCTGCGCTAGGGCTGGACGTGCTGGCCTTGTGGTTTTTCTGGCCCCGGCTGGCGCAGCGCTTGGAACAAGCGACCTGGCGCTGGTGGACATTCGGTGCCAGCTCGCAGGCGGTGTGCCGGGGCGGCTGCCATTGGGCAAGCTCGGCGGTGCTGGCCGTGTCGCTATGCTCAAGCGTCTGGCTCTTGTCGCTGCCGGATAGCCAGTTGGAAGATTTGCAAGATGACTGGACGCCGAGGCATTGGCTGTTGGATGCGGAGCCTATCCAGACACCATCAGCCCAAGAAGTCAAACAAGTGGCTGGTCTGCTGGGGTGGTCTTGGCGGCGTATCGAAGTCTTTTTGCTCGATAAGGGCGTGGTGGCTTATCTGCCGATTTTCCACCGCAATTTGGATTTGCACGAAAAGCTGCTGGTTGCCAATAACCCTGGATTGGGTGCCCTGTCCGTGTTGCAAAAGCCGCTGATTCCGCCGGGTGAACCTGACAACCCCACAGGCATCAGCCTGGAAAAGCGCGATGTCGCCTTGATCGACATCAAAGGGCTGGATTTGCAAAACCGCGACCTGCGCTTTGCCAATTTCATGAGTGCCAAACTCTGGAAAGCCGATCTGCGGGGCACACAGCTACAGCACAGTAATTTATCCGAGGCGCAATTGGCGGGCATGATCCACGACAGGGAATCCCAGTTACAGGGCGCAGATTTGTCTTATATCCACTTAGAAGGCGAGGATTTAAGTGGCATCCAGTTGCAGGGCGCGAATTTGCGCCGTGCCCGCTTGCAAGGCGCGAATTTGCGCGGTGCCCGCTTGCAAGGCGCGGGTTTGGTCAATGCCAGCTTGCAAGGCGCGGTTTTGTACGAAACTGACTTGCAAGGCGCGGTTTTGAGCTTTGCAAACTTGCGAGGTGCGAATTTGGGCGTGGCCAGCTTGCAAGGCGTAGATTTGTTTATGGCCAACTTGCCAGGCGCGGATTTGTCCGGGACCAGCTTGCAAGGCGCGATTTTGGCCCAGACCGATTTGCAAGGCGCGGATTTGCGCGGGGCCAGCCTGCAAGGTGCAAGCTTGCGCGGTGTTCGATCCGGGTCCGCCGATTTCGAGGGGGCGGATTTGCAAGGGAATGACGTCCGTGGGATGGAAATGACCCCGGCCTTCACCCCAGCCGATTTTGACGACTGGAAGAAAAATGCGCGTGAGTGGCTAAAAAAGTACATCCCTACTGACGAGTTAGATAAGCGGGAAAAATGGCTGGCTTCACGGGTGGGGCAAGACCCGGTGTTTCCTCTGCAAGGCTGGACCCGGCCTTGTCTAGCGGATGCCAAGCTCCAGTCCCAGCCGAGTTTTCAATCCTGCCAAACCCCTGCCGAAGATTCCTTCATGGCCTTGGCCGATTATCTAGGCGAGTTGGCTTGTTCCGCCCAAAGCGACATAGAAGAACAGCCCTACATTGCCCTGAGCATCGCTGGGCGAGCAGTAAACGCTGTTGAGTGGGACAAAGCAGGCCAAGGTGCCCGAAGCAAGTTTGCCCAACGCCTGTTGCAAGCAGATTGCGCGGGCAAAGCGGGCCTGGCGTACTTGAGCGACGATGAGCGAAATAAATTACGCAAGCTCGCCGAAGCCAAGTAGCTTGTCGCGCTGGCGAACCCCAACACCCAAACACGTAACACAGAACGCGCAGCGGTTCCGCCGGATGAAGCAGCACCCATTCAAGCCGCCTTAAGCTCACGCAAAGGCAGATTGGACAACATAACCGATTGAATATCCGCTTTTTGGCTGGCGTGTTGCATGTCGATGCCGACCAGTGCGCCGTCGGCGGCATAATCCAGCACAATTCCATCAGCCACTTCATCGGAATCCACAGAGGGGGTTTCTGACAGGTGAATATAAAGGGAATCGGTTTCCGCGTCGTAACTTAATTTCATGGGGTGAATCTCCTATCAGGAAAAGCATTGTGCAGGGTAATCCCGTCGGGCAAGGTCACCACGCGCAGATATTTGCCAAGTTCCGCGATATAGATCCAGTGACGAATCCGGCCATCCGGCTGGACTTCGCGGCGGACGGGGTTGGTAATCGCGGCGGCGCACCATTCCAACTTGAGGTAGGGTCGCTTGGCTAACACGTCATTGCTGAAATAGGGCGTCGTTGGAAGAATATCCACGTCGTGCCTGGATGCTTTGCTGAAAAAGATTGCGCCCTAAGCCAAGGCAAGTACGCTGCGCTGACCATTAGTGCCGCTAAGGCACGCACAACGTATCTATTCAAGGTTTATGCGGATGCCGCTTTAGGCAAATGCGAATCAAGCAACGCGCTGGCAGACTCATCCTGCAAACGACCGCGCAGGGAGTTGGGCATGGCCTCGGTAATCACGACATGGACGAACTGGCCGACCAGCTTCGGGTGGCCGGCGAAATTGACCACGCGGTTGTTCTCGGTGCGCCCGCTCATTTGGGCGTAATCTTTTCTCGACACGCCTTCGACCAGCACGCGCTGGACGGTGCCGACCATATTGCGCGAGATCGCCGCGGCCATCGTGACGATGCGGGCTTGCAGGCGGGCCAGGCGTTCGCGCTTGACCTCGACGCTGACGCCGTCTTCCATCTCCGCCGCCGGCGTGCCGGGGCGGGCGCTGTAGATGAAGCTGAACGAGTGGTCGAAGCCCAAGGTTTCAATCAGATCCATGGTCTGCGCGAAATCCTCGTCGGTCTCGCCGGGGAAGCCGATGATGAAATCCGAGGACAGGCTGATGTTCGGGCGCACTTCGCGCAGCTTGCGGATTTTTTCGATGTAATCGTCGCGGTGGTGGCCGCGCTTCATCAAGGACAAGATGCGGTCGCTGCCGCTTTGCACCGGCAGGTGCAAATGGTCGACCAGTTGCGGGATCTCGGCGTAGGCTTCGATCAGGCTGTCGGTGAACTCCACCGGGTGCGAGGTGGTGTAGCGGATGCGGTCGATGCCGGCTATGGCGGCGACGTAATACAGCAGCAAGGCGAAATCGACGGTGTCGCCGTCGGCGGTCGCGCCCTGGTAGGCGTTGACATTCTGCCCCAGCAAATTCACCTCGCGCACGCCCTGCCGGGCCAAGGCGGTGATTTCCGCCAGCACATCCTCCAACGGGCGGCTGACTTCCTCGCCTCTGGTATAGGGCACGACGCAGAAGGTGCAGTATTTGCTGCACCCTTCCATGACCGACACGAACGCCTTGACGCCCTCGGCGCGCGGCTCGGGCAGCGCGTCGAATTTTTCGATCTCAGGGAAGGAGATGTCCATGACCGGCGAGTGGCTGGCGCGGGCGGCGTCCAGCAAGGCCGGCAAGCGGTGCAGGGTTTGCGGGCCGAACACGATGTCCACAAAGGGTGCGCGTTTTTGCAGCGCCTCGCCTTCCTGGCTGGCGACGCAGCCGCCGACGCCGATCATCACCCCCGGGCGCTTCTCCTTCAAAGGACGCCAGCGGCCCAATTCGGAGAAGACTTTCTCCTGGGCTTTTTCGCGGATGGAGCAGGTGTTGAGCAGCAGCACGTCGGCTAAGGCCGGGTCGGTGGTGAGTTCATAGCCACCGGATGCTTGCAATACGTCCCGCATCTTGGCGGAGTCGTATTCGTTCATCTGGCAGCCAAAGGTTTCGATATATAGCTTTTTGGACATGTAAGACGGGTAAAGACCCTGGTTTGAAGTTGGGGCATTCTACCAGAATTGTCTAGCCAGGACTCAAGCCGGATGCGGCGGGCTTGACACCTGTCGGTTTGTCGACGGTACACGGGGGAGGCCGACCAAGAAGGCGAAGATTTTGACTTGTCAGCGGGCGCGGCCTGCGTGCCGCGCCCGCTTTTTTATTGGCTGAAACCGCTAGGCCTAAACCGCACCCGCCTGGTTCAAGTCAGGGCTGGTGGAGAATTTGAACGGATTGATGAAGGTGGAGCCAACCCGCTTGAACGCGGCTTCCGGGTGTTTTTCGCTCATCAAATGGCGCACCCTGCTTTCTTCGGCGGCCTTCACGTCGATCATGATGAGATATTGGCCGGCCTCGATGGCGTCATGGTAACGGGCGATTTTTTGGTTTTCCTTCGCCAGCCCGGCTAAACCGCCGACCCAAGCACCGAACAAGGTAATGAAGCCGATGGCGGTCAAATAAGCCAGTCCGCCTGGGTTAGGGCCAAACGGGTCGGAGGTGCTGATGTAAATCGCCGTATAAATCCCGCCCAGCAAGCCCAGCAGGGCACCGCGCTCGGCGTCGCGGACGACGTCCAGCTTTTGCAGGTAATTGGCGGAATGGATGTGCCGTTTGTATAGACCGGCCTCATCTTTGCTGAGAACGTGGAAGTTCCAATGGGTGATGCCGACGCTGTGCAAATCGGTGGAAATCTGCTCGGCGCTGTCGATGGTGTCAGTCAGATAGTACATGCGTTTCATGGATTGACTCCCGGATGGCTTAGGGTTGGCAGTCGAATTATTTCCATTGATGAAATGACATCTTTCCTTGATGGCGACTAATAAACCACATCCTCAGGTCTTGTCAAGCCGTTCTAACTCTGAGTCGCTGAACCCCGCCAGACGCCGCAGCGCCCGATTAAACGGCCCCCTCGCCTGCCCCTTCAGATGGCGTTCGACCAGCGCGAAATAATGCGCTTCCGGCTCCAAATCGGACTGGGCACACAGCCAATGGAACCAATGCGAACCCAGCGCGACGTGGCCGACTTCCTCGCGCAAGATACGTTCTAGCACGGCGACGCTGGCTTCATCGTGGATGGCTTGCAACTTGGCAATCATCCCCGGCGTCACGTCTAGGCCGCGGGCCTCCATGAAGCGCGGCACCAAGGCCATGCGTGCCAGCACGTCATAAGCGGTGTCCTGCGCGATGCCCCACAGCCCGGCATGGGCGGGCAAATCGCCATAATCCGCGCTTAATTCCTTGAGCCGCCCACGCAGCAACTCGAAATGTTCGGCCTCCTCTTTCGCCACGCCCAGCCAGTCCACATAGTACTGCCGGGGCAGGCCGCGGAAGCGGTAAAGATGGTCAAAAGCCAGTTGAATGGCGCTGAATTCGATATGCGCCACCGCGTGCAGCAGCGCCACCCGGCCTTCGATGCTGCTTAGTTTGCGTCTGGGCAGTTCGCGGGGATCGACCAGGACGGGCCGTTCGGGGAAACGGGCGGCGGCAGTGGGTTGCGGCGGGACGGCGTCGGAGTCAAAAACCAGTTCGCCGTTTTGATGGCAGCGCCAGGCTTCATGGGCCAAGGCAAGCTTGGTTTCGACGTCGGCAGCGCCTAGGGCTTGCTCGGCCAGCGCGAAAAGATTGGGCATGCTAAGACGAAGCGCCCTGCTCGTGAATGTGCGGTTCGATCTGGCCGGGCTCGCGGCGATAAGAAATGATTTTCAGCACTGTCTCTCCGTTGTTCGTGACCACTAATTCCTCGCCCGTAGCCTCAACCTCTCGGAAAAGCTCCGCCATTTTGTTTTTCAATGTGCTTTCTGACACTATTTTCATGACAACCCAACTAAGGCATTACAGGGGGCGGCCTAGACTTCAAGGCGCAGGTTCCCAATCGACGACCGGGAACCCCGCCGGGTCATAGGCTTCAATCCGATGGAATCAAGCCGCCTCCTCCGCCTTGACCTTGTCCGCCTTGTCGATAAATTGGGGCAATTGGTCAAAATTCAAATAGCGGTAGGTGTCTTCCGCCTTGGCGTCGATCTCGGCGGCGTATTCCATGTACTCTTGGACGCTGGGGATGCGGCCAAGGATGGAACAGACCGCGGCCAGCTCGGCGGAGGCCAGGAACACTTGCGCGTCTTTGCCCAAGCGGTTGGGGAAGTTGCGGGTGGAGGTCGAAACCACCACCGCATTGTCCGCGACCCGCGCCTGGTTGCCCATGCACAGCGAGCAGCCGGGCATTTCCGTCCGCGCCCCCGCCTTGCCGTAGGTGCCGTAAAAGCCTTCCTCCTTCAACTGCGACTCGTCCATCTTGGTCGGCGGGGCGACCCACAGGCGGCTGGGAATCTGTTTGCCGAATTTCTCCAATAAACGCCCGGCGGCGCGGAAATGGCCGATGTTGGTCATGCAAGAGCCGAGGAATACCTCGTCAATAGGGGTATCCGCCAATGCCGACAAGGGTTTCACGTCATCCGGATCATTCGGGCAGCACAGCAAGGGCTCGGTGATTTGAGCCAAGTCAATCTCGATGGTTTCGGCATATTCGGCGTCCGCGTCGGCTTCCAACAGCACCGGGTTGGCCAGCCATTCCTCCATGGATTTGATGCGCCTTTGCAGGGTGCGCACATCGCCATAGCCCTCGGCGATCATCCAGCGCAACAGCGTCACGTTGGAGCGCAGGTATTCGGCGATGGGCTCAGGGTTCAGCTTCACCGTGCAGGCGGCGGCGGAGCGTTCGGCGGAGGCGTCGGCCAACTCAAAGGCCTGCTCAATCTTCAGATCCGGCAAACCTTCGATTTCCAGGATGCGCCCGGAGAAAATATTTTTTTTGCCTTTCTTCTCGACCGTCAACAGCCCGCGTTGCAAAGCCGCATAAGGAATCGCGTGGACCAAATCGCGCAGCGTGATGCCGGGCCGCATCTGGCCTTTGAAGCGCACCAGCACCGATTCCGGCATGTCCAGCGGCATCACGCCCGTAGCCGCGGCGAAGGCCACTAGCCCAGAGCCGGCCGGGAAAGAAATGCCGATGGGGAAACGGGTGTGCGAATCGCCGCCGGTGCCGACGGTATCCGGCAACAACATGCGGTTCAGCCAAGAGTGGATGATGCCATCGCCAGGCCGCAGGCTGACGCCGCCCCGGTTCATGATGAAATCCGGCAAAGTGTGGTGGGTTTGCACGTCCACCGGCTTCGGGTACGCCGCCGTGTGGCAGAACGACTGCAACACCAGGTCGGCGGAAAACCCTAAGCAAGCCAGGTCTTTCAGCTCGTCGCGGGTCATCGGCCCGGTGGTGTCTTGCGAACCGACTGTGGTCATGTGCGGTTCACAATAGACGCCGGGGCGCACGCCTGCCACGCCGCAGGCTTTGCCGACCATCTTTTGCGCCAGCGTGTAGCCCTTGCCGGAATCGGCCTGTGCCTGGGCGCGGCGGAATACGGTGGAAGCCGGTAAGCCCAAAGTCTTGCGGGCGCGGTCGGTCAAGGCGCGGCCAATAATCAACGGGATACGCCCGCCGGCCCGCACCTCGTCAAGGATGATGTCGGTCTTCAATTCAAACCGGGTCAACTCGGCACCCGCGTCATGATTGCGGATGACGCCCTCGTAGGGATAGAGGTCGATCACATCGCCCATGTTCAACACGGTCAC
>Ga0265327_10001228_pt1 | contig 34414 bp, 33 predicted proteins | sample 41621metaG_FD_202089 | JGI IMG/M metagenome (GOLD analysis project Ga0265327, IMG submission 202089) | Rhizosphere microbial communities from Carex aquatilis grown in University of Washington, Seatle, WA, United States - 4-16-21 metaG | ecosystem: Host-associated > Plants > Roots > Rhizosphere...
TATCGTGACCGTCGAGAACCATGCTCAGTTCTATCGCGTCCATGCCGTCTTTGAAGGGAACCACGGTGTAATTCTTGGCCCAGTAGACAACCTGGCCCTCGCAATGATCCTGCGAAAAGAATTTCACCTTGCGCGCCGCGAAATCGAATTCGACGTCGAACCGCTTCAGCGCATTGTGGCCAAGCCCCGCGGCCAGCTTTGTCTTTTCGCTGTGGGCCATGATGGTGAATGTGCTGGCATCTTGATGGAACACGCCGATATCGACAGATGGCACGACGATATATTCGCCCATGCGGCTGTTATCGCCATAAACCATCCCGCCGTTGTGCAGCGCCTTCGCCTTTTCGCCAATCTCGGCGACGTAGCTTTGCGTGACCCAACTGGAGAACGCGCCGGTGTCGATCATGGTGGGCCTGGGCTTTCCGTCTATCGACACCTGAATGATGGGCATCGACGTTCCCGGCTCCATGTCATAGCTCTGCAGCAGTTTGAGCCCGCATTTTTCTGCCGCCGGCGCCTCATTCGCGCTCAGCGCCAACAGCATGATTGCGGCAGTCATCGCCGCTTTCATCATGCGCGCGCTCATGGCGATGCGGTCTGACGAACAGGCAGCGCCGCTGAATCGGGTTGGGCCGGCTCCTCCGCAATCGGGCTGATATAGACCTTCTGTTCCTTGTACGCGATGTAGACGTGCAGGTGCCGCAACTCTTCCAGCCCCACGATCACATCGTCCAGGCCTTCTGTATTGGTGTTGATATCGATGTGCGAATTGAGCGGGGGACGATGGTCGTTCATCTGGTGGGTGCGCAAAAGATCGGGAATGAGCGCCAGCGTCGGGTTATTGAAGGTGATGCCCGCGATGGTCAGCGTCTTGAAGGTCCGTTTGTATTCCGCAGCGCGCTTATCGCTATTGACGTAACCATTCTTCGTGACGCCCGGCGAATCCTTGGTGATATCGAATGCGCCTTCCGCCGCGCGGAAACTGATGGCCGAATGGTCCGCGCCGGTATCCAGAAGGGCGTTGAACTGGTGCCCGTCCAGTTCCACGGGAATGCGGATGTGGCCGTCATTGCTTTGCACAAAGGGGATGACGGCATAGGAAGGCGTCTTCCAATAGACGACTTTTCCGGGACAATGATCCTGCAGGACGAAGTTGACTTTCTTTTCTGCGAAATCGAGATCCAGATCGACGACCATGAACATCTGCGGCCCCATGAGGCCGCCGATGCCTTCGCCATATTCGCCGTCGGGCACAAGGAAAACGGCATCTTTGGTCTTGAATGTGCCGATTTCGAAATTCGACACGGTGACGCTTTTGTTCGACGAGCGTCCTGTGATGTCGATGAAACCAACCTGACGTTTTGAGATGTGCAGGTCGAGTTCCTTGACGAGATCCGCAGACAGTTCCCGGTACCATCCCCCGGTATCGATGATCATCTTGGTATCGCGGCCGTCGACCCTCGCCGGCACCAGAAGGGCGCCTTTGGTCGAAAGCATGATGGCCTGACCGACGATCTTCAGCGGACCGCAAGTTTCATCGGCCGCCGCGTTCGACGCGAGCAATGCCAGCGCCGCCAAAGCCCACATTTTTTTCATCAGGCCCCCCGATCAAATGTGCTCGGCGGATATCAGCACAACCGGGAAGGGCGAACAATGCCGTGCGCAACTACCAGATCGGTTTGCCCGATCCCGGCAGGCCCAGCCGCGGCCACTTCTCGCTCACGGTGCGGACGATCTCGTCATCCATCCGCATCTTGCGGCCCCATTCGCGTTTGGTTTCCGGCGGCCACTTGTTGGTGGCGTCCAGCCCGATCTTCGAACCGAGGCCGGATTCCGGCGAGGCGAAATCAAGATAATCGATCGGCGTGCCTTCGACGATGGTGATGTCGCGCGCCGGATCCATGCGGGTCGAAAGCGCCCACATCACGTCTTTCCAATTGCGCGCATCGATATCGTCGTCCACCACGATCACCCATTTGGTGTACATGAACTGACGCAGATATGACCAAACCGCCATCATCACGCGCTTGGCGTGTCCCGGATATGCCTTCTTCATGCTGACGACGGCGATGCGATACGAACAACCCTCCGGCGGCAGCCAGAAATCCACGATCTCGGGAAATTGTTGCTGCAACAGCGGAATGAAAATCTCGTTCAGTGCTTCGCCGAGAACGCTCGGCTCATCCGGCGGACGTCCTGTGAAAGTGGAAAGATAAATCGGGTCGCGCCGCATGGTGATCGCGGTGATGTTGAACACTGGAAACTGTTCGACCGAATTGTAATAGCCCGTGTGATCGCCATAAGGCCCTTCGTCGCGATAATCGCTCAGCGAAACCTCGCCCTCGATCACGATCTCGGCTTCCGCGGGCACTTTCAGCGGCTGCGAAACGCAATCCGCCAATTCCACGCGCTGCCCACGCAGCAATCCCGCGAACTGATATTCCGAAAGCGTATCGGGCACCGGCGTCACCGCCGCCAAGATCGTTCCGGGGTCGGCGCCGATCACGGCGGCGGCAGGGAAGGGTTCAGCCTTCTCTTTGCCCCACCGCGCATGATGCAGCGCCCCGCCGCGATGCTTCAGCCAGCGCATCAGTGTTTGATTTTTACCCACCACCTGCAAGCGATAGATGCCAAGATTGTAGTTGTCCTCGCGCTTGTCGCTCGGCCCCTTGGTCACGATCAGCGGCCAGGTGATCAACGGCGCAGGTTCGCCCGGCCAGCACGTCTGTATCGGCAGCTTACCAAGATCGATATCGTCCCCGCGCCAGACAATTTGCTGGCACACAGGCGAAGATACCGTCTTCTCCCGCATCGACATCGCGGTGCGCGCCAGCGGCAGCAGATCCATCGCCTCGCGAAAACTGCGCGGCGGTTCGGGCTGGCGCAACGTCGCCATCAACTCGCCGACTTCACGCAGAGATTTCGCATCGCGCCGTTCCACGCCGCCCATGGTCACGCCCATGGCCACGCGTTTCACCGTGCCGAACAAATTCACCAGCACCGGCATGGCGGAAGGCTTGCCGTCCGCCCCGATGGGCTTCTCGAACAGCACCGCGGGCCCGCCCTCGGCCAAGAGGCGCGTCTGGATTTCAGTCATCTCCAGCACGGTCGAAACCGGCTCGCGCACGCGCACAAGTTCGCGTTCGGCCTCAAGCCGCGAGATGAAATCGCGAAGGGATTTGTAACTCATGCGGGAAGTCTAGCGCACTTTCCACTTCGAGGGCGCTGCGTGTTTTTGCCCATAGAGGAAATAGATGAAAAGCCCCACGATGGTCCACACCACCAGCCGTATCCACGTGCCGGTACCCAGGCTGATCATCATGAACCCGCAGATCAGCACGCCCAGCGGCGCCACCACCCAGACAAGCGGCGTCTTGAACGGCCGCGCCGCATTGGGCGCGCTCAAGCGCAGCATCATGATGCCGATGCACACCGCCACGAACGCCATCAACGTGCCGATGGAAACGAGGTCGGCCAGGATGTCGAGCGGAAAGATCGCCGCCAGCACGGCTGCGAACGCGCCGATCAGAATGGTCCCCAGATGCGGCGTGCGGAAACGCGGATGCACATTGCAGAACATCTTCCAGATGAACCCATCGCGCGCCATCGAAAAGAACACGCGCGATTGTCCATACAGCGAAACGAACACCACCGAGGCCAGCCCGACAATCGCCCCGATATTCACCAGCGGCACCAGCCAGCTCAGGCTCGGCCCGATCTTGCCGATGGCGAACGACACCGGATTGGGCACATCCAAAAGCCGCCAATCCGTCACGCCCACCAGCACCAGCGCCATCAGCATGTAAAGCACGGTGCAGATGCCGAGCGACGCCAGAATCCCGATGGGAATATCGCGCTGCGGATTCTTCGCCTCTTGCGCGGCCACCGAAACACTGTCGAACCCGATATAGGAAAAGAAGATCACGCCCGATGCGGTGAAGATCCCGCTCCAGCCGAATCTGCCCGGCGCTTCGTTGAGCGGAATGAACGGCGTCAGATGTTCGCTGTGCACATACGGCAACCCCACCGCGATCACGATGATCACGATGCCGGTTTTTAGCAACACCATCGCACCATTGAACGTCGCCGATTGCTTCACGCCCACAACTAGAAAAGCGGTGAGCAACAAGATCAGCGCCACCGCCGGAAAATTGAACAGCGCGCCGGTCAGGTGCATGTCGCCCAATTCCTTGCCCGCAAGCGGCGCATTCATGAACTGATCCGGCAAATGAATGCCGAGGTCGGAAAGGAAGCTCGAAAAATATCCGGCCCACCCAACCGCCACGGTCGAAGCCGACACCATATATTCCAACACCAGATTCCACCCGATGAACCACGCCATGAAGCGCCCCATGGTGGCGTAGGCATAGGTGTAGGCGCTGCCGGATTCCGGGATCATCGAAGCAAATTCGGCGTAGCAGAGCCCCGCGAACAAGCATCCCAAAGCCGCGATCACGAACGAGATCAGCACCGCCGGCCCCGCATGTTGCGCCGCTGCCGTGCCGGTGATCACAAAGATACCGGCGCCGATGATGCAGCCGATGCCGATCATCGTCAGATGCACCGGCCCCAGCACGCGGTGCAGTTCGTGTGCTTCGGCGATTTCGGCGTCGGGCTGCGTGAACTCGCTTTGGTCGCCCGCGCTCATCGCATCATTCCGCCGCTTCGGGTTTTATCGCGTAAGCCGGCGTCACCGCATGGGCTCGCGCATAGATGAAATAGACCCCCATCCCCAGCACGAACCAGACGATCAACCGTATCCACGTATCAAGCGGCAACGCCGCCATCATCGCGCCGCAAACAATGATCGCCCCGATCGGCACCCATGGCATGAACGGTGTCCGGAACGGGCGGTGCACATGCGGCGCCGTTCGGCGCAAAACCATCACGCTCACACTTACCAGCACAAACGCCGCCAAGGTTCCGATGGAAACCAGTTCGATCAAAAGGTCATGCGGCAGGAACGCCGAAAGCAGCGTCGCACCCGTTCCGATGATGATGGTGGAGATATAAGGCGTCTGGAATCGCGGATGCACCCGCGCAAACGCCTTGGGCAGCATTCCGTCGCGCGACATCGCATAGAAGATGCGCGATTGGCCCAGCAGCAGCACCAGCACCACCGTTCCCAATCCCAGCACCGCACCCAGATTGACCAGCGGCACCAGCCACGCCAGCGCGCCGCCCGTGCGTTCCACCGCCAACGCCACCGGCTGCGGCACGTTGAGGATTTCATATGGCGCCATGCCGGTGATCGCCAGCGACATCAGCATGTACAGCACGGTGCAGATCAGCAGCGATCCAAGAATGCCGATGGGCATATCGCGCTGCGGATTGCGCGCTTCCTGCGCCGCCACCGAAACCGCGTCGAACCCGATATAAGCGAAGAACACCACACCCGCCGCGCGCATCACTCCGCTCCAGCCGAAATGCCCGAACTCGCCGGTATTTGGCGGAATGAACGGCGTCAGGTTGTCCGCGGTGATGTATTGCAGCCCGAAAAAGATCACGAGCAGCACCACGATCAACTTCAGGAACACCATGATCCCGTTGAACGTCGCCGACGCGCGAATGCCCACAACAAGCAACGCCGTCAACCCGATGATCAAAAACGCAGACGGAAGATTGATCAGCGCCCCGCTGAAACTCAGCGTGTGATCCGCCGCCATATGGATGGGCGCGGTCGAAAGCGCAGGCGAAAGATGAATGCCGACATTCTCCATCAACCCGCTGAAATATCCGCCCCAGCCGACCGACACCGCCGATGCCGCCGCCAGATATTCCAAAATCAAATCCCAGCCGATGATCCAGGCAAAGAATTTGCCCAGCGTCGCGTAGGTGTAGCTATAAGCGCTGCCCGCCACCGGAATCATCGAAGCGAATTCGGCGTAGCAAAGCCCCGCCAGCAAACATCCGAAGCCCGCGATGGCATAAGAGATCACCACGCCGGGCCCGGCGAAATTCGCCGCCGCCTGTCCGGTGCTGACAAAAATGCCCGCCCCGATGATCGCGCCGATGCCCAGCGAGATCAGATGCACCGGCCCCAGGGCGCGGCGCAGCTCGGGTTCCTGTTCGAGATCTTTGATGTCGATCGGCGCTCGCGCCATGCAATCCCCCATCTCTCTCTTTGCGGGCGCAGGCGCGCCGGAGTCGCTTGGGGATTACTGTTGCATGGCCCGCCTTGTATCGGAAGCGGGGCGGTTTTCGCTGTCAGCCCGGTTGCGCTTTGGTCCACACGGCCAGTTCGTTGCCGTTGGGATCGCGGAAATGAAAGCGCCGTCCGCCTTCAAAACTTTCACGGTGAATGATCTCGGCACCAGCGTTGCGCACCTTCGTTTCCATGGCGTCCAGATCGTTGGCATAAAGAACCAGCAACGCCCCGCCGGTGTCCGCCACCTTGCGCTGCGCATTGAAACCGCCGTCGCGCCCGTCAAATGCGAACGCCACATACTCCGGCCCGTAATCGACAAACGTCCAGCCGAACACCGCGCCGTAAAACGCCTTGCTCGCCGGAATGTTGGGAGCAGGCAGTTCGATGTAATCCAGGCTTCCGTCTTTCGGCATGGCATTGTTCCCTTTATGTTCTCATAACATCATGGCGGCCGACCGTGGTCAAGCCGCCATGAGTTTTAGTTCGGCATCGCCCCGACATAGAGCGAACTCGGCCTGATCAACCGCCCCAGCCGCTGCTGTTCGCGCGCATGTGCCGTCCATCCCGCAGCACGCGCGGTCGCGAAGATCGGCGTGAAGGCCTGCCGCGGCACCGAAAGGGAATCCAGAAGGATCGCCGTGAAGAACTCCACATTGGTATCCAGCGCGCGTTCGGGATTTTTCTTCCGCAACGCTTCGCGCGCATAAGCTTCCACTTCCGCCGCAAAGGGCAGATCGGCCTTGTTGGTCGCCAGCTTCTGGATCGCCGTCTTCAACACATCGGCGCGCGGATCGCGCACGCGATAGATGCGATGGCCGAACCCCATCAGCCGTTCGCCGCGCGCCAGAGCAGAATCGATCCACGGCTGAATGCGTTCGCGCGTGCCGATGGCATCGAGCATTTCCAGAACGGGCTCCGGCGCGCCGCCATGCAGCGGCCCGGTCAGCGCGCAATACGCCGCCGTCACCGCGCAAAACAGATCGGCCTGCGTAGAGGCCACAACCCGCGCGGTAAACGTCGATGCATTCATCCCGTGATCGCACACCGTCACGAAATAGGCATCGAGTGCCGCCGCCTCGCGCGCCGAAATCGCGCGCCCATGCAACATGCGCAACGTATCCATCGCATGGCTCAACGTGGCATCGGGCGCAATCGGTGTTTCGCCCTTCGCGCGCCGCACCAGCGCACCCACAATCACCGGCAACGCACCAACAATCGTCGCTTCATGCGTGCTGCCATGTTCGGCCCGCAGCGAAGCAACCGCTGCACGAAACCCATCGACCACCGAAAGCCCTTCGGATGCCGCCAGCATCTGCGCCACATGCCCAAACGCCCGCACCCGCGCAGCACCCAGCGCCGCGCGCACCTCGGCCTCCGAAATCGGCGTCTCCGTCGCTGCCGACCACAGCCGCGCGGTCACGCCCTCGAAGCTGGAGGTCTCTGCCAGATCGGCCACGAACTGGCCGGCGATCACCAGCTCGCCCTTCGCCCCGTCCACATGGCTCAGCGCCGTTTCCGCGGCCGGAACCCCGTCGAGACCGATAGGGGCCTTGGATGTCTGCACGTTCATTGTCCCGTCTCCTTTGCTGCAACGCACAAAAGATCGGCCCAATGGACGAGTGGATCAATCTTGATTAAGCTAATCAACATGAAAAATTCTTCGCCCCTGTACCTCACCGCGCGGGAAGCCGCCGCCGAACTCTCCATCAGCCCGGCCACCCTCTATGCCTATGTCAGCCGCGGCATGATCCGCTCGGAGCCGGAGCCCGATACCCGCGCCAAGCGCTACCGCGCCGACGACGTGCGCGCGCTCAAGAACCGCCGCGCCCCGCCGCCCGAACAGCGCGGCACCAGACTGGAAAACGAATTGCCGATTCTGGATTCCGCCATCTCCACGCTCACCGAAGACGGCCCCATCTATCGCGGCGTGAACGCAGTCACGCTTTCGCAAACCGCCACGCTCGAACAAACCGCGACATTGTTATGGGATGTGAGCGGCGAAGACCCCTTCACGCCCGACAATCTTCCGGTGATCTCGCCCGCAATGCACGCGGTGCTGGTCGCCACCGCCAACGAAACCCCGCTCGCCCGCGCCGGTTCTGTTCTCGCGCTCGCAAGCGATGCCGATCCACGCGCCTACAACCGCTCCACCGATGGCCGCACGCAAATGGGCGCACGCATCATGCGCCTCACCGCCAGCGCGATCCTGGGCACCGAGCCATCCGCCATGCCGTTGCACAAACAGGTCGCGCACGCCTGGGCGCCTAACCCGCGAGAAGCCGAAGATTTCATCCGCCGCGCATTGGTGCTGTTGGCCGAACACGAATTGAACGCTTCCACATTCGCATTGCGCGTCGCCGCCTCCACCGGCATCAGCCTCTACGATGCGGTGAACGCCGGTCTCTCCGCCTTGAAAGGCCCGCGCCACGGCGGGGCAGGGCCGCTCGCCGCACGTTTCGTCGCCGCCTGCGCCGAAGGCGATCCCGCATCCTTGATCCGCGAACGATTGGCCAACGGCGAATACATCCCCGGCTTCGGCCACAGCGTCTACAAAAACGGCGACCCGCGCGCCGACGATTTGCTGAACTCCATGCGCAGCGCAGGCGCCGACGAACGCCTGGCAACAGAAATTCCCGCACTGGTTCTGGAAGCCACCGGCGAACGCCCCAACATCGACTACGCCATCGCCGTCCACGCCCGCACACACAATTTGCCGACGGGAAGCGAAATCGCCCTGTTCGCAATCGCGCGCACAGCCGGATGGGTGGCGCATGGAATCGAACAACTGAAAACCCGCGCGTTGATCAGACCAAGGGCGCGTTATGTGGGGCCAGCACCGGCTGCAAGAGATAAACGCTCGTCTCTCTGATCTCGCGATCTTCCAGTTCGCGCGTCGTCTGCACGCGATAGGTCGCCAGTTTCTCGACACCCGATTTCGGAAAATAACTCCGCCCCGGATCGCCCAACAAAACGCGCGTACCGCACGATTGCAGCCACGCGAGCAACCGCTCTGCCAATGGCCGCTCGTAACACATGTCGCCCACAAGGATGATGTCCCAAACACACTCGCGCCCGATAACATCGTCCGCCGTCACCTCGACCTGCACACCATTGGCTTCGGTGTTCAAAGCGATAGAGGTCGCCGCATAAACATCGATATCGGCGGCCAGCACGGTTGCCGCGCCCGCCATTTTACAAGCAATCGAAATCATCCCCGATCCCGATCCGAAATCGAGCACGCGCTTGCCCGCCACTTCGTGCGGATGATCCAGAATATACCGCGACAACGCCTGACCACCGGCCCAAGCGAACGCCCAATAAGGCGGCGGCACGCCCATCTGCTCAAGTTCATCTTCGGTCTTGCGCCACAACGGCACCACTTCGGTCGCCAGATGCAGCCGGATTTCCGGCACCAGCGGCGGGGCGATCAGTTCGGTGTTGTCGCGGATAAACTGAGCCGGGTTGCTCGTCATGCGGCTGCGGGTTCCGGCCTGGAACAGGCCATCGCCCACACTTCCGCATAGTTTTTCTTGATTTCCATCTGCGGCCCGAAACCCTTCTCCAGCAGCAGCGCATGCAGCTTGGGAAGGTTGTAGCACGACACATAGAACATCAGATGGTGATCGACGTGATAGTTCACCCAATAAGGCGCCACGAACGCCCGCGTCAGCGGTCCGGCATAGGTCGTGCGCGCGCTGCGGAACACATCGTTGTTGTCCGGCACCACCGCATGCTCGGCGATGTTGCGCAGCCGCGTGATCGCCATCTGCCAGGTGATCAGCGGCAAAATCCAGAACATCAAATAATAATGCGGCTTGCCGAACGCGGTCAGGATCGCAAGCAACACCAGATTGGCCACCGTCTGCCGCCCCAGGCGCGCCTTGAACGTGCGCCACTTCTCGCCAAGCGTTGCGCCCGCGAAGCCGCGCTTCAACTGGAACACGCGCTGCTTGTATCCGGTCTGCCCGGTGAGATCGCGCACCATCTTGCGGATCAAGCTCTTGCGCGTGATCGGAAACGGCGCCGACAGAATCAGATCGGGATCATCGGCCTGCTGCGTCGAGCGGTGATGTTTCAAATGATAATGCCGATAGGGAATGGTATCGGCGAAAACCGGAAAGGCGCAAAGCCACTGGCTCGCCCATTCGTTGAACGCGGGCGTCTTCATCAGCACATGATGCGCCCCATCATGCATCAGGATCGCCAGCCCCAACTGCCGCGCCCCGATCACCATCACCGCCAGAACGAAGGTCAGCGGATTTGGCCACAGCGCATAAACCGCCATCGCCGCCCCGATCACGATCCAGGCATGCGCGATGCACAGAAATCCCGTCACGTCCGAGCGCGCGCGCACCGCCGCAAGCTCGGCGGGCGTGAACACTTTGGTCGGGTCGAAACGGGCGACGTTCATGGGGGCGATTATAGCCCGCTTGCGGTTAACGCAAAGGCGCTATCCGCCGCGCTGCGCCGGATCGTAATAGAAGCGTTCCTCGGCGATTTTCTCGCCTTCCCAGCGCTGATAGGCCATCTCGTCCATGGTGAAACCGGAGCCGTCCGCCGCCACGAAGCGGAACACCCAGCGGATCACCACATGGTCGCCGTTCACGAACACCGGCCCCTCGCGGAACGAATGGATCTGCGCAAACCGCGCCATCACCGCGCGTTCGCGCGCCACCAACCCGTCGCGCCCCTTGCGCGGCGGGTTCAGGTTTTCCTGCATGGTGGCGTCTGGCGTGTAGAAGCGCTCGATGGCCTCATCGTGCCGCCCGGAAAGAACGGTCGCGATGAAATCATCGAGCGTCTTCTGGCTTGGCATCAGAAAACCTTGGCGACGTGGAAGATCGCGACCGCCATCCACACCTCGCAGACGATCTGCACCAGCAGCGAAAGGAATCGCAGGTTGATCGCCAGCGCCGATCCTGACGTGATGTGGATCAACGATTGCACCACGCGCGCCGCCACGATCACGGTCGCCAGCATGTTGAACGTCGGGTTATCGAGCCCCGCCACCCATCCCGCCAGCACCAGCGCGCCGAAGATCGGCAGGTTCTCCAGCGTGTTCAGATGCGCCCGGTTCAGCCGCCAATAAGCATCGCCGCCATGCTTGGTGCCGGATGGAAAGTCGGTGATCGTGGCTTTGCCGCTCATCACCTGCGAGACGCGGCTCAGCGCAATAAGAACCACAAGCACAATCGCCCACATCGCATAAACGGTGAGCGCGACAACAGAACACGGAACGGCAATATCGGTCATGAAATCCTCCCGGTTGAAGCGTTGCCCGGCAGAGCGCCAGCCAAACGAGTCTTATTGGAGGAATGTTGCCACAAACAACGCCAGGGCGATAAGCCCACCCGCATCCCGATTCGAACGGAAGGTGGCAAGGCAAGCCAGCGCGTTCTCGATTCGCAAAGATTGCACCTGCCAGAACAGATGCAGGGCAGGGGCCAGCATGAACAGCAGGAAAAGCGGCCCCAGATGCTCGCTCAACCCGGCAGTGGCGATCAGCGCAAACGCCGCCGCATAGAACAGCAAGATCCAGCGCGGACTATCCTTGCCGAACAGCCGCGCGGTGGACTTCACGCCGATCAGCGCATCGTCATCCACATCCTGATGCGCATAGATGGTGTCGTAACCCAGCGTCCAGAAAAAACAGCCCGCATAAAGAACAACGTCCGCCGCATCCAGGCGCCCTGTCTGCGCCGCAAAGCCCAGCAACGCCCCCCAATTGAACGTCAGCCCCAGCCATGCCTGCGGCCACCAGGTGATGCGTTTCATGAACGGATAGATCGCCACCAGAACAAGCGATGCCGCGCCCATCTCGATGGCAAACAGATTGAACTGCAACAGCACAACCAGCCCGATCAGGCACAGTGCCGCCAAAAATACCACGGCCCGCTTCACGCTGATCGTCCCGCTCGCAATCGGCCGCCCGCGCGTGCGCGCCACTTTCGCGTCGATGTCGCGATCCACGATGTCGTTGAAGGTGCATCCGGCCCCGCGCATCACCACCGCGCCGATGCCGAACAGCATCACGAACCACACGTCGTTCCAGCTATCGAACGCGCGCCCCTGCGCCGCCGCCCCCATGACGAGCCCAAACACCCCCGGCCAGAACAACAGCCACGTCCCGATAGGCCGATCCAGCCGCATCAGCCGCAAATAAGGCTGAACCGCAGGCGAAACACCCTCCACCCAGGAGCGGGCAACGGCATCGGATGGTTTAAGGACTTGCGGTTCGGCGGCCATGCGTGGTGCAACTCGAAACGGAAACAATCATCTTCTTACGACCAATGACGACGAGCGTCGAACATCTCATCTTACCTCCCCCTTGTGGGGAGGTCGAAGAATCTGGAGCGCAGCGAGAGATTTTTCGGGTGGGGGACGGTGCATGTCACGACGAGCGGCCCCTCACCCGGATCGCTTCGCTCTCCGACCTCCCCACAAGGGGGAGGTGAAAGATGGGCGACCTAACCGAACCCGGCGGCAAAGCCCGCCTGTTTGTCGAAGGTCCGCTCGGCCCGCACATGCGCGTCACGCCCTCGCCGGAACAGGCGCATTATCTGCTTCATGTCATGCGCGCCAAACCGGGCGAGCGCGTCAGCCTGTTCAACGGCCGCGATGGCGAATGGCGCGCAGAGATCGCCGAAGTCGCCAAACGCAATTGCACGCTGGTGTGCGAAACGCAAACCGCGCCGCAAACCCAAGCCCCCGACATCTGGCTCGTCTTCGCCCCCGTCAAGAAAACGCCTGCCGATTACCTCACGCAGAAAGCAACCGAGCTCGGCGTGCGCGCACTGCAGCCGGTGTTTACTCGGCGCACCATCGTCACCCGCGTCAACCTCGAACGCCTGCGCGCCAACGCCATCGAAGCCGCCGAACAATCCGATCGCACCGATGTTCCCGAAACCCGTGAACCGCTGCCGCTCGAAAAACTGCTTGCCAGATGGCCCGCCGAGCGAAAGCTGCTGTTCTGCGACGAAGCAGGCGACGCCCCCTCCATCGCCGACGCGTTGAAAGATGTGCGCGGCGGCCCCTGGGCCGTCCTCACCGGCCCCGAAGGCGGCTTCGATCCGAAAGAACGCGAGTTGATCCGCGCCATGCCATCGGTCGTCCCCGTCACACTAGGCACCCGCATCCTGCGCGCCGACACCGCCGCGCTTGCAGCGTTGGCCGTCTGGCAATCGCTCGCAGGCGACTGGCGCTAGAAAACGTCTTCGGCTTTCTCGACCCCGGATACCGCGCGATAGGCAAAGCTCTGCGCGCCGCAAACCAGTCCGGCCATGAAGATCGAAGCGATGCCGGATAGCGGAAGGATGATGTACCAATATTGCTGGATACGCATCATCGCGTGCGTTGCTTCGGCCAAGGCGGCAGCCTCGGTTCCTGCAAATAAAAGTTCGGGCATCAGGAATTTCTGTTCGACAACACAGAACACTGCGAACGGAATTGCGATAGCGATGATCACGGCACAAAGCCGCCAGAAATTTCCGCGCGAAAGGTTCCAGGCTCGCCCAAGCCCAAGCCTTTCTTCAGCGACAATCGTGGGTGCCAGCAAAAAGACCTGACGCGCTGCGATAGCCACTGTCCCGGCATACATAAATGTTGTTGAGATCAGCTTGGCGTAACGCGCAACGATCAGGGGCCGTTCGTCGGGCGGGAATCCATTTATCGCCCCGGTGCTGGCGGAAAGAATGCCGCCGGTCACGCCGCCAACCATACCCAGAAGCACAACCAGAACGACCGAAATCCCTACCATGATGGCCGATGCGAGGACGAGCCGCCAATACGTTTTTCCCAGCGGGAAAGAAACCGGCGGGACGTCGGTTTTTTGGCCGAGCGCGAAGGGAAAAACGCTGGCAAATTGCATGACAAACAGGAAGGAAATGCCAACGCACGCCGCAAGCAGTTGCGGCAATCTGTGAGCCAAAGTGGCCGAATCCCTAATCTCAAATCCCGCATTGAAATCGATCACTGCAGGAATGAGGAAGTAGATGACCACATTTATAAGCAGAAACGGCAGCCATGTGAGCTGCAACACCGTCCAAAATTTACCGGTGGCGAAGCTATAGGCATGTCGGATCGTCTGAACGACCGGTACTTTTGCCGGTGCATCCAGCCACCCGACCATGGCGTTCTCCCCCTATGCTTCGCCCATTGTCGAAAGTTCTGCCGGCTTTCAGAACACGTCTTCTGCTTTTTCCGATGGCACCAACGAACGATAGGCAAATGCCTGTGCGCTGCACAACATGCCGTACAATACCGTCGATATCAGGAAGTAAGCCGGCAGTAGCAAATACCATATGCTTTTGATGTGAGCCAAATAATCGGCCTGCCAGGCGGCAATCTGTTCTGGCGTTGCGCCAGCGGCCTTGGTTGGCGGAAGGCCTGGCATCATGAATTTGAACACCAGCACCAATTCGATCACGATGATCGGTGCGACGGCGGCGATTGCGATGATCAGCATGCGCCAGAAATTGCCGCGCCCAAGTTTCCATGAACGTCCAAGGCCTATGCGGTCTTCCGCCACCACGACGGGCGTCAGCAAAAATGCCTGACGCACGGCCCAATAGATGAAGCCGCAATAGGCCACCGCTCCAATCGCAATGGCGACGAGCCCGAGCGTGGCTGTTGCACCCATTGCTCCAGGTGCGGCAGCGGCGCCGGGTTTTACGCCCGTTGCAGCCGCGATTGCCATTCCGATCATGATGGCGCCGATGAAGAAGACGGCCAGAATCGCGATGGCCAGCAGCACGAACAGCAGATAGGCGCCGAGCAACCTCCACACGGTTTTATCGAGCGAGAAGTAGAAATAAATCGGCCCCTGCTTAAGCCCCAGCGCATGACGGGTGATGCCGTCCGCCTGCATCGCCACGAACACGAACGCGAGCAGATAGTAAGGAAGGATCAAGTACCAAGCCTGCCCCATTCCGCCCGAGGTGACGGTAACAATCGCGTTGTGGAATGAGCCGGAAGCCACAGCCATCAAAACAGCGCCGCCCATGATGCAGACAAACGGCAGCCACATGATGCCGACGATGGTGAGAAAATTTTTGAACAGATAGCTGTAGGCGTGCGCAATCGTTTGCCCGACGGGGATCTTCCCCGATAAAACCTGCCCGTCGACCATCGCATTCTCCTTATGTGTTGCCGTTGTTGGAGGACAATTTCAGAAAACGTCTTCCACTTTTTCCGCGGGCACCAGAGAGCGATAGGCAAAGCTCTGCGCGCCCAGCACGAGTCCGTAGAAAATTACCGAGATGATCAGGATCGGTGGGAGGATGATGTACCATTCGCCCGTCATGTGTTCGATGAAAGCTGCGTCCCACGCCGCAACCTTTTCCGGAGTGCCGCCCTGCAATGCGTCCGGCGGCATTCCGCGCAAGACGATCCCGAAGAACACCGCCATTTCGACCGCTACAAGCGGAACGAAGATCGACAGGAAGATGGTGAACATTCTCCAGAAATTGCCTTTGCCCAGAGACCATGCGCGGCCAAAACCGACTTCTTCTTCGGCCACGACGACCGCAGGCAACAGGAATGTCTGTCGTATGAACACATAGATGAAAGCGCCGTACGCGAACAAAGAGAAGATGACTGTCATGATGATGATCAGCGCCGAAGTCGTGCCATTTCCGCCCGCTGTAGCGTTGTTCAACGTGGTGCTGATGCCCGCCACCACTGCGGAGCCTATGGCGAACAGGACTGCGCACGCGATCATCATCAGCAAAACGAGCAGATAGGATTTGATCAGATTCCACAGCGGCTGCTTCAAGGAAAAGTAGTAGTACGGCGATCCTTTTCTAAGGCCCAGCGCTTGCTGCGTTATTCCCACGATCTGCATGAAAAACAGCATGCTGACGATCACGAACGCGGGGAGCAGAACGATCCATGCAGATGGGCCAAGCGCGTCTACATCCTTCACCTGCATCGCGCCCGTCAGCACGGCGAATTGGCTTTGCAATGAGAAGGTGAAAACCGAAAGGACCAAGAGCGGCAACCACATGACGCTGAGGATTTTGAAGAAATCCCGAAACGCAAAACCGTAGGCACGCGCGATCGTCTGCCCGACCGGTATCTTGTCCATGCCCCCATTCCCCTCCCGCCAGACTGCTACGTTAGCGTGTCATTCCCGCCTCCGAAACGTCCCGGTTGCAGCTTCGCTATCGAACAGCTTCCGCATGGGCGTATGATGTGCGGCTCGAAGGAGAAAGAGCAGCAACAGAGAAAGGGGGAGGGGGTGTCGAAAACCGAAAAACGACTACCGCCCGGAAATCCCTCAACTTTTGTGAAAGTTCGGCGTTGGCAGGCGGAATGGCTTGTCGCCCACCGGGTCCGTACCTAAATTCTCCAAAGGGCTGAACGAGCGGTTCAGTATTCACAGTGACAACAAGGGGGCTTTCTCTGAAGCTCCCGATGAGGAGGCGAGGAATGTCCATACCGCAATCCGCGGGTGGCCCCATCGGGTCACGCGACGATCTCGTCGCTTATCTCGCCGCCGGTTCGAAGCCGCGCGCCGATTGGCGCATCGGCACCGAACACGAGAAATTCGTCTACGACCCGCGCACGCTCAAACCCGTTCCCTATGAAGGCAAGCCCGGCATCCGCCTGTTGCTCGACGGCATGAAGCGTTTCGGTTGGGAACCGGTGCTCGAAGGCGAGAACATCATCGGCCTCACGCAGAACGGCGCTTCGCTCAGCCTCGAACCCGGCGGGCAGTTCGAACTTTCCGGCGCGCCACTCAAAACCGTTCACGAAACCTGCGCCGAGGTGAACACCCATCTCGAACAGGTGCGCGAAGTGGCGGGCGAGATCGACGCCTGCGTGATCGGCCTGGGTTACGCGCCCACCTGGGGCCTCGATGAAGTGCCGCAAATGCCGAAAGGCCGTTACGGCATCATGCGCCGCTACATGCCGAAGGTCGGCGGTTATGGATTGGAGATGATGTTCCGCACCTGCACCGTGCAGGTGAATCTCGATTTCTCGTCCGAAGCGGACATGGTGAAGAAATTCCGCGTCGGCCTCGCACTGCAGCCGGTGGCAACCGCGCTGTTCGCCAACTCGCCGTTCCGCGAAGGCAGGCCCAACGGTTTTCTTTCATATCGCAGCCACATCTGGACCGATGTCGACAACGCGCGCGCGGGCATGTTGCCGTGGGTGTTCGAAGACGGCATGGGTTTCGAGCGCTATGTCGATTACGCGCTCGATGTGCCGATGTATTTCGTCTATCGCGACGGCAAATATCACGATGTCTCCGGCAAGAGCTTCCGCGATTTCCTCGCGCACAAAATTCCGGAGGTCGCGCACATCGAACCGTCGATGTCCGATTGGGCCGATCATCTGACGACGATCTTCCCCGAAGTGCGTCTCAAGAAATTCCTCGAAATGCGCGGCGCCGATGGCGGAAGCTGGCGGCGCATTTGCGGTCTGCCCGCGCTTTGGGCCGGCATTTATTACGATCAGGTGGCGCTCGATGCCGCCTGGGATCTGGTGAAGGATTGGAGCGTCGAAGAACGCTGGGCGATGCGCGACGCCGTTCCGCGCCTGGGCTTCCAGACCCCATTCCGCGGACGCACGGTTGGCGACCTTGCAAAAGATATGCTCAAGCTTTCATCGGAAGGCCTGCGCCGCCGCGCCAAAGAAGATGCCATCGGCACGACGGAGGAAGGCTTCCTCAACCCCCTCATCGAAGTCGCCGAACGCGGCTACACTCGCGCCGAAGAACTCCTCGAGCGCTATCACGGCGCCTGGAAACGCGATCTCAAACCGCTGTTCAAGGAATACAATTTTCTCTAATTCTGTTTGCGCGGCACGCCTGTCGGCACGACCTGGCCGCTGAATTCGTTGTCGTTCAGTTGCGGCACCGTGCTCGTTTCGTTGCAAAGAAAAATCACGGGAAACGGCAGATCGTTGGTGAAGCGATTGTGGTCCGCGATGATCTCCTTGGTCGGATTGCGCAGCGACTCTTCGCCGATCGGCACAGCACATCTGCGATCGCCAGCGTGCACGCCTTTGCGCAGCGTGTTGTTCCGCATCACCAACGTTCCGCCATCGGGCACATCGACCAGATAGCTCGCCGTTCCGTCGCTGCCATCCTCTATGATGTTGCCCGTCACTTCCGTGCGCCGCGCACGCGACTTGATGTGGTGTCCTTCGCGCTGCCCACGAAATACGCTGTCCTCGATGCGCACCACATCGGCTTGCGTGATATAGATCCCATGCGCGCAGCCGCCCTTGTTGGCGCAGGTTCCATTGCCCTCGAACCGGCTCTTGCGGACGGTGATCTCTCCGCCCGAAACCGTCGCCAGAATCCCATCCTCATTGCCGAGGAACGCACTGTCCTCAACCGTCAGCCCGCGGCCTTCCATGCGAATGCCGGCGCCGTTCCCATCCGCAGATCGCGCATGCGCAAAGGTGATCCCGCGAACCATCGTGTCGCGCCCCTGTATCACGAACAGTCCCTTGCCGCCGCAAACCGGCCCATCGATGGTCACCGGTCCTTGCGCCACGATGGTAAGATCGTCCGCCTTCCACACCGCGCAGTCGGAATAGTCGCCACCCGCAATAAGTATGGTATCGCCAGCACGCGCCGCAGCCGCAGCATCGCTCGGCAGCCTATAGGCATCGTGCGGCCCCACCGTCAGCGTATGCGCACACCCCGCCAGCAGCACCGCACCGGCAAGCACCGCCCCCCGCACCTCAAATGCCCGTAAAAACAAGATCCACCGCCGCCACAATGCGATACCGCTCGCTTTCAAGATTGGCGATGGGATTGCCGACGGCGGCCGATGGAATTGCGGCCATGTCGGGGATTGCGATGGTGTAGCTGCGCTTGTTCATCGTGACGATGGGTAAGAGGCGCTCGAAATATTTGATGGTCTTGGGCGATACAAGAGGCGCAACGATACAGGTGTCGAGAGCGGTGATTACGTCCGACTGCAAAACGATGAGATAAGGGTGCGCGTCGGCCGTTTCCTTGTCGGTGTTCTTGAACACATCGAACTGCCGGAACGGACGTCTCACCATTTGCGATATTTTTTGCTCCAGATGCCGTTCTCGGCAATGAAGCGGTTATAGGATTCGATCGCTTCCTTATGTTCTTCCTGAAAGCGGCGAATCTTTTCTTCACGCACCTGCTTGCGCAATTCGTCTTCCAGCGTCTGCGAAAGGTTCAGCCCCATCGCCTTGGCCTCGCGCACGATCTCTTCATCGACGGAGACATTGAGCGAGCGTTTGCGCCGCGCGGGTTTTGCTTCGTCGCGGCGAAAAGGGCGGGGTGGGTCGTTGAGGCGGCCAGCCATGCGCATAAGCTATGCGCATTACCCATGCGCATCAAGCGGCAGCACAAAGCGCCCGGCGGCATCGCGCGGAATCGGGCGCACCCAGGCGACCGCATCGTAACCGAGCGGGGCATAAAGATGCGGAAACAGCGCTCCATCCCGCGACGGCTCGTATTTCAGCGCCACGCCCAATGACCTGGTGCTGGCCGCAACCAGCAGAAGGTCATCGGCACCCGCATAGTATTTCGCCAATGTGCCTTCGAGCTGCGCCTCGGTCGAAAAATGCAGGAAGCCGTCTTCGCGATCTTTCGGCGAACCCTGATAGGCCTCGATGTGTTCGGGCTTTGCCCACTCCGCGCGATGACAGATCTTGAAGACCAGGCTCATGCCGCTTGCGCCGTGCCGCCCACGGTCAATCCGTCGATGCGCAAGGTCGGCTGGCCCACGCCCACCGGCACGCTCTGGCCGTTCTTGCCGCACACGCCCACACCGGTGTCGAGTTTCATGTCGTTGCCGATCATCTTCACGCGCTGCATCGCTTCCGGCCCGTTGCCGATCAAGGTTGCGCCCTTGATCGCAGGCCCGATCTTTCCGTTCTCGATCAGATAGGCCTCGGTGCACGAGAACACGAACTTGCCGCTGGTGATGTCCACCTGCCCGCCGCCGAAATTCACCGCGTAGATTCCCTTGTCCACGCTCGCCAGAATTTCTTCCGGCGCGTGATTGCCGCCAAGCATGTAAGTGTTGGTCATGCGCGGCATCACCGAATGCGCATAGGATTGCCTGCGCCCGTTGCCCGTTGCCGCCACGCCCATCAGGCGCGCGTTCTGGCGATCCTGCATGAAGCCTTTCAGGATTCCGTCTTCGATCAGAACCGTGCGCGATGTCGGCGTGCCTTCATCGTCGATGGTCAGCGATCCGCGCCGTCCGCCCATCGTGCCGTCATCGACCACCGTCACACCCGGCGCCGCCACGCGTTGTCCCAGCAATCCGGCAAACGCACTCGTCTTCTTGCGATTGAAATCGCCTTCCAGCCCGTGCCCAACCGCTTCGTGCAGCAACACGCCCGGCCATCCCGGTCCAAGCACCACTTTCATCTCGCCGGCAGGGGCGGGCACCGACGAAAGGTTCACCACCGCCTGCCGGAGCGCTTCATCGACAGCGCCGTGCCAATAGTCGGGCGTAAGATATGTTTCGTATCCGCCGCGTCCGCCGCCGCCATAGCCGCCCGCTTCCTGCCGCCCGTTTTCTTCGACGACGACCGAAACGTTGAGCCGCACCAGCGGACGGATATCGCGGTAGGTCTCGCCACCCGGCCGCAAGATCTCGACGTGCTGCCACTCACCGGCCAGCGAGCACGACACCTGCTTCACGCGCGGGTCTTTGCTGCGCGCGTACTCGTTCATCTCCTGCAGCAGCGCGACCTTCTTCTCGAAGCTCGCTGTGCCCAGGGGATCGAGGTCTGTATAAAGCTTCACATTGGTCCGCTGCGGGGGCAGGGCGAGCGCGCCCGTGTGACCACCGGCAACCGCCTTCACCGTGTCGCCCGCGCGCCGGATCGCGTCTTCGGAAAGCTCGGAGGCATGGGCATAACCGGTGGCTTCCCCCGCCACGGCGCGCAGGCCGAACCCCTGCATGGTGTCGAAACTCGCCGCTTTCAGCCGCCCGTCGTCAAAGGCGAACGACTCGCTCTGGCGGTATTCCAGGTACAGCTCCCCATCGTCGGCGCCCTTCAGGGAGCTGTCCACCAGCCCCTGAACGCGCCCCCGATCCATGCCGGTACGGTCGAAAAATAGGTCGGAAGCCATGCCAAATCTCCGCTTGTTCTGAGCCTAATATAGTAGCTTTTCGACCCCTCGCAGGAAGCCGCCAAGTCCTTAAATCAGCGGGGGAAATTCCGTGTGCCACAAGGTCGCAATGACTTCCGCTGCCCCCGGCGCGTAAATCACTCTTGGAATCGGGGGTTTGCGGGCACTTTTTCCTGTGCCCGCCGACTGTTTTGCGAGGTCGACGGATGTTCCTCAGAAAATTTGCGGTTGCGGCTACGGCACTGGTGGCTTCCACGGTGGCGGCGATTGCCGATCCTCAGCCGTGGCAGATGAATTTTCAGCCTGCCGTCACCCCGGTGATGGAGCGCATCGAGGACTTTCATCACCTGCTGCTGATCATCATCACGGCGGTGTCGGTGCTTGTGCTGGCGCTGCTCGGTTGGATCGCGATCCGCTACAACAAGCGCGCCAATCCGATCCCTTCCAAGACCGCGCACAACACGGTGATCGAAATCATCTGGACGATCGTGCCGGTGATCATCCTGGTGATCATCGCGATCCCGTCGTTCAAGCTTCTCTATTACGAAGCGGCCATCCCCACGCCCGACCTGAAGATCAAGGCCATCGGCAAGCAGTGGTTCTGGTCCTACGAATTTCCGGCCGCCAACTTCACCTATGACTCGCTCGGCCTCTCCGATGCCGATGCCGCCAAGGCGAACAAGCCGCGTCTTCTGGGCGTCGACAATCCGATCTACGTCCCCGTGAACAAGGTCGTGGAAATCGAAACGACCGGCGCAGACGTCATCCACTCCTGGGCGATCCCCGCCTTCGGCGTGAAGATGGATGCGGTTCCCGGCCGTCTCAATCACACCTGGTTCCAGGCCACCAAGGAAGGCGTCTACTACGGCGAATGCTCCGAACTGTGCGGCGCGCGCCATGCCTTCATGCCCATCGAAGTGCATGTGGTGAGCCAATCCGAATACGACGCATGGCTCGCGGCGTCGAAGAAGAAGTTCGCCGCCATCACGCCTGAAACCAACGTCGCCCAGCTCGCGAAATAAGGACGAATAAATATGGCTGACCTGGCTCACGCCCACGCCGACCACCCGACCGGATGGCGCCGCTACGTCTATTCGACGAACCACAAGGACATCGGCACGATGTACCTGGTGTTCGCGATCTTCGCCGGCATGGTCGGCGGGTTCTTGTCGATGATGATGCGCGCCGAACTGGCCGAGCCGGGGATGCAGATATTCTCCGATCCGCACACCTTCAACGTGTTCGTCAGCGGTCACGGCCTGATCATGATCTTCTTCATGATCATGCCCGCGATGATCGGCGGCTTCGGCAACTGGCTGGTGCCGCTGATGATCGGCGCGCCGGACATGGCGTTCCCGCGCATGAACAACATCTCGTTCTGGCTGCTGCCGTTCTCCTTCGCACTGCTGATCCTCAGCATGTTCGTCGAAGGCGATAGCGGCGGTCACGGCGTCGGCGGCGGCTGGACGCTTTATGCGCCCCTTTCGACCACAGGCTCGCCCGGCCCGGCCATGGACCTTGCGATCTTCTCGATGCACATCGCGGGCGCGTCCTCGATCCTGGGCGCCATCAACTTCATCACCACCATCTTCAACATGCGCGCACCGGGCATGACGCTGCACAAGATGCCGCTGTTCGTGTGGTCGATCCTGGTGACGGTATTCCTGCTGCTGCTCTCGCTGCCGGTCCTCGCCGGCGCGATCACTATGCTGCTCACCGACCGTCATTTCGGCACCAGCTTCTTCAATCCGTCCGGCGGCGGCGACCCGATCCTCTACCAGCATCTGTTCTGGTTCTTCGGTCACCCCGAAGTGTACATCCTGATCCTGCCGGGCTTCGGCATGGTCAGCCACATCATCTCGACCTTCTCCAAGAAGCCGGTGTTCGGTTATCTCGGCATGGCCTACGCGATGGTGGCGATCGGCTTCATCGGCTTCCTCGTCTGGGCGCACCACATGTACACGGTGGGCCTCAGCGTCGACACGAAGGCATACTTCGTGTTCGCCACGATGGTCATCGCGGTGCCGACCGGCATCAAGATATTCTCGTGGATCGCCACCATGTGGGGCGGTTCGCTTGAGTTCAAAACGCCTATGCTGTGGGCCATCGGCTTCGTGTTCCTGTTCACCGTCGGCGGCGTGACCGGCGTGGTGCTGGCCAATGCCGGCGTCGACGTCTCGCTGCAGGACACCTATTATGTCGTGGCGCACTTCCATTACGTGCTGTCGCTGGGTGCGGTGTTCACGATCTTCGCGGGCTTCTATTTCTGGTTCCCGAAGATGACCGGCTACATGTACAGCGAGTTCCTCGGCAAGCTGCACTTTTGGATCACCTTCATCGGCGTGAACCTCGCGTTCTTCCCGATGCACTTCCTGGGTCTTGCCGGTATGCCGCGCCGCTATGCGGATTATCCGGATGCCTATGCTGGCTGGAACTACGTGTCCTCCATCGGCGCCTTCATCGCGGGCTTCGGCGTGATCATCTTCCTGGTGATGTTGATCGAAGCCTTCGCGCGCAAGCGCATCGCAGGCGACAATCCGTGGGGCCCGGCCGCGACGACCCTGGAATGGACCCTTTCGTCGCCCCCGCCGTTCCACCAATACGCGGAACTGCCGCATATCGTTGGAGACTCGCACTAACCCATGAGTTCCGTCGGCGTCCTCGTTCCCCAGCGGTCGGTTGCTACGGCCGGAGACTTCTTCGCGCTGCTGAAGCCGCGGGTGATGTCGCTCGTGATCTTCACGGGGCTGGCGGGGATCGTGGCGGCGCCGGGACAGATCCACCCGATGCTCGCCTTCACCGCGCTGCTCTGCATCGCGGTGGCGGCTGGTGCCTCGGGTGCGCTCAACATGGCCTATGACTCCGATATCGACGCGGTGATGGCGCGCACCGCCACCCGCCCGATCCCGATGGGCCGGATGGACCGTCAAGAAGCGCTCGCTTACGGCTGGACGCTGTCGGTGGCTTCCGTCTCGCTGATGGGCCTGTTCGTGAATTATCTGGCGGCCGCACTGCTCGCCTTCACGATCTTCTTCTACGTCGTGGTCTACACACTCGGCCTCAAGCGCCGCACACCGCAGAACATCGTGATCGGCGGCTTGGCAGGTGCACTCCCGCCCGCCATCGGCTGGGCCTCGGTGACGAACTCGCTGTCGTTCGCGCCGATCCTTCTCGTCGCCATCATCTTCATGTGGACGCCGCCGCATTTCTGGGCGCTGTCGCTCTACCGTTCCGAAGATTACGCGCGCGCTGGCGTGCCCATGCTGCCGGTGGTGAAGGGCAAACGCCAAACCCGCTTCCACATTCTGGCTTACGCATTGCTGCTCGCCCCGCTCGGCGTGCTGCCCGCGTTCATTGGCCTTGGCGGCATCCTTTATCTCTCGCTGTCCGTCGGTTGCGGCGCCTGGCTTGTCTGGGAAGCTGTCGCGACCTTCCGCGAAACCGATGACGTGCGCGAACCTTCCGCGCGCCGCCTGTTCGTCGCCTCGCTTGCTTATGTCTTCTTCCTGTTCGCCGCCTTGATCGCCGAACGGCTGATCGGGCTAGCCCCCTTCGCCCACTGGATATGATGGCGGGAAATGGGGCGGGACGATGAGATCAGACGGCAATCGGACGAAGCAAGGGCACGGCGCGGCCGCAATGTGGCGCTCGCGCTCGTGCTGTTCGCAACGGTGGTACTTTTCTTCATAATGACGCTGATACGGGTCAAGCCCTAGGGCAGAAGGCAAACGAACATGGCGCACTCCGAAGTCAAACACGATTATCACCTGGTCGATCCCAGCCCGTGGCCGGTCGTCGGGTCCATCGGCGCCTTCGTGATGTTCATCGGTGCCGTGTTCTGGATGAACTCGGATTACACCGGTTTCTGGGGCCTGCCGGTCAATGGCCAGCCGTGGATTTTCGCGGTCGGCCTGTTCCTCGTGTTCTACACGATGGCCGGCTGGTGGCGCGACGTGATCAAGGAATCGGTCGCCAAGGGAAACCACACCCCGGTGGTGAAGCTGCACCTGCGCTACGGCATGGTGCTGTTCATCGCCTCGGAAGTGATGTTCTTCGTCGCCTGGTTCTGGGCCTATTTCAATTCGGCGATCTTCTTCAACGACGTCTCGATCGGAAGTTGGCCGCCCGCGGGCATCATCACGCTCGATCCCTGGCACCTGCCGCTGCTCAACACGCTGATCCTTCTGTGCTCCGGCACGACGGTGACGTGGGCGCACCACGCCATCCAGTCCGGCGACAAGAAGGGCGCGACGCAAGGGCTGATCCTCACCGTTCTGCTCGGCGCATCGTTCACCGCCATCCAGGCGTTCGAATACAGCCACGCGCCGTTCACCTTCGGCTTCAATCATCTGGCGCTCGCGCCGTTCACCGACCCCGCGCATATCAGCCTGGCAACCGGGGCCGGTAACTTCGATGCGATCTACGGCTCGACCTTCTTCATGGCGACGGGCTTCCACGGTATGCACGTCATCATCGGAACGATCTTCCTGGCGGTCTGCCTGTTCCGCAACATTGCCGGTCAGTTCACGCCGACCCGCCACTTCGGTTTCGAAGCCGCCGCCTGGTACTGGCACTTCGTCGACGTGGTGTGGCTGTTCCTGTTCGCCTGCATCTATGTGTGGGGACAGGGCCCGGTCGTGGCCGCATAAGTGAGCGAGCCCAGCGCAGCGCAAGCCGCTCTGCTGGGCCGCTGTCCGCGCTGCGGACAAGGCCATCTGTTCAACGGCTATCTCACCATCGCGCCGCGCTGCGAAGCGTGCGGTCTCGATTTCACGATGTTCGACGTCGGCGACGGCGCGACGGTTTTCGTCATCCTGATCGCAGGCTTCCTGATCTGCGCGGGCGCATTGATCGTCGAGGTGAAATTTTCACCGCCCTATTGGGTCCACGCGATCATCTGGCTGCCGCTCACCCTCGTCGTGGTTCTCGGCGGCCTGCACATCGTCAAAGCCCTGCTGATGGTCCTGCAATATAAGAACCGTGCAGGCGAGGGCAGGTTGGGAAAATAGGTGTTCCGCCCGCTCCTCAAACCCACCCTGTGGTTCCTGCCGATGTTCTTGGTCCTCATCGGACTAGGAACCTGGCAACTCGAACGCCTGCATTGGAAAGTCGCGCTCATCGCCAAGATGAACGCCAACCTCTCCGCCAAACCGCTGACACTCGCCGAAATCCTCCAACTGCCGAACGACGCGGCCCAATATCACCGCGTCACCGTGACGGGCCATTTCGACAATGCGAAAGAGGCTTATGCCTTCGCCACCGATTCCGAAGGCGCCCCCGTCTTCCACGTCCTCACGCCATTGATCCTTGGCGATGGCCGCGCCCTGATCGTCGATCGCGGCTTCGTCCCGCAAGACAAACGCAATCCCCAGACCCGCGAGCAACTCCAAGGCACGCAATCCGTCACCGGAGTCTGGCGCACACCCGATCCCCCGAACCTGTTCACGCCCAAACCAGACATCGTCAAGCGCGAATGGTTCTCCCGCGACGTGAGCTCCATCGCCCACCTCGACGGCGTAAAACTCACTGCCCCCGTGATCGTAGAAGCCGACACCACCCCAAACCCCGGCGGCTGGCCCAAAGGCGGCCAGACGGTCGTCAACCTCCCCAACAACCACCTGCAATACGCAATCACCTGGTACCTGATGGCGCTGGGCCTTCTGGCCGTCTATCTCGCCTTTCACCGCCAGAAAGGCCGGCTGGGCAAGGCCGCGTAAACCGCATTCCGGCCCGCCGCTTCCCATTCCGGGCCGGGGCGGCTATTGGCTCCCCATAATTCGCGATTGAACCGATGCGCTATGTGAGCACGCGGGGGCAGACGCCGCCGCAATCTTTTGAAGACGTTCTGCTGGCGGGCCTTGCGCCCGATGGCGGCCTGTTCCTGCCTGAGATGTGGCCGCAACTGAGTGCCGCCGAGATCGCAAGCTTCGCGAACAAGCCCTATGCCGAAGCCGCCTTCGACATCCTCTCGCGCTTCACGGGCGATGCGTTTTCGAAAGCCGATCTGCGCGCCGATATCGAAGCTGCCTACGCCACCTTCGAAACGTCCGACATTGCGCCGCTGAGCGAGATCGCTCCCAACACCTATCTCCTCGAACTCTTCCACGGCCCGACGCTCGCCTTCAAAGACGTGGCGCTCCAGATCCTCGGCCGCCTGTTCGCGCGCGCGCTTGCCAAGCGCGGCGGCAAGGCGACGGTTGTTGCGGCAACATCGGGCGACACGGGTTCGGCAGCTATCGCCGCGCTCGGCGGACTTCCCAACATCGAAGTCTTCGTGATGCATCCCAAGGGCAGGGTGAGCGAAGTCCAGCGCCGCCAGATGACAACCGCGCCCTTCGCCAACGTCCACAACATCGCGCTCGAAGGCAGCTTCGACGATGCGCAGGCGATCGTGAAGTCGCTGTTCGCCGACGAAGCCTTCTCGAAACAGACCAGCCTCACCGCCGTCAATTCGATCAACTTCGCCCGCATCGCAGCACAAGCCGTCTACTATTTCACGTCAACTGCGAAGCTCGGCACAGCGCCAACCTTCGTTGTTCCCACCGGAAACTTCGGCGACATCTTCGCCGCCGAAGCCGCCCAGCGCATGGGGCTGAAGACGGGCAAGCTCGTCATTGCCACCAACCAAAATGATATATTGTTCCGTACCTTGGAGAGCGGCGTTTATGCATCCGGCGAAGCCCATCCGACGTTGAGTCCGTCGATGGACATCCAGGTCGCCAGCAATTTCGAACGCGCGCTGTTCGAGGCGAGCAACCGCGACGCGGGCTGGATCCGCGAGGCGATGGCGGGCTTCGCAAAGTCGCGCAGCCTCACCCTGCCGCCCGCCGTCCTCAGCGCCTTGCGCACCCGCTACAGCGCCCACCGCAGCGACGATGCCGCCACCCTCGAAGCCATCGCCCGCATCCATCGAGAGACTGGCCGCCTGATCGATCCCCACACCGCCGTTGCCGCGTCCGCAGCACCCAAGTCGGATGGTCCGGTGGTCATTCTATCCACAGCCCACCCCGCCAAATTCCCCGATGCCGTGGAACGGGCGACGGGCAAAAAGCCCCCCTTGCCGCCAAGGCTCGCAGGCCTCTATGAGGGTGAGGAGCGGCTGGACACCTTGCCCAACCAGCTCGCCATCGTGCGTGATTACATTGTCAACAGGCGCCCCGGATGAATATTGAAATCAGCAAGCTTTCCAACGGACTGACGGTCATAACTGATCCGATGCCTCAGTTGGAAAGTGCGTTCGTGGGCATCTGGGTCAATGCCGGCGCGCGGCAAGAGACCAAGCCCGTGATGGGCGTGGCCCACATGCTGGAGCACATGGCGTTCAAGGGCACCAAGCGCCGTTCCGCCCGCGACATCGCCATCGAGATGGAGTCGGTCGGCGGCTTCCTCAACGCCTACACCAGCCGGGAGCAGACAGCCTTCCACGCCCGCGTGCTGAAGGCCGACGTGCCGCTCGCGCTCGACGTGCTGTCCGACATTCTGATGAGCCCGACCTTCGACCAGGCCGAACTGGAGCGCGAACGCCAGGTGGTGCTGCAGGAGCTCGGCCAGTCGCGCGACACGCCCGACGATCTGGTCTTCGACCATCTCCAATCGGTGATCTTCCCCAACCAGCCGATGGGCTGGCCGATCCTGGGCGAGGAGAACACCGTCTCCAATTTCAGCCGCGAGAACCTGCACGACTTCATGTCCCGCAACTATCGCGCGGGCGGCATGGTGGTGGTGGCCTCCGGCGCCGTCACCCACGACGCCGTGCTCAAGCTGGCCGAAGAACATCTCTCCAATTTCCGCAGCGGAGAAATCCCCGCCGCCGAACCCGCCCGGTACAGTGGCGACGACCACCGTTCGGGGGACGACCTCGAACAGGCGCACCTGACCTTCGCGTTCCCCGGCGTCTCGTCGACCGATCCGGAATTCTACGCCGCCCAGGTCTATGCCACCGCACTCGGCGGCGGCATGTCCTCGCGCCTGTTTCAGGAGGTGCGCGAGAAGCGCGGCCTCTGCTACGCGATCTATTCCTTTTCGCAATCCTTCAAGGATGGCGGCGTGATGGGCATCTACACCGGCACCGGCGAGAAAGAAGCGTCCGAGATCGCCCCCGTGCTCGCAGGCGAAATGGCGTTGATGGCCGAAACGGCAACCGAAACCGAAGTCGCCCGCGCCAAGGCGCAGCTTCGTTCCGGTCTGCTGATGGGTCTCGAACGCCCGTCCTCGCGCGGCGAACAGATCGCAGCCCAATGGTTTACCCACGGACGTATCCTGCCGGTCGAAGAACTCACCTCGAAACTCGAAGCCGTCGATGCCGCGGCCGTGCGCCGTTTCGGTTCGCGCCTGATGCAGACCGAACGCCCTTCGATGGCGGCCGTCGGCCCCATCGGCCATCTTGAATCCTACGAAACTTTCGCGGGCCGTTTCGGCGGCACAAAGCTTCGTGCAGCGGAGTGAAGGCCGCGCCATGGCCTTCATGCGGGGCCTCACCTTTCCAGGTGGTCTTCAGCCTGTCCTGAAGGGCGAGGGCATCTATCTGCGCTACCCGCGCGTGGCCGACTATGCCGAATGGTCCAGCCTGCGCCATGACAGCCGCGAATTCCTCGCGCCGTGGGAACCGGTCTGGGCGAGCGACGAGCTCACCAAAGGCGCCTTCCGCCGCCGCCTCAAGCGCTACCAGCGCGAAACCCGCAGCGACACGGCCTATGCCTTCTTCGTCTTCAAGGAAGAAGACGACAGCCTGATCGGCGGCTGCACGCTTTCCAATGTCCGGCGCGGTGTCGCCCAGGGCTGCTCCATGGGCTACTGGATCGGCGAACGCTTCGCGCGCCAGGGCCATATGTTCGCGGCGGTGAAAGCCATCGTCCCCTTCATTTTCGGCACGCTCGGCCTGCACCGCATCGAAGCGGCCTGCCTTGCCACCAACGAGCCTTCAAAAAACCTTCTCATCAAGGCAGGTTTCCGGCAGGAAGGGATCGCGCGCCGCTACCTTCTGATCAATGGTGAGTGGCAAGATCACGTCCTGTTCGCTTTGCTCGCCGAAGACGTGCCGCGCTAGTCTGCCCCGGCCCGATTCGGGGCCCCAAAAATCGGAATTTATTTTGATCTCACTCCGCTTTGCGCCGCCACTCCTTACCTCCCCCTCGCGGGGAGGTCGACGCGCGGAACGCGCGGCGGGTGGGGCCTTCGCGCGTGTCTTGCTCGTTTTTTTCGCACTTCTCTTCTGCGCCACCGCTCAGGCCGCCAAACTTCCCCCGCCCAAACCGAAAGACCTGCACGCGATCGATTTCGCGGGCCAGCAACCGGTCATCGACGTGCGCAACGCGCTCATTCCTTATCAACCGTCTTCGGGCACGGAAACGGACGGTTCGCACTGGTACATGTTCACCGCGATGAACGAAGGCTCGCGCCCTGTCACGCGCATCGTTCAGCCGAACCAGCCGCCCGGTATCGGCCTGCGTTTTTTTCCGGCCTCGACGCGCCCTGAAATCCTGCAAGTCGCCAGTTCCGAACCCAGCATCCTGATCGAGAATTCCAACGCCTACGGCCGCAAATCCTTCCGCGTCACAATCCCGCCCGCCACCTCGGGCCCCATCGCAATCCGTCTGCGCAACACCTCCGTCGAACCGACGGTGCTCGCATGGACCGAACCTGCAATCGCCGGACACAACCGCCAACTCGCCATCCTGCTCGCCGCCGTCGCCGGTTTGATTGCCGCGGCAGGCGCGATCATGGCCGGTGTCGCCGTGATGACCGGCCATTTCGCGCCGCGCTGGACCGCGATCTTCATCTTCGCCGTTCTGTTCACGCGCCTGGCCGCAGCCGGAATGTTCGACGCCAGCATCGCAACCGGCGTCGGCGGTCCCTATGGCATCGTCGCGGCACTGGCGTGTCTCGCATTGGTCGCGGGCGCCAAGCTCGCCAATCACATCGTACCGCTCGCCAATGTGTGGCCGCGCTATGAACGATATTTCACCTGGAGCTTGCGCGGCCTCGTCATCGTCGCGCTGCTCGCATTCGTCGGCATTCCCGGCACCGCGATCCTCGCCAATGTTGCGGTCGTGTTCGGGTCAGGCGCGATCACCACCTATCTGGTGGATCGCGGACGTCACGGCGTTCAAACCGCGCGCGTCGTTGCGCCAAGTGCCGCGATCTTCTCGCTCGTTGCCGCCGCCGCCGCCATCGGCGCATTCGGCGGTTTCGGCAACAACATCGTCTCGCCCGCAGCCGTCGGCGGTTTTGCTGCCGCCGGCACAGTTTTGCTCGCGCTCGCGATTGCAGCGGGCGAGGGCATCGCGATCTTGCCGCCCTTGCACCTGCCGCATCTGACGCGCCACCCCACGCTCAAGCCGGTGCCGAAACCCGAAGGCGAAACGCCTGCGCTGTTATCTTCTGCCGCCGAAGCCATCGGCGCGTCGCAACAGGGCGTGTTCGATCTCGATCTGCAATCGGGCCAGCTCACGCTCTCCGCCGAAGCCGCCATCCTGCTCGGCGAACACAACGAAGCGGGGCAAATGGCGCTCGAAGATTGGATCACCCGCATCCATCACGACGACCGGGCGTTTTTCGAATCCGCGCTCTCCGAATATTCCGCGCACACCAACATCGCCTTCCGCATGGAATTCCGCGTGCAGACGCATGCCGGTTATCCGTGGTTCGAACTGCGCGCGAGCATGTTGGGCGACACCCCGCCTGCCAAACGCTGCCTGGGTCTTCTGGCCGACGTGACGGTGCGCAAGGAAGCCGAAAGCGCCGCGCTGCCCCAACCGCACACCGATCAACTGACGGGCCTGGGCAATCGCCTTGCCATGATGAGCGCGCTCGAAGAGTTAAATAGCGCACTGAAAGACGCGACCTTCGCATTGCTCGATGTCGACCGCTTCAAAGCCGTGCACGCCAGCCTCGGTCACGAAGGTGCAGACACCGTATTGGCCGACATCGCCCAACGCATCGACCAGCGTTTCAAACACACTGCCAAAGCCTTCCGCGTCGGCGGAGATTCCTTTGCCGTTGTCTTCCGTCACGGTGGGGCAGGGCCCGCGGCACTCGGCGCCGAACTGGTCGAAACCTGCAACGCCGAACACCAGATCGAAGGCCGCAGCGTCTTTGCACCTGCCAGCGTCGGCATCGCACTGGGCCGCGAAGCCGAAGACCCGCTCGACCTGCTGCGCAACGCCGAACTCGCGCTCTTGCAAGCCAAGCGTCAGGGCGGCGCCTGCGCCCGCGTCTACGTCCGCGATTTCGCGGCACTCGCCCCGCAGGATGGCGTGCGCCTCGAAGCGGAGTTGCGCGCCGCTCTCGACCACAATCAACTCGATGTCTTCTACCAACCCATCGTCCGTCTGGCCGATGGCTCGCTCTGCGGGTTCGAAGCGCTGCTGCGCTGGCACCATCCGGTGAAGGGCCTGATCTCGCCCTCCGATTTCATCCCGCATTCCGAAACGAGTGGGTTGATCGTCCATCTCGGCAAGTTCGCGCTCGAACGCGCCACGCGCGATTTGGCAAGCTGGCAGCGTTTCTTCCCGCTGGAAAAGCCGCTGTTCACCAGCGTCAACGTCTCGCGCCGCCAGTTCCGCGACACCGAATTCGAAACCTTCGTCGGCGATCTGATTTCCAAAAGCGGCATCGTTCCCGGCACGCTCAAACTCGAAATCACCGAAAGCGCGCTCGGCGCCGACCGCCAGTCGCGTCACGCGCTCGAACGCCTGCGCGCGCTCGGTGCGGGATTGGCCATCGATGATTTCGGCACCGGCCTGTCCACGCTCGCCCAGTTGAAGGAACTACCCTTCGACACGGTGAAGATCGACCGCAGCTTCCTCGCCCGCCACGGCGGCACGCAGGACGAGAACGACGGCACCGTCATCATCGGCTCCATCGTCTCGATGGCGCACGATCTGAAACGCAACGTGATCGTCGAAGGCGTAGAAAACGAAAGCGATGCCAATTGGCTGAAGGAAATGGATTGCGAATTCGCGCAAGGCTTCTTCTTCTCGCCGCCGCTGCCCGGCTCCGAAGCGCTCAACTACATCGCGCTCCACTACGATACGACAAGTTCAAGCGCGGCCAGTGTGAGCTGACAGCCCGCTCATATCGATGCCGAGCTTCTTCAACGCCCGGCTCCATTTGTCGGGCAACGCATCGTCGAAGATGATCGCATTGTCCGCATCGCAATGAACCCAGCCATTGGCGCGGATTTCATCCTCGATCTGGCCGCCGTCCCAGCCCGCATAACCCAGCGCGAACAGCGATTTCTCCGGCCCCTTGCCGCTTGCGATGGCGCGCAGGATGTCCAGCGTCGCCGTCAGCGAAACCTCTTCGGTGACGGGCATGGTGGAATCGGTGCTCTCGAATTCGCCCGAATGCAGCACGAAACCGCGCCCGGTTTGCACCGGCCCGCCGAACAGGATGGGCGTGTCGGGCGTCGATTCCGACACGCCGATCTTCAGCCGTTCCATCATCTCGCGGAACGAAAGCCCTTCGACCGGCTTGTTGATGATCAGCCCCATCGCGCCTTCGCCCGAATGCGCGCAGATGAAGATGACGCTTTTTTCAAACCGTGGGTCGGGCATGCCGGGCAGGGCTATCAAGAGCTTTCCTTCCAGAAAGCTTTCTCCGGCGTCTTCGCGCTGCGGAACCTGACGACCCATGCGCATAAGTTAGGGCTCCCTCTGCCTTTGCCGCAAGCCGATCCTTGCGCTAGAAGATGAACAGGTTTCCAACACGGAGAGGAAAATGACCATTAAAGTGGGCGACAAAATTCCTTCGGCGACGCTGATGCAAATGAAGGATGGCGGCCCGAAGCCTGTTTCGACCGACGATCTGTTCTCGGGCAAAAAGGTTGTGCTGTTCGCGCTGCCCGGCGCGTTCACCCCCACCTGCTCGGCCAAGCACCTGCCGGGATTCATTCAGCATGCGGAGGAAATCCGCCAGAAGGGTGTCGATGCCATCGCCTGCCTCTCCGTCAATGACGCGTTCGTCATGGGCGCCTGGGGCGATCAGCAGAAAGCCGGCGACAAGGTGATGATGCTGGCCGATGGTAACGGCGATCTCACCAACAAGCTGGGCCTGACGATGGACGGCTCCCGCTTCGGCATGGGCCAGCGCAGCCAGCGCTATTCCATGGTGGTCGACAACGGCGTGGTGACAGAACTCAACGTCGAAGATCCCGGCGCGTTCTCGGTATCGAGAGCCGA
>Ga0265327_10001229_pt1 | contig 34396 bp, 49 predicted proteins | sample 41621metaG_FD_202089 | JGI IMG/M metagenome (GOLD analysis project Ga0265327, IMG submission 202089) | Rhizosphere microbial communities from Carex aquatilis grown in University of Washington, Seatle, WA, United States - 4-16-21 metaG | ecosystem: Host-associated > Plants > Roots > Rhizosphere...
TCGAACGAGAACGAGCAGAAGGAATCATGTCCGAGGACCTTATCCAACAAGAGTATTACACAAGCTTCGAAATGGGCGTCGAAGGCTCCTACTATGCGAAAAGCCTCGACCGGATGCGCCTCAAAGGCCAGATCAGCGTCGTCCCGTGGGAACCAGGTTTCAAAGTCCATACGGCGTGGGACATTGGCGTTAGGGATTCGACCAACATTATCTTCTTCCAAGTCGTTGGCCAAACGGTACGTATAATAGATTGTTATGACAAAAACAAAGAAGGTTTAGAGCACTACGTTTCAGTATTGCAGGCGAAGCCGTATCAGTATGGGAAGCACATTGCCCCTCACGATATCAAGGTTAGGGAATTTGGTACGGGCATGACGAGGATAGAGAAAGCTCGGCACTTGGGAATAGCGTTCACTGTGGCCCCGGATTTGAGCATCATAGATGGTATTGAGGCAGTTCGTACTACGTTGCCTAAGGTCTGGGTAGATGAGAAGCAATGTGCTCCATTGATAAAAGCGCTTGAAGGTTATAGACAGGAGTGGGATGCAAAGAAGAAAGTATATAAATCACACCCATTGCATGATTACAATTCACATTATGCAGATGCTATGCGTTATCTTGCGATATCATTGCCAAAGACTCGTGACGGTATGTCGGCTGATGAACGAGAAAGGCAATATCAAGAAGCGCGGTATGGTACTCAGTCAAACCTACCCAACATATTCAGGGACGATATCCCTTCGGATCTACGATGAATAGTGAACTGATAAAGTTCATAGCAAACATTATGGGTATAGTCATACTCTCCGTGCTTGTTATGTTTGTGATATTATACGGGTTCGTTTGGGTAATATTTGGTTAAATTGAAAGGTTAATTCATGGCACAACCACAAGCGTTTCAACACATGGTAGCGTGGACAATCCAGAATCTCTTTAATGTGTATAAAGAAGCTCAGGCAATCCTTGCTGATGAGAATCTTTCTGAAGATGAGAAGAAGGTTAAACTTCAGGGGCCGAATGGTACCGATCATCGCATGCTCAATTACGTGCTCTTACTTAAGCCTGCACTCGAAGATGCTGAGAAGGAATTCCCGGAACAAGCGCAGTTTTTTGAATGGTTCAAAGATCGCTGGACCTACATTGAAGGACTCAACATTCTTAACGGACCATGCTCATGTAAGGGCTGTAAAGTTGATGATAAGGTGAGTACTAATCAATAGTTGCTTTGGAACCTGTACGATTCTAGACTTGGGCAAAGTTATTTTTACGAGGGATACACAATGATTTTTCCCGAACTAGGACCACAGTATTACGATGAGCAACATAAGGGCCTTCTGTCACGCATGGAGGCCTTCTACTCCTCCAGTGTTACTATTAACCAACAATTTTGGTCGGAGGCTGATCAGGATGCACGGTTCGAGGCAAATGATCAGACCCTCTGGAATGATCTGTATGGCAACCTTCCGGTAAACCGTAGACGGCAGTTTACGTTTAACCATATCAAACCGGTTGTTAATATGATTAGCGGATTCCAACGCCGCAACCGTAAATCAACGATCGTTATACCAGTAGAGAATGGTGACCAAGAGACTGCAGATCAGTTCTCTAAAATTCTCTCGTGGATACATCGTCAAGAAGGTGTACTTGAGACGATATCAGATTCGTTTCACGGTTCATTAGTAACCGGTATGAATCTTCTCCAGTTATGGATGGACTATCGAGAAGATCCTGTTTCAGGAAATATTAAGGTTGATAACTGTTCGTATAACAGCTTTCTTATTGATCCATTTTTCAGGAAAGCTGATCTTTCAGACTGCAGCGGTATCTGGAAGAGATCATTCCTAACACGAAGAGAATGCTGCTCACTTATGCCCGACAAAGAAGATATTATTCTTGGGTTGATGAGTAATGAGTCAGGAACTGGCCGTGATGCTAAGTTCCAATTTATGCCAGAATCATATGGCTATGCATATAAGCAATTATTAACGTACGATGAGTATTATTATCGTGACTATCGCAAACAAAAGCTCTTGCTCGATTCAGAAACGGGCGAGACGATGGAATGGCGCGGTCAAGATGATGAACGGCTTGAGATCTTCTTAGATCAGTATCCTCAAGTATCTATGATAGAGAGCGATGTTCCTACCGTTAAAGTAGCTATTGTTATCCAGGGTCGCGTTATGTACGATGGCCCTAATCCTCTTGGCATAGACCAATATCCTTTCGTTCCCGTGTTTGCTTATTATCACCCAGAGTTGCCCTACTTCCCCTACCGTATCCAGGGTGTTGTTCGTGGCTTACGAGATGCACAATATCTTTACAACCGTCGCAAGATCATTGAACTCGATATCTTAGAGTCTCAAGTTACCTCGGGCTGGAAGTTTAAAGAGAATGCAGTCATCAATCCTAAAGACTTGTATTCGTCAGCTGGTCAAGGCCGTGGCATTGCGCTAAAAGATGATGCGCAGATGACCGATGTTGAACAGATCATAGCGCCATCAATACCACCATCAATGATGCAGATATCGGAATCGTTAGGCACTGAGATCATGAAGATCTCTGGTGTTAATGAAGAGCTCATGGGTTCTGCTGTTGATGATAAGGCTGGCATACTCTCTATGCTTCGCCAAGGTGCAGGTATTACTACCTTGCAGCCTTTGTTTGATAATCTTGATCGAGCACAGAAGTTGCTTGGTAAAGTTATGATTGATGTAATACAGGCTAATTTTACGCCAGGTAAGGTGCAAAAGATTCTTGAGGGTAAACAACCAGCGCCTCAGTTTTATAACAAGGCCTTTGGAAAATACCACGCTGCTGTTGAAGAGGGTGTTAATACCACCACGCAAAAGCAGATGCAGTTCGCTCAAATGGTATTCCTCAAACAAGCTGGTGTACCAATACCTGATGATCAATTACTCGAAGCGTCGACATTGCAGAACAAAAAAGAACTTGTGGAATCTATACAGAAGTCGCAACAAGCTGCTCAGCAAGCTCAACAACAACAAATGCAAACGCAACTAGAATTACAACGTGCTCAGATTGAGTTGTCGCAAGCCCGTGCTGAAGCTGACCGTGGTCTTGGTGTAGAACGTTTGAGTCGTGTACAAGAGAACCAAGCTCTCGCTGTTGAACGTAGAGCACAGGCGCATAAAGATGATGACACGGCATTGCTTGAGAAGATCAAAGCAATTAAAGAACTAGAATCGATTGATTTAAATCACTTAAGTGAACTGCTTCGTATGAGCCAACTCTTACAGCAGCAAGACAAACAAGAACAAGAACAGTCAGATCTCTCAACACGCCTGAAGGGCCCACGATGAAGCGATGGCTTATTCCCTTACTTTTTAGTTCTTTAGTTATCTGCGCAGGACCTGATATTGATAAGCAGACGCAACGGCTTGCCGATTATCTTATACGCAAAAGCGTATCTAATAAGAGACGCCATTATAAACGTGTGCGTCTTCTGAAGCAGGTTGTTTCTAAACTTGAGAATTTTAATGCAGAAGATCTTGCATTGGTTTATAGATATATAGAGATTCGTATGCATGCGCTCGAAATTCCTCACGGCGCATGAATGTAGTTAGAGGACTTATTAACCTTGCGGTTCTTTATGAGAACTGCAGTTTCTACAGGAGTGCCTACCATGGCAAAAAGACGTTTTTACGACGGTTCTAACGGACCTGGTCGTTCGTATGATATGAGCCGACGCCCATATCCAAGTGCTGACCGTTACTACAATGGCGACGATCGCTCATATGATGGCGATGCAAACTATTATGATGTGGGCCCTCGTTCATATAATGGCGATGAGAGTTCATATGCTGATAGAGCTGGACGTTCTTATTATGGTGACCGCCGTTCTTCGCCTATGCAAAGTCGCGCTGAAGAAATGTCATCAAGAAAGCGCTATTATGATGGCAGCCAAGGTTCATATGCTGGGCCTGAAGCACGTCGTACACAAGAAATGGAAGATGGTGGCATGATCGTGGAAGATAGACGTTCTATCGCTAATCTTCCTCAAGATGTCATGATCAAAATGTACGCTACTCCTGATGATTACGGCCACTACAATCTTGATGATACGATCCGTAGTGTTGATAACCAACGCTATCAAGATAGTAAGCACAAGAAAAAAGGCCAATACCCGGACATGTTCTAGGGGTTTACTATGCGTACTAGAGTTGATTCTAAACGTGAAAAGCCTCGCAGCAGTTCGCATGCCATTAACCGTGATCAAATACGTTTAAGGTATGATGAAATTGAGAAGCGCGAGGATGAATACAGCAACCGCGCGTACGCTCGTGTTGAAGACCTTTATAATCCATTCTATGCAGGTCTTGACCCTAGACGTCGCCAGGAAATGGCTGACGGTGGCATGGTTAAAGAAGATAAGAGAGCTATGGCTAACTTATCTCAGGACGCCGTCCATCGTGAGTACCCACCATCAGGATATTATTCTTCTCCTTATATTGATGACTCAGTAGAAGGAGAATGATCATGCCTTTAATGCCGCGTAATAATAGGGAGGCGACTAAAATAGCTTTTTCTATTTTGGGTAAGCCTTCTAACTTAGTTAGAGAACAGTTATCTGAACACGAACGGTATGTTCGTAGAAGGTTGTTCTTTGATGATACGCGATTATCACGCTGACCAATGACCTCGGGGGTTCGTGCTTCTAGCAGAATTAGTACGAACCCCCGTTAATAATCCGCCATAGCTTTAGCAACGGCGGCATAAAGGATCGTTATGGCAAAAGCAAACGAATCTGGCGCGAAGAAAGCAAAGAAAGTTGTCGTCGCAAAAGGTGTCAAAGTTTCTCGCGGTGCTGAATCAAAGATGCGCAAGAAAAAGGGTTCATCAAATTCGGGTAAATACAAAGATGTTAAGCCCAAGGACTTTGCAGGTACTGCAGGCGGTGCAAGCGAGTATAGTTTTCCTATACCCGACATGGCCCATGCACGTAATGCCTTGGCTCGTGCTCACTTTGCACCAAACCCTGAAGGCATTAAGGCAAAGGTATACAGAATGTATCCTGAACTTAAGAAGCATCATGAAGCTCGTAGTAAAAAAAGTAATCAATCAGAGGAATAATCGTGGCAGTAAAAAAATCTAAAGCCCCTTGTGCATCATGCAAGATGAAAAAAGATAAGATGAAAGCAAAGAAGCCCAAGATGCCTGCGGCTAAAGCAAAAGTAAAAAAAGTTATGCATGAGTACAAAGAAGGTAAATTGCATAGCGGTTCGAAGAAGGGCCCTAAGGTTGATAAACGCAAACAAGCGGTTGCGATTGCTTTAAGTGAAGCTCGTAAGGCTGGCTCTAAACGAAAAAAATAAACGGTCAAAGGAGATAGCATGGCTTTAGGTTCTTTAAGTTCTATGCTTATACCCGCTATCATAGTGGTTGCTTCACTCATAACTGGATTTGGAGCTAGATATTGGCTCAAATCAGATCCATCTGCAGAAGTTGTTGTAGAAAAAATGGCTGAAGAAGCTCTAAAAGAAGAAACAGGCATTGATATCAACTTTGAACAGCCATCTCCTAATAAACCATCGGAGCCTAAGAAGTAATGGTAGAGAAAAAGGAAACGGTCGGTAAGGTCGCAACCGATCTTATGCAACAGGATGCTCCTACGCGAGATCCTATTGAACTTGAACGGGCAATGCATGAACAGTACGAGAAGAACGTATGGGAATGTGTTGCCCGTTCTCAGAAACTATTCACCGGTAATTTCTACGTAGTCGTGCTCACCAAAAGAGAAAAGCTCCTACAAAACGTTATTCGTCATTACTTTTTTGGTAGACTTACGTGCCCTACACCAGATTACGATCAAACGGTTTATTACTATTCCCCAACGCATGATTCTATCGAGTTCCTATGGGTTATACCTTCAAAAGACACTTGCGAACACTTGAGGGACCATGCGATTGAAGTTGCCCCTTCTGAGCGAGATCTTCTTAACTATGTTCTTGATTTCTATGATGATACGCTCATGAAGAAGGCTAAGAAATTAAACGGAGAAGCGTTAGAAACACCAATGTTAATCTCAACATAGGAGAAGTAAGTATGTCATTTGAAGTTAAATACGACGTTAATGGAAGAGTTATTAGTTCAGAGCCCGTATATGAAGAAAAACCAGAGCCTACTGTTCAAGAACCTGTGGAAGAGCAAGCAATTGAAGTCGCTTCGACTGAAGGAAGCGAAGATGCGGTGCAATCTATCAGTGAAACCCCTGAGCTGGTTCAGCAAGTGCAGGCGCCTAAAGAGACGGATGCGGCGAAGAATTTTCGTGAGATGCGCGAAGCTAAGGCGCGCGTTGAAAGAGAACGCGATGAAGCTATGCGTCGCTTGGCAGAACTTGAAGCAAGGGTTTCTAAACCTGCAGCACCCGTTGAAGAAGATGATGAGATCCGCATTGGCGATGATGATCTTGCTGAGGGCAAACATCTATCCAAAATGGCTCGGCAAGTTAAAAGATTAAGAGATGAAGTTAAGAAGCAAAAAGAACAAACGGAAGAACAAAGAGTCGAAGCATACATAAAAAATAAGTATCCTGACTTTGATACCGTTGTCTCTCCCGATAATGTAGCTACCCTTCGCGCTGCATATCCTGAATTAGCCTATACACTTAGCCAAACCAAGGATCTTTATGCTCAAGCAGCTTCTGCGTATACGCTCATGAAGAAGTTTGGTATCCATCAGGATCAACCATCATCGGCACTAGCAGTACTTAATGATAAAGATAAAGTAGCTAAGAACATGGCAAAGCCTCGACCATTAACGAGTGTTTCTCCACAACAGGGGGACTCACCATTATCACGCGCTAATGCTTTCGCTGAAGGGTTAACGCCAGAGCTTTCAAAGCAACTACTTAAAGAAATGAATGCTGCAAGAAAAGGTTACTAAGGCCATTTTTTCTCCATACCTAAGCTTTTGGGTTAGTTCTTAGGTGTGGAGATTTTTATAGGTGATGTAATGTATGTCCATATAATTGGATGCATATTATCCCCTAAACAAACAGCATTACCTGCTTTATCCCAATCATAATACTTGCAGAATTGACCTATTCGCTTTACCGGCTCTTCAATGTCGTTGACGAATCCCATGAACTTTAACGCAATGTACTTTTTCTTTTCGTATACCAATACCCAACGACCTATGTGAGGATATTTGTCTTTCGTAGAATGCCATTTCACTGGGATTTTTCTTTCGCTGTATAATAATTAAATGCTGCGCCACCGAATATGAAAATAACTGATATGGGTATGAAATCGTGTGTGTATACAACCTCTGCTTCTCGTACATTAAAATAAACAGAGCAGGCGTAAAAAACACTATAAGCTATAATAAACCCACTATATGCAAATAACTGTTTCCTAACCTGGTTCCAATAATCATGCATGAATGTCCTTATGTGGTAACGGCAGGGCTCCCATGGATAACCCTGCCGTATTAATTTCTGGTTTTTTAGTGATTATTGATTAGAGCTTCTTTAGCCATTCATGAACTTCATCGTTAATGTCTTCTAGATTCTGTGGTGTATAGAAGTAATGACGTATCCATACCCACCATAAGATCTGTAAAATAACAGACCCAACAACAGTATGTAGAAACATGCTCATTTCTTTCCTCTATTTCTTAAGTAACGAGAAAGAAGGACAAACATATCTTCACCCTTTAATACATACCATTTCACATAATAGAGAACTAACGCCGTTAATAATCCGCTTGCGACGATCTCATACCAATAACAATAGAAAAACCATGTTCTCATAGTTAGTTACCTAAAATCAGACCGGTCCTGTGGTTACGCCTGCGGCAATTCCAAGACCAACGCCTACGGTAGTTGCAGCGGCATGAATAGGGGCTGCGCACATTTGAGTTAATGTATAGACTGTAGCTCCGTACCACGGCCCTGTACATGCTCCAATTATATGTATTGTTGCATGACCAGCAAAAGTAACTGCGCCATAGCCTATAGCTGATCCTAACCATGCACCAAATACACCACCACCTTGTCCAGGAACGTGTGTACGCAGTACAAAGTTCTTATCGCTTGTTTTACTTACAGCAATCTTAGCAACTGTGAGATACTTACCAAGTTGTTCATCATTCATTGTGCGAAGTGGTGCTTCAACCATAGTAGGATCAACGGGGAAACTTCTTCCCTTTCTAACTACCTTGAAGCCTTCTTGATCACGCATCAAGCGTGCTTTACCAAGAGCAGATTTACCAAGGATGGCTGACTTTGGAATTTTAACACCGCTTGTTAGATTTTCGCTTGCGTTGATAACACCAAATGAAACAACGAGCGTTAATAACATTCTTAATTTCATAGTAACTTCCTAGATGTAATAGTTATTTCTTTGGCTCTGCTTTAAGACGTGCATTATATTGTTCTGCTTTATCAGCGCTCATTACAGAACCAATAACAGCAGCTTTATAACTATACGCTTCGATACCAGGACCGAAGAATGTTTCTAATGCTGTCCATGCACCGTAACCTGCGGCTGGACCACCAACAATACCAGCGCCTGCACTTATTACAGCTATAGCGCCATGACCAGCAAGACTTATAGCGCCCTTAGCTACAGCGGCACCTTTCAGGCCTTCTAAAGCTACGCTTTTTTCTGCTGGAGCAGGAGTTTGTGATGGTTGTGGTTGATTTGATTGCTCCATTGCTGATGCAAGGGTGCAAAGAGAGATTGTTACCGCTATAAGCGATAATTTGCGTAAAGACATATGTGTCCTTCGTAAAGATATGATTGATACGACTGCTTACTTGGACGTGAAAAGATATAGAACGCCACGGGTGACAAGGCCATGGAACTTGAACTCATTGCTAACTATGCTCTTACTCTTACATCCATAAATCAATGTATACGTTCTTTAATGCGTGTCAATACACTTTTAAAAATCATTTAATTTCAGAATGTGATGCTTTGAAATGTACGTTTGCTTACTCATAAGATATGGGTATAGTGTGAGCATTTACAGGAGGGCATAATGAAATTACAGGAACAACAAGCGCGCTTTGCTGAATGCGTCGCACAGTTAATTGATTTCATTTTTGCATCTGGTTATTCGTGTACATTTGGTGAAGCATACAGAACTCCTGAGCAAGCGAAATTATATGCAGAGCAGGGTAAGGGTATTGTAAATAGTCTTCACTGCCAACGCCTTGCTGTTGATTTGAATATATTCACTTTTTCTGGTGATTACATGTCTGAAAGTGATGAGTATGAAAAGTTTGGTGTATTCTGGGAAAATCTTGATCATCAGAATCGTTGGGGCGGTCGTTTTAAGCGAAAAGACGGAAACCACTTCGAACGTATGTATGAATTATAAAACGCTCATTGTTTAGATTCTCTTTGACTTTGACTCAGCAAAGAGAATGCTTCTTACTCTCCGACCCCTCAGTGGCCCCCTATCTACTGAGGGGTTTTTTATGTTAAAGTTTCGACGTGTGACGTTTATCCTTTTTTTCGTCACACCCTACACTACCCTCACTAGTTGCTCTTCTTTACTAGTGAGGGTATCTTCCTGCAGACGTATAAAGCGTTCGTCACGCTTATTTATTGTTGACGTATTGAGCCCTCGTCAAGCTCATTCTGACGTACGGAGTTTTCGTCCAACTCAAGTATCACAATGATCTTTAGCGAGGAATTCGACGATGGCTATAACAACAACTACTGTGTTGCCTTCGCCCGTTCAGCAGAGCTTTAGTTATAAACTGTTGAGCGTGCCTGTTCCTAACATGATTCACAAAATCCCTGCGATGAGAAAGCAAATGCCACGTAATGGTGGTAACACGCTTCGTATGCGTAGGTATAATCCTCTTGCAACCGCAATGGTTCCACTAGGAAACACTGGTGTTACTCCCCCTGCACAATTGCTTACTGCTGTAGATATTGATGCTCGTATTAGTTTTTACGGCACATATGTACAACTCAATGAGCAAGTCACGCTTTCCTGACACTGAGGCGTGAATAAACCGAAGGTGATTACTGGGAAACCCTAAACCTCTTCTAGCAACTGAGGCATGGCAACCCGAGGCAAGTGTCCGTGATTTTTATAAGAGTGAGTTCGTATATGCAAACTACGCATTTCATCCATGAGAGATTGGCGCAAGGCAACAAGCTCAAGGCTAAGTGTTTGGATTCCTTGGCGACCTTTTTTGCAGTGATTTGGAATAAAAGTAGCTCGCATTTTTATCATGATTTCGCACTGCCGTATCTTAACAATAAGATATGGCAAAATAAGTTCACACAAATGTGTGACTCTCTCTCCACTTATTGTCCAGGTATGAACTTGTTTTCTGGAATTGATAGCATGTTGTTTGATGGTTCGTTTACTATAAAGACCACCAAATGTATTTATAAGCCAATCTATAAGAGGTTTATCAGTATTGGTGACTTGAATATTAGTTTGGAAATAAGGAAGTTTTGTTTTGGGATTACAGCTAAAGTTTCCTATATAAATACTACCTTCTCCGTCTACAATTCCTGCAAGATAAGCAATTTGTGCAATAGTGTAGTCTTTGCGTTCATATTTATATCGATTCACTCAATATCCCGTGGTGATGGTAATTTAATATGTACTATTACTATACAGAATAATATCACGAATGTACAGCCGCAACGACTAAGCCCTTTGGCTCTTAGCGATAAGAGATGCTATAGTCTGAACCCTTTCGAAAGACTGGGAGTAGGGACTAACAAGACCTACCGCCTATTACAATAGGTCATAAAAGTAACAGGAAAATAGAAACTTAGTTTCTATTAGTCAAAATCAGGACCCTGTCCTCAACGAATGCGCAGCTCGTCTTGGTGTATCCCTTCGTCAAACCGAAGACCAACTCACACGTGACATGCTTGCTGGTACGGCAGGATTTATTAACTGTACGGGCGGTGTAAACGGCGATAACCCTACGGAAATTACACGTTCTGATGTTGATGTAGTTGTACGTGCATTATTAAATAACAATGCATACACGATTATGGATAACATCGAAGGTGAAGATAGATTTGGTACAGCTCCAGTTCGTGATGCGTATTTTGCTCTTTGCAGCACGCAATTGACTGGTGATCTTGATGCTGTTGCTGGGTTTATCGCAAAGACCCAATATCCATCACCAATGAACGCTCTCCGTTCTGAGTGGGGTTCAATTGGTAACCTTCGCTTCTTGATCTCATCAATCGGATCAGTAAGCCCTAATGCATCAGCACTTGGCGCTAATGTTTTCAACATTTTCTGTGTAGGTATGGAAGCTTATGCCTGCATCGAGCAAGATGGTTATAGCGCAAGCTTCATTTACCGTAAAGGTGTTGCGGTAGTAAAATCTCTTCTGATTGACTTGGAAACCCTTTTGGGTGACAGGGCGCAAGCGCAAGCAGCGTGAACGACTAAGTGAAGAGACCTCGAAAGAGGATGCGATAGTCTGAACACTATGGAAACATAGTGAGGGAGATCCGAAGAGGTTTCCCCGCCTAGCAATAGGTCAAAAAAGTAACAGAATGCCACCAATATACGATGGTCCATTGGCGCTTAATGCATCAGTTGGGTATAAGTTCGCTGAAGTCCCGCGTATCACTAATGACCAATGGGTCATCAACCTACGCGCTACACAAGCGTAATTAAGGAGATAACATGGCATACAATACCTTAATAGTGCAGGGTAGCTTCGTATCAGCGGGCGCCAACCAATACATTCCACTACGCGGTGGCGTTAGCTGGATGGAAGTCTGGAATATAACCGCGATGGCAGCAGCTGGTGCAGGCCAAGGAGTATATTTCTACTGGCAGTCTGGTATGAACACGAATAGTGTTGAATATACTAAAACTGCTGTTACTGGTGCGTTAGTTCCAGAGTTTTTCGGACCGGGTCTGTTTACATTGGTAGATCAGTCGAACCCACTAGTTTCTCCGCTTCTTGGTAATCCGGTTGCTACAACAGCAGAATCAAATGCTGTTCAGCCAGTTGTTTCAACAGGTAATACTGCCGGTCTTGCGGTTGGTTCCGTTGTTCGTTTATCGAACGTTGCAGCTATACCTAACATCATGGGCTTTGACTTTGAAATTGATACGGTCAATGCCAATGCAAACTTCAGAATGCGTTTCCCCTTAGCAAACGTACCTGGAGCAGTTGGTGGCGCTGGCTTCTACAGACAGGTTAATTTCAATAGCCCGTTCTATCCACAGAACCGCTATATCATCAGCATCACACAAGCTGCACAAGCAGTCGTTAGCTTGTCGGTAACTGCTGATTATAAAGTTGGTCAAGCGGTTAGGTTTAATATACCTAATGCATTTGGTATGGTTCAGCTTAATAACTTAGTCGGTAATATTGTTGCTGTTGCCAATAATCAAATTACTGTTGATATTGATACAACAGCATTCTCACCGTTTGTGATACCTGCTATTGCTCTCTATCCATTCACTTGGGCACAAACTGTACCAGTGGGTGAAGATACAGCATTAGCCTTATCACTTGGTGCGGATATCTTGAGCGATGCTACGGTTAACCAGATAGAATATGGTATGATTCTTGGGGCTGGAGTTAATCTTCCAGCAGGCCAAGGAGCCGATGTAATTTTCTGGAAAGCGGGTCTTTCGTTCAATTTCTAATATTGGCGTAATGCTAACGCAGGAGGAGGGTAATTCCTCCTCCTTTATCAAGGAGACAAGATGTCATTACAAGAAAAACACGTAAGTACAAAAAAAGAAGCAAAAGAACCAAAGATCAATCTCAAATATATGCGCGATAAAGACCGTGAACCAGTACGTGGTATTTTCCATTTTTATGAAGTACCTGGTGGTACGATGAGCTTTTCGTATAAAGCATATAAAGAAGACGAAGTAGAGAATTTTACGTTAGAAGATGGCAAAGTTTATACTCTTCCTCTTGGTGTTGCTAAGCACCTTAATAAGAATTGTTGGTATCCTGTACATACATACCAGACTGATGATACGGGAAGACCAGTTGCCAAGATCGGACAAAAAGTTAGACGAGTAGGATTTTCTAGCCTAGAGTTTGTTGATATTGATGATTTGACGCCTGAAGGTAAACCGTTAGTAACTGTTGAAACTGTAGGTATCTAATGTCATTTTGCTATGCCATTCCTAATCCAATATTCCAACCAGCTATGCGTCTTATAACAGCCATTACGCAAGCCAATCCAGCACAAGTCACCACGAGCTTTGCTCATCAGTACATTACTGGTTTACAAGTACGGTTGGATATTCCGATTGCATGTGGCATGCAACAGGCTGATCAATTTGTAGGACCCATTACCGTTAATTCTCCTACAACATTTCTTATCGCTCTTGATACAACAACATTTGCTCCCTTTGCTATCCCCTTAGCGCCGTCGCCTCATGTTAATACGTGTGCACAATGTGTACCGGTTGGTGAAGTAAATTCTCAGTTGACTGGGGCGACGGTTAATATACTTAACTCAAACTTATAAAATTGTTTTTTCTGATCGTAGTGTCTGCTAGTCTAGGGTTCAGTTTAAGGCATAGACTTACGTTATGAGGATACACTTATGGCAATACATACCTTGCAAGATATTCAGACGAAAGTACGACGCCTTACAAGATCACCTTCAGAAGCGCAGTTATCTACCAACACGCTCAATGATTATATCAACACATTTGTGGTCTATGACTTTCCGGAACATCTACGCACATTTAACTTACGCACTGATTTTAGTTTCTATTGCAATCCGTTCCAGGACGTATACCCAACTAATATTAATAATGCTGCTTTTCTCCCTATTACCAATCCTCTTTTTGATTTTGATAATAAGTACCTTACTATTCACCCTCCCGTATTTATAGCGGGATATCAGGTTCTTTTTACACAATCACCAGAGCAGTTTTATTCTATCTACCCTAATATCGCTAATATTCAGTCGATAGGACCAAGGGGTAATGGTGTTCAGACAAATTTCATTGGTACTATAGGAAATCTTAACTTACAGCCAAGTAATCAGACAGCACCACTCGTTATAGGACAAGTTCTTTTTTCTTCTTATAACGCTCTATTTCAGGGACTTTCGCTCTACGATGTTCCCAATGTTCCCTTTAATGGTTCTGGTATTCTTCTTGATACCAATACACAAGTGCCTTCAGGAACTATCAATTATATTACGGGAGCATTCAATATAACGTTTACTTCTGCTCCTGCCGTTGGTGCACCAATAGATTCACAAACAGTTCCTTATCAGCCTTCCTTGCCTCAGGCGCTCTTGTATTACGACGGTGCATTCACACTGCGTCCAATACCTGATCAGCCGTATAAGATTAATTTTGAGGTCTATGTAGCGCCAACGGATTTGTTGAGCGCAGCAGGACCGGGGCCACAAGGTCAGAACTCTCCTAGGCTTGATGAGTGGTGGCAGTACATCGCCTATGGCGCTGCTAAAAAGGTGTTTGAAGATCGTATGGACATGGATAGTGTTGCATTGATAACTCCTGAGTTCAGAAAACAACAAGTACTTTGCGAGCGTAGAACGGTTGTTCAATACACTAACGAACGTCCAGCGACTATCTATACAGAACAAGTTGGTGTTGGTAACTATGGTTATGGATGGGGTGGTGGCGGATGGTAATTAAATTAGGAGATAATAATGCCGTATAACGCTAACATTCCCCAGGCAACTGACTTTCAAGATCAATCACAATCTGATCTTTTAGGTAATTTTCAGGAAATAAACACGTTTGTTAACGTGAATCACGTTGGTTTTGGTTCCCCGGACGAAGGCAAGCATGCTTTGGTAGAATTTCCTGTACAAGCAATTGCTCCTATCATACTCGGTGGTGAGATTGGTCTTTATAACTTTCTATCGCCAATCACTGGTGTTGATGAGCTCTACATCATTAGCCAAAGCGGTATAACAACATCCGTTACTGCATCTATTTTAAGCACAACACCTGTACCCGCTAACAATAGTTCTGGATGGAGCTATTTACCATCAGGTATATTACTCATGTGGGGTAACAGCAATGCCAATGGGAATACGGCTATAGTGTTTCCTGTTGCAGCTGATATCCCTGTATTCAACCAAGTATTTAGCATTCAAATTACAACGTTTGTTAATAGTGCTCTTGATAGTAATACATTTGTTAGGCTTTCATCATTTACTAACCTAGGTTTCAATGTTTACGGATCACAGCGAACCACAGCAGTTCCAGCCGCATGTTCATTCCAATATCTCGCTATAGGCTACTAAGGAATTATCATGGCAATGGATAGGTTTATAATCGCGCCGTTCACTACCGGTTTAGAAACTTATTTAAAGCCTTGGTTAATCCCAGACGATGCGTGGTCACTTCTTCAGAATGCTTATATCTTCCGTGGCCGTGTACGCAAACGCGTAGGCGGTATACTTATGGGCAGAGGAACACAGCCAAGTGCAGTAACTGCACCGCTCGCTTCTCGATTAAGAATTAATATTGGTACTACTGACGGTGCAGGTAATATTGCCGGTATTGTCCCCGGTAATGTATTTGCAGTGGGGCAAGCATTTTCTATAGGCATTGAGATATTTACGGTTACTGTTGCTGGTGTTCCCGGTGTTATGCTCACTACTGGTGCTTCAGCAGTTCATACGTATAACACCACTACAGGTGCTTTTGTTATTAACGGTGCAACAGCTCTTACATCAGTCTATTTCTATCCCGCAACGCCTGTTATGGGTTTGACGATCTATGAAGATGTTCTCGATGCCTTCAATAATCGTCCCTCATATGCTTTTGATACGCAGTTTGCCTACAAGTTTTTTCCTGCAGGATGGGAAAGATCGGGAGCAGCAATATGGCATGGCTCCAATCTTAATTTATTTTGGGCTACCAACTGGACTGGTGTTACGGACGATATAAAAGTTCTTTTTGTTACGAATTTTAATTTTACTTCACCAGTTCCTGGAGCGAATGACGATCCCATTTGGTGGACTACTAATGGAACTGTATGGACAGCAGGAACCGGAGCTAATGCATTTTATTTCATGCCTAATGGTGGAGCTCCTCATACTGGTCCTTATGTAAAGACAGCACGAATTCTGATTGCGTTTGAAGATCGTCTTGTTCTTCTCAATACTGTCGAGAATGATAATAGCGGTGGTGCTGGTGTTAATGCGCAATTTCGCAATCGCGCTCGTTGGAGTCATCGTGGTGATGTTTTTGCACAGAATGCTTGGTACGAACCACAACAACAAGACAACTCGGGTGGGGCTAATGATACCGGTGACGGTGCTGGATTTGCTGATGCTACTACCGATGAAGAGATAATGAGTGCAGCGTTCATTAAGAATCGTCTCATTGTTTATTTTGATAGCAGCACCTGGGAGCTTGTATTCCTTAATAACTCAAATGACCCGTTCAGATGGCAACGCATCAACTCTACGCTAGGTTCTCAAGGTACCTTCTCAAGTGTCCCATTTGATAAAGTTATTCTTACGATGAGCGGTATTGGTGTGCATGCGTGTAATGGTGCCAATGTTGAGCGTATTGATGACAAGATTCCTGATACCGTATTTAACATACGGCAAGAAGTTCAAGGCATAGAGCGTACTGAAGGTATACGAGATTATTTCAATGAAGTCGTCTATTGGACCTTCCCTGCAATCGATGCTGGTACATTTGGGGTATTTCCTAACCAGGTGTTGGTCTACAACTATCGAACTGGTTCATGGGCACTTAATGACGATGCTATTACAGCTTTTGGTTATTTTGAACAGCAACAACCAGTAACTTGGGCTAATGCACATAGACGTTGGGAAGAAGCGCATGTTCAATGGGGAAGTTCATCACAACAAGGTAACTTTGAAGAAATATTAGCGGGTAATCAGCAAGGATTTGTATTTATTATTCAAGAAGCTTCTAATCGCAATGCTCCTGTTTTACAGATCAGTAAAATAGTTAATATTGCAGGCGGTATGTCGTTACTTACGATAATAAACCATACATTACCTATATTTGGTTCCTACATAGCTATTGAGAATGCACAAGGCGGTGTATTTAATCCTGCAGATGATGGTATTTATAAAGCAACTATCATTGATATTAATACGGTACGTATACCCGCTACTTTTGTTGGAACCTATACCGGTGGTGGCACAGCAACACGTATTTCGAACATTCAAATGGAATCGAAGCAATGGAACCCCTACGTCCAAAAAAGCCGTAACGTTTATGTAGCCAAGATAGATTTCAGCGTTGAAACAACGGTAGCTGGTGAGATAACGGTTGATTATTATGCTTCCTCATCACGAGGTCTTTCTCTTGTAGGAGCCGGAAAAGCAACCGGTGCACTCGTGGGTACTAATGTTCTTGAGACGTTTCCGTATAATTCTGTTATCAACAATGGCCTTGAATCATCACAAGAACGCGTATGGCACCCTATTTACTTCCAAAGTGACGGTGAATGCATTCAGATCTTAATGTCCTTCAAAGATGATCCTAACCTTGCGGTGTCTGAAATACGTCGCAAAGCGGTTGTGTGGGATAGCTTTGTTTTACATGGTATGGTTCTTCATACAATGCCTACAACAGATCGCCTCTATTAGGAGTTACGATGCCATTACTACAGCCATTGGGATTTCTGTTACCTACAACCAATGTCTGGGATGTTAATGAGATATACGATGTTAATGTTAATAGCGATGAGTTTAAGGAACTACTTGTACGCTTGTATCAGAACCTTAACAATATGTCGTTATCAATTAACCTGCGTGATGCTGGTTATTATGACACGTTAGAATTCCTTAATGGTCAGCAATTCTTTCCCAATCCAGCACTGAATTCTTCAAGTACAACACAACCTTCTTATAGGGGTGTATATCGTAAGGTGATTAATTTTGGTGCACTTCCAAACGCTGGAACTAAATCAGTTGCGCATCGTATTACATGCACGACGAGAACAAGTTTTACTCGTATTTATGGGGCTTCTACTGATCCCGTAGGACTCAATTACATTCCGATTCCTTATGCGAGCCCTACAGCGGCTAATAATATTGAGTTAAAGGTTGATGCGACGAATGTAACGATTATTACGGGGTCAAATAGATCCGCATTTACCATTACCTACGTCATCCTCGAGTACTTACAAACCTAGTTATTGTAAATTACCGTGAGTCTATTTAGGATGTAGGGGACAAGAAAATTACGTTACCCAAGGGGTTCATTATGGCATTTGGTGACTTATTCAAAAATTATCCTAGTGTTACAGAAAAGTTGCCTACGTTAAGGCCAGAACAACTTGATATTCAAAATAGAGCTCTAGGTGCTTCTGGTTCTCTTTTGAATCAACCGTCTAATTTTAATTTTGCTCCTATAGAACAAAAAGCTTTGCAGCAATTCAAAACACAAACAGTTCCTGGCCTAGCTGAACGATTTGGTTCTACTGGTGGTGGACTAAGGTCGTCAGCCTTTCGTGGTGCTCTAGGTGGCGCTGCATCTGAATTACAAACAAATCTTGCAGCACTTGGTTCTGAATATGGACTTCGTGGTCAAGAATTACAGCAAAACCAACTTAGAAATCTTCTTGGTTACGGCTTAGCTCCTTCGTTTGAGAATATTTATATTCCTTCTCAACAAGGACCATTTTCTACATTACTTGGTGGTGTAGGACAAGCTACGCTTCCTAAAGCTGTTGAATTAGCTGGTGGAGCATTACAGAATTATTTAAACAAGCCTCAACACCAACAGCCTTCGTTGCCTGCTAATGCAGCGCAACAGCTTGCTGTTCCCGCAGTTTCTACCGCAATTACTGCAGCTGGAGCAGCTGGATTTAGCCCTGCAATTCTTGCATCTATCGGTGGCGGAAGTTTAGCTCTTGGTGGATTAGCAGCTCTTGCCTATCTGATTTATAGAAAACGCAAAGAAGGCAAGGAAAATGAAGCACGCCAAGCAGAACAAGCGGCATCAGAACTTGAACAACATGCACAACGTGAAGCTACACGTGGCTCTGAACAACCGGATTTACCACCACGTAATCCCGGTGAAAGCATTGGAGAATGGGCAAGTCGTGCGATTGATTATCGACGCAAACAAGGTGGATTACCACCAGCTAACTATTACGAACAAATTCAGAATCAGATCAATCAAGACAACCAACAAGGGGGACAATAATGGCACAAATACTTAATGTACGTCACCCCCGTGCACAATTGGCAGCACAATTAGGTGCTGGTCTTGGTGAAGGCTTGGCATCATTAGCTGAAGCAAAACTTAATCGCATGCAACAAGATCAAAACATCAGGCAATATACATCAGCTGGAGTTGACCCTGTCTCAGCTCGGTTTATAGCCCAATTACCTGCCGAGCAACGCATTCCTGCTTTAAGTAGATACCTTGATCAAGGCCAAGGATTTCCTGGAGAACAGCCTCAACAATATCAACAACAAGAGCAATATCAGCAACAACCTGAAAATGGTATGCAGGCATTACAGCAATCTGCTTTCCAAACGAGAATGCCGCAATCACAGAGTAATCTTGCTAATCTTCTCGAGAATAATTACTCATCGCCCATAGCGCCACAGTTTCTAGAAGGTCTTTTAAAGACACCACAACAAAAACAACAAGTTCAACAGCAGCAGCAAGCTCTGGAACAACAACAGATATTAGCTAATCAAGCACAACAAGCTCAACAACAACCTCAACAAATAGCACCAGCTCAAATTCAACCACAATTACCACAAGCTCAACCTCAAAAAGCTGCTCTTACTAATCAACAAAAATTGGCTCGTGCCCTTGGACAAGCTGGCGCACCAGAATTGAGTCCTAAGGAAAAACTTGCTGAAGAGCGCGCAACTCGTAAAGAAACATTTGAACGAGAAAAGTTTGAGCGAGCGGAACGCGATAAAGCAGATACAGCAACTAAAGGCTACTATGACGAAAGAATAGAAGCTGATAAGGCTGCAGTTGAATCTGATCGCGACCTTAAGAAAATGAAGACTCTCATTAAAAAAGGGAAACTACCATTCTCTTTTGTATATAAGACGCTCAAAGATCTTGAAGATAATGCTGCTAAAGCTTCAGGAATTGGTAGTGGTATTGGTGCCGCTTTAGGAGGAGGATTGGGAGGACTACCAGGAGCTGGAGCAGGCTATGCAGCGGGTGGTCTTGTAGGGGGAGCACTCAGCCCTATAGCTTCTGCAGCACTCTATGCTATCAAAGGTAATCTTCCTGATACTGAAGAGTTTGAAAAACTCAGTGCTGGTTTTCTAAAGTATGCTAAGGGTATCTTTGGAGCTCGAATTACTGATGCCGATCTTAAAGCATTCTATAATATGGTGCCGACGTTATCACAAACTGATCACGGTAAGCTTGCAATCATAAAGAATATGGAACTTTTTAATCAGGCTATCCATGCTGAAACTGAAGCAATGGAAGAGATTATCAAGGAAAATAAAGGACATCGTCCATTAGATCTTGCTCTTCAAGTCAAAAATAGATCTGAAGAAAAGCTTAATAAGATTGCTGATATGTTTGAAAATAACACAGAGAAAGAAGAAGCGAGACAGCTTCTTAAGCGTTAATGTTACAAGATCCTAAATAATATGAGACCCAGTAACATCACGATAAGTCCTAAATATTGGTTTTGATCGTAGGCATTCTTTTGTTCTGAAGACAATGTTGCTACGTGAGCTTTTTGATTCTCTATAGTACGTCTTCCTAATCTGATTAGGTAGTAAATAAAGAAAAAATATGCTCCTAAAAGTAACATAACCCATAGATTAATTAATATAGTTTCTAACACCTTATCCCCTAACGGTTTTTTAATTTATTAATTGATCGCACCAATAGAATGAATCCTAATGCTGGATGCTGAGCAAATGATAATATTAAAACTATTGGATGACTCCAAAATCCCTTCATGAATCCCCCTACAGGATTATTTTAAAAGCCACGCTATAAACGTCCCCAACAACAACACTAAGAAACTAACAAGACATACCCAGTGACAGACCATCATTACATCAATGACCGCATCCATTACTTCTTTACCATCACTAAGCAACTCACCAAGACAAACACAGCAATGATAAGAACCGACCACCAACGCCATGTTTTTACTTGAGGACACGCTTCAGCTATAGATACCTTTGGTCCCCATCCCATTTTTAGAATATCTATATAACACTTGCGTGAGCAGAATTTAGGTTGATCTTGGCGTATACGTTTCATTTCAAATTTTCTATCACACTTCTTACACTTCAACATACCCATCTCCTTTTTAGATTTCCTCGATCTGTTCCCGGTGAATTTGTGCCATTATAGCAAGCAATATCCATTCTCTTATGGTTATCCCCTGCTTGTAAGCTCGCATCTTTATTGTACTATGCGTCTCATTTCCTACATTGAATATGATTCGCTTAGGTGTTTTTCTCTTCATCTATGCCTCAATCGTATATACATATATACACTTTAACTATAAAAAACACTGTTGTCTAGCTACTTTGTATATATTGCTTATATATTCTTTGTGTATATTCGTGATAGGGGTTAGTCTGCTGCGACATTATTTTCTATCCCTATAAGGAGACTTTCATGGCAGTCAGACGTCTTAACAACTTTTCAGCATATGGGTTGAGCGAAGGGCTCTTACCTATGGCGCCATTGCCTATATTGGCAAAGCGTGACCCTAAAACTTCTGACCTAGCAGAACTAGGAACGATTTGGTGTAATGTGGTTACTGGAGCAGTTTTTATACTTTCTAAGATAACTGCGAATTCAGCTGACTGGGCCACGAGCGCGGTATCAGGCAACGTTAGTGCACTATCGGTCGATATTACTTCCGGCAGTCTTACCGTCGATCCTGGCGCTGGTGGAATTAGTATTAACGCAGGCGCGTTCAGTGTCGATAACTCAGGTAACACTGTTGTTAACAATCTTGCGATCAATGGGACGTTAACGTTCACCGGTACGCTTAACCTAGTAAGTGCTGCTGAGATTATTATTGAATCTACGCTCAATGCAGCACCTTCAGTTTTAGTAGAAGCTAATGGTGGTGCTGCTGAGCAGGTTGTTATTACAAGTTTGCAGGGAACTGCTGCTGATTCTATTGAGATAGAGTCTATTGCTGGTGGTGTAGCAATATCTTCTGGCCTTGCTTCAGCTACAGCTCTTTCGTTAACAGCAGGCGGCGGTGGTGGTATTGCCCTTGCTTCTGGTGCTGACGGTATTAGCATTGCCGCTACTAACGGTCCCGTTCTTCTCACTTCAGGAACCGGTGCAATAAACGTAGGTACTGATGCAGTAGCTCACGTTTTAACATTAGGTAATGGTACAGGTGCTACACAAGTTGTTCTCAATGCAGGTACTGCTGGTATTAACGTTGGTACTAATGCTATAGCTCACACCGTTACACTCGGTAACATAACAGGAGGTTCTGCAGTAAACGTTAATACGGGTACGGGCGGTTCAGCTATTGTTACAACGAATGGTATTTATTCGCTTGCTACCGGCACAGGAGCAATCAATCTCGGTACTGACGCAGCAGCTAAGATAATTACTATAGGTAACGTGACGGGTGCTACTGCTGTAGACATTAATACAGGTACTGCTGGCTATACGCTTGTTACAACGAATGGTGTGTATTCAGTTGCTACTGGAACAGGTGCCGTTAACATTGGTACAGACGCTGCTGCTAAGGTAATAACGATTGGTAACGTGACGGGTGCTACAGCGGTTGATGTAAACACGGGTACTGCTGGATTCGCCGTTGCAACTACAAATGGTGCGATTGCACTTACTTCTGGAACAGGTGCAATTAACATTGGTGCTGACGCTGCAGCTCACACTATTACACTTGGTAATAGCACGGGTGGAACAAGCCTTGTTCTCAATTCGGGTACAGGTGCTATCAATATTGGTACTAATGCTATCGCGCATACGGTTACCCTTGGTAACATCACTGGTGCTACAGCAGTTAATGTTAATACTGGAACTGGTGGTTTTGCTCTAACAACGACAAATGGTGCCGTTACCGTTGCCTCTGGAACTGGTGCAATCAATATTTCTGCAGACGCTGCGGCTACAGTACTTAACGTAGGTACTGGTGCTGCCGTTAAGACAGTAGTTGTTGGTTCAACCAATACTACATCTACAACAACAATCAACGCGGGTAGTGGTGGTGTTGTTCTTGGTGGATCATTTGTTGCTCTTCCTGGACCTGTTTATATCTACACAGGCGCAGGCGCTCCAGGTAACGGCCTTGCTCTACACGTTGGAGACATGTATATCAACACAACAGCTGCTTCGGCGGTAACACGTTTATATATTGCTACAGCTGCTGGTGCATGGACTAACATCACATGTGCTGCGTAATGATTAACTAATAATGAGAGCCCTACCTTTTGGTGGGGCTCTTTTTATTGAAGTGATATATAATCCCGCCATAACCCATTAGACATTCAAGCGAGGATAGATTATGTCTGTAAAAAATATCGTACTAGCTATACCACTTACGAGTTTCAACTCAGCAGCTTTGGCAGCTGGGTATGCTCCCATTAATGCAGCTGGATTTCCCGAACCATTATTTCTTGTTCGACTCATCAATAACTCTAATGCTGATGTTACCATTAGTTATGACGGTGTTAATGATGCGGACTTTGTTCCCCACGGTACCCAATTACAACTCAACTTTCAGACCAATGGCCAGCCCAATAACTTCAATGCTCTGCTCGCTAAGGGAACCGTCGTCTATGTAAAGGGTGCTGCTGGCGCTGGTCTTATATATCTCGCTGGTTATTACCAACCACAAGGAGCATAAGATGGCCTTACAAAGTTTAGCAATACGGTTTGCAGCTGAGCCAGTACGCTCTTTAGCCTCTGGGGCTGTGGGTGTGGGATATACAGGTATAGGAACCGCACTTGCCAATCCTGCACGACAGTTTTTTATTCAGAATCTTACCGATGCGACACTGATGTTTTCCTTTGATGGTATTAACGATCATTTTCCATTGCCATCAAATGGATTTTTCTTGAATGATATATCTTCCAATAGATCGACATCTATCCAAGGTTGGTTCATCGCTGAAGGCTCTCGTATCTATGTGAAACAACTTGGTGCTCCTTCTTTGGGCGCCGTGTATGTATCAGTCTTTTACGGCGCAGATTAAGGAGATACAATGTCGCAGGCAGGCAGGTATATAAACAACTCGGGGCCGGCCGGGTTTGTACAGACGTTAACCGGCAATGTAGGTGGTCCTGTACCACCATCTTTAGGCAATATTAATATTGTAGGTTCTGGTGATATTACCGTAACCGGTAATCCTGGCACTAATACATTAACCATATCTGATTCAGGAGCGGTGCCCAATTCATTTCCCACTGATGCAGGAACTGCAACTCCAGCAGCAGGTGTACTTAATATATTTGGTGCGCATGGCATAAATACTTCTGGTGCCGGTAATACGGTTACCGTAGCGGTAGATAATACACTTACTCTTGGAGACCTAGCTCCAATAGGTACTGGTGCTGATTCTTTAACACTTACGACGGGAGATCTTTCAGTCGTTAGTGGTAACATTAATCTCCCATTGACTAGTGCTGCTGGAGCTGACGGTGTTATTAATGTTAATGGTGTACGATTTATTCATGATTTCGGTGCTACAAATACATTTGTAGGGAGTCAAGCAGGTAACTTTACCCTTACAGGATTTAGTTCAACGGGTATAGGTACTCAGGCTCTACAAAGCCAAACAAGTGCAGCGTTTAATACTGCGGTTGGCTTTGCAGCAGGCGGTGCTCTTACAAGCGGTTCGAGCAACGTTGCAATTGGTTCTGGTTCTCTAGGAGCAGTAACAACTACTGGTAGCAATACGGCAATTGGAGCTTCATCTCTTGCGGCTATTGTTACAGGGACTAATAACATAGCGTTAGGATATTTTTCTGGATCTGCACTTACTACCAATGATAGTAACAATATTATTATAGGTACGGTTGGTGTTGCGGGTGATAATGCCAGATTACGTATAGGCACCGTAGGCACCCAAACATCGGCATTCATAGCGGGTATTGATGGTGTTAACGTTGGTTCCGTAGCTCGTGTAGTTACCGAAAACGCTAATCAATTAGGAACCGCTACTATTACAGCGGGAACTGGCATAACTGTTACGCCAAGCGCTAATACGATTACCATTGCTGCCACAGGCACCACAAACTTAACGTACACGAACGTTAATACGACACCCTATGTTGTACTGACTACCGATGAATATCTCAGCGTGGATAGTTCTGGTGGTGCTATAACGGTACAACTTCCTAATGCTGCTACGCTCGGGCGTGTATTCATTATAAAAGATCGTACGGGATCTGCTGCTGCTAGTAACATCACGGTTACCACCGTTGGTGGCGCAGTCAATATAGATGGCGCTACAACATTTGTTATGAATACTAATCGTGAGTCAATAAATGTTATTGGTAATGCAACTTCTTATGAGGTGTTCTGATGGCTATTACAACAACAATGGTGGTTGATCTCTCCTCTAATGAGGCAACGGGTACGGTTTTGGTAGATGGCACTATGATAGAGACGCTTATTTACGATAATGGTAGTAATACCGTAAATCTCGTAGAAAAAGGTGCTATGAACATTAGTATCAGCGACTTTATAGGACTATTAAAGTTCTACATCGTGTTTAACAATGCAGTTATAGCAAGCTTTTTACCAGTTAATCAGTTTACCTATACCCCTTTTACTCCTGTAGACCAACAACTAGATAATAACGGCATCGATACCCTAACATTCACGTTTGAGTATACGCCAATTGATTCATTGCCTTTGTTTCAATGGGTATGTACATATCCTAATGGAACGGTATATGTGCAAAAGAGAAGTCCAGCAAGTGATTTAAGCTACGCACAGTTTCTTTATTTTCTCTATCAAGCGGCTAATTTCAGATTATTTACTACCAATGCATATGCACTATAGGAAAGACAATGGCATATAAACAAATTAGACCTATAGTTGTTTCAGAAGGTGGTACAGGTAATACAACACTGACCATACATACATTATTACTTGGTAATGGTACGACAGCTCTTACTCAATTGGCTAATGGTACGACAGGACAAATACTTACAGCTGTAACAGGATTAGATCCTTCATGGCAATCTCCTGCCGCTTCTAGTATTAGTATAACTGGTAACACAGGTGGAGCTCTTACTGGTGCTGCATTTACTTTCACTGGTGGCACAACAGGATTATCATTCGGGGGAGCTGGATCTACAGAAACACTATCAGGAACCCTTGTTGTAGCTAATGGTGGTACAGGGGCTACTACACTTACTGGTGTCCTTATTGGTAACGGTACATCCGCAGTTACGGCCAATGCAGTAACTCAGCATGATGTTCTTGTTGGCGGTACTTCTAATGCTATAACTTCAGTTGCACCAAGTGCTACTTCAGGAGTTCCTCTTATATCCCAAGGAGCTGCATCTGACCCAGCATTTGGCACAGCTGTAGTTGCTGGTGGTGGAACAGGTAATACTACTTTCACGGCCTATTCCGTCATAACAGCAGGAACCACAGCTACTGGTGTCTTTCAGAATGTCGTTGGCGTAGGAAGTCTAGGTCAGGTATTAACATCACAAGGTGCTGCAGCATTGCCTCAATGGGCAGCTGCAGGAGCTTCTTCAATTACTATAACTGGTAACTCGGGTGGTGGCTTAACGGGTAATAGTTTTACCTTTACCGGAGGAACTACAGGTCTTACCTTTGCTGGTGCAGGATCTACTGAAACATTGGGTGGTACGTTAGCAATAGCCAATGGCGGTACTAATGCTACCTCCATGAGTACAAGTACAGGAATAGTAAAATATGATGGTACACGATTAGTTACATCGACGACGGCTCAAATATCTTCAGCAAACGTACAGACAAACACAGCTCAGCCGTGTTTTCTTGCTTTTTGCAGTACTAACAAATCAAATGTAACAGGTGATTCAACTCAATATACGATAATATTTGATAGCACGGTGTTTGACCAAGCATCAAATTTTAATACTGGAACAGGAACCTTTACCGCCCCCGTTACAGGTAAGTATTTTTTCTCATGCACTGTTTTCTTAGCAGGACTTTCTGCTGCATATACAACTTGGTCAGGAGCTTTATCCGCAACAAGTCGTCAGATAGATTTATTCCGTTGTAATCCAGGTGTTATGGCTAATTCTGCAGGTTTTCTTATTCAAACTGGAACAGCAATATTAGATATGTCTGCTACTAATACGGTTACTGTTTTTGTAACAGTAGGTGGCAGTACAAAAAATGTAACGGTACAAGGTAACGCTTCTAGTGAACTTATTACCTATTTTTCTGGATACTTACTCTGTTAAAAGGAGATAGTCATGCCTCAAAGATCTAGAGCTCAAAGACTTAATGGACTATTTCCACTTTCCTACGTGGGAGTAGTTCCTGTATCACCCGTCAATTTTGTGATGGATGATCGCAATCCAACGGTAAGCGATTCAAAGAACTTCTATATTGGTGACTTATGGCTCAATACTTCAACGCAGCCACCCGATGTTGCTGATCTATGGATGTTGGTGTCACTCGTAGGAAATAATGCAACATGGGTCAATTTTGGAGCTGGTAACCTTGAAACACTCACCGGTAACACTGGCGGTCCCGTATTTCCTGACGGTGCTGACAATATCAATGTAGTCGGAGATGCTACGACCATTACGATTGCCGGTAACCCAGGAACTCACACTCTCACGGCTTCGGTAATAGGAACAGGTGTTCTCTCTACCTTAACAGGAGATGTTGGAGGAGCAGTGCATCCTCTTGCAGGTAACATCAATCTCTTGGGTACTGCGGGTATTATTGTAACCACCGGCAATCCTGGAACACATACCATAACCTGGAGCCTTGATGGCTCTATAGCCGATTCCTATCCAACTGATTCTGGCACCGCAGTTCCCGTAGCACATGTTCTTAATATACTTGCTCAACATGCAACATTAGGTTGCGGATCATCGGTATTGTTCTCTGCTCCTGGACCTGCTAATACGGTTCAATTGAATGTTACTGATGCGAACGGTAACACGATTATTGGCCTGAATGCTGGTAATTTAACGTTATCAGGTACGCACAATGTTGCAGTCGGTGGTGGTAATTTACATGCTTTGACAACTGGTTTAGCTAATGTTGCTCTTGGAGCAAGTTGTTTAGCAGTTGCTACTACGGCTCAGAATTGCACAGCTATAGGTAATGGGTCACTAACCTCCAATATTGATTCAGGCCAAAATGTAGCAGTAGGTTCAACAACATTAGCAGCATTGCTCCATCCTGACGGAGCAGGATTAGGTCAAAACACCGTTATTGGTGTAGCAGCAATGGAAAATGCAACATCGGCCAGTATTAATGTGGCTGTTGGATTTCAGTGTTTAGGCAATTTGTTAACGGGCACCAAGGTAATATGCGTAGGGGAATCATCTGGTTTCAATTATAACGGCGCAGAATCGTACAATTGTATTTTCGGTAATACGGTTGGAACAACAGGTGAATCAAATGTCATGCGACTTGGTAATGATGGCTCAGTTGCTTTAACAACTACAACTAAAACATTTATTTCCGGTATACGTGGCATAACTACTGTTAACAATGATGCTATTGCAGTACTTATCGACTCCGCTGGACAGCTTGGCACTATATCTTCATCAGAACGCTACAAAGATGACATTGAAGATATGGATGACTACTCATCTGCTTTGATGGATCTCCGACCAGTTACCTTCACCTGGAAGAATTCCAACAACAAGGGCATGCAGCGTGGTCTTATTGCTGAAGAAGTTGATGTTACATTCCCTGATCTGTGTATCTACAATGAAGAAGGCAAACCTGAAACAGTTCGTTATCATGAGTTGCCCGTCCTACTCTTGAATGAGTTGCAAAAGATGGCGGAGCGTGTTACTGAACTTGAGGACCGTCTTGCCAGAATGGAAGAGCGTTTTGGTCGCGTAGATGTTGAAATCTCTGAATTATAAAGCTCTTGCTACTCCTTTTTTCCCTCTGCATGTGTATGTTCCCATGCAGGGGGACTAACTCTTACAACTATCTTCTATTACCCGTGCATGATATGGCAGCGATGAGTCGTTTATACCATGGCTGTTGTGTATCTGCTCTTCGTGGTTGTGGCACAAAAAGAACACCAGGTATTCCATGTTCTTGAACGCTTGCATTAACAAGTTCTAATGCTTGCAGTCTAAATGCTTCATCGTTCAAAGCCTGTTCAAGATTAGCAAGCAATTGTTCTTGTCGTTCTGTAGCTGCATCAAGATTATAGTGTGCGTTCGCGCGTACGAGTTGTGGTGGATTAGCAGGCAATTCCATTTGTGTGCTTGAAATGTTCCACAAGACAATACACAACACAACAAACAAACTTACACCGAGAATCTGCCTAACATGCTTCATTACCTCTCCTTACTTAGAATTGTCTTTGAAGAAACAACAACAGAATGCGCCTGCTTGTAGTGCATCATCACGTTTCTGTTGTTCTATTTGTCTTCTAACGCGCTGAACAGATCTATGCAGAGGTTTTTTATTCAACGATCCAACGACTTGTGTCGTGGTGACAACAACGTTGGTCGTAGTTGGTTTATCAGATGAGTACAGGGACGAAACAACGAGAAGAGAGAAGAATACATTCTTCATACGATTACCTCCTTAAGGTAAGTGAAGGGGTAATAATGTGTTATAAACACACAAACCCCTGCATAAGCATAGACCAGCTTTCGCTAAATCAATACTCCGCAGGGGGAAGTAATACAATGTGCTTCTTACCCAGTCCCTAAACTTCTTCCTGGCTAAGCATTTCCCAGCGAGGATTATTTTCATCTCTACTAGTCTGTGTATACATCACGAAGGATCCATCAGGTGAAACTACTTTGCATTGAGATCCTACCGGTGCATGATCGTAGATATTAGGTGCACTATGCCGGTGTATCAGCATGGGCGGTTCGCTTATGCGTGATGGGTGGTCTGACATAGTGTCCTCGTATTTATGATTTTACGCCTGAACGTTTCTGCTTAATTTCCCGGATGCGCTGTAGTGATACCATATACTTACTCTTAGGCATATCAGCGAGTGATTGTAATTGAAGCTTATCGAGCACCATCTCACCAATATCTGGATACCCAGCTAATTCGTATTCTAACTCTTCAAGCTGTTCTTTGGTAACGGTATCAGCAGATTGATCTTTAGGGTTATATTTATTTGAAGGACCCTTAGCAATCATGTCTCGTGAATCTACCATAGCAACTTCAGCATCATCATCACCAGGATCTGAAGAGCAAGTGATACCTAGCAATGCCATAATAGAGTATCTACGATTATAGGTAAGCGTACTACCGTAGGACTGTGGATCGTTCTTAGGGGGTAGTATTCTAGCCCTAGTTTCAATCCATTGCCCCGTAGCGTGCCATAAACGAGTATGAAGCATCGTAGCCCCACCTTCGTCAAATCGTGTGTCTTGGGTCAAGCTTAGGCCATTCTTATGCAAAGCAGGTCTAACAGCTCTGATGATAGTATCAAGGTCAGTATAGGCACTCTTGAAGTATGGGTTCTCTCTATTGTGCCCAATAACGGGATATTCTCCTTGGGCCTTAGCCAATGCTGCTACGAGATCTTTAGTCTCTGCAGACTGATAAGAATCTTTTACTGTTTTGTTGCGCTCTGCTTCGAGCTCTCGTTCATGACAAAGTTTAATTTCATCTAATAGACGCTGAATGATTGGTTCCACGGTTGCCTTTCTCTAAGCATGCTTCGGTGCAATGTTCATTGATCTCGCAGATTTCGTAATCTACTGTGCCATAGTCGCATTCTTTTCTATGAAGTTCCACATTGGCATGGAACCCTTTGCGCTTTAGGAACTCAAGTATTGCTTCGGTTACTGCCTTTCTTGATGCTCGTGATCTTGCCATTATTTGACTCTAGTTAACATTGTCTCTTTACTTCCTGGTTACAAGTATGGCACGCACATATATCTTGTCAACTTAATAAACAATCTATATTCTATATATATCACTAACCTAGATAAGGATATCTATGAACAATTGGCGCGCTATACAAGACATAGTCGAAGACGAACAAATTCGTGATCAGTTTCGAGAAATAGTAAAAACCTTCATAAAGGCCAGGGGTTGGACAAGACAGCACGCAGCGACTGAATTTAATGTCTCTTTCCCTATGTTGTTAGATTTTCTCCATGGCAAACCTAAGATTGCTCGGTTTATGTCCTATGAGAAGATCTACGAATATATAAAGAAAAATGGAGATGACTTGATTTTTCCTACCATTTTGAGGTAGTATCACGGCGTCGTTGAAATAGATTTAAAAAGCATAAGCAGGGACTTAAGCTCATCCCTGCTTATTGTTTATACAAACTTAGACTTTGTATATGAAACAAAACTACCAAACATTACCGTCCAGTCAAGAAAAACTTAATCCAGCAGCACTTTTGCCGCTCAAACTAGGCATAATTCGCTATTTTCTTGGGTTTAAGTCTAAAAAGATCTACGTATCACATACCACACTCGCCAAACACTTCGGTAAACATCGCTCTACTATACTCCGTGCCCTCCGCGATCTTTTCCTTGATGGCTGGATCGAGAAGACGCGTCGTGAATGGAATACGTGTCTGTATGAAGTTACGGATGAAGCCAAAGCAGAGCGCTATCGCATCTCTCATTTATGGAAACAACTTAAGTGGTTAGCACCACTCTCTTTGAGCTTACTTTTTCCCATTACCAAACCTGGCGCTACACCATATAGTTCTAAGGTTATAAATAATTATATTTATATAACTAACGCACGCGCGAGAAACGAGGAAGAGGACATGAAGCAAGACAGAAACGCTTGGAAAAAGCAGTACTCTCTATCCATGTGGCAGAAGATGGATGCCGATAAGCAACGCAAACATCGAGAATGGTTAGAGAAACGCGGCGCCCTAGAGAAAGAAGCTCAACCCGTACCAAAAATAGTGAATGCTAGTCATTCACCACGTCACGGGTTGAATGAAATACAATCTGAAACGGTTCAGTACGTACCGGAACGTCACGCACTGAGTAAAACAATTCATTCAGTGACAAAACAGACTGAGCTGATAGATTTCCCTGTCGATGATGATTCGATATGGGAGGAAGTATTCTAAGCAGGTGAAGCGTGAGAACAAAGACCTATGTCATTAAAGGATTGCCTCAAGCACTCGTACATCGTCGCACTGATGATGTCATAGCTTGGGGAACTACCAAACAAGTTCGATTATTAACATCTATAGAATTACAACGACAGCATGATGATGAGCCGCTCTTTGAAGGGCCCCTTTCTCTTGATGTAATGTTTTTCTTTCCCTTACCATTAACAGCACGATCTAAATGCAAAGCTCGCCCTGGTGACCAACATCTTATGCCACCATCGCTATTCACCCTTGTACACTTTTTAGAAGCAGTTACTCATGGAATAATTTATGACTGCGAAAGCACTATAGCCCATGTCAGTTGCAAAAAGACCTATGACCCCGAAGCAAGGACGGAGTTCACGCTTACGGAAATCTCCCGATGAAAAGATAAAACACGGTAAAGTTCGTAAGCCTATCACAGAAAATACGCAACCAAACAGTATAGGCTGGTTCGACTATCAATGTATTTTCACTTTGGAGATGAAACCAATGAATCATGAAGGAATAGAGCGTTTAGCATCTGAAATAATTGAATGGGCAGTCAATGATCCCGAAGCGTTTAAGGTATCTCAGTTTCACTTCTCAAAGGGTATAGGACAGCGTACCTGGAATAAGTGGCTTGATGCATTCCCTATCTTGAAGGAAGCCCAAGAGAATGCTTGCGGTATCATTGGTAACAGGAGAGAAATAGGAGCAATCAAGAAAAAGCTCGAAGCTGGGATTGTTGCAAGCTCCATGCATCATTACGACCCAGAATGGAAAGCTAGTGCTGAATGGCGCGCATCATTAAGAGATAAGCAAAATGAATTGAATAGCGGACCTCAAATCATAGTTATTGAAAAGATTCCAACGAGCAACCTTGTACCCGAGAAGAAAAATGAGCACCAAGATACAGAACAATGATGGAGAAATAAAAAGAGGAAAAGATCATCCAAGATTTAAGCATGGAATGTCCCGCGCTCCAATTTATAGGGTGTGGGCTGCTATGATCACAAGATGTAGTGATCCCAAATATAAGAAGTATAAATATTATGGTGGGCGTGGAATAACCGTATGTGACCGTTGGTTAAGATTTGAAAACTTCTATGAAGATATGGGTGAACGGCCATCAGGTCTTCAAATCGATAGAATAGATAACGATAAGGGATATTCTCCCGATAATTGTCGATGGGTTACAGCTAAAGAAAACAATTCTGTAAACAAGGCAGAAGACAATATGCCTGGTAAACAATTTGGTAATTGGCTTGTCTTACATCTGCTTGAGAATGAAAATCGATGGAGATTCCACTATTATCTTTGTCGTTGTTGTAAATGTGGCTACGAAACCTCAAGATCCGGATCTCAGTTAAGACGAATGACCGGAAGTCTCCATCCTTGTCGTCATGCAAATAAAATCGAGCAAGCACAATGACCGTAGCGACACAGATACATCTGAATAAATATAAGCCTCGTGTATATCAGCTCCCTATTCTTGATGCACTTGAGAATAAGGGCTATAAGCGTGTTCTTGCTATCATGCCTCGACGGGCAGGCAAGGACATAACTGCATTCAACTTCTGCATTCGTTACCTTTTAAAGCGCACCTGTGTCATCTACTATATATTCCCAACATACTCACAGGGCAGAAAGATTCTCTTTGATTCGATTACTAATACAGGAGAGCGGATACTCGAGTACATACCTAAAGAAGTAATAGCATCGATTAACTCCCAAGAAATGAAGATAAGGTTTACCAATGGCTCACTCTTTCAGATTGTTGGTTCTGACAACTATGACTCTCTTGTCGGTACCAACCCTCAAGGGATTGTCTTCTCAGAGTATGCGTTACAAGACCCGCGAGCGTACCAATACTTGCGTCCTATCTTGGCAGCCAATGATGGATGGGCCCTCTTCCTCTCGACGCCACGAGGAAAGAATCACTTGTGGGAGCTCTACAACATCGCTCAAAATAACCCAGACTGGTTCTGCTACAAGCTCTCCCTCGATGATACTCAACATATACCCCTCCATGAAATCGAACGAGAACGAGCAGAAGGAATCATGTCCGAGGACCTTATCCAACAAGAGTATTACACAAGCTTCGAAATGGGCGTCGAAGGCTCCTACTATGCGAAAAGCCTCGACCGGATGCGCCTCAAAGGACAGATCAGCGTCGTCCCGTGGGAACCAGGTTTCAAAGTCCATACGGCGTGGGACATTGGCGTTAGGG
>Ga0265327_10001230_pt1 | contig 34377 bp, 26 predicted proteins | sample 41621metaG_FD_202089 | JGI IMG/M metagenome (GOLD analysis project Ga0265327, IMG submission 202089) | Rhizosphere microbial communities from Carex aquatilis grown in University of Washington, Seatle, WA, United States - 4-16-21 metaG | ecosystem: Host-associated > Plants > Roots > Rhizosphere...
GTTCTTCCAGCGTGATGTTCATGCGCTCCGACAGGTTCATCGCGTCGATGAACTTGCGCATCAGCGTGAGTGCAAAGCCCAGGAAGATGATGGGCACGCAATACGGTGTCCAGTACAGCGCGGTGACATCCAGATAGGGCGTGAGGAACAGGTAGTCGTGCGCCACGCTGATGAAGGTGCCCACTGGCCCCAGCGTCATGGCGATGGCTTCCAGCCAATGGCGCGTCCAGGCGGTCTGCACCACGCGCGACACCACCCAGATGCCGCAGACCATCAGGATCGGGTAGGCGATCAGGCGCAGCGTGTCCAGATAGGGCGTGCCCATGGCCACCAGTCCGATCATCGGGAAGCCAAAGCCCATGAAGCGCAGCGGCCACAAGAGCTTGTTCAGCGAGATGTTGGCGTAGCTCAGGCCGAACAGCGCCACGTAATAGGTGCTGACCGCTTGTGCCGCAAAGAAGAACCAGTCCACCATGGGGGCGGGCCAGCCGATGGTCTCGACGAAGTACAGCGCATTGCGGCCGCACATGACCAGCATCAGGCAGCCGAAGTAGCCAAAGATCACATCGCGCGGGCGTGCGCGCCAGGCCAGCAGCAGGAACAAGGCCATGCCGGCCACGCTCATGTTCAGTGTCTGCGGCAAGTCCACCGTCAGGCCCGCCCATCGGTCGAAGTCATCGCGCATGTCTGTCAGTGGCCCGGCCTGCAGGGGGGCGATGCCCGGTTTGCGGAACGGGTTCATGCGCACATCGATCTCGATGTCGTTGTCGCCGGCCAGCAGCACGTTGACGGGCAGCTCGATCAGGTAGGGCAGGGTGGCCATGCTGGTGATGGTCGTGCCCTCCATGTGCCGTGTGCTGAGCTGGATGCCATTGACCGTGACGCGGTGGTTGCCGGGCAGCCGGTCAATGCGCAAGGCCCAGGGCACCACAGGTGAGCGCGGCATGTAGAGGCGAGCACGGTAGCAGCCCACCGCAGGCGGTTTGATGCCCAGCGTGCGCCAGTCATCGGGCAGCTTGACGGTGCGGCCTTCTTGCTGCTCTGCACAACTGCCTGAAGACAGGCTGGCCTGGTCCACGATGAAGGTGGGGGCGGCCTGAACCGCGCCGGCCATGCACAGCGTCAGGCAGAGCAGCCAGGTCAGCAGTGGCCTCAACCAGGGCCTTGCAGCGCGTTCGAGGTGGTATCCCATGGTGTTTTTTGGTTCATCGTTGGATCAGCATCGCATCGCCATAACTGAAGAAGCGGTAGCCATGGGCGATCGCGTGCTGATAAAGCTGTCTGACATGGTCATAGCCTGCCAGGGCGCTGACCAGCATCATCAAGGTGCTCTTGGGCAGGTGGAAGTTCGTGACCAGCACGTCCACCACCTTGAACTGGAAGCCCGGGGTGATGAAGATGTCCGTGTCGCGGCTACCCGCTTGCAGGATCTGGCCCGCCGGTGCGTGCAAGGCGGCGGACTCCAGCGCACGCAAGGTGGTGGTGCCCACAGACACCACACGGCCACCCGCTGCCTTGGTGGCTTCGATGGCCGCCACGGTTGAGGCCGGTACCTCGAACCACTCACTGTGCATTTTGTGCTCGGCCAGGTTATCCGTGCGCACGGGCTGGAAGGTGCCGGCGCCCACGTGCAGGGTCACCTCGGCGGTCTGGATGCCCTTGATCTTGAGGCGATCCAGCAAGGCTTCGTCAAAGTGCAGGGCAGCGGTGGGTGCGGCCACGGCGCCGGGGGCCGAGGCGAACACCGTCTGGTAGCGGCGCACGTCGTCTTCTTCGTCGGCGTGGGTGATGTAGGGCGGCAGCGGCACGTGGCCATGCTGCTCCAACAGCGTCAACGGTTCGCCGTCAAAGCGCAGGTGGAACAAACCGCCATCCGGGCCACCACGCCCTAGCACTTCGGCATCAAAGGCATCGGCAAAACGCACGACGCTGCCGGGCTTGGGGGACTTGCTGGCGCGCAGGTGGGCCCAGACCTCGTTGCCGGGCAGCACGCGCTCGACCAGCGCCTCCACCGCGCCCCCCGAGGCCTTGTGGCCATACAGCCGGGCCTTGATCACGCGGGTGTTGTTGAACACCAGCAGGTCACCGGGCTGCAGCAGGTCGGGCAGATCGCGGAAGACGCGGTCAACGGGCTGGGGACCCCGGCCATCAAGCAAACGGGAGGCGCTGCGTTCGGCGGCGGGGTGCTGGGCAATCAACTCGGGCGGCAGCTCGAAATCGAAGTCGCTCAGGGTGTAGTGAGAGGAGGTGGTCATGCCATTGAGGGACGGACGGGTCCCGTGCCAAGGAAACCCGGTATTGTCGCCGAAGTGCGCCAGTGCGCGGGCACAATGACATGCTGTCAACAAGCCAGGGGATGGGATCAGGTGGCGCAAAGCGGGGCTTCGGCCAATCACGCTTCCAGCAAGTCTGCGGGGTCGGCCAAGGCCGAAACCGGCGCAGCGCCTGCGCGTTCGGCCCCGCAAAAGGCCATGGACAAGCTTGGCCTGGTGCGCGACATCGACCTGGCCTTGCACCTGCCCTTGCGCTATGAGGACGAGACCCGCCTGACCCTGCTGCGCGATGCCCGCGATGGCCAGACCGTGCAGCTGGAGGGCCTTGTCAGCGACAACCGCATCGAAGCGCGTGGCCGGCGCCAACTGATCGTGCGCCTGGACGATGGCACGGGCGAGGTCCTGCTGCGCTTTCTGAACTTCTATGGCTCCCAGCAAAAGAGCTGGGCGGCTGGTGTGCGGCTGCGCGTACGCGGCGAGTTGCGCCATGGCTTCTGGGGGCGCGAGATGGTGCACCCCACGGTGCGCATCGTGGGTGACAACACGCCCCTGGCGGCCTCGCTCACACCGGTCTACCCGACCAGTGCCGGCCTGCCGCAGGCCTACTTGCGCAAGGCGGTGGCCTCGGGCTTGTCGCGTGCGCCGCTGGAAGAGTTGATCCCGCCCGAGTTGCTGCCCGGCCGCTGGCCCAGATTGCGCGATGCCTTGCACTTCCTGCACCACCCCTCGCCCGAGGTGGCCGTAGAGGCTCTGGAGGACCACAGCCATCCCGCCTGGCAGCGCCTGAAGTTTGAAGAGCTGCTCGCGCAGCAGGTCTCGCAGATGCAGGCCCGTGCGGAGCGGGCGCACCTCAAGGCCCCGGTGCTCAAGGCCGTGCCCCAAGGCCTGCAGGAGCGCCTGCTGGCCGTGCTGCCTTTTCAGTTGACCTCCGCGCAGCAAAAGGTCTGTGAAGAAATCGCCCTGGACCTGCAGCGGCCCCAGCCCATGCACCGCTTGTTGCAAGGCGATGTGGGCTCGGGCAAGACCGTGGTGGCCGCGTTGGCTGCGGCCGTGGCCATGGACGCCGGCTGGCAGTGCGCCCTGATGGCGCCCACCGAGATCCTGGCCGAGCAGCATTTCCGCAAGCTGGTGGGCTGGCTGGAGCCGCTGGGCATCAAGGTGGCCTGGTTGACAGGCAGCCTCAAGGCCAAGGCCAAACGTGCGCAGCTTGAAGCCGTGGCATCTGGCGAGGCCCAACTGGTGGTGGGCACGCATGCCGTCATCCAGGACCAGGTCGAGTTCGCCAGACTGGGCCTGGCCCTGATCGACGAGCAACACCGCTTTGGTGTGGCCCAGCGCCTGCAGTTGCGCCGCAAGCTGGAAAGCAGCGAGCTGGAGCCGCACCTGCTGATGATGAGCGCCACCCCCATCCCGCGCACCCTGGCCATGACCTACCTGGCCGATCTGGAGGTCAGCACGATTGACGAGCTGCCACCCGGGCGCACACCCATCGTCACCAAGGTGTTCGCGGACACACGCCGCCCCGATGTGGTCGAGCGCATCCGCGACGAGGTGGCCAAGGGCAGCCAGGTCTACTGGGTCTGCCCCTTGATCGACGAAACCGAAGACAGCGACCAGGCCGCCGACGAACTGGCGGGCCGCGCCAGCAACCGCCGCCCGCCGCTGGACCTGAGCAACGTCACCCAGACGCACCAGGAGTTGAGCGAGGCCTTGGCGGGCTTTGGTGTGGGCCTGCTGCATGGGCGCTTGCCTGCCGCCGAGAAGGCCGATGTCATGGCGCGCTTTTCATCGGGCGAGTTGTCGGTGCTGGTGGCCACCACCGTCATCGAAGTGGGCGTGGACGTACCCAACGCCAGCCTCATGGTGATCGAGCATGCCGAGCGCTTTGGCCTGAGCCAGCTGCACCAATTGCGCGGGCGGGTAGGGCGCGGTGCCGTGGCCAGCGTGTGCGTGCTGCTGTATGCCTCGCCCTTGTCCGACTCCGGCAAGCAGCGCCTCAAGGCCATGGCCGAGACCACCGATGGTTTCGAGATCGCCCGCCGCGATCTGGAGATCCGTGGCCCCGGTGAGTTCATGGGCTCGCGGCAATCGGGCGCGGCGCTGTTGCGGTTTGCCGATTTGAACGAAGATCAGGGCCTGGTGGCGCGCGCACGCCAGGTGGCCGAGATCATGTTGCGCGATCATCCCGATGCAGCGCAGCGCCACGTGGCGCGCTGGCTGGGGCAGAAGTCGGAATTCCTCAAGGCTTGACCGGGTATCTCGTTGATCGGGCACCGGCCGCACAAAATCAGCACAATCGACATCCATGACGCTGACTGAACTTCGCTACATCGTGGCCGTTGCACGTGAACGCCACTTCGGGCGGGCCGCCGAGGCCTGTTTCGTATCCCAGCCCACGCTGTCGGTGGCCGTCAAGAAGCTCGAAGACGAGCTGGATGTGCGCCTGTTCGAGCGCGGCAGCGCCGAGATCAGCGTCACCCCGCTGGGCGAGGAAATCGTGCGCCAGGCGCAGGCCGTGCTGGAGCAGGCTCAGGCCATCAAGGAAATCGCCAAGCGCGGCAAGGACCCCTTGGCCGGCGCGCTGCGCCTGGGCGTGATCTACACGATCGGGCCTTACCTGTTGCCCGATCTGGTGCGCTCGGCGATTGCCCATGTGCCACAGATGCCGTTGATGCTGCAGGAGAACTTCACCGTCAAGCTGCTGGAAATGCTGCGTGCCGGTGAACTGGACTGCGCCATCCTGGCCGAGCCCTTCATGGACACGAACCTGGCTGTGGCCCCGCTCTACGACGAGCCTTTCATGATCGCCGTGCCGCGCGCTCACCCCTTCGCGCAACGCGAGCGCATCAGTGCGCAAGAGCTCAAGCGCGAGACCATGTTGCTGCTGGGCGCAGGCCATTGCTTTCGGGATCACGTGCTGGAGGTCTGCCCCGAGTTCGCGCGCTTCTCCAGTGATGCCGAAGGCATCCGCAAGAGCTTCGAGGGCTCTTCGCTCGAGACCATCAAGCACATGGTCGCGGCCGGCATGGGGGTGACCGTGGTGCCCATGCTGTCGGTGCCGCGCGAGCCGCATCCGCATCTGGTGTTCGTGCCCTTTGAGGACCCGGTGCCCACGCGCCGTGTGGTGCTGGCCTGGCGGCGCAGCTTCACGCGTTATGAGGCGATTGCGGCCTTGCGCAATGCCATCTATGCCTGCCCGCTGGAGGGCGTCCAGCGCCTGACGTCCTGAACGTCAGATGCTGGCTGGCTCGGTGGGCTCTGCCGGTTTCTGTGGGTCGAAGCAGTCCACCACCGCGAAATACAAGGAGCCGTAGAAGGCCGCAGCCAGGCCCATGCTGGCCGCCATCGTCAAGGCGTTGACCAGGGCCGGTATGGGCAGGATGGTCACGATCAGGCCTGCCACCAGGGCCAGTGCGCTGAGCACACCAAACCAGCCCAGGCCGAACAGCACGAAGGCGCCCAGGTTGCGCCAGCTGGCCACGGCACTGAAGAACAGGGCCTTGCCCAAAGGCACGCGCGCCCACAGGATCAGCGCCGGTGCGTGCAGAAACAGCAAGGTCACCGGCAGGGTCAGGGCCAGATCCAGCAGCATGCTCTGCTGGACCAGCGGGTTGGTGATCACCTCGGTCAGGTCCTGTGCCTTGGTCTTGATGTCTTCCAGTGCCTGCGGATCGGGTCCCAGCCAGCCCGAGAGCTGCAATGCACCCAGCATGCACAGGCCATACACCAGGCCCAGCAGGGCGAAGTCCCGCCTGATGGCCGCATCGCTCTTGAAGGGCTCGATCATCACGGCAGGGGTGATGGACTGGCCGGTCAGCACACGACGCGTGGCCAGCATGAAGCCCATCCAGACACTGGGCGCCAGGCAGGTGACCAGCGCGAGCCCGACCTCCTGCAGCACCAGCATCAGCAGCATGGCGGCCATGCTCGTCAGGCCCAACAGGCTGATATAGCCCAGGGGTTGTTGACGGCAGGCCAGCAAACCCTGGCGCACCCAGACCAGCCCCCGGGAGGCTTTGACCAGTTTGAGTTTCATGCTCAGGCCGCAGCGCCTCGTTGATAGGACCAGGGCTGGTTGCGGCGCAGCGTCAGGACGCGTTCGAAGTGAGCCGGGTCGTGTGGTTTGAGCATGGCGGCGTCGCGCGGCAGGTAGTAGTCCCACAGGCGGGAAGTCCAAAAACGCAGCGCCGCGGAACGCAGCAGGGCAGGCAGCAGCACGAGTTCATCATCCGTCAGTTGGCGCTGGGCATCATAGGCCGCCACGAAGGCCTGCGCGCGAATGGGGTCGATCGCACCGGTGTCCAGGTCGATGCACCAGTCGTTGAGGCACACCGCGATGTCGAAGCCGAAGGTGTCGCAACCGGCGAAATAGAAATCGAAGAAGCCCGACAGCACCGGGCCGTCGAACATCACGTTGTCGCGAAACAGGTCGGCGTGGATGGGGCCGCTGGGCAAGGCCTTGTAGCTGGCGGATCGGGCCAGCTCCTGCTGAAACACCAGCTCGGACTCGATCAGCGCGGCCTGGTCAGCGCTCAGGTGCGGGCGCACCACGGGGATGGTTTCTGCCCACCAGGCCAGGCCACGCAGATTGGGTTGCTGATGTGGGTAGTCCTGCCCGGCCTCGTGCATGCGGGCCAGCATGGCGCCCACTTGCGCGCAGTCGGCGGCTTGCGGGGCCAGCTGGTTGCGGCCCTTCAGGCGCGTCACCACGGCAGCGGGCTTGCCCTTGAGCGTGTGCAGGATCTCGCCTTGCGCATTGGCCTGAGGTGCAGGCACCGGGATGCCGCGGTGGGCCAGGTGGTGCATCAGGTTCAGGTAGAAGGGCAACTGCTCATGGCTCAGTCGCTCGAACAGGGTCAGCACATAGTCGCCCTTGTCCGTGCTGACAAAGTAGTTCGTGTTCTCGATGCCGGAGGTGGCGCCATGCATGGATTGCAGGGTACCCAGATCCAGGTTGGACAGCAGTCCAGCCGCTTCTTGCGGGGACACTTCAGTGAAAACGGCCATGTGACTTGGTCAAGCATCGAAAGGACGGGGTCCCCTTGCAACAAAAAGGTGCGCCACCATGGAAAACCGCAACCAGATGTTGCGGTGGCTCACAGCTTAGGCGTAAACCCTCAGGCTCCGGGGGAAGACGAGCGTGTGATTGTAGGAGTCGCTGTGGCAGACTTCTCAGGATATTGAAAACCCCGCCCCACCGTTTCGTGGGGGCGTGCATTTTTCCTATAACGAGGAACCGGTTCCGCATCATGAGCACTTCAGCCCCGAGCAAGTATTCCAAGACCCTGTCCACGCTGGCTGCAGCGTTGTCGCTGGTGAGCCTGTCGGCCATGGCCCAGGAACGCGAGTCCGCCCCACTGGGCATCTACGGCGGTGGCGCCTTCGGTGTGGGGGCGGCTCAATGGGAGTGCGGCACCAGCTGCAACCGGGCTACGTTCAGCGGCAAGTTCTTCGGTGGCAAGCGCCTGACGCCGGGCCTGGCAGCTGAAGTCAACTACATGTTCTTCGGTGGCCTGGATCGCGCCAATGACACGGCCACCACGGCTTCGACCGGCGTGGCCGCCGTGCGCCAGAAGATGCGCGCCCTGTCGGTTGGCATCAACTGGGAAGTCGAGTTGCTCAATGACTTCACCAACAGCCTGCGCGTGGGCTGGGCCTTCACCCGCAAGGACCAGAACCTGACACGCGCCGGTGGCGCCACCGAGCGCGTGATCGACTACGGCAGCGCCCCTTACTTCGGTGCCGGCCTGTCCTACCAGTTCGCCCGCGACATGCGCCTGCTGTCGAGCTTCGACTACGTGGTCAAGGGCCACGAGAGCTACTACCTGTTTGGTGTTGGCGGCTCGATGGAGTTCTGATCCGGCGGCGGACTCGCACAGATATGGCGTCACAATCGGGGCATGAACGCCCCGGTGAATTCCTCCTCTGATTCCGCCCCCATCCTGCTGCTGGTAGACGGCTCCAGCTACCTCTACCGCGCCTTCCATGCCATGCCCGACCTGCGCGGGCCACAAGGCGAGCCGACTGGTGCCTTGCATGGCATGGTCAACATGATGGGCTGGTTGCGCGACCACATTGGTGCCGAGCACGCCGTCTGCGTGTTCGATGCCAAAGGCCCGACCTTCCGCGACGAGTGGTACCCCGAGTACAAGGCGCATCGCCCCTCGATGCCGGATGACCTGCGCACGCAGATCGAACCGATCCACGAAGTGGTCAAGCTGCTGGGCTGGCCCGTACTCGAAGTCCCGGGCATCGAAGCCGATGACGCCATCGGCACGCTGGCCAGGGTGGCCGCGGCCTCCGGCCACAAGGTCGTCATCTCCACGGGCGACAAGGACCTGGCCCAACTGGTCAACCCGCAGGTCTCGCTGATCAACACCATGGCCAAGCCGCCCGAGGTGCTGGACATCCCCGGCGTGCAGGCCAAGTTCGGTGTGCCACCCGAGCGCATCATCGATTACCTGACCCTGATCGGCGACACGGTGGACAACGTGCCTGGTGTCGAGAAGGTCGGTCCCAAGACGGCCGTGAAGTGGCTGGCCGAATACGACACGCTGGAAGGCGTGATGGCCGCTGCTAGCAACATCAAGGGCGTGGTGGGTGAGAACCTGCGCAAGGCGCTGGACTGGCTGCCGCAAGGCCGCCGCCTCATCACCGTCAAGCTCGATTGCGATCTCACCGGCCATGTGCCCCAGTGGCCTTCGCTGGATGCGCTGGCACTCAAGGCCCCCGATCTGCCCGCGCTGCTGGACTTCTACACACGCTATGGTTTTCGCACCGCCCGCGCCGACGTCGAGAAGCAGCTGGGCCTGGGCACGGCAGCCTCAGCATCCCCGTCAGCCAAGGCCAGCAAGCCACCCAAAGCGGCCAAGCCCAGTGCCACAGGCGACCTGTTTGGTGGCGACGCCGACCCAGCGGGCGACGCGGCCGATGACAGCGCCGATGCTGTGGGCAGTGCATCTGCCGCCTCCACTCTGAGCCAGGTCGAGACCCAGTACGACACCATCCTGGACTGGCCTGCCTTTGACCAATGGCTGGCACGCCTGCATGCTGCCCCCCTGGTGGCCTTTGACACCGAGACCGACTCGCTCGAACCCATGAAGGCGCGCATCGTCGGCCTGTCGTTCAGCGACCAGGTGGGCCGCGCCTGCTACATCCCGCTGCGCCACGAGGGCCCCGACGCGCCCGTGCAATTGCCGCTGGACGAGGTGCTGGCCAAGCTCAAGCCCTGGCTGGAAGACGCCAACCAGGCCAAGGTCGGCCAGAACATCAAGTACGACACGCATGTGCTGGCCAACCACGGCATCCGCATCCAGGGTTATGCGCACGACACCATGCTGGAGAGCTATGTGCTCGAAGCGCACCGCCGGCACAACCTGGGCGATCTGGCGCTGCGTTTTGTGAACCGCGCCGGCTTGAGCTACGAAGACGTGGCCGGCAAGGGCGCCCAGCAGATCCCGTTCGCGCAAGTGGCGGTGGACCGCGCCTCGCAGTACTCCAGTGAAGACAGCGACCTGACGCTGCATGTGCACGAGACCTTGTGGCCGCGCCTGCAGGCCGAACCCCAGCTGCTCGACATTTACCAGCGCTTTGAGATGCCCACCTCGCGCGTGCTGCAGCGCATCGAGCGCAACGGCGTGCTGATCGATGCCAACCTGCTCAGGCAGCAAAGCCACGAGCTGGGCCAGCGCATCATGGCGCTGGAGCAAGAGGCCTACGAGCTGGCTGGCCAGCCTTTCAACCTGGGTTCGCCCAAGCAACTCGGCGAGATCCTGTTCGTCAAGCAGGGCCTGCCCATCGTCAAGAAGACGGCGTCCGGCGCGCCCTCCACCAATGAAGAGGTGCTGGAGAAACTGGCCGAAGACTACCCGCTGCCGGCTCGCATCCTCGAATACCGCGGCATGGCCAAGCTCAAGTCCACCTACACGGACAAGCTGCCCTTGATGATCAACCCGGGCACGGGCCGCGTGCACACCAACTACGCGCAGGCCGTGGCCGTCACGGGGCGCCTGTCGAGCAACGACCCGAACCTGCAGAACATTCCCGTGCGCACCGCCGAGGGCCGCCGCATCCGCGAAGCCTTCATTGCGCCGCCAGGCCACGTCATCGTGTCGGCCGACTACTCGCAGATCGAGCTGCGCATCATGGCCCACATCTCGCAGGACGAGAACCTGCTGCGCGCCTTCTCCGAAGGCATGGACGTGCACCGTGCCACCGCCAGCGAGGTTTTCGGCGTGACACCCGACGAGGTCACCAGCGAGCAGCGCCGCTACGCCAAGGTCATCAACTTCGGCCTGATCTACGGCATGAGCGCCTTTGGCCTGGCCAGCAACCTGGGCATCGAGCGCTCGGCCGCCTCGGCCTACATCGAGCGCTACTTCACACGCTACCCCGGCGTGAAGCGCTACATGGACGACACCCGCGCGCTGGCCAAGGCCCAGGGTTATGTTGAAACCGTGTTCGGCCGCCGCCTGTGGCTGCCCGAGATCAACAGCCCCAACGGCCCCAGCCGAGCGGGTGCCGAACGGGCCGCCATCAACGCGCCCATGCAGGGCACGGCGGCCGACCTGATCAAGCTGTCGATGGTGGCCGTGCAGGACGCGCTGGACGCACAAGGCAAGGCCACGCTGATGATCATGCAGGTGCACGACGAACTGGTTTTCGAGGTGCCCGATGCCGAGCTGGACTGGGTCAAAGCCGAAGTACCCCGCCTGATGGCCTCGGTGGCCGCTTTGCGGGTGCCCTTGCTGGCCGAGGTGGGGGCCGGGCCGAACTGGGAGGCTGCGCACTAGCCGTGCGCAGCGTGGGCAGCTGCACACTGACACATAACTGTCATCATCCTGAGGGCTTTGGCGTTCTAAACTCAAAGCCCCGCGCTTTGTCTGGCGTCCATCCGGTTTGATTTCAAAGGAAGTGTTGTCAGGTGTCCTCCGCCCCGCGTTTGAAGTTGCTGAGCCGCGAACAGGCCATTCTTGAATTCAATCGCCGGGTGCTGGCGCAAGCACAACGCGAGGACGTACCCCTGCTGGAGCGCCTGCGCTACATCTGCATCGTGTCGTCCAACCTCGATGAATTCTTCGAGGTCCGCTTTGCCGATGTGCTGGAGGCCTCGCGCACGCTGGGTACGGGCATTGACCGGCAGTACCTGGCCGATGTCGCCAAAGAAGCCCACCAACTGGTGGATGACCAGTACCAGATCTTCAACGATGTGGTCGGGCCGGCGCTGCGTGAGGCAGGCATCTACATCCTCAACCACGCGCACCGCAACGAGGCCCAGCGCGACTGGGTGGCCGATTTCTTCCACCGCCAGGTTCGCCCCCTGCTTGTGCCCATCGGGCTGGACCCTTCGCACCCCTTCCCGCAGGTAGCCAACAAGACGCTGAACTTCATCGTGCGCCTGAGCGGGCGCGATGCTTTCGGGCGCGACAACGACATCGCCATCGTGCGCATCCCGCGCGTGCTGCCACGGGTGATCAAGCTGCCCCCCGAAATATCCGACGGCAAGCAGTGCTTCGTGTTGCTGTCCAGCGTGATCCGCTCCCACCTGGGTGAGCTGTTTGCGGGCCGCGAGATGAAGGCCTTTTCGCAGTTCCGGCTCACGCGGGACTCCGACATCGACGTGGACGAAGACGACGTCACCGACCTGCGCCAGGCCTTGCGCTCCAAGATGAGCACGCGGCAGTTCGGCCAGTCGGTGCGGCTGGAAGTGGTGTTCAATTGCCCCAAGGACTTGTCCGACTTCCTGCTGGAGCAGTTTGGTCTGGATGAGCAGGCGCTCTACCAGGTCAATGGCCCGGTCAACCTGGTGCGCCTCACGCAGCTGATCGACCAGGCCGATGCCGATGCGCTGCGCTTCCCCAATTACCAGGCGGGCTGGCCGCAGACCTTGCCGCAGACGGGCATGTTCGAGCACCTGCGTCGCCAGGATTGCCTGCTGCACCACCCCTTCGAGTCCTTTGACGCGGTCGTGGCCTTCCTGCGCGAGGCCGTGCATGACCCGGACGTGCTGGCCATCAAGCAGACCATCTACCGCACCGGCAGTGAGTCGGTGCTGATGGACCTGTTGCTTGAAGCCGTGCGTCGGGGCAAGGAAGTGCTGGCCGTGGTGGAGCTGAAGGCGCGCTTCGACGAAGAGGCCAACATCAACTGGGCCGAGCGCCTGGAGGCCTTGGGGGCGCAGGTGGTGTACGGCATCGTGGGCCTCAAGACCCACGCCAAGATGATGCTGGTGACGCGCCGCGAGGGCAGCCGCCTGCGGCGTTATGCCCACCTGTCCACCGGCAACTACAACCCCAAGACGGCGCGCCTGTATACCGACGTGGGCTACCTGACCAGCAATGCCGAGATCACGGCGGATGTGGACATGGTGTTCCAGCAGCTCTCCAGCCTCACGCACCAGAAGTCCACCAGGCATCTGCTGCTGGCGCCATTCAGCATGCAGTCGCACCTGATCCACACCATCAAGCGTGTGGCCGAGGCGGCCGAGGCCGGCAAGCCCGCGCGCATCGTGCTCAAGCTCAACTCCCTGACCGATGAGCCGTTGATCGCCGCCTTGCTGGAAGCGGGGCAGCGGGGCGTGCGCATCGACCTCGTCGTGCGCGGGGCCTGCATCCTGCCGCCCGGTGTGCCGGGGCTGTCTGAGAACATTCGCGTGCGCTCCATCGTGGGCCGCATGCTGGAGCACACCCGTGTGCTGTACTTCCGCTGGGGCGAAAGCGACGCCGAAGAGGTGCTCTACCTCTCCAGCGCCGACTGGATGAACCGCAACATGACGCGCCGCATCGAAGCCGCCTGGCCCGTGCGGGACGCGGCCTTGCGCCAGCGCGTGATCGACGAGTGCCTGGTGCCGTATCTGCTGGACCACCGCGATGCCTGGCGTCAGCTGGGCGATGGCCGCTACGAGCGGGTATCGCAGGACGGCGTCTGTGCCCAGCAGGCTTTGATGGCCCGTTTTCGCGCCTTGCCCTGATTGTCATCACGCTGACCCGATGATCCCTCAGGCTGCCGGGGCATGACACACCAAGGAGGGCGCATGAGGAGTTCAGCATGGATCTGATCTTGTGGCGGCACGCGCAGGCGCACGCCTTGCCGTTGGATGAAGCCCTGCAGGCACGGGCCGAAGCCGGCGAAGACCTGACGGTGCACATCGACATGGCGCAGGACCTGGCGCGTACGCTGACCCCCAAGGGCGAGCGGCAGGCCGAGCGCATGGCCCATTGGCTCAATCAGCGCCTGCCAGACACCACCCGCGTGCTGGTCAGCCCGGCGCAGCGCACGCAGCAAACCGCACTGGCGCTGGGGCGCTCGTTCAAGACGGTCAAGTCCATCAGCCCGCAAGCCAGCGTGGACGACCTGCTGGAGGCCGCGCGCTGGCCCCGCGCCCGGGACGCGGTGCTGCTGGTCGGCCACCAGCCCACCCTGGGCATGCTGGCCGCGCGCCTGCTGACCGGGCAGGATCTGGCCTGGTCGGTGCGCAAGGGCGCAGTATGGTGGCTGCGCAGCCGCGAACGCGATGGCGAGGTCAACGTGACGCTGCACGCCGTTCAGTCGCCCGATTTCCTGTGACGTGTCCCGTGAGGCGCGGCGGCCTTTACATGTTTTGACGGGGTCTTGACAGACTGCATCGTGGCCCATTCGGCGGATCAGGCCTGATCCCCTGGATAATGTCGCGCATGAGCCTGTTGTCAGCTGCCGATCCTTCTGTCGATTCCGCCGCCGTACCCACCGTACCCAGCGCCCTGGCCGATGCGCATTTCCGTCATGCGATCCGCATTTACTGGGAAGACACCGACGCCGGTGGCATCGTGTTCTACGGCAACTACCTCAAGTTCATGGAGCGCGCCCGTACCGAGTGGCTGTCTTCCCTGGGCTTCGAGCAGGAAGGCATGCGCCATTCGGGTGAGGGCATGTTCGTCGTGGCCGACACGCAGATGCGCTTCATCAAGCCCGCCCGCCTGGACGACCGTCTGACGGTGACCGTGAGCGTCGTCAATGTGGGGCGCAGCAGTGTGACTTTCGCGCAAGATGTCTGGCGGGGCGACACCTTGCTGACGCAGGGCCAGGTCCGCATTGGCTGGGTGCAGTCCCAGGGAGGTCAGGAAGACCTCAAACCTGGCCGCATCCCTGCTCGCATCCTGTCCGTTCTGCCCACCCCGATTCAAGCCTCTGGAGGTTGACTTTCCATGAACCAAGACTTGTCCATCATCGCCTTGGTGCTGCACGCCAGCGCGGTGGTGCAGATCGTGCTGGCCCTGTTGCTGGTGGTGTCGCTGGCCAGCTGGAGCGTCATTTTCAGCAAGCTGATCGGGCTCAAGCGCGTGCGCACCGACAACGACGAGTTCGACCGCGAATTCTGGGCCGGGCGCACCTTGCAGGAGCTTTACCAGGACGCACAACGCGGCGAGGGCCCCCCTTCGCCGCAAGAGCGCATCTTCGCCGCCGGCATGCGCGAGTTCATGAAGCTGCGTGAGCGCCGCGTCGCCGATGTCCCCACCTTGTTGGACGGCGCACGCCGCGCCATGCGGGCCAGCTTCCACCGCGAGATGGACGTCATCGAGGCACGCCTGGATTTCCTGGGTTCGGTCGGCTCCGTCTCGCCCTACATCGGCCTGTTTGGCACCGTGTGGGGGATCATGCACGCCTTCACGGGCCTGTCCAACATGCAGCAGGTCACGTTGGCCACGGTGGCGCCTGGCATCGCCGAAGCGCTGGTGGCCACGGCCATCGGCCTGTTTGCGGCCATTCCCGCCGTGCTGGCCTACAACCGCCTGGCGCGCGACATCGACCGCATCGCCATCCAGATGGAGTCCTTCATGGAGGAGTTCTCCAACATCCTGGCGCGCAACGCCGCACCGGCCAATCCGGCTGACGCGGGCCGCAGCGCGCCACAGGGGCGCTGACCGTGGCCGAGCTCAATGCCCGAGGCGGGCGCCGTGCCAGGCGCACCCGCAACGAGATCAACATGGTCCCGTTCATCGACGTGATGCTGGTGCTGCTGATCATCTTCATGGTGAGCGCACCGCTGCTGCCCACCGGGGTGGTGGACCTGCCCAGCATCGGCAAGGCCCGCAAGGCACCCGAGAAGGTGATCGAGGTGGTGCTGGAAGACGCCGACCGCGTGCGCCTGCGCATTGACCGCAAGGACGTCGACACCCTGGACGTGAGCGAGCTGGCTGCGCGCATCAAGCCCCTGCAGGAAGAAGCGGCCGGTGGGCCCAGTGCCGTGCCCGTGATCATCAGCGCGCGCAAGGACGTGCGCTACGAGTCCGTGGTGCGTGTGATGGACGTGCTGCAAAAAGCCGGCGTGGCCCGCGTGGGCCTGTCGGTGCGCACCACAGGGGGCTGAAGCCTTGAACGCCGACGTCGTCCACCCTGGAGCCGGCCCCGATCTGCGCCCGCGCACGTCGGATGGCTGGACCTCGGGCGTGGCCATGGCCTTTGGCGTGCACCTGATCCTGGTGGCCGCGCTGGCCTTTGGTGTGCACTGGAAGATGAGCAACCCGGAGCCGGTTGAGGCCGAGGTCTGGTCGGACATCCCGCGCGCGGCGGTGCCCGAAGCCGTGGTCGTGCCGCCACCACCACCCGTGGTCGAGCAGCCGGTTGAAAAACCGCCTGAAACCCAGCCCGAGCCCGTGAAGGCGGCCGAGCCCGAGCCTCCGCCACCGCAGCCGATCCCGGATGTGGTGGTGTCGCGCACCCCGCCCAAGAAAGAGCCCAAGAAGCGCAAGCACCGCGAGCCGGTCGAGGTGTTCGAGACCGAGCCACCCAAGCCGGTCAAGAAACCTGAGAAGACGCCGCCCAAGAAGCCTGTCGAGGTCAAGCCAGAAGCCAAGCCTGAGCCCAAGCCCGTCACGTCCAAGGCCACCAGCACCGACAGCAGTGCCAAGGCAGCGGCCGAGCGCGAAGCCATTCGCAAGGCCAAGATCCAGGACATGATGTCCGAGCTGGGCTCGTTGGGCACACCGAGCCGCTCGGCTGGCCCGAGCGCGGCTTACGGCGGCCGCATCAAGGCGCGCATCAAGCCCAATATCGTGTTCACGGACAACGTCAGCGGCAACCCTCTGGCCGTGGTCGAGGTGCGTTGCGGCCCGGATGGTCGCATCCTGTCGACCAAGTTCATCGAGCGCTCCGGGCTGGCGTCGTGGGACGAGGCCGTGATGCGCGCGCTGGATCGCACCGAGGTGCTGCCGGCTGATGAAAGTGGGCGCGTGCCGCCCGTGATGCAGCTGGAGTTCCGCCCGAAGGACTTCTGATCCGGCTGGGACCCGAGCGGGTCAGGCCTGGTCCGCCGTGGTGCTCAGCCGCCACAACCAGCCTTGCGCAACAGCCTGGTTCAGCCAGGCGCTGAAATCGAAGCCCGTTGGCGCGTGGTCCAGCAGGCTACTCAGGGGCTGATCGCGCTGTTCAATGACCGCCTTCATCCACCAGGCGTCCGCAAGGGCCACAGGCGCCATCTGCAACACCCAGGGGTTGCGCCAGATCACCACGTCCCCGGTCGAGCCGGTCTGCAGCGCAAGCCGGGCGGCTTCTTCGTGGGCCTCGGCGGGGCCTTGATGCGCCTCCCACAGCGCCAATACAGGCCAGTCGGAGGTGACCAGCTGCACGCAGGGTTGGAGTGCCATGTGCAGCTGTTCAGGCTCGGCTTCGGCCAGCAGGTTCAGGCTTGGGGTGTCCAGGCTCACGTCCGCTGCGCGCTCACACTGGTGGCGTGCCCAGTCCAGCCGGGCGCAATCGGCCAGCCAGGGCCAGGCCTGCAGATCTGCGTGGCGGCCGATCAAGTCGGGCAGGGCAGCCCCCCATTCGCCCAGGTCGCCGCAGCTGGGTGGCGCTTCCTGCCACAGGATGAGCGCCAGCGCCTTGAGCGCGTCTTCGCCCAACATGGCCTGCAGCGTCGGGAAGTGCCCGGCGATCACGCGTTGCGCGGTGGCCTGCGCATTGAGCTGGTAAGCGCGCAAGCCGGCCGCATCGGTTTGCAGGTGCGCCGCCACGAGGGCGGGCCAGCAGGCTTGTGATTCATCCCAGGGCGCGGCTGCGTCATGGGGCGTGCGGCAAGCGGCCAGCACCGCTTGCTGGCGTGCCAATTCAGTCGATTGACTCATGTTCGGCTTCCCCGCGGTGCTGGGCCAGTGCCTGCGCCGCCAGCCTGGCTTCGTCCAGCAACACGGCCAGCGGGGGCAGGTCCACGTCCCATTCGATCAAGGTGGGCACCTCGTCCAGGTGAGCCAGCGTCTGGGCGTACACATCCCACACCGTCGGGTGGATGCGCTGGCTGTGGTCGTCGATGATCAAGCGATCGGGCGCCGCCCAGCGAAAGCCCGCCAGGTGGATCTCGCCCACCATGCCGGCGGGGATCGACCAGACAAAATCCAGCGCTTCGGCCCGTGCCTTGGTCAGCGCCTGCGCCCGATCCGGCTCGACACCCGGGGTGTGTTGCCAGGTGGCACGCCGCGCCCGGTTCAGGCCATTGACGACCAGGTTGTTCAGGTCCAGCAGCAATTGGCAACCTGCACGGCGGCAGGTCTGGATCAGGAAGTCCACCTCCGCGATCTCGTCGTCCTGGTAGGCCATGTAGGCCGACAGGTTCTCGATCAGGATGGGGCGCTTGAGCCGGTCCTGGACCTGCTGGATATTGGCCACCAGCACATCCTGCGAAGCCGGCGTGAAGGCCAGGGGCAGCAGGTCGCTGGCATGCACGGCGCCAGCCTGATCCGGCCCGGCGGAGGCCACGCGCGCAAAACTGGCGTGGTCCGACACCCGCACGGGGTTGATGCGCGCCGCCAGGCGGGCCAGCCGGTCCAGGTGCGCGGCGTCCACGCCCGAGGCCGAGCCCAGCGACAAGCCCACCCCGTGCAGGCTGATGGGGTAGAGCGCCCGCATCTGGTCCAGCACGTCCAGGGCAGGCCCGCCATCGGCGAAGAAGTTCTCTGAATGCACCTCCAGAAAACCCAGCTCAGGCGGGCGCAACCGCAACAAGTCCTGCGCGTGTGGCTGGCGCAGGCCAATGCCCACCAGGGACCATGTCGTGCTCATCGGGTGTCAGGCCCTCACTTGCCGCCGGCCTTGGCCAGCGCCGCCTTGGCCTGCTCGATGGTCAGCCCGCCCAGCTTGGCGCAGGTGCCTTTGGCCACCAGCTTCCAATCCACGGGCGAGTTGTCGGTCTTGGCCTCGCCCGCACACGAGTGGGTGCCCGACAGGTTGGCGCAGCTGTTCTGGCCGGCCTTGACGATGCCGAAACACTTTTCCTTGTCTTTTGGGGCGGCTTCCTCGTGTGCCTGAGCCATGGACACGCTGCCCACGGCCAGGAGGGAGGCGAGGGCAGAAGACAGCAGTTGACGTTGGTTCATGATCATTTCCTTGCAGATTCGGTTGAAAAACGCACGCCTTGCTCAAGCGTCATCGTATTGGTCGTGCGAGCCGTCGTAATCTTTCACTGGACCATGCTCGCGGCATCCGAGGCTGCAAATGCGCGTTTTTTGGCGCTTTATGGCCCGATCATGATGCGGGCAGTTTCATAGCATGGCAATCAGCCCGGGGTGTCAGTGTCGCATCCTGGATGCAAGGATCGACATGTCTGATAACCCTGAGCGCATCTTCCGCATCGAAGTAGGCCCCCCGGCTCCCCCGAGAGAGCAGGGCGTCGACTTTCAGAACGCGGGGTTTGCCGACACCACGAACGACGGCCCGGACAACGGAACCTTCCGCTGGCCGACACCGCCTTTTGCCACCTATCCGGTCGCGGGCGTGCAGCAGGAGTCCGAGCCGTGCCAGATCGTGGGGCTCAATGGCCGCGTGATGCAGGGGCGGCTGAACTTCTTCGTGCCTACCGAGCATGTGGCGCACATCCAGGTGCCCCCGGCACGCACCACCATGCCGCTGCGGTTCAGCCAGTTCCGCACCATTTTGCTGACACGCCCGATCGAGCCCAAGCTGGCCGATGCGGGCTTGAGCCAGCATGAATACGGCGTTCTGGCCGAGCGCCCGGTGACCGACTACCGCGTCCACCTGGTGGCAGGCGGTACGCTCGAAGGCGACACCATCGGCCATGTCGAAAATGAATTTGGCCTCTTCCTGTTTCCGCCCGTGGACGAGCGGGGATCCGTTCACCGCCTGTTCGTGCCGACCGAGGTCATCGCTGGCGTCGAGATCGGCCCGCTGATCGGTCAGGCGCTGATCGACTCCCAGGCTGTCAGTGCCGAAGAAGTGGAGCAGGCGGTCGAGGTGCAGCAAACCCTGCGCAACCAGAAGCTGGGCGACATCCTGCTGACGCAGAAAGTGGTCTCGCCAGACCAGCTGATCGCCGCCATCGAGCGCCAAAGCCAGATGCCCATGGTGCGCATCGGCGAGGCGCTGATCGCCCTGGGCCTGATCACCGACGATCAGTTGCAAGACGCGCTCAAGCAGCAACAGACAGACCGCACCGTGCCGCTGGGCGAGTTGCTGGTGCGCTTGGGCATGGTGTCCCGGCAGGATCTGCTCAGCGCCCTGGCCCGCAAGATGGGTTACCCGCTGGTGGACCTGGACCGCTTCCCGGCTGATCCTGACGCGCTCAACAAGGTGCCTTTCAGCGTGGCCGCCAAGCTGCTGGTGGCACCCCTGCTGCTGCGCGACACCACCCTGATCGTGGCCGTGGAAGACCCCAGCAAGCGCTCGGTGCTGTCCGAGCTGGAGTTCGTCACCCAGTGCAAGATTGTGCCGGTGCTGGCCAACCAGAGCCAGCTGGAATGGTCCATCCGGGATGCCTACGCCAAGCTGGGTGCCGATGTCACCTCCGTGATGTTCGCCGCCTTCACCGATCCGGCCGAGCTGGAGATGGAGTCCGTCGACTCAGGCAAGCTGGTCGAGGACCTGGAGAAAGAGGGCCTGGACAACAAGACCTACCAGGAAGAAGACAGGCCCATCGAGCAAAGCGACAACTCGCTGGTGCGCCTGATCAACACGATGATCATCGAGGCCTATACCCAGGGCGTCTCCGACATCCACGTCGAGAGCTACCCAGGCCGCGACAAGATCAAGATCCGCTTTCGCAAGGACGGCGCACTGGTGCCCTATCTGGAGCTGCCGCACAACTACCGCAGCGCCATGATCGCCCGCATCAAGATCATGTGTGACCTCGATATCTCCGAGCGCAGAAAGCCGCAGGACGGCAAGATCAATTTCGCCCGTTTCGTGCCCCAGTATCGGCTGGAGCTGCGCGTGGCCACCATCCCGACCAACAACGGTCTGGAAGACGTGGTGATGCGCATTCTCAGCTCCGCCCGCCCCATGCCGCTGGACAAGATCGGCCTGAGCAACTACAACCTCACGCGCCTGAAAGAGGCGCTGGAGCGGCCCTACGGCATGATCCTGTGCGTGGGCCCGACGGGCTCGGGCAAGACCACCACGCTGCACTCGGCGCTCAGCTTCATCAACGTGCCCGAGCGCAAGATCTGGACGGCCGAAGACCCGGTTGAAATCACCCAGCCGGGGCTGCGCCAGGTGCAGGTCAACCCCAAAATTGATTGGACCTTTGCCAAGGCCCTGCGCGCCTTCCTGCGTGCCGATCCGGACGTGATCATGGTGGGTGAAATCCGTGACCATGAAACGGCCGACATGGGCGTGGAAGCCTCGCTGACGGGCCACCTGGTGCTCACGACACTGCACACCAACAGCGCCCCGGAAACCGTCACCCGCTTGCTGGACATGGGCATGGACCCGTTCAACTTCGCGGACGCCTTGCTGGTCGTGCTGGCACAGCGCCTGGTGCGCCGCCTGTGCACCGCGTGCAAGGTCAGCGAGCCAGCCTCCGTGCATTACCTTGACGACCTGATCAAGGAATACCTCTACGTGTTCCCCGAGCATGAGGAAACGCCCACACGCGAGAGCCTGCTGGCCGACTGGCAGGAGCGTCTGGGGAAGGATGGCGTGTTGATGGCACACACGAGCAAGGGCTGCCCGCAGTGCAACCAGACCGGCTACAAAGGCCGTGCAGGCCTGCATGAGCTGCTGTCGGTCAGCCGGGAAATCCGCCGCCTGATCCAGACGGGAGCGAACGCTGAAACCCTGCTGCATCAGGCCCTCAAACAAGGCATGCGCACCCTGCGTCAGGACGGCATAGAGAAAGTCCTCTCAGGCATAACCAGCATGGAAGAAGTCCGTGCCAGCAGCAATACCTAGCCTCATGAGGGCAGGAAACTCATGAAAGCGTGCCTTGTTGTGTGCATGCTGCACGCAGGACTCAAAAAAGGTGCAAGATAGACAGCAACGAAGTCGTTGATCAGACACAAGAACCGGGGTTTTATCCGGGCTTGAATATGAGGCGATTTCCTCGATCTTTGGTGTGAAGGCGATGCTTGTGTGGTCGCGCCGAGTTCACCAGGTGGTTACGGCGCAGATCACGAATGGCATCGATGGCGTAAGTCGATGGTTCGGAGGTCTGTATGGACGTGATCAGCAGCTTCGCAGCTCGTTACGAGCGCACCCGCGAAGAAGAATTCACCCTCGAGGAATACCTCGAGATCTGCAAAAAAGACAAGTCGGCTTTCGCCACCGCGGCAGAGCGCATGCTCGAAGCGATCGGTGAACCGCAGATGATCGACACGCGCAATGACCCGCGCCTGTCGAGGATCTTCACCAACAAGGTGATCAAGATCTACCCGGCTTTCGAAGAGTTCTATGGCATGGAAGATGCCATCGAGCAGGTCGTCAGCTATTTCCGCCATGCTGCGCAAGGGCTGGAAGAAAAGAAGCAGATCCTGTATTTGCTGGGACCGGTCGGTGGCGGCAAGTCCTCGATCGCCGAGCGCCTCAAGTTGCTGGCCCAGAAAGTGCCCTTCTACGCCATCAAGGGCTCGCCGGTCAACGAATCGCCGCTGGGCTTGTTCGAGCCCACCGAAGACGGCCCCATCCTGGAGAAGGAATACGGCATCCCGCGCCGTTACCTCAACCGCATCCTGAGCCCCTGGGCCGTCAAGCGCCTGGAAGAGTTCGGTGGTGACATTCGCAAGTTCAAGGTCGTCAAGCGCTACCCCAGCATCCTCAAGCAGGTGGGCATCGCCAAGACCGAACCTGGCGATGAAAACAACCAGGACATCAGCGCGCTGGTGGGCAAGGTCGACATCCGCAAGCTCGAAACCTACGCCCAGGATGACCCGGACGCCTACAGCTACTCCGGTGGCCTGTGCCTGGCCAACCAGGGTCTGCTGGAATTCGTGGAAATGTTCAAGGCGCCCATCAAGGTGCTGCACCCGCTGCTGACCGCGACGCAAGAAGGCAACTTCAAGGGCACGGAAGGTTTCGGCGCCATCCCGTTTGACGGCGTCGTGCTGGCCCACTCGAACGAAAGCGAGTGGAAGGCCTTCCGCAACAACAAGAACAACGAAGCCTTCCTGGACCGGATCTACATCGTCAAGGTGCCTTATTGCCTGCGTGTCTCGGAAGAAATCAAGATCTACGAGAAGCTGGTGCGCACCTCTTCGCTGGCCGCCGCGCCTTGCGCTCCTGGCACCCTGAAGATGATGAGCCAGTTCGCCATCCTCACGCGCCTGAAAGAGCCCGAGAACTCCAGCATCTACTCCAAGATGCAGGTGTACGACGGCGAGAACCTCAAGGACACCGACCCCAAGGCCAAGTCCATCCAGGAGTACCGCGATTACGCCGGTGTGGACGAGGGCATGAGCGGCATCTCGACGCGTTTTGCGTTCAAGATCATCTCCAAGGTCTTCAACTTCGACCCGGCCGAAGTCGCGGCCAACCCGGTGCACCTGATGTACGTGCTGGAGCAGCAGATTGAGCGCGAGCAGTTCCCGGCAGAAACCGAGCAGAAGTACATCTCCTACATCAAGGAATCGCTGGCGCCCCGCTATGCCGAGTTCATTGGCAAGGAGATCCAGACGGCCTATCTGGAAAGCTATTCCGAGTACGGCCAGAACATCTTCGATCGCTACGTGACCTACGCCGACTACTGGATCCAGGATCAGGAATACCGCGACACCGACACCGGCGAAATCTTCGACCGTGGTGCGCTGAACGCCGAGCTGGAAAAGATCGAGAAGCCGGCCGGCATCGCCAACCCGAAGGATTTCCGCAACGAGATCGTCAACTTCGTGCTGCGGGCCCGTGCCAACAACGGCGGCAAGAACCCGCTGTGGACCAGCTACGAGAAGCTGCGCACCGTGATCGAGAAGAAGATGTTCAGCAACACCGAAGAGTTGTTGCCGGTCATCAGCTTCAACGCCAAGGCCAGTGCGGACGAGGTCAAGAAGCATGAGGACTTCGTCAACCGCATGGTCCAGAAGGGCTATACCGCCAAGCAGGTTCGCTTGCTCTGTGAGTGGTACTTGCGGGTGCGTAAGTCGTCTTGATCGGAGTTTTATGCATGAGCGCTTAACGGAGAAGGCGAGCCCGACGCCGGGCCGCCCCAAGGCGGGCGAGATCCCCTCGGGGGATCGGTCGCGGTACTCCGCGAGCGAGGGGTAGACAGGATGCGGCAACACATCATCGACAGACGGCTGGCGGGCAAGAACAAGTCCATCGGCAACCGTGAGCGCTTCCTGCGTCGATACAAAGACCAAGTGCGTGAAGCGGTGCAGCGTGCCATCAACGGCCGCAGCATCCGCGACATTGAAAAGGGCGAGGACATCGCCATCCCCAAGCGCGATCTGTCCGAGCCCGTGTTCGGTCATGGGCAAGGCGGCACGCGTGAGGTGGTGCACCCTGGCAACAAGGAATACGTCAAGGGTGACCGCATCGAGAAGCCGCAAGGCGGGCAGGGGCAGGGCAGTGGCTCAGGCCAGGCCAGCGATTCCGGCGAAGGCGAGGACGACTTTGTCTTCTCCTTGAGCAAGGAAGAGTTCATGCAGGTCTTCTTCGAGGACCTGGCCTTGCCCAATCTCGTGCGCACGGCCCTGGCCGAGGTGCCTGAGTGGAAGAGCCACCGCGCCGGCTACAGCAGCGATGGCACCCCCAACAACCTGCACGTGGTTCGCTCCATGCGCGGGGCACTGGGGCGGCGCATCGCGCTGGGGGCCTCCTCGCGGCGCGAGATCCAGGAGCTGGAAGAGCGCCTGGCGGCCTTGCGTGCCGAGACGGAAGATGGCGACGACGCCCTGGTGCACAAGCACGCCGCCGAGATTGAAGAAATCGAAGCCAAGCTCGTCCACCTGTATGGCCGCATGAAGGGCATCCCCTTCCTGGACCCGATCGATCTGCGTTTCCGCAGCCGTGTCAAGGTGCCGGTGCCCACCACCAAGGCCGTCATGTTCTGCGTGATGGACGTGTCCGGCTCGATGGACGAGCAACGCAAGGAGTTGTCCAAGCGCTTCTTCATCCTGCTCTACCTGTTCCTGACCCGGCATTACGACAAGATCGAGCTGGTCTTCATCCGCCACCACACGCAGGCCCAGGAAGTGACGGAAGACGAGTTCTTCCACGCAACTGAAACCGGCGGCACGGTGGTGTCCAGCGCGCTGGTGCTGCTCGATGAGATCATCCAGGCCCGCTACCCCACCAGCGAGTGGAACCTGTATGTGGCCCAGGCTTCGGACGGTGACAACTGGCACCACGACTCCAGCCGCTGCCGCGAGATCATCGAGCAAAAGATCCTGCCCCTGGTGCGCTACTACGCTTATGTGCAGGTGGCCCAGACCGAGCAGAACCTGTGGGACGAGTACCTGGCCCTGGCCGAGCAACACAAGCAATTTGCCATGCGCAAGGTGCTGGATGCCTCACAGATCTACCCGGTGTTCCGTGAGTTGTTCAAGAAGGAAGGGGTAGATGCATGAGCGCCCAACAAGCCTATGGTGTGCAAGGCCACCAATTGCCTGGCCCCTCCGACTGGTCCTTCGAGCTGATCGAGCAGTACCACGACGTCATCCGCGCGACCGCCGAGCGCTTCAAACTCGACACCTATCCCAATCAGCTCGAGATCATCACGGCCGAGCAGATGATGGATGCCTATGCCAGCGTGGGCATGCCGGTGAACTACCGGCACTGGTCCTATGGCAAGGAGTTCATCGCCACCGAGAAGAACTACCGCCGTGGCTTCATGGGGTTGGCGTATGAAATCGTCATCAACTCCAATCCCTGCATCAGCTACCTGATGGAAGAAAACACCATGGCCATGCAGGCCCTGGTGATCGCGCACGCGGCCTATGGCCACAACAGCTTCTTCAAGGGCAATTACCTGTTCCGCATGTGGACGGATGCGGGCTCCATCATCGACTACCTGGTCTACGCCAAGAACTATGTGGCGCGCTGCGAAGAGCGCCATGGTGTGGACGCGGTGGAAGAGTTGCTGGACTCCTGCCACGCCCTCATGAACCACGGCGTGGACCGCTACCGCCGCCCGGGCAAGCTGTCGCTGGACAAGGAACTGGCCCGCCGCGAGGAGCGCGAAGCCTATCTGCAGCAGCAGGTCAATGACCTGTGGCGCACCTTGCCGCGCCGTGCGGACCGGCCTGAAGAAGAGTCGGTGCGGCGCTTCCCCGCCGAGCCGCAAGAGAACCTGCTGTACTTCATCGAGAAGCACGCCCCCTTGCTGGAGCCCTGGCAGCGTGAGATCGTGCGCATCGTGCGCAAGGTGGCGCAGTACTTCTACCCGCAGCGCCAGACCCAGGTGATGAACGAAGGCTGGGCCACGTTCTGGCACTACACCTTGCTCAACACCATGTATGACGACGGCTACCTGACCGACGGCATCATGATCGAGTGGCTGCAGTCGCATACCAATGTGGTGTACCAGCCGCCAGTCGGGCACAGGGCCTACAGCGGGCTCAATCCGTATGCACTGGGCTTTGCCATGTACACGGACCTCAAACGCATCTGCGAGAAGCCCACGCCCGAGGACCGCCTGTGGTTCCCGGACTTTGCAGGCTCGGCAGAAGGCACCGACCCGAAGGACCACGCCTGGCTCAAAACCCTGGATTACGCCATGCGCAACTTCAAGGACGAGAGCTTCATCGGCCAGTTCATGAGCCCGAAGGTGATGCGCGATTTCCGGCTGTTCGCCATCCGTGATGACGAGGAAGAAAGCGAGTACGAGGTCAGCGCCATCCACGACGAAGGCGGTTATCGCCAGTTGCGCGAGATGCTGTCCCGGCAGTACGACCTGGGTTCACGCGAGCCCAATATCCAGGTCTGGAGTGTGAACCTGCGTGGTGACCGGTCCTTGACCTTGCGCCACACGCAGCACAATGACCGCCCGCTGCATGACAGCACGCGCGAGGTGCTCAAGCACGTGGCGCGGTTGTGGGGCTTCCCGGTTCACCTGGAAAGCGTCAATGGGATTGGCGATGTGCGCCAGCAGTGGACGGTGGTGCCGGCCTCCATGGAGTGAGCCCTGGGGCCTGGCCACGAGGCCGGGCCGGCTCAGCTCAGCTCAGCTTGAGCACCTTTCGGATGCCGCCCAGCAGGATCTCGTCCTTGTGGGGCTTGACGATCCAGGCCACCACACCATGCTCCTTGGCGCGGGCTTTCAGCTCGGGGCTGGTCTGCGTGGTGAGCATGAAGATCGGGATCTGGTAACCCTGCTCCTTGATGTGCCGGCACATGGTCAGGCCATCCATGCCGGGCATGTTCAGGTCGGAGATGACCAGATCGATGGCGTGCTGGCCCATCCGCTCCAGTCCCTGTTCACCGTTTTCTGCCTCGACCACTTCGAAACCTGCCGGGATCAACAGGTCTTTCAGCGCATCGCGCATGGTCTTGGCGTCATCGATCACCAAAATCCGGGGCATGTCATTCTCCTTCTGACGTTTCGACGCACACACGGTTCTTGCCATTGTGCTTGGCAACGTACAGGTATTTGTCCGCGCGGTGCAGCAATGTTTCCAGCGTGTCGTTCTTTTGGCAGTAAGCCACACCTGAGCTGGTGGTGACACGCAACATCTGGCCCTTGCCAATGTCGATGGGGGTGTCCGCCAGTTTGGCGCGGATGCGGTCTGCCACGATGGCGCCGCCTTGCTCGTGGGTCTCGTTGCAGGGCAGGGCGAGCACGAACTCTTCACCGCCATAACGAACCGAGATGTCCGTGTCTCTGGTGCAGGCGCGGATGATGTTGCCGAACGCCTTGATCACCCTGTCGCCCGCGTCGTGGCCATAGGTGTCGTTGACGCTCTTGAAGTTGTCCAGGTCGAACATCACGATGGCCAGCTCGCGGATGTTGTCGCGCTTGGCCGAGGCAATCAGCCGGCTGATGCTGTCGTTCATGAACAGGCGGGTGTACAGGCCCGACAGCGGGTCGCGGATGGCGCATTCGTACAGGGCCTGAGCCTGCTTGCCCAGCAGGTCGGCCTTTTCGATCTGCCGCTGCGCCAGGAAGCTGGCAGTGATGTCTTCCAGCGTGACCATGTAGCGGTCAACGGTGTTGTTCTTGGCGATCGGCTGGATGCGGGGTTTGATCCACTTCTCAAAGCCGGAGGGCCCTTCGATCTTCAACTGGCTGATGCGCCCCAGTTCCGCCTCGCGGGCGCCGAAGTGCGGCATGAACTGGCCGGCACACTCTCGAAGGAGGTCGAACGCGTCCGTGAGCTCGCGCTCCTGATCGGGGTTGGAGCGCAACAGGATGCTGTACAGCGATTCGCCGATCAGCGTGCGCTGATTGAGCAGCACATGGCAGTATTCGGACAGCACCTCGGTGATCCTGCCCTGGCTGTCGAGCACCATCAGCCCCAGCGGGATGCTGGAGAAGATGCTCATGAGCTTGAGCTCGGATTGGTACAGGCCGGAGAGGTCATCGCCCACCATCGAGATGACCTGGCCTTCTGCCTCGCTGACGCTGCCCAGCCTGAAGATCCGCCAGAAGAAGGGCTTGGCGGGTTGGTCTTCGCTGGTACCGGCAAACTCCAGTTTCACGCGGGCATTGGTGTCGCGGTTGCTGTCGTCACGCAGGTGGCTGAAGTGGTGCAGCAGGATGTCGCGGTTCTCGCTGGTGAAAAACGCGGTGAAGTCCAGGTGCAGTGCGGTCTCCATGGTGCAACCCACCAGGTCGCAAAAAGCCTTGTTGGCCCGGATGACGCGGTTGTGCTGGTTGAGCACCACGAACACGCTGGGGATGTCGTCCAGGATCTGTTCGTTGTACTCGCAGGCGCTCTCCAGCATGGAGAGCACACGGTGCGAGGCCTGCAGTTCGTTGTTGTTGCTCATAGGAAGTCCAGCTCGCCTTCTTGTGCTTCTTCGTCTTCGGCTTTGATGTTCGAGAGGTCGTTTTTGCCGAGCAGTTCCACATAGCAACTGCAGTAGATCCCGTCGAAGGGGCCTTCCAGGCGCCAGAAGTCGCCGAACTTGGTGACGGCACCGGTCTTGGCCTGGTAGTCGGCGTAGATCTCGTAGATGCCCCTGGTACACAGCGGCACGCTCATGCCCATGGAGATCTGGTGCGCGTCAAAGATCCGGCAGACGCGGCCACCCATCTGGTTGCTCAACTCCTTCATGAAGTCCACCAGCTGTTTGTCGGTGAGGTCGGTGTCCGATGCGCGCTTGGTCTGGCGGTAGGCGCGGATCTGCTCCGGGTTGAAGTGCACCTTGAAGACGATGCGCAACTCTTCGCACGTCAACAGCACCATCGCGATATAGCGCGCCAGCACCTGGCCGAGTTGGTGATCAGGCGGGTCAGAGATGAGGGTGACGTTCTGCCCGTCGAAATACTGGCTGGCTTGCACCACCGAGGCGTCGCGCAGCAGTTTGCGCAGGCTGTCCACGGAGGCTTGCGTGACGGCATCAGCATCCATGTCGACCTCCTCGTGCAGAGGCGTTGCCGGTGTGCGATCTGGCGCGATCTGGGGGCATGGGGCGCAGTGGCATGGTGTTGGGCTCTTGTTGGCGAAGACGCAGCCAACTGGTCTTCATCAAGCCGGTTTACGGCATGCCAGCCGTCGTCTTGAGCGAGGCGCCCTTGTGGCTCAGGGGAGATGCCGGCATATCGTGAAAATTGCCGGTACTCACCCAGGCTCTCCCGAGCCTTTGGGGTGAGTCATGGCGAGCACGGGAGGCTGCGCGTGGTGTCGCGCGGCAGGTGCTCGCCAGCGTCAATCAGGCCGCGATGGCCTTGCGACGCAGTGCCACGCCGACCACGCCCAGGCCAAACAGGGCATAGGCGTAGGTTTCAGCTTCGGGCACGGCTGTACCGTAGAACTTCACTTCGGACAGGCCGGAGTAGGTGGCGTCACCGTAGTTGCTGTTGATCGAGAAGCGCACAAAACGGGCATTCACGTCATTGAGGGCGAGGCTTTGGCCAGGGAAGGGGTCGGTCGTCGGCTGCGTGAGGACGAAGTTGCCCGAGCTGGAGAAGTTGACGCCATCGGTGGAGACGCTGACGCCCAGATCCTTCGTGGAGCGACCATCACCGCAGCAGCCGGGGCCGTAGTTCCAGACTGTGCTGCTGCCCACCTTGAACAGGGAGCCCAGGTCAAAGGTGACGGTGCCGGTGGTCACGCCATCAAGCAGCCACTTGTTTTCCCAGGCACCGGTGTGGTCGGTGCCAACCAGGCCGTTGCCGTTGATCAGGTTGTTGACGTTGTAGGTGAAGAAGGTCGAGGAGGCGGTGACGCTGGACACCGCGATTTCAGCGGCTTGAGCGGAAGTGAGGGCGATTGCCGCCAGGGCTACGGCCGACAGGCGCTTGACAAAACGGGACATTGCTTACTCCTGATGAGTGTTTTGGAACGAAACACGAAAGCATCCGTGAAACTTTTCACACGGAACTCCGGGCTTGAATGTAGGACACCAGGTTGCGAAAAGCACTCCCTATAACTGGGGAGGTTGTCAATTTTGGCCATCACATGTCTGACTTCTGCATGGGCGGCTTGAGCTGATGCCTGCGTCATTTCTGCGGTGGAAACAGGCATATTGAATGCACCTGAATGGTGCGAAAAAATGGGTGGGTTTCAATATGGGTAAATGCCCCTGTATGCCCAAGATCCCCTGCAGGGATTCCCATGGATATTTGAAATGAAGTTCATTGCCATTCGGGGCCATTGATTGGCCAAATTGACCGGGCTGATCCAGCGGGGCATTTGATCGGACCATACTGTCGAACGAGAATCCTCACCCTGTTTTGTGAGAAGTCTCTCGATGTCTGACCGTATTTCGCGGGGACAGTGGGAATCCAGGGGGGCTCGCATCAAGTTCAGGTCTCGGGTGGACGACATTTCTCGCATGCTGAGCGCATTGATCTTTGACCGGGACTGGAAGCAGCGGCTTCGCTTCAAGCGCGCCTTGATGTCGGGTTTGGGATATGTGGCCGTGGCCGTGTTGCTCGTGGTGGCAGGCGTCAGGCATCAGGTTCCTGAAAAAATGGCCCTGGTGCTGGCGGCGAGCATGGGTTTGAGCGCTCTTTCTCTGGTGATATTTATTCGAAGCGGTTTAAATAAATCATGCCAGGACCCGTCCTTGAGCATGCCGCAAATGATGCTGGCCATGACCTACGCCGCCTGGGTTTATTCACTCGGGGGTTACGCGCGTGACGGTGTCCTGCTGGTCACCTGCCCCTTGCTGGGCTACGGATTCCACTATCTCCGGGCTCGGCAAATCAGGTTGGTCGGCCTGTATGCCCTGATTGCACTGGGTGGCGCGATGGCCTACCTGGTGGTGGGGCAGCCAGCGCACTACGACATGGGCAAGGAACTCCTGCGCTTCATGGTGCTCGCGCTCATCGTCTTCCTGACCTGGCAGTCCGCAAAGGATCAGGGCGGTGAGGACGGGAGCTGGTCTGAGTGGCTGGCCACCTGGGTCCTGACGAACGACCCCAAGCAAAGGGTGCGGCTGCAGCGCTTCCTGGTTGCAGCAACGAACTTTGCGATTTGCACCGTGGTCTTGTTGTATGCCGTCAGTACGGGGGCCGTCGATCGGCAGGCGGGGGCGATGCTCAGCGTGTACATGACGACGCAAAGCGTGCTGTTTTATGTGCTGCTGCGCAGTGGGCTGAATTTGCGTTTTCCCGATCCGGCCTTGACCCTGCCGCAGATCATCGTGGCGATCACCTGTGTGGTGGGCGCCTACGCGATTCTTCGTGAGTCGCGGGGCGCCGCCTTGATGCTGCTGGTCATGGTGCTGGTGTTCGGCATGTTCAACTTGACGGCGCGTCAGGCGCGTGCGGCCTCGTTTTTTGCCTTGCTGCTTCAGGGAGCGGTGATGTGGGGCCTGGTCTCATGGCAGCCGCAGTTTTACGCGCCACGGCAGGAGCTGGTTCATTTCCTCTTTGCCTGCACGACGCTGCCCACCATCTCCTTGCTTTCCGGCCAGTTGAGTGATTTGCGAGACCGGCTGCGGCAACGCAAGGATGAACTGGCGGCGGCGCTTGAACACATTCAGACGCTGGCGACGCGTGATGTGCTGACGGGGCTCTACAACCGCCGTCACATGATGGAGGTGCTGGCCCAGCAAGCCAAATCCGCAGATGGGTCGGGGCGGGTCTTCAGCCTGGCGATCATTGACCTGGACTTGTTCAAATCGATCAACGACACCCATGGCCACCTGGTGGGAGACGAGGTGTTGCGCAACTTCGCCCAGCTGGTGCAGAGCCAGGTTGGGGCTTCAGATCTGTTTGCGCGTTGGGGTGGCGAGGAGTTCTTGTTGATGCTGTCCGATTGCCATGAACAGCATGCTCAAACCTGCCTGCAGCGGATTCACCTGGCCGTCCGGAACGCAACGCTCAGCGAGACCCTGCCCGAGCTCAAGATCAGCTTTTCTGCCGGCTTGACGCAGCGCGTCTGTGGTGAGCGGGTCGAGCTTGCCATGGAGCGCGCCGATCAGGCGCTGTATCGCGCCAAGCGGTCAGGGCGGGACAGAACCGTCGTCGCTTCAAGTTGAGCATGGGCCGGGCCCCGGGATGCTCAGTGGGGACAGGCGTGCTTGGCTCATGGGGTCTGCAGGTCTTCAGCGGCCTGCGATTTCTGGCTGCTCAGGCTCTGGTCACGCCACGCCTGCGGGGTCATGCCTGTCCAGCACTTGAACGCCCGGTGAAAGCAGGTGACGGACGAGAAGCCCAATTCACCGGCGATCTGTTTGAGTGAAACGCCCGCGTTGGCCAGCCGGTGCTCGGCCATGAGCTGGCGGCACTCCTTGACCAGCTCGGTGTGGCTGGTGCCTCGGCACGCCAGGTGCCTGCGCAGGCTGCGTTTGCTGGTGCCCAGTTGCACGGCGACATCGTCCATCGTCGGCGCATTGGGAAAGGCGTTGATCAGCACGTTCTTGACCCGCTGGATCATGTCCACATGCCTTTGTGCGGTGCTCAGGCTCAACTCGGCCTTGGTCCTGAGCTCCAGATAACTGACGCGGTCGTGCCAGGGAAGCGGTTGATCCAGGACCTCACGGTTGAAGATGATGGCGTTCTCGGGCGCGTTGAAATCGATGCCGGCGTCAAAGTACTCGCAGTACCTGCTCTGGTAGGAGGGGGCTGGGTGGGTGAAGTGAACCTTGGCCACCTTGATCGAGTTGGCACTGCCATAGCGCAACATCTGCATCATGGCGACGGCGATGAACTCGGCCCTGAACACGGCAGAGGGCCCTCTGTCGATGATGGGGGTGATGGTGAGCCTGGCGCTGCCATTCGTTTCGTGGAGCGCGATTTCCGGGCGAGCCAGCAGCAGGGCGCCAAAGCGCATGATGTCTTTCAGGCCCTGGCGCAGATTGGGCATGTGCATTGCCAACATGGGGTGCACGCCATACCTTTGATTGGCCAGGCTGGTCCCGGCCGCAAAGCCCAGGGCGGGTGACTGTGTGTGCGCCAGGGCGGCTTGAATCATGCGGTCATACAAGCTGACGGGCACCCAGTCCGCGTCGTCAAAGTGTTCGAGGGACTCGATCCCGCATGCGTTCAGAACCGCTTTGGATGCGTAGCCTTCCATGTCCAGGGTGGTTGCCAGGACGCGAAGGTGGAGGGGAGAGGTCAACATGATGCGCGCCAATGCAAAGAGCTGTTTGCAGGGGCTGGACCGCTTGGGCGCATCGGCCTGTCGCGGTCAATCTAACAGATCCCCTGCAATGGTTGGGCGCATTCTGCTGTCTGCTGACCGGAAAATCAGCCCCTGCCGCCCAGGGTTTTCACCCGCTTTAGGCACTCGGGTGAATATTTGGCCGCTACGGTCAATGGGAGCAACCGCGCCAGGCGGTGTGACAGGGCTTAGCCATCGACATGTCCTGGATTGTTCGTCGGCGTAGGCGCGTATCCCTGTTCAGTGCTTATGCCGGGGAATACCTGCGCCTCTTTATTGGTACCTCTTCGACCACCAGTTCGTGATTTCCGGTGTTGTGTTTTTCCAATAGAGGTAAACAACGATCCCCTGAACGAGGGGGTATCAGCTACGCTGGGGCCTTGCGTGAGCGGTTTGGTCATTTCGGACAGGTGTCTAACGCAACTCAATGGCGCACCAGCCAAACCCTCCATTGGTTCGAACCTGTCCTTCAACCATTGAATGGAGAAATCGATGAAGAAACTCCCACAACAGCGGTGCCTTGTTGCGCTCCTGTGTGCCATGGGATTGGGGTCCTGGGCAAACTCGTCTTTTGCTGACGTTCAATACAAGTTCAGCGGCTTCGGCACTTTGGGGGCCGTCAAGACAAGCAACGATGAAACCGAGTTTCGTCAGAACGTCGATCAATACCGTGGGGCAACCAAGCGAGTGGACCTCGGCGTGGACTCGCGTGTGGCCGTTCAAGGCTCTGCGATTTTCAGCAATGGCGTGACCATGACGGCCCAGGTCCTGGGGCAACGTCGAGAGGACTCCGATTTTGATGCAGGCTTCGAGTGGGCGTTTCTGCAATATACCGGTATCGATGGCCTGGATTTGAAGGCAGGGCGGGTGGTGTTGCCAGCTTTCCTGATGTCTGATTCTCGCCTCGTCGGCTTTTCCATGCCCTGGGTTCGTGTGCCCTCGCTGGTCTACGCCATGATGCCGCTGTCGCACGTGGACGGGGTGCAAGCCACATATCGCCAATCGATTGGCCCCGCTGTTGCCTCTGTTCAATTGACTCGCGGTGATGCAAACGGCACGACGTCCACGACAAACGCTGTTCCGTTAGGAGGAGGGCTCACCGTGTACGGGCCGACGGTCGGTCAGACCGAGAGCAGTCGAATCGTTGGACTCAATGCCGCGCTGGAATGGGGTGACTTCACGGTCCGAATCTCTCAGAT